>Ga0172380_10007776_pt1 | contig 11951 bp, 13 predicted proteins | sample Leawe162metaG_FD_119747 | JGI IMG/M metagenome (GOLD analysis project Ga0172380, IMG submission 119747) | Leachate microbial communities from a municipal landfill in Southern Ontario, Canada - Leachate well 162 metaG | ecosystem: Engineered > Solid waste > Landfill > Unclassified | place... | reverse complement strand
CGCCGGAAAAGCCCGTGCGCACGGGAATTCCGGCGAAGAACGGCAGGAGTGCGGACTTCCATGAGTTCGGCAGGACGATGGCTTCGTCATAGCCTGCTGATTTCAGCCCGCGGCCGAGGCGTATCCGCTCGCCGAGCTTGAACTCGCCATGGGCGAAGGGGTTGTCGAGGACACGCCCGACCTCGCTCATGCGGGCGTATACCGGCGCAGCCCAGGCCGGCGCCAGGACGTCCAGTTGCAGACCCGGATGCTTATCGTGGAGCCGCATGAACAGCGGCTGGGCGAGGATGGAGTCGCCGATCCAGGACGGGGCGACGACGAGGATTTTCATGGCGAGCGGCGGCGAGTCAACAATAAACCGCCGCCTGCCGCCGGCATCTCCTCAATGATGTCCCGAAGGCTTTTCGCCGCTGAAGCGATACTTCGTGCCGCAATAGGGGCACAGCGCCTGGCCGCTTTTCAGGACATCGAGGAATACCCGCGGATGGCGCGCCCACAGCGGGGAACCCGGACGCGGACAGGTGAGGGGCAAATCAGCTTGGCTGACGGAAACTTCGCGGACGGTGTCATTCACTAGAGTCATGTTTCACCTCAGGCAATGGGCGTCAGCCAGTCGGCATGGGCCGGCACGCGACCGTTCACCACGTCGAAAAACAGGCTTTGCAGTTTTGTCGTGACCGGACCGCGATGGCCGGCGCCGATTTTCCGGTTGTCGAGTTCGCGGATCGGCGTCACTTCGGCGGCGGTGCCGGTGAAGAAGGCTTCGTCGGCGATGTAGATGTCGTCGCGCGTCAGGCGCTTGGATGCCACCGTCAGGCCGAGATCGCGGGCCAGGCTCAAGATGGTGGCACGGGTGATGCCGGCCAGGGCGGAGGCGATCTCAGGTTCGTAGATGACACCGTCCTTGACGATGAACAGGTTTTCCCCGGCGCCTTCGGCGACGAAGCCCTCGACGTCGAGCAGCAATGCTTCATCGTAGCCATCCTCCGTGGCTTCCATGTTGGCGAGGATGGAATTGGCGTAGGTGCCGGAGAACTTGGCGCGGGCCATGTTCACATTGACGTGATGGCGGGAGTAGCTGGAAGTCTTGACGCGGATGCCCTTCTCCATGCCCTCCTCGCCGAGGTAGGCGCCCCACGGCCAGGCGGCGATGGAGACATGCACCTGCGCGCCGCGCGGGCTGACACCCATCTTTTCCGAGCCGTAGAAGGCGATCGGCCTGATATAGGCCGAGTCGAGCTTGTTGGCGCGCACCACTTGCCGCTGCGCCGCCATCAGCGTCGCCCTGTCGTAGGGGATTTCCATGCGGTAGATGTGCGCCGAATTGAACAGGCGGTCGGTGTGCTCCTTCAAGCGGAAGATCGCCGTGCCATTCACCGTCTTGTAGGCACGCACGCCTTCGAAGACCGCCAGGCCGTAATGCAGGGAATGGGTCAGCACATGAGTGGTGGCCTCGCGCCAGGGAACGAGTTTGCCATCATGCCAGATGAAGCCGTCGCGGTCGGCCATGGACATAGTTTGAGCCTCCAGCTGCAGTCGCAAAAGCACAATTCTAGCCGATTTGCCGGCGGAGACTAAGCATGACAGGTCGGCGGGCGTAAAATAGTCCGTATGGATCTGCTTTGGAAACCCAATGTCACCGTTGCCGCTCTGATCGAGCGCGAGGGCCGATTCCTGCTGGTGGAGGAGGAGACCGATGAGGGCATCAGGCTCAACCAGCCGGCCGGCCATCTCGATGAGGGCGAGTCCCTGGTTGCCGCCTGCGCCCGCGAGACGCTGGAGGAAGCCGCCTGGAATTTCACGCCGACGGCGCTGGTCGGCATCTATCAGTGGCCGCGCCCTCAAGGAGACATCACTTATCTGCGTTTCGCCTTCTGCGGAGATCTGGGCGCGCACGAGGCCGAACGGATTCTCGATACAGGCATCTTGCGGACGCTCTGGCTGACCCCGGCCGAGATCGAGGCCGCGCGGCCGCGCCACCGCAGCCCATTGGTCATGCAGTGCATCGCAGATTACCTGGCCGGCCGGCGTTTTCCGCTCGATGTTGTTCGCAATTACGGCAGTGCTGCCGGGCAAGGGCTGAATGGAGGAGACGCCGATGTCTAAAACCGTGGTCGTCGGCATGTCTGGCGGCGTCGATTCGTCTGTAGCAGCCCTGCTGCTCAAGCAGCAGGGCTGGAAGGTCATCGGCCTGTTCATGAAGAACTGGGAGGACGACGACGACGCCGAATACTGCTCGACGCGCCAGGACCTGATCGACGTCGCCGCCGTCTGCGACGTCATCGGCATCGAACTCGAGGTGGTTAATTTTTCGGCTGAATACAAGGACCGCGTCTTTTCCGAATTTCTGCGCGAATACCAGGCGGGCCGGACGCCCAACCCCGACGTGCTGTGCAACGCCGAGATCAAGTTCAAGGCCTTCCTCGACCATGCCCTCGATCTCGGCGCCGATAAAATCGCCACCGGCCACTATGCCCAGGTGCGCGAGTTTTTAGGCAGCCAGCAACTGCTCAAGGGCGAAGACGGCAACAAGGACCAGAGTTATTTCCTCTACCGCCTCAATCAGGCGCAGCTTGCCAGGACGCTTTTCCCGGTCGGCCACCGCTACAAGCGCGAGGTCAGGAAAATTGCCGAATCCGCGGGCCTGCCCAACTTCGCCAAGAAGGATTCCACCGGCATCTGCTTCATCGGCGAGCGGCCGTTTCGCGAATTCCTGTCGCGTTACCTTCCAGCACAACCGGGAGAGATCCGCACGCTGGAAGGGGACAAACTCGTCGGCCACCACGACGGTCTGATGCATCACACCCTGGGTCAGCGCAAGGGCCTCAAGATCGGCGGCATCAAGGGCAATTCCGATGAGGCCGGGGACCACGAGGCCTGGTACGTCGCCGCCAAGGATATGGAAAAGAATACCCTCTATGTGGTGCAAGGCCACGATCATCCGGCGTTGTTCTCGGATCGTCTGACGGCCTGCGACCTGTCGTGGGTCAGTGGTGAGCCGCACACCCACTGGGTCTACACGGCGAAGACACGCTACCGCCAGCCCGATGCGCCCTGCGAGGTGGATAAGATCGATGGCAATAGCTGCGAGATCGTCTTCGCCCAGCCGCAATGGGCGGTGACGCCGGGTCAGTCGGCGGTGCTCTATGAGAGCCGGGTCTGCCTGGGTGGCGGCGTGATTAAGTAGGTCGGCCTGCCACCATAAAGGTGGTCCAGAGAAAGGCCGACCTACGCCTTGGGCGCGGTCTCGGTGAACGACGGCCGCAGCATCAGTTTGTCGAAGAGGTGGGCAAGGTTGGGATAGTCGCCGCGCCAGTCAATCTCGGGGTTGCGGAAAGCGAGATAGCCGAGTGCGCCGCCGCTGGCGATGTCGGCCAGCGAGAAGGCGTTGCCGTGACACCACGCCTGCTCGCCCAGGTCTTCGGACATGGCTTTCAGGGCAGCGGCAATCTTGCCGCGCTGGCGCTCGATTGTGGCGGCATTGACCTCGCCGGCCGGTCGGCGGGACTCATGCAGGATGGCTACGGTGGCATCGACCAGGCCGTCGCCCAAGGCCTCCCAGCGCTTGACGGTGATCCGTTCGCGCCCCGAGGCGGGGATCAGGCGGTTATTTGGGGTGACCGTGTCGAGGTATTCGGTGATCACGCGCGAATCGTAAAGCGTGCTGTCGTCGTCCAGGACCAGCACCGGGATCTTGCCGAGCGGATTGTATTTCGAGACGATGTCGTCATCGGCTTGAGGCGAGGCCAGGATAAATTCGTAGTCGACCTTCTTTTCGGAAAGAACGACCCGGGTCTTGCGCACATAGGGACTTGTTGCGGTGCCAATCAGCTTCATCTGTCGGGTCGATGTGAATATTGAAAGGAGAATTATATCATCGCCCATTGAGCTCCAGAACGACCGGGTAACAGAGGCAAGTCGCCGGTCGTGATAAAATTCGCCTGACATTCATCACTGCCCCCTTGCCCCTAATGACGCTTTCTTCCCTCACCGCCCTGTCCCCTCTTGACGGCCGTTATGCCGACAAGCTCGAACCTTTGCGCGACTACTTCTCCGAATTCGGCCTGATCCGGAACCGGGTGCGAGTCGAAATCGAGTGGTTGAAGGCGCTCGCCGGCGAACCGGCCCTGGCAGAAATCGGACCTTTCTCGGATGCCACGGTGGTCGAACTGGAGAGCATCGTCGCAGGCTTCACGGTTGCCGATGCCGCTGCGATCAAGAGCATTGAGGCGGTCACCAACCACGATGTCAAGGCGATGGAGTACTGGCTCAAGGAGCGACTCGTGGCCAATGCCGAGGCGATGGCCGCCACCGAATTCATCCACTTCGCCTGCACTTCCGAGGACATCAACAACGTCTCCCACGGGCTGATGCTCGGCGAGGCCCGCGAGAAGGTGCTGCTACCGGTGCAGGATCTCCTGGTCGAACGTTTTCGCGAACTCGCCCACGTCCTGGCCGAATTGCCCATGCTCGCCCGCACCCACGGCCAACCGGCGACGCCGACCACGCTGGGCAAGGAGATGGCGAACATCTGCGCCCGTCTCGCGCGCGCCCGAAAACACATCGCCGGTGTTTCCCTCACCGCCAAGTGGAACGGCGCGGTCGGTAACTACAACGCCGCCCTGTCCGCTTATCCGGCGTTCGACTGGGAAGGGTTCAATCGCCGTTTCATCGAATCCTTCGGCCTCGAATTCAATCCATACACGATACAGATCGAGCCGCATGACGCCACGGCCGAACTCTTCGATGCCATCGCCCGCTTCAACACCATGCTGCTCGACGCCGATCGCGATCTCTGGCAGTACATCTCGCTCGGCTACTTCAAGCAGAGGATGAAGGCCGGCGAGATCGGCTCCTCGACCATGCCGCACAAGGTCAATCCGATCGACTTCGAAAACTCCGAAGGCAACCTCGGCCTGGCCAACGCGCTTCTCCGCCATCTCGCCGAGAAACTGCCCATCTCGCGCATGCAGCGCGACCTGACCGATTCCACGGTGTTGCGCAATATGGGCGTGGCCATCGGCTATGCCGTCCTCGCCTACGATTCCAGCCTGCGCGGCTTGGCCAAGCTGGAAGCCGACGAACAGCGCCTTCTCGGCGACCTCGACGCCTGCTGGGAAATTCTCGCCGAGCCGGTGCAGACGGTGATGCGCCGCTACGGCGTGGCCAATCCCTATGAACAGTTGAAGGAACTGACGCGTGGCAAGGGCATCACCCGGGAGGGGCTGCACGCCTTCATCAACAACCTGGCCATCCCCGACGCCGAAAAGCAACGTCTGCTGCAGATGACCCCGGCGACTTACCTCGGCCTCGCTGCTGAGCTGGCGAAGAGAATCTGATATGACCACCTTCGCCGACAACCTCAAGCAGTTGCCGAAAACCTCCCATCTCGCCGCCTTGCAGCTTTTCGACGGCGACAGTCTGGCGGCAAGCATCGAGAACAAGCCGGGTCAGGCAGGTTCTCTGGCAGTCTATAATCATCTTGCCCAACTTTATGGGGCAATTACCCCAGAGGCTGCGAAAAAAGGCCTCGAACTTTTCGCCGAGCATGCCCTCGATGCGCGCGCCAATCCTGGCAAACACCCCAACATCGATCGGCTCCTCAAATTGCAGGAAGAACCGCGTACCCTGCGCGTCAAACAAATTTTTGCAACAGCGACGGAATAATTTCTGGCTCTGCAGTGTTTATAAAGGGCATCGTGCCCATTATTGTCATCGAAGAGGAGAATCCATGAAAGTCAAACATGTCGTCGTCGCCCTTACCGCATTCACCCTCTCTGCAGGCGCCTCGCTTGCCTTGGCGCAGGCGAAGCCGGAAGTGTTGGTCAAGCAGCGCCAGGCTGCGATGACCCTGCAGGGCAAGTACTTCGGTCCCCTGGCCGCCATGGCCCAGGGCAAGGCACCATTCAATGGCGCCGTGGTCGCACGCAATGCCGGCTTCCTGGAAGCGCTTTCGCAAATGCCCTGGGACGGATTCGACGCAGCCAGCAAAGGCGTAAAAAGCGAAGCCTTGCCGGCGGTATATTCGGACGCGGCGAAATTCAAGCTTGCCTCTGAAAACCTCCATGCGGCGGTGGGCAAACTCGTCGCAGCCAGCAAGGGCAGCGATGAAGCGGCCACCAAGGCAGCCATCGGCGGCGTCGGCAAGACCTGCGGCGGCTGCCACGACGATTTCCGCGAGAAGCACTAAACACGCGAAAGCCCCGCGCTGCGGGGCTTTCGCTAAGCGACGAGCGTGCCCGTCCGGGTATCTCCAGCGAAAGGAAGTCCTTGTAGGATGACGGCAACCCGCGGCAAGTCTCACCCCCCAAGAAACGCTGCGCTGCAATGCGCGCTTCGGACGTCGCTGCTCGCGCTGCTCGTTGCCGGCGCAGGTGCTGCCGCCGCGCAGGGTGACGCCAAGCAGGGTGAGTACCTCGCCGCGGCCGGCGGCTGCGTCGGCTGCCATAGCGAAGCCAAGGAAGGTGCGGTGCCGTTCGCCGGCGGACGCGCGCTGAAGACACCCTTCGGCACCTTCTACGGGCCGAACATCACGCCTCACCCGCAGGCCGGCATCGGCAGCTGGAGCGAGGCCGATTTCGTGCGCGCGATGCGCCACGGCGTGCGACCCGACGGCGCCAATCTGTATCCCGCCTTTCCCTACCCGTCATTCACCAAGATTTCCGACAAGGATCTCTCCGACCTTTGGGCTTACCTGCGCACGCTCCCGCCGAGCGACCGGGTGAGCCGGAAACACGACTTGGGTCTCTTCGGCTGGCGCCCGCCGCTGACCGTCTGGAAGCGGCTGTTCTTCACCCCGGGTGAGTTCAAGGCAGACGCCAGGGCCACGCCCGAGGTCAACCGCGGCGCTTATCTCGTGCAGGCGCTCGGTCATTGCGGCGAATGCCACACGCCGCGAAACTTCCTCGGTGCGCCGATTCAGAGCCGCTACCTTGCCGGCGGCAAGGGACCCGAAGGCAAGACCATTCCCAACCTGACTCCGACACGCCTGAAAAAACAGAGCGACGGCGAACTGAAGGACTTCCTGGCCTTCGGCGTGACCGCCGACGGCGACGTTCCCGCCGAAGCGATGGGGGAAGTGATCCGCAACACGACCGGCAAGCTCCTGCCCGAAGACCTCATGGCGCTGATCAGTTACCTGCGCTCGCTACCGCCGATCTCCAGCGAATAGCACCGGCGAACATTCGCTGGCACGGTATCGGGGTGAGAAGGTAAGGCGTGATCGCAGAGCGCCCCCGTCACCCTCTTTCGCGGAAAGGGGGCTGGGGGGAAAGTACATTCTCAGACCACCGCTTCTTCCTGTTCCTTTTTCGGGGCCTTGACGAATTGCGCGCGCGAGACGCCCAGCCACATCACCAGCGGGCTGGCCACCAGCACCGAGGAGTAGATGCCGAAGAGAATGCCGATGGTCAGCGCCAGAGCGAAGTAGTGCAAGGCCGCGCCGCCGAAGATCAGCATCGAGGTGACCATCATCTGGGTGCTGCCGTGGGTGATGATGGTGCGCGAGATGGTGCTGGTGATGGCATGGTTCAATACCTCCGGCGTCGTCAAGCCGCGCCTCTTCCTGAAGGTTTCGCGCACCCGGTCGAAGACCACCACGGACTCATTCACCGAATAACCGAGAACGGCCAGCACCGCGGCCAGGACGGGCAGCGAAAACTCCCACTGGAAGAAGGCGAAGAAACCCAGGATGATCACCACGTCATGGAGGTTGGCGATGATGGCCGAGATGGCGAAGCGCCACTCGAAGCGGATCGCCAGGTAGATGACGATGCCGATCACCACCAGGAGCAGCGCCATCGCGCCGTCCGAGGCCAGTTCCTTGCCGACCTGGGGGCCGACGAATTCGACCCGCTTCATCTTCGGCGTGTTGGTCCCAGCGGCGGTTTGCAGCGAGGCCATGACGCGATCGCTGACTATCGAGGTTTCGCTGTCCTTGGCGAGAGGAACGCGGATCAGGAGGTCCGTCGAACTGCCGAAATTCTGCACTTGCGGATCGGCGAAGCCGTCACTGATCATCTGCTTGCGTATTTTTTCGACGTCGGGGGCCTGGGCGTAAGTGACTTCCATCAGCGTGCCGCCGGTGAACTCGGTGGACAGATGCAATCCCTTGGTCAGCAGGAACACCACGGCCAGGATGAAGGTGATCAACGATATGACGTTGAACACCAGCGCATGGCGCATGAAGGGAATATCTTTTCTGATGCGGAAAAACTCCATGGTCGCTCCTTATTTCGTCGTGGGCTTCCACACTTGGCCGATCGACAGCTTGTCGACGCGCCGGCGTGAGCCGTAGATCAGATTGATGAAGCCCCGGGAGACCACCACGGAACTGAAGATCGAGGTCGTGATGCCCAGCACATGGACCACGGCGAAGCCGCGTATCGGGCCCGAGCCGAAGATCAGCAGGGCGATGCCAGCGATCATGGTGGTGACATTGGAGTCGAGAATGGTCGCCCAGGCGCGCTCGTAACCGACGCGAATCGCCGCTTGCGGCGATTCGCCGTTCCTCAGTTCCTCGCGTATCCGCTCGTTGATCAGCACGTTGGCGTCGATCGCCATCCCCAAGGTGAGAGCGATGGCGGCGATGCCGGGCAGGGTCAGCGTCGCCTGCAATAGCGAGAGCAGGGCGAAGAGCAGCAGCACGTTGGAGGCCAGGGCCACCACCGAGACGAGTCCGAACAGCAGGTAATAGAGGCACATGAACACCGAGATCGCGGCGAAGCCCCACATCGTCGAGTGGAAGCCCTTCTGGATGTTCTCGGCGCCGAGGCTGGGACCGATGGTGCGTTCTTCGATGATGTCCATGGGCGCAGCCAGGCTGCCCGCGCGCAGCAGCAGGGCGGTATCGCTGGCTTCGGTGGTGCTCATGCTGCCGGAGATCTGGACGCGGCCGCCGCCGATCTCGGAGCGGATCACCGGAGCCGTGACGACTTCGCCCTTGCCCTTTTCGATGAGCAGGATGGCCATGCGCTTGCCGACGTTGTCGCGCGTGACGTCCTTGAAGATGCGGGCGCCGGCCGAGTCCAAGGTCAGGTTAACCGTCGGTTCGTGGGTCTGGTTGTCGAAGCCGGCCTGGGCATCGATCAGGCGGTCGCCGGTGAGCACCACCTGTTTCTTCACCAAAAGCTGCCGGCCGCCGCGTTCGTTGTAGAGGTCGGTGCCCAGCGGCGGCTGGCCGCGTGCGGCCTCGGCCATCACCGCCGGGTTGGCGCTGTTCTCGTCGTCCACCATGCGCACTTCCAGCGAGGCGGTGCGCCCGAGGATGTCCTTGGCCTTGGCGGTATCCTGCACGCCCGGCAGTTCCACGACGATGCGGTCGGCGCCCTGCTGCTGGATCACAGGTTCTGAGACGCCGAGCTCGTTGATGCGGTTGTGCAGGGTGGTGATGTTCTGCTTGATGGCGTAGTCCTGGATGCGCTTCTCGGCCGCCGGTTTCAGGATGCCCGTCAGGGTGAAGTTGACGCCATCCTGTGTCTCGGTCAGGGTGAGGTCCGGCTGATTGTCCCTGAGCAGGTCGTGCGCCTTGTCCCGGGTCTCGACATCGCGGAACTTGATGACGATGTTGCTGCCCACGCGGTTGATGCCGCTGTGGCGCAGATCCTTGTCGCGCAGCAAGGTGCGCAGGTCGGCGGCGGTGCCGTCGAGGCGCTTGGTCAGCGCCCCCTTCATATCGACTTGCAGCAGGAAGTGCACGCCGCCGCGCAGATCCAGGCCGAGATACATCGGCAGGGCGTGGAGGCTGGTCAGCCACTGCGGCGAACTCGACAGCAGATTCAGCGCGACGCTGTAGGAAGCGTCCGAGGGATCGGGGTTGAGCGCCTTCTCGAGGGCATCCTTGGCCTTCAGCTGGGTATCGCCGTCCTTCAGGCGTACGCGGATGCTGTTGGCATCGCTGAACACGCCGTCGTTGACGATGCCCACGGCCTTCAGGGTATCTTCGACTTTAGTCAGCAACTGCGGATCGATCTTGATCGTCGCCTTGACGCTGGAGACTTGCACCGCCGGGGCCTCGCCGTAGAAGTTCGGCAATGTGTACAGTATGCCCAGCAGCAGCGTGACGGCGATGAGGATGTTCTTCCAAAGAGGATAGCGGTTCATAGGGCGACGATGAGTGATGTGTAATTGCTATGGCTATGGTTGATGGCGGTAATGGACAGGATACTGTCCATTACCAATCCCCTCCTGCTCAGGGCAGGGTCTTCAGGGTGCCCTTGGGCAGAATCGTGGCGATGGACGGCTTCAGCATGACTATTTCCACATTCTCGGCAATCTCGACGGAGACGTAATTCTCGCCGACCTTGGTCAGGCGTCCGGCGATGCCGCTCTGGCCGATGACCTCGTCGCCCTTGGCGAGCGCGGCAACCATCGCCTTTTGTTCCTTGGCGCGCTTCATCTGCGGGCGGATCATCATGAACCAGAGGACGACGAACATCAGGATGATGGGCAACAGGCCGGTCAGGGTGCTCATCGGATCGCCGGCAGTGGCGGCTTGCGCGTAGGCATTGGATATCAGCACAGTGGGCTCCTATCTAGAAAACGAAGCATTATATCAGCCACCGGCGCGCAGCCGATGGAATTCGCCCACCTGGGTGTCTACGCGGCCGGCGGCAATGGCTTCGCGCAACTCGCGCATCAGCGTCTGATAGTAATAGAGATTGTGGTAGGTGTTGAGGCGCGCGCCGAGAATTTCGCGGGTGCGATGCAGATGATGGAGATAGCTGCGCGAAAAGTTCCGGCAGGTGTGGCAAAGACAGGTTTCGTCCAGTGGCCGGAGGTCGCTCTTGTACTGCGCGTTCTTGATCTTGACGTCGCCGTGACGGGTGAACAGCCAGCCGTTCCGGGCATTCCGGGTCGGCATGACGCAGTCGAACATGTCCATGCCCTGGCTGACGGCGAACACCAGATCCTCCGGCGTGCCCACGCCCATCAGGTAGCGCGGCTTGTCCCGGGGCAGCCGTGGTGCGACATGGGCGAGGGTGCGTGCCATTTCCTCCTTGGGTTCGCCGACCGAGAGGCCGCCGATGGCGTAGCCGTCGAAGCTGATCTCCTGCAACGCAGCCAGGGATTCATCGCGCAGGGCTTCGAACATGCCACCCTGGACAATGCCGAACAGGGCATTGCGATTCTGCAGGCGATCATGTTCAAGGCGCGAGCGCTTCGCCCAGCGCAGCGACAGCCGCATCGAGTCGCCCGCCTGCCGTTCGGTGGCCGGGTAGGGTGTGCATTCGTCGAAGATCATGCTGATGTCGGAGTCGAGCGCATGCTGGATGCGCATCGACTCTTCGGGGGTCAAAAACAATTTGTCGCCATTGATGGGCGAAGCGAATTTCACCCCCTCCTCGGTGATCTTGCGCAGCGCGTCCAGGGAGAACACCTGGAAGCCCCCCGAGTCGGTCAGGATCGGGCCGTCCCAGCCCATGAAACGGTGCAGCCCGCCATGCGCCCTGATGACTTCGATACCCGGGCGAAGCCAGAGGTGAAAAGTGTTGCCGAGGACGATCTGCGCGCCGATCTCGTGGATTTCGTGCGGCATCATCGCCTTGACCGTGCCGTAAGTGCCCACCGGCATGAAGGCCGGCGTGTCCACGACGCCGTGGGCAAGCGTCAATCGACCGCGGCGGGCCGCGCCCGAGGTGGCGATGAGATCAAACTTCATGAGTTTGCACCTGCTTCACTGGCACAAGTACCCTCTGGGGTACAAGTACCCTCTGGGGCACAAGAGCCCTGGGTGGCCCCTGGGACAACTACGGGCTCTAGCACCTCACAGGCACAAGTGCCCTGGGTTGTCCGTTGGACAACTACGGGCTCTAGCACCTCACAGGCACAAGTGCCCTGGGTTGTCCGCTGGACAACTACGGGCTCTAGCACCTCACAGGCACAAGTGCCCTGGGTTGTCCGTTGGACAACTACGGGCTCTAGCACCTCACAGGCACAAGTGCCCTGGGTTG
>Ga0172380_10007775_pt1 | contig 11952 bp, 14 predicted proteins | sample Leawe162metaG_FD_119747 | JGI IMG/M metagenome (GOLD analysis project Ga0172380, IMG submission 119747) | Leachate microbial communities from a municipal landfill in Southern Ontario, Canada - Leachate well 162 metaG | ecosystem: Engineered > Solid waste > Landfill > Unclassified | place... | reverse complement strand
CCCACCCATCCTGCTCCACGACGACGGGGTGCTCGGTGGCGGGGCCAAGACCGTGAACATGCGACCCGGTGGGTTGAACGTGGGCGGGGTGAACCGCGACGGTCGCCAACTGATCCAGCCGTTCATGAGCGGCGCCCGGGTGGACATCGCCGACACCAAGATGGACCAGCGGCGCGCGTCGATCGACGACGCGTTCCTCGTGACGCTGTTCCAGATTCTCGTGGAAACGCCGCGCATGACGGCCACCGAGGCGCTGATCCGCGCGCAGGAGAAGGGCATGTTGCTGACCCCCACCATGGGTCGCCAGCAGTCTGAATCGCTGGGTCCGATGGTCGAGCGCGAGCTGGACCTGCTGGCCTTCCACCGCGTGCTGCCGCCCATGCCTCCCGCGCTGCGCGAGGCGGGAGGCGAGTACAAGATCGTCTACGACTCGCCAATGAGCCGGATGCAGCGGGCCGAGGAACTGGTGGGCGTGCAGCGCACCATGGAGCTGCTGGCCCCGTTCGCGCAGATCAACCCCGAGGTGCTCGACGTGTTCGACCCCGACGCGCTGGCCCGCCTGACCGCCGAGGTCTCCGGCGTACCCACCCCGGTCATGCGCTCCCCTGAGGCGATGCGCAAGCTGCGCGCGGACCGCGCGGCGCAGGAGGAACAGGCCAACATGGTCGCCGCGGCGCAGCCGCTGGCCGGTGCGATGAAGGACGCGGCACAGGCGCAGGCCCTGCTGCAGGGCGCATGAAACTCAACCCATTGGTCCTGTGGCGCTCGCGGTCCTACCGCAAGACTTTCAACAACCCCGAAGGCAAGAAGGTTCTGGCTGACCTTCGGCGGTTCTGCCGGGCGACCCTGCCGTCGGCGGATGTCAACAACGTCCAGACCACCTACCTTCTCGAAGGGCGTCGTGAGGTGTGGCTGCGAATCCTGGGCCACCTGAACATGACCGACGAGGACATCATGAACCTGGTCGAGCAACAAAACCCGACCGACTATGAGGTGAACACATGAGCGATTCTGCTGCCGCCCTGCTGGGCGATAACGGCGCTGCAACCCCCGGTGCTGGCGCAACCACCACGACCACCGTCACGCCACCCAACGGGGGCACCGCTCCCTGGTACGGTCAGGTCGATGAGACCACCGCGGCCTACATCACGAACAAGGGCTGGGACAACCCGGTCAAGGCGATCGAGAGCTACCGCAACCTGGAGAAGTTCGCCGGTGGCTCGAAGTCGCTGGTCGAGCTGCCCGGCCCCGACGCCGACGAGACCAAGCTCGCCGAGTTCTACAACCGGCTGGGTCGCCCCGACGCCCCGGACAAGTACGACCTGAAGGTGCCCGAGGGCGGCGACCCCGCGCTCACCGACTGGTTCAAGCAGACGGCCCACAAGCACGGCCTGACCACCAAGCAGGCCGGCGCGCTGTTCAACGAGTGGAACTCGATGTCCGGTGAGAAGATGCAGGCGTGGGAGGCCGAGTCGCGCCAGCAGTCCGAGCGCTCCATCGGCGAGCTGAAGAAGGAGTGGGGCCAGGGCTTCGACAAGCAGATCGACATGGGCCGGCGCGCCGTCGCGAACCTGGGGTTCGACGAGCCCACCCTGAGTGCCTATGAGGCCAAGCTCGGCACGGCCGACATGCTCAAGCTGTTCGCGAAGCTCGGCTCCAAGATGGGCGAGGACAGCTTCGAGGGAGGCGACCGCGGCAACGGTGCCGGGTTCGGCCTGACCCCCGCCGCGGCGAACCAGCAGATCGCCGAGCTCAAGATGGACAAGCAGTTCATGGGCGAATACATGAAGGGCAACCCCGACGCCATCGGCAAGATGAAGCGCCTCATGGAAGCCGCCAATGCTTAATCGCAGCGAGGTGCGCCTGCGCATCCTGGGTATGCTGATCCCCGCGGCCTCGCGCCACGGGATCAGCGAGCCCGAACAAATCATCAAATCTGCTACCGCGTTGGAAAATTACGTGGTAGAGTCCCAACCAGACACGGTAACGCCCAACGTGTCGAACAGGCCAGTCCTGACCCGGCCCCGCAAGGAAAAGCCACCGGTCGAGACGCCTGCATTCCTGACCCCGCCATCGGTGGACAAGTCGAACCAAGCCCCTGGGTAAACTTGTTTCAACTCGTCGAGGTCCACCATGTCCTTTGAAGTCAACACTGCCTTCGTGCAGCAGTACACGACCAACGTGCAACTGCTGCTGCAGCAACGCGGCTCCAAGCTGCGCGATTACTGCACCATGGGCTCCTACACCGGCAAAGCAGCCAAGGCTGTCGAGCAGATCGGTGCAGTCACTGCCCAAAAGAAAACCAGCCGCCACAGCGACACCCCGCTGATCTCCACGCCGCATTCTGCCCGTTGGGTCTTCCCCGAGGACTACGAGTGGGCCGACATGATCGACGATCAGGACAAGCTGCGCATGCTGATCGACCCCACCAGCCCCTACGCGCAGAACGGCGCCTATGCGCTGGGCCGCTCGCTCGATGCTGCGATCATCACCGCCGCGCTGGGCGACGCCAAGACCGGCGAGAACGGTTCGACCACCACGGCATTCGCCACGGCCACCCAGCAGATCGCGGTGGGAGGCACCGGCCTCACCGTCGCCAAGCTGCGCCAGGCCAAGCGCATCCTGATGGCCAACGAGGTGGATGTCGCCAACGACCCGCTGTACATCGCCGTGACGGCACAGCAGATCGACAACCTGCTCGGTACGACCGAGGTGACCAGCGCCGACTTCAACACCGTGAAGGCATTGGTGCAGGGCGACGTGGACTCGTTCATGGGCTTCAAGTTCGTGAACATCGAACTGCTGGGCGTGGACGGTTCCGGCGACCGCCGCTGTTTCGCCTGGGCCAAGTCCGGCCTGCATGTGGGCATGTGGAACGACATCAACGCGAAGATCACCGAGCGCGCTGACAAGTCCTACGCCACCCAGGTGTACGTCAAGGGCACCTTCGGCGCCACGCGCGTCGAGGAAAAGAAGGTCGTCGAAATCATCTGCGACGTTTGATCCTGAAAGGAACATGAATCATGACGACCTTCTACGCTGATGAAGTTGCCGGTCTCGGCACCATCCCCACCACGAAGTCCAACGGCGCGGTGCACAACGCCCGCCTGCGTCGCTTCCGCGCCACGGTGCAGTTCGATGGTCAGACGACCACCGACACCATCGTGCTGGCCCGCGTGCCAGCCGGCTATGCGTTCGCCTACGGCGTGACCAGCGCATCGGCCACGGCCGGCGCGTCGGCGACGCTGGCGATCGGCATTACCGGCGCCACGGGCAAGTACCGCGCCGCTGCAGTCCACACGACCACGGCGCCCACGCTGTTCGGCCTGGCTGCGGCCATCGACGACGTGCCCCTGGCCGCCGAAGAAGAAATCTTCATCACCATCGCTGTCGCCGCGCTGCCTACCAGCGCCGACTTCATGGTGGTGGACCTGTACTTCTCCGGCCCGTGATGAAGGGGGCTTCGGCCCCCTTCTCCCCTTTTCAGGAGCACGCAAATGGCAGAACGCACCCCCACGGTCGTGCAGCCCGGAAGCTTGGGCGGTCTGGAGCACTCGGTGCTCATCACCTGGACCGGCCTGCTCAACGGTGACACTGGCGCACCGATGACCTTCCACGACTACCCCGACCGCACGGTCCAGATCACCGGCACCTTCGGTGTCGGCGGGTCCGTGAACTTCGAGGGGAGCAACGATGGCACCAACTGGGCGATCCTCACGGACCCCCAAGGCAATGCGATCACCAAGACCGCAGCCGCCATGGAAGTCGCCACCGAGACCCCCCGCTACGTCCGACCCAACGTGACCGCTGGTGACGGCACCACGAGCCTTGCGGTCACCCTGTTCGCAAGGAGCCCGCGATGAGCCACCAAGCCGCACTGGACGCCCTGGGCAAGATGACCCGCATCCTCAAGGCGTTCGAGGACACCGAACTGGTGCTGCGCACGCTCGCGGGCGTGGAGCAGAACGAGCGCGAGCTGCGCGCTGCGGTGGATCGCGCTCGCGCTGAACTCGCGGTGCTGGCCGAGCAGACCGAGACCGCCAAGACCGAAGCGAAGGCTGCCCGGCTCGACGCGCGCAAGGTGCAGGACGCCACCAAGGGCGCCGTGCAGCGGATGCTCGACGAGGCGAACACCAACGCTGCGGCGATCCGCCAGGAGGCCGACACCGCGGTCGAAGATGCGCGCGCCGCGCTGGCCGCTATCCGTGCCGAGACCGAGAAGGCGATCGCCGACAGCGTGGCGGCCAAGGCCCAACTCGCGGATGTCGAGGCGAAGATCGACAAGGCCCGTCAACAGATCGCAAAACTGCTGGGGTAATCCATGGCCAACGCAATCTACAACAAGTACCTTGAGGCGGTCATCCAGGCGTCGGCGAACAGCTCGATGGCTGGCTCGGGCACCACGGGCGTCTACGTCGCGCTGGTGGACACTGGCTCCTACACGTTCAGCCAAACCCACGAGTTTTTCTCGTCGGTGGTGGCCGGGCAGGTGGGCACCGAGGTGGAACTCGGCACCAAGACCTTCGCCGCGGGGTTGTTTGACGCGGCAGACTCCGTGCTCACGGCTGTCAGTGGCAACCAGTCCGAAGCACTGGTGGTGTTCATCAAGAACGCCGGTGCGAACACGACCTGGCGCCTGGTGGGCTACATCGACACCGGCGTGACCGGACTGCCCGTGACCCCGAACGGCGGCGACATCAACATCGGTTGGAACGCTTCGGGCATCTTCCAGTTCTGACGGAGCGAGGGCGATATGGCCTCGCCGTCACTTGTTTCGCAGACGTTTTCACAGTCTGCGGGGGTAACTGACACCGCGTTCACCCCAACGCTGTCCACCCACGCTGCTGGGGAGATGCTGGAGCTGGATGTCGGGCTGGACGGGAACCCGACTGTCAGCTTCGCCACCGGTGGACAGAACGGGTGGACGCTGCACTGGCAACTGCAGAACACGCAGGGCAGCACGACCCCGACACATGCGAAGCTCTCGAAGCGCGCCACATCTTCGAGCGAAACGCCGCCTGATCTGGAGTCGAGTGTTGGTGAGGCGTGGGGCGCATCCTGCCGGGTGTACCAGGGCAGCGGTGGGACTCTCAACTACTACACGCCAACGCCGGTAGACGGAACCGATTCAGGGTCGAGCACGAACGGGCAGGGCAGCGCAGTTGCGCCCGGGGTGGGGTCGCAGGACTTCACCTTCACGTCATGCATCGTGCAGGACGGTGTGCAGGGTGCCACCGCTGGCCCTTCTGGCTACGGAAACTTCCAGACCAACGCCAACGCCACGGCCGCCCGGGTTGAGGTTTCCACCTCCGAGAAGGCGGCCACGGCCAGCAGCGACACGCCGGGCGCGTGGACCTCCGCTGCCGAGCAATGGATCGTCGGTGGCGGTGCGGTGTGGGAAGACGCGGGTGGTGGGAGCCAGACACTCTCCCCGCCGCTGGTGACCCGCACCCGTACGATCTACGCACCCACGGTGACCACTGGCGCGGTGAGCCTGAGCCCACCCCTCGTCACCAGGACGCGGACGGTCTACGCGCCCACGGTCACCACCTCAAATACACTGGCCCCGCCGCTGGTGACCCGCACCCGCACGGTGTACAGCCCAACCCTCACCGTGGGACCGGTGAGCCTGTCGCCCCCGCTGGTCACGCGCACCCGTACGGTCTACGCGCCTACGGTGACGCAGCCGGGCGCCGGCACTCAGACCCTGAGCCCTCCGCTGGTGACCCGCACCCGCACGGTGTACGCGCCAGTGGTGGTCCCTGGCGATGTCGATGTGCTGCCTCCGCTGGTCACGCGCACCCGCACGGTCTACGCGCCCACGGTCACCACCAGCATCACGATCAGCCCGCCCCTCGTGACGCGCGGGCGGGTCGTGTACGCCCCCACGGTCACGGTGGGCGCCGTCACCCTGTTCCCTCCCCTCGTGACGCGCTCACGGGCGGTCTACGCCCCCACAGTGACAGGTGGTGACCCGGTGGTCGCCACCGGTGGGTTGTTTCTCCCCATCGTGCGACGCCGCAGGCGGTAGAATGCGCGAACTGAACCACGGAGCACGGCATGGCATCAGTCGTTGACGTTTGCAACAAGGGCCTGGACAAGCTGGGTCACGGACCCATCACCAGTCTCGCCGACGGCACGAAGTCGGCGAACCTGTGTCTGCGCAACTGGGAAACGATCCGCGACCAGGTGCTGCGCGATCACCCGTGGAACTTCGCGGTTAAGCGCGCGATTCTCGCGCCGTCCACCACGGCCCCCCTGTGGGGCTTCTCGGCGTCGTTCCCTCTCCCCGCTGACTGCCTCCGTGTGGTCGAGGTGCGCGACCTGAGCACCGGTGAGTACGAGGTCGAGGGCAAGGCGATCCTGGCCAACGAGACCGCGCTCTACATCCGTTACATCAAGCAGACCACCGACCCCAACGAGTTCGACGCGCTGTTCGTGGATACCGCCGCTGTGCGGCTGGCCTTCGAGCTTTGCGAGTCGATCACGCAGAGCAACACGAAGAAGACCGCGCTGTGGGAGGAATATCAGGACAGCCTCACCCGGGCAATGCGTGTCGATGGTCAGGAGAACCCCCCGGCACCGTTTGAAGAAGACGAGTGGATCGCGGTGAGGTACTGACGTGGCCAAGGCATCACCGATCCAGAACTCGTTCAACGCTGGGGAGTTGTCCCCTCAGTTGAAGGGGCGCGCCGACCTTGAGAAGTACAAGAATGGCTGCGACACGCTGGAGAACTTCATCCCGCAGATTTTCGGCCCCGCGCGCAAGCGCCCGGGCACGCGCTTCGTGCTGGAGACCAAGGACTCGACCAAGGCGAGTCGCCTGATCCCGTTCGAGTTCAGCACGACGCAGGCGTTCGGCTTGGAGTTCGGTGACGAATACATCAGGTTCTTCGCCAGTGGCGGGTTCGTGGAGTCCTCGCCAGGCGTGCCCTACGAGATCGTGAGTCCCTACGACCACACGGACCTTGGCGAGTTGAACTTCGCTCAGTCGGCCGACGTGATCTACCTCGCGCACCCCGACTACCCTGTGTACAAGCTCGCGCGCCTGGGGGCGACGAACTGGACCATCAACGCGGTCACCTTCTCACGCCCCCCGTTCACCGACCAGAACATCAGCGCCACGACCATCACGGCGTCGGCGGTCACCGGCGCGATCACGCTCACCGCGTCGGCGGCCCTGTTCTCGGCCGACGACGTGGGCAGCTACTTCAGCAGCTCGATCATCCCGGCCGCCGACTTCAACCAGTGGACCACCGGGGTTGTCCACACTGCGGGCAACTTCGTGCAGTATCAAGGTCGCGTGTACGAGGCCACGAACAGCGCCACGGCCGGCTCGCGCCCGCCGATCCACACCGAGGGCACTGTGAGCGACGGCGCCGTGACGTGGACCTACCTGCACGACGGCACCGGGTACGCGCAGGTGACGGGCTTCACCAGCACCACCGTGGTCAACGCCACGGTCATCTCGCGCCTTCCCACCACGAGCGCCACGAAGCGCTGGGCCGAGGGCGCGTGGTCCGCGAACCGCGGCTACCCGCGCGCGGTGACCTTCTATGAGGATCGCCTGTGGTTTGGTGGGTCGGACTACCTGCCGCAGACCCTGTGGGCCTCCGTGACGGGGGACTACGAGAACTTCAAGGGCGGCACCAACGACGACGACGCGCTCACCTACACGATCAACACCCAAGACCTGAACACGATCACCTGGCTCTCGCCTGGCAAGGTGCTGGCGATCGGCACGGCCAACGGCGAGTTCACCCTGAGCGGGAACCAGATCAGCGACGCGGTGACCCCCACAAGCATCCGCATCACGCCGCAGACCACCTACGGCTGCACGGGCACCGTGCGCCCGCTGCGCGTGGCCAGCTCGGTCCTGTTCGTGCAGCGCTCGGGGCGCAAGGTGCGCGAGTACACCTACAACTTCGAGACCGACTCCTACGTCGCGCCGAACCTGACGGTCCTGTCCGAGCACATCACGCAGGCCGGACTCGTGGACATGGCTTACCAGCAGGAGCCGTATCAGGTGGTGTGGGCGCCTGACACCGATGGCTCACTGCTGGGCATGACCTACGAGCGCGCCGAAGACGTGGTGGGCTGGCATCGGCAGGACATCGGCGGCGCCGTCGAGTCGTGTATCACCCTGCCCCACTGGCTCGGGGATCAGGACGTGCTGTGGATGATCGTGAACCGCACGATCGACGGAGCCACGGTTCGCTATGTCGAATTCATGGAGCGATACTACAACGATGAGTACGCTTTCTTCGTGGACTGCGGGGTCACCTACGAGGGCGCACCCGCCGACAACATCAGCGGGCTCGACCACCTCGAAGGCGAGACGGTGGCGGTGCTGGCCGATGGCGCCGTGCACCCCAACGTCACGGTAGTGGGCGGCGAGATCACGCTGCAGGTCGAGGCGTCGGTCATCAACATTGGCATCCCTTTCACCGCGACCCTGCGCACCATGCCCATCGAGGCCGGCGCGCGGGACGGGGTGGCGCAGGGCAAGATCCAGCGGATCAACAACGTCGTGATGCGCCTGTTCGAGACCGGCCCGGGTCTCTGGTACGGCGCGTCGGTGGACAGCCTGGATGAGCTGCACCTGCGCACCGCGGCCGACCTGATGAACAACCCGGTGCCCCTGTTCACCGGTGACACCGACGCCCTGCCGTGGCCCGGCGAATATCAGCAGGGCGCGCAGATGGTGGTGCGCCACCAGCTCCCCACCCCGTGTACACTCGTGGCACTCATGCCACAGGTGACCACGAATGATCGTTAGACCCTGGAAAATCGGTGACACCGAGAGGATCATGCTCCAGCCGGCCCAGCAGTACACCGGGTCCATCGCCGACTTGAGCACGGACCTGACGCCCCTGTCGGACCAGGGGCTCGCGTGGACAGTGGAGCACGATGACGTGGTGCTTGGTATAGGCGGTTTGCTCCCCCAATGGGATAATCGCGCGATTGTGTGGGCGCTGCTCGCGGCCAACATCGGCCACCACTTCCCTGCGATCCACCGCAGCGTGCGCCGCTTCCTCGTGGCGTCACCGTACCGCAGGATCGAGGCCCATGTGGATGTGGGGTTCAAGGAAGGGATTCGCTGGATGAAGATGCTCGGGTTCGAGTGTGAAGCGTACATGAAGGCGTTCAGGCCCGATGGCGCCGACATGCTCCTTTTTTCGAGGGTTCGATCATGACCGGAATGGAAGGCTTCTTCGCCGCTGCCGCGTCTGCAGCGAGTACCGCGGCACCCTACGTCGCCGCGGCCGGTGCCGCCGTCAGCGCGTACAGCTCGATCCAGCAAGGCAAAGCCGCGGAGAAGGCGGGCGAGTACAACGCCCAGGCAGCCCTCATGGAGGCCAAGTCGCGCGAGAACGCGCAGCGCGCGGAGTCGTCCCGGCGGATCGGCACCCTCCGAGCCAACATCGGTAAGTCGGGCGCCACGTCGGCCGGCACCCCGCTGCTCGTGCTCGCGGAGTCGGCGGCCAACGCGGAGATCGATGTTCTCAACACCGAGTGGACCGCGAACCGTCAGGCCGATGTGTACCGGGCAGGCGGTGCCAACGCCCGCAAACAAGGCAACCTCATGGCCGGCGCGTCACTGCTCCAGTCCGCTGGAAAATTCGCATAAGGACGCCTCATGGCAAAACTCAACATGTACGAGCAGCAGACTTCGGTCGGCTCGGTGCGCGCATCGGCTCAGGACTTCGGCGCGGGCGTCGCGCAGGCGACCGGTGAAATGGGTGGCGTGGTCGAGGACATCGGGGTGCAGATGAAGCGCCGCCAGGATGTGATCGAGCGCGTGCAACTCATGACCGAGTTCGACAAGTTCGCTCAGGACGCCCTGACCACGCTCAACGACACCGAGGACATTTCGTCCAAGGCGACGGTGGACAAGTATTCGGCGGGGCTGCGCGAGAAGGCCAACGAGGTCGTCAAACGCCACGGTGGCACCGGCCAGTCGCGCGCCGAACTGCAGGCGCAGATCGAGAATCAGGTGGGGCAGTACGCCAAGTCGGCCACGGCCACGCAGGTGAAGGCGCAGCAGCAGTTCATCGGCACCATCGTGGACCAGAAGGCCAACGAACTGGCGATCAGCGGTGCATTCGCCCCTGAGAAGATGGGTGACCTGTTCACCGACCTCGACCGTACTATCGACTCGATGGCCGACGCCATGTCGCCCGCGCTTGCGGCGCAGTACAAGGAGGCGGGGCGCTCGCGCATCGCGACCAACGCGATCTCGAATCTGCTGGAGAAGGGGCAGGCCGACGCTGCGAAGAAGCTGATGGAAAGCCCCGAGGTGGCCAAGTACCTGGGCGCCGACACCGCGCGCAAGTTCTTGATCGACATCGTGGTTGACGAAGGGAAGAAAGCCGCCGAACTCACGCGTCAGGCGCAGAACGTGACCAAGTACGCCATGTTGACAGGGCGCGATCTGACCCCCTCCGAGGTTCTTAAGGTCAGTGCGCTGCCTGAAAAGAAGAACATGACCCCCGCTGACGAAATTATGGCTCTGGAGGTCATCAAAGGTCGTCCCGCGACCCAACTCGAAGTTGACAAAATTCTCAACGTCGACGGTGCAGGTGGCGGCGCCAGCATGTTCGGCAACAGCCTGCAGGGGCGTGCGCTGTCGTTCATCACCGAGAACGCCGTGCCCTATGCCAACGGGATGCTCTCACCCGAGCAGGCGCGAACATACGAGGCGTCGATGGCCGAAGCGTACAAGCCGGTGATGCGCCCGAACCCGGTCACCGGCCAGATTGAAGAAGTGCGCCCCACGATCCCGAACTTCGTGACCCAGGCCGCCGAGCAGGGTGCGCGGATCTACGGTGGTGGCGCTCTGACCAGCCGTGCCGGCAGTGGCGGCGCGATGCCGGGCCAGACGGTGCAGCTCACCGACGCCACGGGTCGGGTGATCGGGCGCGGCAAGGTAGGTCCCGACGGTACGTGGACCATTCAGGACCAGAACCCACCGGCCGGTGGCTCGGGGGGTCAGGGTGGCGCTGCGGGCGGCACCCAGCCGGCGCCGCAGGGCGAGCCGACCATCTGGGAGATGGCCGACGACCTCGCAGGCCCTGTGCCGGCGCTCAAGGCCGCCGCGGGCGACGTTCCGTTCGTCGGCTCCATGATGGAGGGTGGCGGGCAGACTGCCTCGAATCGCGCCTACGTCAAGACTCAGGTGAGCCAGATGGTCGACGCCCTGTCGATCAACCCCCGCAACCCGGTGGCCCTCGTCGAGATGATCCGCAAGGAAATCGACGTGGACCCCAAGGTCATGGGTGACCCGGCCGCCTACCGCAAGCGCATCGAGGGTGTGAACCGCTCGTTGACCGAGCGACTGATCGAAGAAACCGCTGCCGGCCAAGACCCGAGCCTGCCCGCCAAGACCCGGCAGGACGCTCTCGAAGTGGCCAACACGATCCGCAATTTCCAGCAGAAGCTCATGCCCCCACAGGTCAAGAACCGCGAGGAACTGAACAAGTTGGGCCTGCAGTCCGGCTCCAAGTTCATCGACCCCAACGGCATCTTGCGCACCATCCCGTGAAAGTGAACCATGGCTGACGACTTCAGCGAATTTCCCGTAGCGGGCGGCAAGGTCAGCGGCAACGGGGGTGACTTCAGCGATTTCCCCGAGGTCGCCACCGGCCGGGTCAAGCCTGCCCCCTTCACCGACCAGGCGCGCGCTGGCGCGGAGGCCGGTGGGCGCGCGGCGCTGGAGACCAGCGGCTTCGTGGGTGGGGCGATGCTCGGCGCAGGCGCCGGGGCCGCACTGGGGCCGCCTGGCGCGTTCGTAGGGGGCATCGCAGGGGGCGTGGGTGGATACCTCGCGGGTGAGCTCGCCAGCAAGTCGGTGGGCCTGCGCTCCCCGGAGGAAATGCCCGAGAATGTGCGCCCTGGTGCCTACTTCGGGCAGTCTCTCGGGGGCGCCGCACCCGTCATGACCGCCCCCTT
>Ga0172380_10007774_pt1 | contig 11955 bp, 5 predicted proteins | sample Leawe162metaG_FD_119747 | JGI IMG/M metagenome (GOLD analysis project Ga0172380, IMG submission 119747) | Leachate microbial communities from a municipal landfill in Southern Ontario, Canada - Leachate well 162 metaG | ecosystem: Engineered > Solid waste > Landfill > Unclassified | place... | reverse complement strand
TGTCATTCCTGACGGCGGTCACGCCGGGAACCGTGCGGGCCAGCTCGAGCGCCTTGTTGATGGCGGCCTGGGTACTGACGACGCCGCTCAACTGCACCACGCTCTTGTGGGTCTCGACATTGAATTCGGCGGATTTCAGGCTGGGGTCATTGAGCACGGCGGTCTTGACCTTGGTGGTCAAGACCGCGTCATCGATGAATTCACCGGTCGACTCCTGCCGCGGTGTTCCTGCGCAACCGGCGACGGCAACCAGAACGGTGGTCAGTGCCAGGGTGGAAAAGCATTTGAGTTGTTTCATGATCGTGTCCTCCGAATAAAACGCCATGCTACTCATCCATCCAAAAACCTCTGTGCGCCAACTCACACAATGCTGGGATATTCGCGGATTTAGTGCGCTGGCGCACAGACATCGGGCCTGGCCTGGCGCAAGCTGACCGCGGTGAAATCATTGAAGGGGTCAAACATGAACCGGGATATCGTTGCGGGCAACTGGAAGCTGATCAAGGGCTATCTGAAAACCCAGTGGAACCGGTTCACCGGCAACCGCCCAGGAGTCATCGCCGGCATGCGGCTCACGATGGCGGGACGGATTCAGGTTGACTGCGGCAACACCAACCAGGAAGCTGACCAGCAACTCCGGCGTTTTGCCAAGAACAACAAGGACTATCGCTACAAGGGTTCTCTCTGACCCTCCGGGGAGATGCGTCAGCGCAGCGTCTGCTGGCGCAGCACTTCGGCGCGCTTCATTTCCAGATATTCGCCGCGTTCCATTTCATGCAGTTGTTGCGGATACAACTCGGTCGCGGCAAACCAGTTTTGCAGTCGCGTTTCAGATTGTGTGGCGCCCAGATAGGCATCGATTGCCAGGTAATAACGCATCGTGTTGCGTTCCACCAGGCCCCGTACCCCACCGATGTAGTCGGGATGCCCTGCACCGTCGGTGCCGATGACGGTGAATCCCATCTTGCCGCTGCCGATGGTCCCGAGGTACATCTGCATCGCCGCCCGCCCCGCGAAATTCATGCTGTAGGCATAGGTCAGATGCACGAAGGATTTGCCATTGGGTAGCGCCACCGCTTCCAGCAGGATGCGGTAGTTGCTGGTACCGAGCGGACCGTCCTTTGCTGCAAGCTTGATTTCAATATAGTCCGGGGTCATCGTGGCGAGGTTGTACACAAATTCGACCCGCACGGCATCAGCCAGTTCTTCGGGCGTCTTTCGGCCGATATTGACCCTGAGGGTGGTGCCCGATGGCGTCGTCAGCGCATGGCAATACTTGGTGTTGATATGCAGGATCATCGCCTCGCACCAGTGCTCCGGACTGTCCAGGCCATCCCTCACCACGCCGAAGGGATAAGCGACGATGGCATAGATGTCGCCTTGCAGACTGTGCTGCGTTTCAACGGAAACCAGGACCAGCGGCTGCCTGAATTGATTCTGCTGCAGTTGTTCCGCCAGAGCAGTGTATTTTTCCCGCAGGGCCGCAGTGGGATCCGTTTGCGCCAAAGCCGGGCAGGCAAGCACCATGACGCAGCTCGCCAGGCCCACAAGCCATCTGCATTGCCGCGCCATCAAAGCCAATATTCGAGCCGTCGTGCGGCCCATTCCTTGAGCCGGTCTGTCAGCGGACGCTGCGCCCAGGCTGCCGGAGTGATTTCATCCGAATGGCGCAAGTCCTCGACAAAGGCCTCTTCCATGGCATTGCCGAATTCCGCGCCGAATACGACCACGTTGATTTCACTGTTGTGCAGAAAGCTGCGGGTATCGATGTTGGCCGATCCCACCGTCGCCCAGAGCTTGTCGATCACTGCAGTCTTGGTATGCAGCACGGCAACCTGCAGCCGATAGATCCTGATGCCGCTGGCCAGCATCTCACTGAAGAAGGATTGCGCCGCATGGAAGACCAGGCCGCTGTCCGTGACGCTGGGCAAGATGATTTTGACATCGACGCCGCGCCGCGCCGCTTCGCTCATCGCCTGCAGGATCTGCAGGTCCGGCACGAAGTAGGCGGAGGTGATATGCACCGTCTGCCCGGCCTCCTGCAACGCCAGCACATAGGCCTTGTAGATCTCGTAATCGCCGCCGGGTTCGCTGGCCAGCACCCGCACCAGCTTGTCGCCGGCCTCTTTGAGCGGTGGAAAGAAATTGCTGTCGGGCAGATCGGGGGAATTCTGGCTCGCCCAGTTTTCCAGGAATGCCCACTGCAGGGCGGCGACCGCCGGCCCCTCGATGCGGACATGGGTGTCGCGCCAGCCGACCTTGTCGTTGCGCCTGGTTTTCGAACGGAACAGTGAACTGTTGGCATAGGCGTTGCTGATATTCACGCCGCCGGTGAAGGCCACCGTGCCGTCCACCACCAGGATTTTCCGGTGGTCGCGCTGATTGGGTGCCCACGGCACCGTCAGTTTGAGCGGGTTGACCGGATTGAATGCCAGCAAATGGATGCCCGCGTCACGCATCCGGTCAAAGAAGGCCTGCGGCGTGCCGATCGTGCCGACGCTGTCATAGATCACATTGACCTGGACGCCGGCCTGCTGGCGGGCGATCAGCAGTTCCGCAAAGCGGATGCCGAGTTCATCCTGGTCGAAGATATAGGTTTCCAGGTTGATGTGATCTTTGGCCGAATTGATCGCCTCGATCATCGCCGCGATGGTCTGCGGGCCATCGTAGAGCAAGGTGACCTTGTTGCCGGCGATCAGCGGGCTGCCGGTCGCCGCCTCTTCCAGCGCCGCCAGGGCTGCCATATCCGCGTAAGAATTGCGCCAGCGCCGGGCCAGCAATGAATTTCTCTTCTTTGCGCTGAGGGTGCCTTGCGCATTGGTGACCGTGGGCTGTGCCGGTGCCGCCAGCGAATGTTTCAGATCACGAACTTCCGGCAGCGCCGCACAGGCGGCAAGCAGCAGTCCGATTCCAATCAGCCCGGCATGGCGGATGATGCGAAAAAGACAAGGCATGCAGCCCATGAGGCACTCCGCATGCGCGCTGCTTGAGCAACGCGCATGGGGCGCTTACTGCTGGCCCTTGACGATCATGTCGTTCTTGACCGATGTCGCTCCCTTGACGCCGCGTGCAATTTCGGCAGCCTTGTCGGCACTGGCACGGGAACTGACGAAACCGGTCAGTTGCACCACGCCCTTGTAGGTCTCGACGTTGATCTCGGCCGATTTCAGCGTGGGCTCGTTCAACACGGCAGCCTTCACCTTGGTGGTGATGACGCTGTCGTCCAGATACGCGCCTGCGCTTTCATGCTTGGTCTGGGTACCTGCGTCCGTGTCTTTGGCTGGCGCCTTGGCATGCCCTGCCGCGTGATGTGCCGGCTTGCCGCGCATGCCTGTCTTGGGTCCAGAATGGAAATCGTCGAAGATTTTTTTCTGCTCGGGAGTCAGCACAGCATAGAAACCGGTGATGGCGGCAACGTGGTCGGCCTGTTGCCCCTGATGCTCCTTCATCTGCGCCAGCATTTTTTCTGCGCGCTCAGGCGTCGTCAGCTTTGCCATGTCTTCGGGCTTGGCCTTGGCCATCGACGGTTCGGAGTCCATGAGTTTCTTCCACGCTCCCTCCTGTTCGGTGGTCAGCTTCAATGCGGCATGAAGCTTCTTGTGATGTTGTTCCATGCGGTCGGTGCGGTGCTCCATGAAGTCGCCATGGGCCTCCATCGGAGAGCATTTGTGCTTGGCGGCGGCAACGGGTGCGGCAAGGAAAGCCAGCATGGTGGCGAGAAGCAGGGATGGTACGAGGGTGCCGAGGGTGCAATTACGGATCATAAATTTCTCCTAACAGGTCATTGAACAAATCTGCGTGCCGCTGAGCCAGTGAAACACTCAGACTCAGGGCGCGAAGCCTATGCTGGGGCATGCCACGGGATTCTTCTGTGCGCCAGCGTACCGACCGGGCCGGGCAGCGTGACTATGCTGCCTTCAAGATTCCGACGCGACGCTTGCAACACTTGCAGCACTTGTCCGGAATCGAATCAGGCAATTCTGTCTTTTTTACCTCTGGAGATATCAACCATGAAACAACTTACCAAGCATCTTTCCACACTTCTCCTGGCTGTTGCCTTGTCGACCGTCGTTGGCTGTGCGTCCACGACCAAGCATGAAGGCACCGGCCAGTACATCGACGACAGCGTCATCACCACCAAGGTGAAGGCCGCCATACTCGAAGAGAAAACCCTGAAGGTCGCCGAAATCAATGTCGAGACTTTCAAGGGTGCAGTGCAACTGAGTGGCTTCGTCAGCTCGCAGGCAGCGGCCAGCAAGGCGGTCGAGATCGCTCGCAACGTCGGCGGCGTGGTGTCGGTCAAGGATGACATGCGCCTCAAGTAAGTCAATTGACCGCGACAGGCCTGCAGTGGAAGCTCCTGCAGGCCTTCTGCACATCTTGAGCCGGCCGGGGTGCTGCCGGCGGTTTGCATCGCCGCGACCGGACAGCGCCAGCAACGGCTGATTCCGGCATCGCTTGCGGTGGGCTCGTCCTGAAATTGTCGGCCAGCCTCGCCAGAATGGATTCTCCAAATTGAATGCCGGCAAAACGCTCATCGCCAATTTTCAAAAGCTGAAAGCACGGCTTGGCCTCTGTGGATTGAGCAAGTCGCCTGTCATCGAAGATCCACCGCTGCGATCGGAGTTGTACAGCGCCGATCAGATGGAGCAGCATGGCAAGATCCTCGCGCGCACCCATCGGCTGGCCGCAGGGCGTGCGCCGGACCAGTTGCTGGCCCGCCTGGCGGATAACGAATGCGTATTGGCCAGTGTCTCCACCCTGCTCATGGCGGCGGTTTCCGAGAAGCGCCGCATCACGCCGGCAGGGGAATGGCTACTCGACAACTTCTACCTCATTGAAGAACAGATTCGTACCGCCCGGCGGCATTTGCCGAAAGGCTACAGCCGGGAACTCCCGCGCCTGGACGACAGACCGGCCGACGATCGACCGCGTGTGTATGACATTGCGCTGGAGACGATTGCCCATGGCGACGGTCGCGTCGATATACAGAGCCTCTGCCGCTTCGTGGCGGCCTACCAGACCGAGGCAGTCCTGAAGCTCGGCGAGTTGTGGGCCATTCCGATCATGCTGCGGCTGGCGGTCATCGAAAATCTCAGGCGCGTCGGCGTGCGCATCGCAACCGGCTGGAGCGAGCGCAACCTGGCGGGCACCTGGGCGGACCAGATGATGGAGACGGCCACGCAGGATCCGAAGAGCCTGATCCTGGTGATCGCCGACATGGCGCGCTCCAATCCGCCCATGGTCGGGGCCTTCGTCGCGGAACTCACCCGCCGCCTGCAAGGCAGGGGGCCCACCCTGGCCTTGCCGCTGACCTGGATCGAGCAGCGGCTTTCCGAAACCGGCCAGACCATCGAGCAACTGGTCCAGTGGGAGAACCAGCAGCAGGCCGCCGATCAGGTTTCCATCAGCAACAGCATCGGCAGCCTGCGGCTGCTCGGCGCCATCGACTGGCGCGAGTTCGTCGAGAGCATGAGCATCGTCGAGCGCACGCTGCGTGAAGATCCGGGTGGCGTGTATGCACGGATGGATTTCGCCACGCGCGATCGCTACCGTCATGCCACGGAGCAGATCGCAAAACAGGGCCCACGCTCGGAAGAGGAAGTGGCCCGCCAGGCGATCGAACTCGCGCAGTCTGGCGCCGGATCCGACATCTGCAGTAGCGCTGGCGAGCGCGCAGAGCATGTCGGCTTCTACCTGATCGACCAGGGTCGGGCGCAATTGGAGCGATTGCTGCAGGTTCGTCTCTCCGGCGTTGCCGCTTGGCGCAGGAAGGCCGGGCGATTGCCGCTGATCCTGTACCTCGGCAGCATTTCCCTGATCACGGCAATCATCACCGCCAGCCTGCTGACGCAGGCGTTTAGCGACGGCACATTCGACGGGGCCTGGTACTGGTCTGTGCTGCCGGTCGGCTTCATCCTCCTGCTGGCAACCAGTCAGTTGGCCGTAGCGCTGGTGAACTGGCTGGCAACCCTGTTCGTGACACCGCACGCACTCCCCAGGCTGGATTTCTCGCTGGGCATCCCTGCGTCATCGCGCACGCTGGTGGTGGTTCCCACCATGCTCAACAGCGCTGCCGGCCTCGAGGATCTGGTCGAGGCCCTGGAAGTCAGGTTCATGGCGAATCGCGATGAGCATCTGCATTTTGGCTTATTGACCGATTTTTGCGATGCACAGCATGAATCTGTTGCCGAAGACGGTCCGCTGCTGCAACTGGCGCAAGCGAGAATCACCGAACTGAACCAAAAATACGCCAGCAACGGCGGCAGGAAGGACATATTCTTTCTCTTCCACCGTCCGCGGCTGTGGAATCCGCAGGAACTCATCTGGATGGGTTACGAACGCAAGCGCGGCAAGCTGGCCGATTTGAACGCATTACTGCGCAGCGGCAAGCATGCTGCAGATACCGCAGCCCACAACGGCTTTTCTCTGGTCGTCGGAGAGAGCACTGTGCTGTCCGGCGTGAAGTACGTGATTACCCTCGACACCGACACCCAACTGCCGCGCGATGCCGCCCGCCAGTTCGTTGGCGTGATGGCGCACCCGCTCAATTATCCAGTCTTTGACCCCGCGCTGGGGCGCATCGTCGCGGGCTACGGCATCCTGCAGCCGTGCGTGGCGGTGAGCCTGCCGGGAACCAACCGTTCCCGCTATGCGCGCCTGTATGGCGGAGGCGCCGGGATCGATCCGTACACCCGCGCCGTCTCGAATGTGTATCAGGACGTGTTCGGCGAAGGTTCGTTCATCGGCAAGGGCATCTATGACGTCGACGCGTTCGAACAAGCCCTGGCGGGCCGCTTCCCGGAAAATCGCGTCCTGAGTCACGATCTCCTCGAAGGCTGCTACGCCCGCGCCGGGCTACTCAGCGATGTGCAATTGTTCGAGGACACCCCGGCACGCTATGGAGACGACGTCAGTCGCCGCTACCGCTGGATACGCGGCGACTGGCAACTGGTGGGCTGGCTAGCGCGGACCATCATCGGCCCGACTGCGAGCGCAGCTCACAACCCGCAAAAAAATCCGCTCTCGATGCTGTCGCAATGGAAGCTCATCGACAACCTGCGGCGCAGTCTGGTACCCATCGCATTAACGATGTTGCTGCTGTCGGGCTGGACCTTTCTGGGCTCCCCCGAAGTATGGACCTGGACGGTACTCGGCATTCTGCTGATTCCCTCCCTGTGCTCCGCCATCCTCGCACTCTTCCGCAAGCCGGCGGAAGTGCTGCCGCGTCAGCACATCGCTGCTGCCGCGCATTCGGCTGTCCGGCACTTGCTGCAGGTTGCAATGGAACTGGCCTGCCTCCCCTACGAAGCATTTTTCAGTCTGGATGCCATGTCCCGCACGGCCTGGCGGATGCAGGTCACGCACCGGCGACTGCTCGAATGGAATCCCTCCAGCGAAGCCGATCGACAATCCGCACAACGCGGCAATAACAGCCTCGTCGAATCTTTCCGGAAGATGTGGGCTGCTCCCGTCATCGCCATTGGCGTCGCGCTGCATCTGGCGGTCGCCACACCGGAAATATTGACAGTGGCAGGAATCATCCTGCTGTTGTGGTGCGCTGCTCCCGCGATCGCGTGGTGGATCAGCCGGCCCTTGAGTCGCCGCAAAGCAAGCCTGACCATCGTCCAGACGCTCTTCCTGCGCACGCTGGCACGGCGGATCTGGTCTTTCTTCGAGAACTTCATCGGTGAGCAGGATCATTGGCTGCCACCCGACAACTTTCAGGACTATCCCGCTGCCGTAGTCGCGCATCGCACATCACCGACCAACATGGGGCTGGCGCTGCTGGCCAATCTGTCCGCCTATGATTTCGGCTATATCCTGGCCGGACAACTCATCGAACGCACGACACAGGCCCTGCGCACGATGGACAGCCTGGAGCGGCACCGCGGTCATTTCTACAACTGGTATGACACGCAGACCTTGCAGCCGCTGCCGCCACGCTATATCTCGACAGTGGACAGCGGCAACCTCGCCGGTCACTTGCTGACTTTGCGCGCGGGGTTGCTGGCGCTGGCCGACGAAACAATATTGCCGGCGAGATTGTTCGACGGCTTGAGCGACACCTTCAGGATTGTTGCAGAAGCGGCGGAGGAGACTTGTGGCGGGAACAATGTGGTTGCGGAAATACTGACCGAGTTGCACAAGGCACTGGCGTTCGCAGCCACAAAGCCGCCGACGACACTCGCCACAGTGCGCTCGTGCCTGGAGCGACTGGAGGCAGGTTCTGCGGAACTGGTCACCCAGGTCTTGAGAAGTGACTCTTCACCCGAAAGCGAGCTCAGCACGTGGGTGATGACACTGGCCCGGCAATGTCGCGAAGCACTCGATGAATTGAACTTTCTTGGTCCCTGGCCGATATTGGCCACGACCGCAATCACATCAAGCCAGGCCATGCCCAGCCTGCGTGCGCTGGCCAGGGCCGGCAACTCCCCGGCCAAGGACCGGATGGCGGCGGTCAATCGGCTGGCGCAGCACTGTGGTGAACTGGCCGGCATGGAATACGACTTCCTGTTCGACGCAGCAAGCCATCTCCTGAGCATCGGCTATAACGTGGATGAGCGACGTGCCGACCCCGGATACTACGACCTGCTGGCTTCCGAGGCACGCTTATGCACTTTCGTCGCCATTGCACAGGGACAGTTGCCGCAGGAAAGCTGGTTCAGTCTGGGGCGCCTGCTCACCAGCACCAGCGGGGAAGCGGTGCTCCTGTCGTGGAGCGGTTCGATGTTCGAATACCTGATGCCCTTGCTGGTGATGCCGACCTACGACCAGACGCTGCTGGACCAGACCTGCAAGGCAGCGGTGGCCCGGCAGATTGAATACGGACAGCAGCGCGGTGTGCCCTGGGGCATCTCGGAATCCGGCTACAACGCGGTCGACGTGCATTTCAATTATCAGTATCGCGCTTTCGGCGTGCCGGGCCTGGGACTCAAGCGCGGCCTGGCCGAAGACCTGGTGGTCGCGCCCTATGCCTCGGTGCTCGCGCTGATGGTGGCCCCCGAAGAAGCCTGCCAGAATCTGCAACGGCTCGCCGCCAAGGGGTTTTTCGGCAAGTTCGGTTTTTTCGAAGCCATCGACTACACGCCGGCACGCCAACGGCGCGGCCAAACAAACACGGTGGTGCAGTCATTCATGACCCATCACCAGGGCATGAGCCTGCTCGCGCTCGACTACCTGCTGCAGGAGCAGCCGATGCAGCGGCGCTTCGAATCGGACCGGTTGTTCCAGGCGGTCATGCTGCTGCTCCAGGAACGCATACCCAAGGCTACCGCCCTGTTCTCGCATACGGATCAACTTTCCGACATGCGCTCGGCTTCAGTGGTCACTGACACGCCGATCCGGGTCTTCAGCACGCCCGATACACCCCTGCCTGAAGTGCAGTTGCTGTCGAACGGCCGCTACCACGTGATGATCAGCAATGCCGGCGGCGGCTATAGCCGCTGGAAAGATCTGGCCGTAACGCGCTGGCGTGAGGACGGCACCTGCGATAACTGGGGGGCTTTCTGTTACATCCGCGAGATGGCGGCCAGCGGTTCGTTCTGGTCCACCACCCACCAGCCGACGCTCAAGCCGGCGCTGAGCTATGCCGCGATCTTCTCCGAAGGACGTGCCGAGTTTCGCCGCCGCGATGCCGTTGCCCACGACGATGGACATTTCGAGACCTACACCGAAATTGTCGTGTCGCCGGAAGACGATATCGAGTTGCGTCGTGTCCGCATCACCAACCGCTCACGCCAGCAGAGAAAGCTCGAAGTCACCAGTTACGCCGAAGTGGTACTCGCGCCTGCGCCTGCGGATGCCCTGCATCCGGCCTTCAGCAACCTGTTCGTGCAAACGGAAATCCTGCGTGACCGCCGCGCGATCTTGTGTACGCGCCGCCCCCGCTCACGCGGCGAACAGGCGCCCTGGATGATGCATTTGATGGCGGTTCACGGCGCTGAAATCGCCGAGGTGTCCTACGAGACGGACCGGCTGCGTTTCATCGGCCGCTCCAGCAGCAGCATCGCGCCTTTGGCGTTGCGGCAAGAGACAGCGCTCTCCGGCAGTGACGGCTCGGTGCTGGATCCCATCATCGCCATGCGCTGTTTGCTGACGCTGGAACCGGAGCAGTCGGCGACGATCGACATGGTGACGGGCATGAGCGAAACCCGCGAGCTGGCGCTGGGCCTGATCCACAAATACCAGGACCGGCCTCTCGCCGACCGCGTCTTTGAACTGGCATGGACCCACAGCCAGGTGGTGCTGCGGCAACTCAATGCCAGCGAAGCCGACGCGCAAATCTATGCGCGTCTGGCCGGCGTCGTCATCTATGCCAATGACGCCTTGCGTGCCGATCCGGCTGTGCTGGTCAAGAATCGGCGCGGGCAGTCCGGGCTGTGGGGTTACGCCATCTCCGGCGATCTGCCGATCGTGCTGCTGCAGATCGGCGATGCCGCCAATATCGACCTGGTGCGCCAAATGGTGCAGGCGCATGCCTACTGGCGCCTCAAGGGACTGGCCGTTGACCTGGTAATCTGGAACGAGGATCACGCCGGCTACCGGCAGCAACTGCAGGAACAGATCATGGGCATGATCACTTCGGGCATCGAAGCCAGCGTGATCGATCGTCCCGGCGGCATCTTCGTCCGACCGGCGGATCAAATTTCCAGCGAGGACCGCATCCTGCTGCAGTCGGTGGCTCGCGCCATCATTACCGATGGGCGGGGAACGCTGGAAGAACAACTCGACCAGTATGGTGCGCCTGAACCGGATACCGCACAGTTCATCCCCAGCCGCCGCTACCGCGCCCCACCTGCAGCCGAGAACCTGCTGGCGGTTGCGAGTGACACCCTGGCGCAGCGTGATCTGATCCTCGGCAACGGCCTCGGCGGGTTCACCCGCGACGGGCGCGAATACGTGATTGTGCTGGCACCTGGTCAACAGACGCCAGCACCCTGGGTGAACGTGCTGGCCAATCCGAACTTCGGCAGCATCGTCTCGGAAAATGGCAGTGCCTATACCTGGAGCGAAAACGCCCACGAATTCCGCCTCACACCCTGGCACAACGAACCGGTCGGCGACTCCAGCGGGGAAGCTTTCTACCTGCGCGACGAAGAAACCGGCCACGTCTGGTCGCCCACCCCCCTGCCCGTCCGTGGCGCACTGCCCTATGTCATCCGCCATGGCTTCGGCTACAGCGTGTTCGAGACCAGCGAGGCAGGTATCCATACCGAGCTCTGGGTCTACGTGGCGATGGATGCCGCTGTCAAGTTTTCGGTGCTGAAAGTGCGCAACGCCTCGGGACGGGCGCGCAAACTCTCGGCAACCGGCTATGTCGAATGGGTATTGGGAGACCTGCAGGCGAAATCAGCGATGCACGTGGTCAGTGAAATAGCGCCCAGGAGCGGCGCGCTCTATGCGCGCAACCCTTACAACCAGGCCTTTGCCGATCGGGTGGCCTTCTTCGATGTGGATGACCCGCAACGCAGCCTGAGCGGGGATCGCAAGGAATTCATCGGGCGCAACGGCACGCTGCGCAATCCGGCAGCCATGCAGCATGCACGCCTGTCCGGCAAAGTGGGCGCCGGACTCGATCCCTGTGCCGCAATCCAGACACGCTTTGAACTGGCCGATGGCCAGGAGCGCGAGATCGTCTTCCGGCTTGGCGTCGGACGCAACACCGACGATGCAGCCAAGCTCGTGCAACGCTTCCGTACCCCGCTCGCCGCACGCAGCGCGCTTGAGGCTGTCTGGCTGCACTGGAACCATGCGCTTGGCGCTGTCCAGGTGGACACGCCCGATCCTGCACTGAATGTGCTGGCCAACGGCTGGCTGGTGTACCAGACCATGGCCTGCCGGCTCTGGGCGCGCAGTGGCTACTACCAGTCAGGCGGGGCTTTCGGTTTTCGCGACCAGTTGCAGGATGTGATGGCGCTGATCCACGCCGAACCCGGGCTGGTGCGCGCACAC
>Ga0172380_10007773_pt1 | contig 11956 bp, 9 predicted proteins | sample Leawe162metaG_FD_119747 | JGI IMG/M metagenome (GOLD analysis project Ga0172380, IMG submission 119747) | Leachate microbial communities from a municipal landfill in Southern Ontario, Canada - Leachate well 162 metaG | ecosystem: Engineered > Solid waste > Landfill > Unclassified | place... | reverse complement strand
ACATGCTGATGATATTATTGTAATAGACCAAGGAAACATTATTGAAAGAGGAACACATGAGCAGCTCATCACACAATGATGATACTATGCTAAGATGTTGGAACTACAAAGTGGGTTTTAGATCATTATCATATGCCTATGCAACCAATACAAGATGATACCAAAAGAGCTTTAGCAACTACCATGGAGCAAAAACCTGCTGGCATGATGAGTTTTTTGCAAACAGGTTTGGATGAGTTAGGTAAGGAGGCGAACCATACCATTGATTTTTTGTTCGGTAGGAAGGGTCCTGGTAGTAGTATGATTACTAGGGACTTGTCCGAATATGAGAAAAAGCTTATCGCTTCATCTGAAGATACGGTCGTTTAGTGTTTCTGATTATTTATAATACCCAGTATATGAGTTATGATTGATATATGCTCACTAGATGCGTATGACTACGAGCTACCTCAAGATCATATCGCGCAATACCCCAGCAACCCTCCAGAGTCTTGTAAATTACTTACTTACAATAGATCCACCAAACAGCTATCGCATACTATATTTGCTGATGCCGTAAAAACACTGGATGATCAATCGGTGTTGTTTTTCAATAACTCTAAAGTCGTCAAAGCAAGGATACCGCTTGAGGGTAGGTCTGTCATCTACCGTGGGAAAACAAGAGTACTGAAAGAGTGAGAGTTGTTTTACTTGCAACCAATAGGCAACAATACCTATCAGTGTTATCTGTACCCTGGCAACAAGATGCCAAAATGATCTCAACTCATTATTGATCAGTATGTGTTGGACATGGTGGACGATTTTGAACGAGGTAGGGTAGTGTACTTTGCTGGTGATATGTTTGCATTACTAGAGCATTATGGGCAGATGCCGTTACCTCCTTACATTGAGCAGCACGAGGATAAAGCAAGCCATTATCAGCCAGTGGTATCCCGTATACCATGATCTGTGGCTAGTCCCACTGCAAGCCTGCATTTTAGTAGTGCTGTACTGGATAGTGTCGTGTCTCAGGGTGTTAGTTTGGATTATGTTACCTTGCATGTGGGTGTGGGCACTTTTAGACCAGTGGAAACACCAAATATCCTTGATCACCGCATCCATAAGGAGCAAGTAGAGATAGATATTGCTCTATTCCAACGTGTTATGAATTATAAGCTGAATAATAAGCGTACGATAGCAGTGGGAACTACTTCATGTAGGACTCTGGAATCTTTACCCTATGTCTTCGTAAGACTCAATAGTGAATATGATCTGACTCAGTATATGGATCCACAGACTTATGCGTTTCGAGATCAGTTATCCGAAACCATATCTTCTGATCAGGCATGTAGCTATATACCTGATCAACCAAGTATCATGGGCTCAACCCTGTATTTTTCTTGCGAGTTGTATATTGCTCCTGGCTTCGTATTCCGCGTGATTGATCAGCTTATTACCAATTTTCATCTACCCAAAAGCTCTCTTTTGGTGCTGCTGGCTACATATATGTGATACAACCCGATGAAACAAGCCTATCAAGAGGCTATACAAAAAAACTATAGATTTTATAGTTTTGGAGATGCGATGTGGATACAGTAATACTATTGATCAAATAGATTTTTGAAACTTTGTCCTTCGTGGATATGACTTTCTTCGTGGGCTATAGTTGTCTGTACGTGCTGATATGCTCCCTGGAGTTTATATTTTCTTTGTAGAAACAAAAAATCGATACACAAACCCACAATAAGAATGCCAGATAGGAAATAATATCATCGAGTCAGATTGATTGTTTGCGTGAGTATGGTCCTGAGGTGTATGACTATTTCTCCAAAAAACACCAATACGAACACGATGAACAATTTTTGTATGAATCTTGCGTAGATATCGTTACCGATGCCTGTATAATGAAGAAGTCGTGATTTAAACTTACCATTGATACTGAGTCACGCCGTGCTTGCGAGCAGTAGCACTATAAGGATACTTGTCTTTCGATACTCTACTCATATAATCCTGATGGATTCTATGTCTCATTCTCCTATCGGCGTAATGCGTGCCACAGGAAGAACCACTGCTCCTATGAAGAAAATGATGACTCCAAAAATCGTAAGTTTGTCAAAGACCGATAGTCATGACATATATGAAGACATTTTGGATGTTTGATTTTTTAACATGAAAGGCAAGGAGAGCTAATGACAGAGCACAAAACTATTGTTTATGCATAACTACTTCTTGCGCTTTTTCAAGTACTTTTTTAACATGTTCGCTTGCAGAGACATTTCTCCGCTCTGCGATAATAGTGCCAGTGTCGTCCAACAGGAAGGTTGATCTTATGGTGCCCATATATTTTTTGCCATACATGCTTTTTTCTCCAAGCGTATTGAACTGCTTGTGTAGCGTATACTCAGGATCAGATATAAGTCGAAAATTCAGACCCTGTTTTTGTATAAACGTACAGTGTGATTTGTAATTATCTTTGGATATTCAAATAATCTGACATCCCAGCGCCGTAAATTGCTCGGACAAACTCCTGAAATCATTTGCTTCGAGTGTGCAGCCAGGAGTATTATCTTTGGGATAGAAATAGAGCACTGTGTAGGGTGTATGTTTGATCAGTTGCTCGTATGATAATTCCAGTTTGGCTCCTGTTTGATCAGTAATAGACAGTATCATAATGAAAGTAATTAATACATACTAAATTAGTACTTCTCAAATAGTATATTGTTTTTTGCTACCTTATAAGATTGTAGTTGCACAATCAGACTGTCTACAATATCTGGTCTTCCACAAAGATAATATATCCTGTCTTCGGGCCTGTCGCACTGTGTCATGACATCAGTCAGACACTGTCAGACATATCAATAGTACGAGTTCGGAAGCCTTGACTCTTGCTCACGAGATAGACAGATCTTACTGATGATCCTGTCAGAACTCTTGCATAGTATGTCCAATGTTTGTGGTATCAGTCGATCCTGTGTTTTCTCTCCGTATAACTGTACTACCGATTTATAATGCCCATTATCGATGAGTTTTTGAAACATACCATACAGTGGGCTCAATCAACTACCAGTGGATATAAACACAAACTCTTTATCTTGTGTTTGGCTCGGCAATATCATGTGTCCTAGGGGTCAGATTATCTCACATATATCTCCAAGTTGCATACTATGAAAAAGGTGGGTGGTAAATCCCCCGCCAGGCACCAATTTGATAATGAAACCAATAGTCCCTTGAGATACGTATTCGTCCATAGTGGTAGCTATGCTATATGCTTTCTTGACAATAGAGCCATTGATAGGACACTGGATCATGACAAACTGACCTTCAGAAAAAACAAACTCAGATCCCTGGATATGTACCCTCAAAAAAACTACCTGCCTATTGGGTGAGTAGTCGAGGGAATGTATTGTTGCTTTGTATGATTGTGGTTTTTGTATCATGCGTGCTCAAAAGGGGTGATCGGTGAGACAGAGATTCGAACTCTGGGACCATTTCTGATCGCACGTACTCCAAACGTGTGCTTTAGACCACTCAGCCATCTCACCAGAGACCTTCTTATAATTATTTATAGCCTGGTTTCAATTATACTATTGAACGAATACAGTCTACGAAAGCATCAATATCTTGAGTGCTATTATATATATATAAGGATACTCTGATACTGCCTTGTTGGATCCCGAGATACTGAGCAAGAGGATAGGCACAGTGTCATCACGACCTGACACAGATGCGATGTTCGTTGAGTTGTTGTACTAGTGATTGTGACTGATTGATTTGCGTAGTTACGAACGAGAAGATACCTATGTCGCTGTTGTCATTGACCAACAATAATTTGTCGGACATGTCTCATAATCTGTCTGACATATGATCCATAAGGCGCTTTTCATGTGTATTCCATGTGTCGTATCATCCTATGGATGTCCAATAGTCCATGGCATAATACCAGCTCGCGATACTGACAATATTTGGAGTGCCTGGTTCAAATTTTTCTGTTTCGGGTCTCAAATGAAAAGATGTAGTTGTGACATCTTCCACTATTCCACCACCAAACAATCAAGGTGTTAGTTTATTGATAAGAGATTTCTTCATATATAGTATCCCCAGTCAGGTATATGCTAGGAATTTATGTGTAGAGAATACTAACGCATCGCAATCGAGCTGTTTTACATCAATCTGGTAGTTGGGCACCGCTTGTGATCAGTCTACCAGTAATAACGCCTCTGAGCCAATAATTCTCCTGATATTCTTGAGCTCATTTCTTACCCCCAGGACGTTGGAGCATAGTGTTAGTGCGACTAATTTTGTTTGTGGGGAAATCTTAGATTGCAGTTCATCCATGTTCACTGTTAGGTCTTTGTTGAGCCCTATTCGCTGTATTGTCAGACAGTGTCTGACGGCTATATTTTCTCGCACGAGCATGTTGGCATGGTGTTCTGCAATACTGAGAATGATCTCGTCTCCTGCTTGAAAATAATCTGACTGTAGTAGAGCAAGCGCAAATGTGTTGATGGCGTAGGTAGCGTTTGGTGCAAATATAATCTCATTGGCTGCGCTGCCTATAAGTTTCGCCGTTTTTTGTTTGGTTGCGAAATACAGTTCGTCACTTGCCTCCGCGATAGAGTATCATCAACGCCCTATATTTGCATAGTTTTTGCTTATATATTCATTGGTGGCATCTATAACATACTGTGGTTTTTGTGTGCTTGAAGCACTATCTAGATAGACTAGGTCGGGGTTATTGTGGAAAATAGGAAAATGGCTGCGAATATTGTATGACATGATTATGTTATTTCTAGGTACTCTTTGAGTTTATCGGTATCATTCCATGTTATCTTGCCATAGTTTGTCAGTAGATATCTTTCGTGTCCCTTACCAGCACACAGGACTAGGTCACCAGGTTGCGCCAAGTCAATTGCGAGCTTGAGTGCGTGTTCCCTGATGGGTTGGACAAAGAAATTATCGCCTTCGTTGCGCCCTACTCATGCTACGATATCGTTGATAATGGTAGCAGTATCCTCTGTTTGAGAGTCATCTTCTGTTACTATGACAATGTCAGACAGACGTCAGACAATCTTTCACATCTCAGGTCTCTTGTAGGTATCTCTCAATCATGGTGCGCCAAATACAGTAATGGTCCTACCAGTTCACTTTGTCGTGTTTGCATATTCCAGGAGTGATTGTAAAGCTGCTGGTGTATGAGCAAAGTCCACAATATAATGAACGCCTTTGTGCTCGAATAGATTCACTCTTCCGTCCACTGGCTCAAATGTTTGGAGGGCAATGATAATCTTATCTAACGATATACCCATCAATAGTGCTGTTGCGGTCGCAGCTAGCGCATTGTATACATTAAACTTTGCAGCAAGCTTGAGTACTACGTGGTGTGATTGCCCTAGATACTTTATATCAAACTCTGTGTGGTCTAGATGCTCTACTATATTTTCCGCCTTAAGTGTGCTGCTTAGATTGATACCATAGTCGAGCTGTTTATCGAATATGATCTCGGATAATCGTTTTCTCCCAAATTCATCATCTTTTGGAAGGACACCTAGTTTGTTGGGTAGGTTGTTTTTTATGACATTGAGGAATAATTTTTTTTTGGTATTTGCGTAGTCATTGATGTCTTGATGGTAGTCCAGATGTTCTGCAGTGATGTTGGTCAATGCTCCAAGAGAAAATGACACTCACTCAAATCTTGATTGTGACCAACCATGACTAGATGTTTCTACGACAGCATAATTGATATCTTGGCTTTTTGCCTGTGACAACAACTTTTGTAAATCGAAGATGTTGAGACTGGTCATCTTTGTGTCATTGAATGTGGTCTGTGTTCCAAATTTAATATTAGCTGTACTTATCATGACACAGTCTCACAGATTGCTTTGGATGATGTGGTGAATGAGATTGCAGGTCGTAGTTTTGCCATCGGTACCAGTGACGCCTATCACGAACATTTGCGAACTGGGGCTGCCGTATAGCATGTTTGCCAATTTTCCGTTGAATCTGTGCCAAAAAGAATACAAAAATGTATTTTTGACTAAAGGAAACCACACGAGATCCCGTAAGATTATTTTTTTGATGATATTCAACATACTCCTCATGATGTTCTGATTATAACAATATATATAATACAAATATATGTATAGGACTCGTCGGTGAATATAGTTGATTGGGTTGGAATTGCAAATAAATAATCACTCGTCATGCTGTTGATTATTGAGTGACATTTGTTATGTATAGCTCACTGTAGGGGGTTAGTGTAGTGGTTCGCACAACGGTCTTCGAAACCGTTAGGAGCAGTTCAAATCTGCTACTCCCTGAACTATATCATATAGAACAATAATTCAATATATACTATAATCTGATTGCTGTTTGCTGTTCCGTCCTGAGTGGCGGATTTTTTTCGCACTTTTTTCTTTGCATTTCTACGTAAAAAATGTATTTGCCTGTCCACCTTTGTCGTGGTTCAATTTATGCATTACAAGCAGGTTATGAGAAAAAGCAACAATATTGTCGTAGTGTGTCGTACTTTGCTGCTGTTTGCGATATGGCTCTATGGCTTATTGCTTACTGCTGGGCGAGATGCCGCTTTTGCTACTGGTGATCTAGACATTGCTAGTTGATTTGTTGCTCTGTTGACTGGAGAGATCGATACGGGGAGTGTTATTGACGCAGATATAAGCTTGGCGGAAACTGGTGGGATAATTGTTTCTAGCGGTATTTCCGCACAAGAACTTATTCCACAAGCTGTTGTGCAGTGGCCACAGTACGGGGACATTCAGATAGTTGAGGTTTTTCCTTCTAGTGGGAACTGTCTGGATGAATTTGTTACTATTCGTTTTGCTGTTTCGTATTCGTGATTTATTTCAATCTATGGATTGGGTACTAGTGCTGGCGTTGTCACGGTGCGAGTGGATCAGATCGCTGGATCCAATTTGATGATTACCGACAATATTGCTTGAGCCATACCAGGTCCACACATACTGTTGGTGAATGCTGTGACGCTAACCAATGGTGGCGAGCTGCTTAAGGTCATGGTGTCGTGACAGGTGCTGGACGAGGTGTACTATAGTAATCTTCAAGGTGTACAATCTTTGTATGTTAGTTCGTTATCTTGATCTACTAGATTATTCACGACCAACGGTCCTGCTAGTATTGCGACCCGCTGTGGATCTACGACCCCTGCTCAGATTATTGGTACTATGTGATGATGTGATATTCGTGCTGACTCAACGCAATATCTCTGAACTGGGCTATATACCTTGTCTTTACAAGCTGTCTGACAATATACGACATGATGTCGTACTGATGTCTGAGTGTATGGAGAATGGCTCGTCAATTGATCTGCCCGAAATCAAGGTGCATGTGCAGCAACTATTCCTTTGGGTATTGGAATCAATACTATTGAGTTTAGGCGATATGAGGGTGATCAGGTTCGTTGTCGTGATGAATTTATATTTGCGTCTCAGTATGATGTGGGCGTAGTTAAACAATACGTTACATCTCCTTGATCCCTATCGTGTACGACACAGTTGGTGGAGGAAGAGTTACGCTTTGTGCCATCCGATTGTGGATTGAAGATACAGTGATCGAGACTGGGTTTTTTTGCGAGCAGTTCTTTCAATATTGTCACGACAGTGTGAGGGAAAGATATTTACAACAACAGCGCATACCATTCTTGCAAAATTGATATGGGCAATGGAGTTATCTTGGAGCAATGTAATCCATCATCATATAGATATGCCGATCCATGAGTATATGATGTAGTATTGGATGTATATGATGTGCGTCATCAACAGTCGCTGTGTAGAGTCAGATCGTTTATCAATGTGCCACCAAAATCACAGGATGTCACTTGGCAGTATGATCAGCTACGCACTTTGCAGACTCAGATACTACAATACTGCTCTATTTCTAATTCGTTGGAAGAACAAGAAGACACGCAAGCTACCGTTCCTGCAGCACTGTGTGAACTAGCACAACAAACTTGATCCGCTTTGGTGGCGGATATGAACGTTGATGAAACTGTGGTCACCTGGACAGGTGCGCAAACTTTGAGCCTGCATAGCGTATTACCCAATCCTGTAGGATCCGATTCCTTGTATGAATCTGTTGTGCTGTTCAATAGCGGTTCGCTAGATGTATGATTGTCTGCTTATACTCTTGTTATTAAGAATAAGAAAATATCTCTTAGTGGCGCTGTCTCTGCATCTGGATTTCATGAATTAGTAGGTTGATGGTGACTGCGCAATGACGGTATGTGTATAGGATTGAACTACAACGATGCAAGCGTAGACACTTTTTGTTATGATGCAGTTAAGGAAGGCGAGCTAGTTGTTCGCAGTGGATATCATCAAGATCTTGAAGATAGTATTGTCACAAAAGCAGCAAATAAGAAACAAGCTAGGTCCGCCAAAGATGATTCTGTATCCAAACAGATGAGTTGTACCGAAAAGATTAAAATAGCCAAAGCATCTGAAAAAGAGAAATATAAAAAATTGCAACTACTGAGACAAAAAGAAAAACAGTCCTACCAGCAGCAGTTGGCTAAACGGAAAACAAAAGAACTACTCGCTAGAAATAAACAGTATTTGTACAACAACATGAATAATCTGATCTTATCTGATATCAAAACGCAATGGCCAGATGTGTGGACCGATGGATGACTGGTCTGATATCTTGGCTATGCGCAGATACTAGCGCAGCGTATTGATGAGTGATATATCTATACTGACAAGAGACGCACCCCTACTGGCTGGCGTTATGAATACACCAATAACATCAAACAATACACCAAGAAACAACAGCAGGTCGAGATCTTGGATATTGTTGTACCTTATTTTTCAGATTATGTAGATCATTTGTATTATTACCAGATAAACTCCAAGACGGTTGCCGCAGTCAATGGATTGTAATGTATACTATAATCATTATGTATCACTATGTTTTAATTTTCTTGTTAGTGATGCGTAGTATTTGGTTGTCGACAGTCATAGTGTGATGATGTTTGAGTGCGATTCTGGGGCTTTCGGGTTGTAGCTTTCGTGACCAGTTGTGACTCACGACGACGTCTACGGGTGCTCAGTATTCTCTTGAGGATTTGCAAAAAAATATTGTATACCGTGCTAGCACAGACCTAGAAAAGCAGTATGCCCAAACGCAGTCTGAGAAAGATCTATATGTACTGATCGATTATCTTGTTGCTCATTTTCAGTACGAAAAGGCTGCAAGTTATTTTACGCAGTTGATGAAGCAAACTGATCAGTGGGATAGAGCTAGACTTATGAAACTGCTTGTCAACGATATGAATCCTGATCCTGGTTTATATCCCAAGCTTGCTCAATTTCTTGCAAATTATATTGCTTCTTGATCGATTGCGACTGATGACGCTATCTACTATGGCTTTACTTTAGATTTACTACAAAATAGATTCAAAAAAGAACACATTAATAGCCTCACTGGTGATTATACTGACTTCAAAAATACTTTGTGGAGACAATATGATTTGTACTATAGTTATACCGATGCTCCAGATTACTATCTTAAGGGCCTTTTTGCTATAGCATATTTCAAGAACCAAGAATTTGGTGTAGCGAAATCCCTTGCGGAGTACGCCATCACTCAAAATGCAAATTATATCCTTCCTTATCAAATCAAAGCATATATAGGTTTACTGACTAACCAACATGACCTGGCGTTAACATCGTTGGATGTGCTTGTGCAGATTGACGCTGACAATCAGGAACGATACCAATTTCTCTTGGGACTAGCGCACTACTACAACAACGATTATACCAAAGCCAGTGATTACTTTTTGCAAATGCAATCTCCTAGATTGAAGTTGGAGTCATTGAGATATATGATCGATATGGATAAGAAGCAATCATTGGCGTTGGCCGATAAACAAGAATTTGATAAAAAAATATACAATAAACTCGAGCAACTATTTGCCACAGAGAATCTGAGTGGATTGGTAGATGTAGACTTTCAAGCAGTTTTTGATTGGTATGTGTATGATAGACTGCAAGTCGGCAGTGGATGACTGCTCGCCATCAAGCAGTTGTATACTCAGTATCCTGCTGTGTATGATGCCGCACTCAGCGCTTGTCCCAATATTCTATCTGATAAACAGTTTGTATGCCGTTATGGTACAGTAGGGAAGCTATTGATAGATGGAAAACCTCAAGAAGCTATGAAATTACTGATACCATTAGTAAAAAAATATCCACAGTGGCAGACGTACTATATTATATGATTACTCTACAAAGAACAAAATCTTCCAGAGAATGCCAAAATATATTTTGCAAAAGCATTGCAATACATAGATTCGCCAGAACAAAAAAAGACACTGTCTGAGATGACCGTAGAGTTATTAAATAATAGCATCAAATAATCTTATGCACATTATCTGCGCCAGCTATAACAACATTGGACCGTTTGCAAATCAGACTATCACTCTTTTTTTGAAGAATGGAAAATATCTCATTAAGGCTCCCATTGGATCTGGAAAGAGTTTTTTGTTTTTTGATGGCTTGGTGTATGCCTTGTATGGTTACAGCAAACGCGATATGCTCAATGTGAGTTGTGATTCATGATGGACGAAAGTGCTGTTTACCAATGATGACAAGGAAGTATTTTTGGTAGAGAGACCCTTGACTGGTAAAAAAGGCGTGAAGCTACGAAAAATAGCTACTACCTTGGAAAAGATTACGCAAGACCTTGAGCAGTACTTTACTCAGGTCCTTACCTATGGACAGGATTTTGCACAGCATATCGATAGCAACATGATGGAGTCTTTTGATTTTCACAGAACCGTAGAAGTCCAGCAGAGTATTGAGTTGCTGCTCCCACCCAGAGCAGTATTTTTGCAGCGTCATATCTTGATGCAAGATAGCGATAATATTTTTGATCTACAACCCAAAGCGAGAATCGATATCCTGAAATTATTGTTTGGATTGGACATGATCGACACTGTCAGAGACAAAATCGGCGAACAAAAAAATGAGTTGAGAGGGCAATACAAAGTGTTGACAGAATCTGCTCATATAACCGAAAGTTATCAGTCATGGTTTGACAGTTTCTCTTGAGTAGTAACAAGTATTCAGTCTGTATTGGCACTTTGTGACGATCAAAGCCTGCAGACAGAGTTTGACAATATAGGACTTACGCAGTTTTTGGAAGATCCGCTTTCGTCAAATGTTGATAGTCTCAAATACGATGTCCATGAACGAAGTCTGACGTGACGGACATGAATTATAGCGCGTCTGACGAAAGAATATACTCAATGAGAATCTGAAATGCATTTTCTCCAAGAACAACAAAGTTTGCAAGAGTGAGCTATAAGAGACAAGAAACAACGCCTTATCCAGTGACAACAGACTATTGAAACCTACCGTAAAGAACTGGGTATGGGCGCATCGCAAGAGATCTCATCGTCGCATCAGGACGCCCAGTCTATGATAGAGCAGCTGGTCGCACAAAAACAATCTATAGCACAAGATATTAGTCGTTTGGACCAATCTATACAGCCCTCTCATTGGGCTTTGCTTCAATCTTACGAATTGATACCATCACACAAGATAGTACCCGAATATGTGCATATGATTGATAAGCTGAAACAACTCGGCATCTCTAAAAAACATGAACTTGATACTATACAAGCAAAGATACAAACGCATCAACTTCAACAAGCAAATCGTGGACAAGAGTTGCTGGCTGCACAAAAGCAGCTGACGCTGTTGAAACAAAAAGAGTATGAGCAGTTTGTACAGTCACAAGAACATACTATTGGTTTATTGCAAAAGACAGTGGATGACTTAGAGCGTCAACAAAAAGCTTTGCATGAACAACTGCAGACCACCCAAAAAACGCTAGATGGCCTCCTGGTACAGTCTCAGCATCTTTCTCAGTTTCATTGCGATCGTATAGATGCAGACTGCCCTTTCATTAGTCAGATCAATGCATGATCCTTATCCAAATT
>Ga0172380_10007772_pt1 | contig 11956 bp, 10 predicted proteins | sample Leawe162metaG_FD_119747 | JGI IMG/M metagenome (GOLD analysis project Ga0172380, IMG submission 119747) | Leachate microbial communities from a municipal landfill in Southern Ontario, Canada - Leachate well 162 metaG | ecosystem: Engineered > Solid waste > Landfill > Unclassified | place... | reverse complement strand
TGGTTGGGTCTCACTCTCTTGGCTATTTATTTAGCTTACAAAGCAAGGCTCTCAACTAAGCAACGTGTTTTGGCTCTCGCTGTTTTCGCATTAGGTGCGCTTCTCGTGCTGATGTCCCCGTCCGCTAAGGATTATGACTGGTCAAAAAGCAATTCAATGGCGAAGCGCCTAGAGCTTTACAAAGGCTCGTTTGAAATGCTGGGAGACAACATAATTGGAATCGGCGGGGGGAACTTCGAATTCAGATACATCCCTTATCAGATGGGCACGACCGAGAAGCCAACTGAGACTGAGAAATTCAACACACCCCACAGTGAGATCTTAAAGTGGGGCATTGAAAACGGCTGGACATTTCTAATTGCCATGCTTCTTTTTGGCGGGTCCTTAGTCTTCATTTCTTTTCGAATCGGAAATAGCACATTCTTTTGGACAGATTTTTATCCAATGGTTTGTCTTGCGGCTATCCCTCAAATCATTTTTCAGTTCCCGTTTGAGAACCCTGCGACCATGCTTCTTTTGGCGTTGTACCTTAGTATAATCTTAACGTGGGGAACGCAAAGAATTAAGGTTAACGATAAGTTCGGTGGCGCCATGCTGGTCGTTTTCGTTCTGATTTGCATTCAGCTCTTCACGCAAACTAAGTCCAAGTGGTTTGAATCTCAGCACAGCAGAAGTCCTATGCATCTCAAAGAGGCTTGTGATTTAGATCCGACAAATTGGAGGGCATGTTTTTTTAGCGCCATGGTTTTCATTGAAGCCAATCGTGCTGATGTCTCACTTGATACCGTCAGAACCGCACTTAACAACAGGCCGTTTGATTACCACGCACTGAGAGCTCTCGGTTACTATTTCGTTAAGGTCGGTCAAGTCGGATACGCCTGTCAGGTAGGTCTTGTTTACGACACAATCTTTGATGAGAAAAGCCTGTACTCTGATTTCATTTATCAGAACTGTGCGGGGATAGAGAGACCCATTAAATATATCAACGGAAAACAGTTTACACAGGAGTTTTTAAAATGGCTGAACAGATAAAATTCAAACAAATTACAGTTATGCAGCCAGATGAACGAGACCCCACTCAAAAACATCCAGTCCTTTTCGCGCTAGACGATGCCGGCGATATCTGGTGGAGCAATGTTGGAGATGGCAAAGAGCATTGGCAACAATATTCATCTGTCGAGGAGTCTATCGCTCGGAAACTTCGCGAACGTAAAGAGGCTTTTGCGAAGCGATGAAACAAGAGCTTAGGCCTTATCAGAAAGATGCACTGGAGCAAATCCTAAAGCATTATAAAAAGGGGGAGAGGAAAGTTCTTCTTCATCTTGACACGGGCGCCGGCAAAACGACAATTTTCGCCGAGGTCTTAAAGCGAGCTCTCGACAAGGGGTCATCTGCTATAATGGTTGTTCGCGGTAGAAAGCTTGTGGGCCAGGCCAGTCAGCGGCTAACAAGGGAGTCGATTCGACATGGCGTTCTTATGGCTGGGCATCATGCCGACTTCCCGAACGAGCCTATTCAAATTTGCTCAATAGATACGGTCAGGTCTAGGGGCCTACTCCCTAAGGCCGACATTATTGTTTACGATGAGGCTCACATGGCTACATCGCAGTCCTATCATGACTTCGTTAAAAATTATCCAAGCGCCTATCATCTACCAGTAACTGCCACGCCATATCTCGACAAGTCGCTTAGGCATATTGCGAATGTAGTTGTGAGGCCCATTGGTATGAAGCAGCTCATAGAGCAAGGATACCTTGTTAAGGCCAGGTACTTTGCTCCGACTGATGTCGACTTATCTGGATGCAGAACTCAGCAAACAAAAGACGGCATTGACTACGTCATCAAAGATATTGAGGGAGTTGTTAACACTGGGGCCATCATAGGAAACTTGGCTGACAACTTCATAAAGTTTTCTCAAGACAGGTCCGCTCTCATTTTCGCCGTATCCATAAGGCACTCTCACGCAATTGTGGAGGAGTTTAAAAGCAAGGGTATCAAGATCGCTCATATGGACAACAAAACAAAAGAAAAAGACAGGGAGCGGATAATCGCAGATCTTGAGTCTGGAAAAATAAAGGCCATTTCAAATGTCGGCATACTTGGTACTGGTGTCGACATCCCTTCTCTGGGAGTCATTGTGTTTGCCAGACCTACGAAGTCATTGAATCTGTATTTACAGATAGCCGGACGAGGGACCAGGCCCTTCGAGGGGAAAAATGATTTCATTATTATCGACTGTGTTGGAAATATCAAAGAGCATGGGTTTATAACGGATGAACATCATGTCGATCTCGACGGTAAGAAAAAGAAAAAAACGGAAATAAAAACAAAAACATGTCCAAGTTGCTTCGCTATATTCTTAAGTGCTGAGACCGTCTGTCCAGAGTGTCTTTTTATGCTCCCAACACGCAGAGGAGGTGGCGAGCGAGAGGCGACAAGTGGAGATGGTGTTATCGCCGAGATACACGAGGAGACGAGGACGGATAAGATATCAAGAGCAAGTCGTGAGGTCGAGGCTCTTATAGAGAGACAGCGAAAACCTAAAAAAGGCGGCGGGCTCATCAAGCCTGGTTGGGTGTTCTTTAGGCTCAAAGCAAAGTTTGGTGATGACGTCGCTAGAACTGTTTATAAGAAAATTAAGAGTCGGTTAATAACCGAGATCGTTATAAATAAAGATGAAGACGATGACACTCTAATATGAAAGAAGCGGACATTTCGAGACTCATTCAGCTTGAATTAAGCAGGTCGGGTTGTCGGCTCTTTCGCAATAATTCAGGCGCGTATCAAGACAAACGTGGACAGTGGATTAAATATGGCGTCGCGTCTCCAGGCGGCTCTGACCTCATTGGTTGGGCCCCGTTAATAATAACAGAACAAATGGTTGGGCAGCAAGTCGCGGTGTTTTTTGCTGTTGAAGTTAAAAGTAACCGTGGCATAGCATCCAAAGAGCAAACGCAATTTATTAAAGTTGTAAACGAATCTGGTGGAATCGCTGGGCTTGCGAAATCACCAGAAGAGGCACTGTTATTATTAGAGGGGAACGAACTTGGACGAACTAATATCATTCGCACTAACGATAGGATTTAACATATCAGAGTCATGTCCAGAGGGAGTGCTTCAAAGGCAAGACCGCGAAGGAAAAAACTCAGCCTGGTATGTCTATTATAAAAACCACACGTTTGACACGTCGAAAGATTTCTACTGCGCGACCTTTGGCGATTGGGTGACTGGCGAAAAGTGGAACTTCAGATCAAAAATGAAGTTCTCAAAAGAAGACACCGAATATATTAAGAACCAACAAGAGATTGCAAGGTGTGAAGCTGAGAGCGATAAGAGACAGCTTCAAAAAGAAATGGCAGATAAATATAATGCAGAGTTTTTGGCCATCCAAGATTCAGGGCACGTGTCTAGCTATCTAACTAAGAAAAAGGTCGCATCTAAATATATGGCCAGGATGCGCGGTGCAGACCTTGTCATCCCAATGTATGATTTGGACAAAAAGATCTGGGGATATCAGGTCATCACAGAGTCCACCAGCGGAAACAATAAGTGGTTTCAGAAGAACCAGAGAATTACCGGAACATTTCACGCCATTCCCAGTCTCCAAGCGGTGCAAGACGCTGAGAAAGTATTCATCTGCGAGGGCTGGGCGACAGCCGCCAGCATATATGAAGCGACCGATATCCCGTGCGTTGTTGCGTTTAATGCTGGAAACCTAGAGTCTGTTTATAGATTGTTCTACAAAAAGAAAGTTGTTATCTGTGGCGATGACGATCAGTTCGGAAAAGAAAACAGAGGGCGCAAAGAAGCTGCAAACCTAGATAGTAAGTATGACGTTGTCGTCGTGTTCCCTAAATTTAGAGAGTTGTCATCAAAGCCAACAGACTTTAATGACCTAAGGTGCCTTGATGGGCTAGATGAAGTCAGGAGACAGCTAACTGTTGTTGAGGCAAAGCCGCCAAACGAAATCATATTCCTGGGCATCTCGAACAGTAAAAACTATCACTATTACACCACGAGAAAAAAACAAGTCATAACTCTTGCGCCCTCTGCTCACACGCAACTTGGGCTAGCCGAAGTTATGACTCGGGATGAATTTTTATTAGATGACAAATATTGCTCATTCAATGAAGAGGGCCTAGCGCGCGTTGATTACAACAAGATCGCCGAGGTCTTTATGGCCACGAACCAGCAAGTCGGCGTCTACAATCCATCAAGGTCTCAAGGAGCTGGGGTTTGGAAAGAGGGCGATAAGATAGTTCTTAATATGGGCTCTAAGATTTACGTTGATGGTGAGGTCAAAGACTTCTCAGACATCAAGACAGATAATATTTTTATCAACTCCAGAACTCTTGCTAAGCCTTCAAGTAAGCCAGCAACGGTTGAGCAGATGACTGCGCTTGCAAACCTCATTGGACTGCTGAGCTTTAAGAATAAGAACATAGATGCAAGACTGTTCCTTGGTTGGCTTTTCGTAGCTCCTCTTTGTGGCGCACTTCCCTGGCGCCCTCATCTCTGGCTAACTGGGGCCACCGGGTCTGGTAAATCCACCATCTTTAATAAGATCGCGGCGTCCTTATTAGCTGGCCTTTGCAGGTTATTTCAAGGCGCTCAAACGACTGAGGCCGGGATTAGGCAGAAATGCCAGGCTGATGCTTTACCTATTTTAATAGATGAGCTTGAGACTGATGACAAAATATCAGGTGAGCGCGTGCGAAAAGTCATCGACCTTATTCGGATATCGTCATCTGATTCAGAGGCCAAAGTCGTCAAAGGATCAGCAGGCGGCAATGCAGTTGATTATGACACAAGATTTATGGCCATGGTTTGTTCTATTAGAACGAGCTTAGAGAAGACTCAAGACCGCAACCGATTCGTTGTTTTGGAGCTTGATCCAGTTAATAATGCCGATAATTACCTAGGTAGTGATGGCATCCAGGCAACCATTCCAAAGATACTAACGGCTGAATTTAGAGCTGCTTTTTTTGCCAGATCCATCAAGCAATATGATGTTGTGCTTAAGAACATCGAAACGTTCTATCCGCTACTCTCAGAGCATACTAAAAACGCCAGGCTTGCCGACCAGTACAGCGTTCTTATGGCCGGGTACTTCGCAGCCCTTCAAGACGAACCGGTTGATAAGACCGATGCCATGGCCTTCATTAAGCTAGACACTTTTGGGGTCGAAAAAGAGGCCGAAGAGCTGAAATCAAATGAGTCTGAAGATTGTGTTAACCTGCTTTTGGACTCAAAATTAAAGCACGGTCATGATGATTACTCGGTGAGTCGATTGATTCAAGCGTGCAGGGATTGGGAACCAGAAAAGAAGCAGCAGGCATTTGACGCAAAGATCAATCGCAACCCATTTCAAGACACTCTTATGACTCATGGTATAAAGGTAGAGCCTGATGGATTCATCGCAGTGCATACAGCGCATCCGGAAATTAAGAAAATATACAGAGAAAGTAAATGGTGCGGATCGTTAAGGCCTACCTTAATGCGTAACGCGCTAGCTAAATCACTGACCACAAGGTACTTCGGCAAGGGCTGTATGTCTGTATTCGTACATATTGCATTTGAGTGATTTGTAATACTTTGTGCAATATGCTTAATATATCGCCACACGTCTCGCATATATATAATAACACCAGTATTTGCATAAGACACGTGGCGCATTTTGGTGTAATACGATTTTCAAAACATAGACACGTCCTATAGGAGTGTGTGACACAGAGAAAGTACTTTCTCTCTCACACACTCTCTCTTAAGATATCTAGATTTAGATATAACATATATAACAGAGTGGTAATCGAATGTAAGTACTTGATTATGCTTGTAGTATATGTTTTAAAAATTTGTAATAGCTAGATATTTCATAAGGCAGCGCGTCCGCAATTAACAAGGAATTAGCAATGTCTCAATTCAAGTATTTCCCGGTCGAAGAAATTGGATTCAAAGAATGGTTCAACCTATTTCGAACTGAGAAGTTTAGTCTCAATACTGAATTCGATACCTACGATGAATTGAAAGAGCTGGAGGAATTCGACTCTGGGTTTTTGCGAAAAGCTCTTCGTGAATACCATGACGACAGGGATGTCATCTCCATTCGAAAGATGCCGGATGGCGAGCGCCTTTTGATCATGGATGAATTCGGGAACCCCGGAAGAATCCTTGCGACAGCACTGAAGACAGAGGTCGCAATGTGGACTGACAAGCCTAAGAAATACGTCCAAACGTATGCCTATACTTGGGCTAAGCGGCACGGCGTTAAACTATCCGTCACCAAGATTGAGCGCGGACTTTATCGAATCAGAGTGGCACGGAGTGTTAAATGAGTGATGAGAAACTAAAGCGCCTTGGCTTAAGGCTTCGAGAGATTCGCAAGGATAAAGGCTGGACGCTTGAGGAAACCGAGGAGCACGGATGGCCATCTTGGCGCCATTTGCAGAAAATTGAAACTGGGAAAAAGAATATTTCAATTACGACTCTTTGGTCGATAGCAGAACTTTACGACATCGAAATATCGGATATGTTTGACCAACCGAAGAGTTCGCTGCCAATCTGATTTCATGCCAGACCACGAAGCTCCATTAATCGTAACCGAACCTGAATACATGGCTAAGGTTAAGCGTGTGGCTGCTTTGTTGGATGATCCAAATTTCATGGAAAGCATCTGCGAGAAAATCGCCAATGGTGACTCGCTCATTAGGATCGCCAAAGATCTAGATCTAAAATTCACAGATATTTTGAAATGGATTAGGACCAACGCCGATCGCAGCAGCAGATACAATGCTGCACTCAATGACCGAAACGAATACGTGATCGAGTCCACGCTCAATATGCTGCAAGACGCTTCTCAGTTTGACGTGAGAAGACTCTATCGCAACGATGGTTCTCAAAAAGCACCGCATGAGTTTGATGACCAGACCGCAAGAGCTGTGGTTGGAATTAAGCCGACAGAGTGGGGCAATGAAATCAAGACGGCTGATAAAATGAAAGCCGCTGAGATGATCGCTAAGCATCACGGTCTATTCATCGAGCGACACGAAGTTAAGGCCGAGATGAGTCTGATTGATATCATCACCAGGTCACATACAGAGGGGGAACATGAGCTTTTTGAACGACGAAGAATCCGTGAAGCCAGTCCAGTCCGAGATCGACAAGGCGAACAAAGCCATGATGGACAGACTGACATACCAGTTAGAGAATCCACCGGTGACCATGAGCAAGTATCAAATCATGATGTTGAGGGATTACATGAAGGACATAGTGAAGCAGGACTCACCGGACACGATGGCCGAAGTTCGGAAAATGATGGAACACACTCGCAAAGTGATGGAAGACAATCAGCCGAACACATGGCTGGAAAACCTAAGCCCGTATCGCCCTGGCCGGGATTCAAACAATCCCAGCCTTTGGGATTCGCATTGGAAGCAGTACATGATTCAGACCGCGAAACTGGAGACGGAGAGATTTGAATCGCAGCCGATTAGGATCGAGTCGACACTGCTCTCTCGCGTTAAGAACTTCTTTAGACGATGAGGTATTGAAAATGGCGAAAAAGAAAAAGAGATTTACCATAGATGAAATCCTGTCAATCAGACAAGACTTCGAGTCAAACATGTGGGACTACAAAGAGCTTGGCGTGAAATACAAGACAACAAGGGCCTATATTTATCAGATCATTCGAAGACAAAGATGGAAGCACATTTGACCACGGCATCAGGACTTTCAGCACAAGCGCAGCTAGCAGAGTGGCGAGGCAACCCAGTTAAGTTTGTCTGGGATAGTTTTAAGGTCGACGCAGACGTCTGGCAACGCGAAGCACTCAACGCATTCGCGTCCGCCGATAGGGATAAGCAGAGAATAACGCTCCGCGCATGCGCGGGTCCTGGCAAGGCTCAGCCGCACGACATGATTATTCCGACTCCGACTGGAATGAGGCGGTTCGGAGATCTTAAGGTTGGCGAGTATGTGATTGGCGATAACGGGGCCGCCGCAAAAGTCGTAGGCATTGCCGATTGGGGCATGATGGACGCTTACAGAGTTGAGTTCTCTGATGGGACAAGCACTGAAGCCTGTGGCGAACACCTGTGGAAAGTCAATGACCCGCGAAAGAGTGGATGGAAAGTCATGAGTACTAAATCCATACTCGACATAATCTCAAGTAAGACCAGAAGTTATTTCGAGATACCAAGGCAAGGGAAATCATTATTTCGCCCAAAGAGAAGAAGAAGAAACCTTGTGATTGATCCGTATGTTCTTGGCGTTTGGCTTGGGGATGGGTCTAGGAAAAAAGGAAATTTTACGACCAAGGACAACGAGATTATAGAGCAAGTTAAATCCCGTGGATACGAAACCAAGCAGAGCAAGATGAACATAACTGTCTACAAGATTCTTGGACACTTAAGGAATCTGGGAATTCTAGACAACTACTCGTATGAAAAATCAATCCCGGAAGTCTACAAGTTTAGTTCCATTGAGCAGAGGATAGATCTCTTGAGAGGGCTCATGGACACTGACGGCTGTGTTGATGCCGAAGATGCGTCATGTGAATATGGGACAACATCAAAGAGATTGGCAGAGGATGTTGTTTTTCTTGTGAGATCTCTGGGCGGCGTTGCAAAGATAAAGAAGACAATTAAAAAAACAGGCTACAAGAAGAACGGCGTTTTTATACCATGCCGAGACTGTTACAGAGTGTCTGTCACTACTGATTTTGATCCATTCTTTTTAAATAGAAAGTCAGAGAGATGGCGGCCAAAGACTGAGAGATACCTAAAAAGATACATCAGAAGCATAACTCCTATAGGAAAAAAGGAAGTGAGATGCATAGAAGTCTCCAATAAAAGTCATTGCTATCTGGCCAATGACTTTATCGTTACACACAATTCTGCAGTACTCGCTTGGTGCGGCTGGAATTTTCTTTCATGTTACGGCACCGACAGAGAGCATCCAAAAGCTGCAGCGATCTCAATCAGCGCAGACAACTTGAAGGACAACTTGTGGGCCGAGTTTTCGAAATGGCAATCAGCATCGAAGTTTCTGAGCGATAACTTCACTTGGACTAAAGAGCGCATCTTTATGAACACGGCTCCAGCTACCTGGTTTATCTCGGCGCGTGGTTTCTCAAAGACTGCCAATTCAGAAGAGCAAGGTCGAACGCTCTCAGGTCTTCACTCTAAGTATGTTCTTTATCTCATCGATGAGTCAGGCGACATCAGCCCACAAGTTCTCAAGTCCGCAGATCAAGGTCTCTCAACTGGTCCAGTCTTCGGCAAGATCATGCAGGCCGGAAATCCAACGTCACATGCTGGAATGCTTTACGCCGCAGCAACAACGCTTGCTCATATGTGGCATCAGATCATTATCACCGGAGATCCAGACGATCCGCGAAGATCGAAGCGAATTGATATCGAGTGGGCTAGGGACCAGATCAAAACTTACGGGCGAGATAATCCCTGGGTGATGGCCTTCATCTTGGGGCTATTCCCTCCAGGCTCGCTGAACACGCTGTTAGGCCCTGACGAGGTCGAGGCTGCGATGAGACGACAACCTGCTGACCAAGACTACCTCACGGCTCAAAAGCGCCTTGGCGTTGACGTGGCGAGGTTTGGCGCCGATTCCACCATCTTATTCCCAAGACAAGGTCTAGTGGCTTTTAAACCCGTCGAGATGCGCAACGCCAGATCCAATGAGATCGCAGCCAGGGTTATGCTGGCCAAAGCGACCTGGAAATCAGAGATTGAGTTCCTAGATGACACGGGCGGCTGGGCATCAGGCGTTGTCGATTCGTTGCTTCAAGCTGGTCAGAGTCCAGTGCCCGTGAACTTCGCTGGTAAGCCAGATTCTGACAAATACTTAAATCTTAGGGCTGAGATGTGGTTTCGAATGGCTGAGTGGATCAAGCGCGGCGGCTGTCTGCCCAACGATTCACAGCTGGTCAAAGAGCTCACGGCTCCGACTTATTACTTTCAGAATGGTAAATTTCAGCTCGAGCCTAAGGAGCAGATCAAGTCTCGCCTTGGGTTTTCCCCAGATCGAGCGGATAGCTTAGCGCTCACGTTCCGCTACCCAGAAATGCCAGCTGGAATCCAAGCCGAAATGGCTAGGCTCGTTCCAGGATATCAATCCCAAGCACTGAAGCACGACTACGATCCATTTGCATAATTATGCAGCAGGATAACGCAGCCCGCGTTGTAGCTGCATAGTCGAGTTCTTCCGGAAAAAATCGATTTTTTCCGGAAGAACTCGACTAAGTGCCTGCAATCACTGACCTCTCTTCTTAACAGGGACTTAACGGTTTTGTTTGCCAAATAGCCATGGTCCTTCACCATCATGGAATGCAGGCAATTTCATACTCTCCACAACCATGTCCACATGCTCGTTTCAGAGCGACCTTTCGGACTCGTGGAGGTTGCCTGTGAATTTCCAATTAGAACAATTTGACAAGATCATGGAAGAGGTTATCCCGCTCTTTCAACAGCACTATTTAGAGATCGCGCATTACGCTGACATAGAACTCTCGCCAGATTTTGAGCGTTACGTCTATCTCAGCTCTTGCGGTGCTATGAAATGTTACACGTACCGAGAGGGCGAAACGCTCATCGGTTATGCGTTCTTTTTCATCAAGCACAACATGCACTACTCAAAGTCTCTTCAGGCAGTGCAGGACATTATATTCATTCAAAAAGACAAGCGTGGGCACGGCTCCGCATTCATCTCGTGGTGTGACGAGCAGCTCAAGGACCTTGGAGTCCAAGTCGTTTATCACCACATAAAGACGAATCACAATTGGGGATCAATGCTTGAGCGTAAAGGCTACGAGCTCGTCGATCTCATTTATGCCAAGCGCTTAGATGGGGAGGGCTGATGGGATTTTTCGATGACGTCGCAGCAGCAGTCGACAGCGCTGGCCAATCAGTTGGCAACGCGACTGGCGTTAGGCTTAACCAAGATTCACTTGATGTTGTTGGCGGCGCAATGTTTGGCGGTATCGGCGCAGCACTTGGTGGCCTCGACATGCTCAAGAGAAACTTGATTGATAACCCGGCTAAGAAAGCCAAAGAGCTCGCTGATTCCCAAGTTAAAGCAAATAACGATCTCATTGCTCAGCAGGCCGAAGCGACAAGGAAGAATGAGCTCACTCTCACGAGAGATCGTCAGCGAATTGCTGGAATGGCCAGATCTAGATCAATGCAGAGTTCTCCGAATAATTTCACAAGTCCACTTGGCGTAACTGGCGGCGACAGTTCACCGGGTAAAACACTGTTGGGGTCCTAATGACTGGAATGACTCGCAAAAAAGTATTGATGAATGTGAGATCTCAACTCGATCTCCAGCGACAATCCTTCATTTCGCACTACCGAGACCTTAGCGACTACATCCTTCCAAGACGATCCCGTTTTCTCATCACCGATTCAAACAAAGGTGACAGACGAAATACTAAAATCAATGACAACACAGCCACACTCTCCTCAAGAACTTTGCGATCTGGAATGCTCTCAGGAGTGACCAGTCCAGCACGTCCTTGGTTCAGACTCACAACTCCAGATCCTGCGATGGCAGAATTTGGCCGAGTGAAAGAGTGGCTCTATCAAGTCCAAAACATCATGGGGAATTCATTCCTCAAATCTAATTTGTATCAGACCTTGCCTCTTGTTTATGGAGATCTTGGCACGTTCGCAACATCTCCATTTAGCGTTGAGGAGCGACTCGACAGATCAGTCCTTCACACTCAAAGCTTCCCTGTTGGTTCTTATCGAATAGCCGTGGACGATTACGGTCGTGTGAATACCTTTGTAAGAGATTTTCAGATGACTGTAGGTAATCTGATTACAAAGTACGCAAAAAAAGGCAGTGACGGAAAGCCTGATTGGACCAACATCTCTCAGAGCGTTCGCGATCAATACGAGCAGGGCAACTACAATACTTGGATTCAGCTCTGTCACACGAT
>Ga0172380_10007771_pt1 | contig 11956 bp, 6 predicted proteins | sample Leawe162metaG_FD_119747 | JGI IMG/M metagenome (GOLD analysis project Ga0172380, IMG submission 119747) | Leachate microbial communities from a municipal landfill in Southern Ontario, Canada - Leachate well 162 metaG | ecosystem: Engineered > Solid waste > Landfill > Unclassified | place... | reverse complement strand
TCTAAATGCTGTAGCTAATAAATTAGTACTTCGTATATTTGCTGTTGCTAAAAGAGAGGGACAATATGTGAAATTATTTAATTAAATATTTGGTTTTATCTTAGAATGCTCAGCACAGGCATTACGTCTCTACAGATTGTTTAATAAATAATCCGTGCCATCCTTAAATCCATTTAATCTGTGATTCTGACAAATAAAGAAAGTTACGTCCTTTTGATCCATTCAGAATAGTTTGGATTTATAAACTAAAAAAGGGCAATGTCTATTAGACACTGCCCTTTTGAAAAATACTTCTCGAAATATATTATTTTGCGATAATTATTTTCTGAGATTCGTTTACGCCTAGATACTTGAATGTTAGGAAGTATGTTCCTGAAGGTAAGTCTGATACATCAGATGTTGCATTATACTGACCTGCTGCCATTCTTGTATTGACTAATTGTTTTACTACTACACCGTCTAGGTTAGTTAACTCTATAGTTACATTTGATTCTGAACCTACTATGTATTCTAAGATCATAGAACCATTAACTGGATTAGGACTAACAGGTGCAAAAGGTTGTTCACCAATTACTAGCACATCTAAAGCTCTGAAAGTCTGAACACAGAATTCTGATTTAATTGAACCTTCACCAGGTATAGCATCTATACAATCATCTGCAACGCCACTTATTCTACCAAAAGAAACGGCATGGATAACAGGTTTGATTTCTGATTTGCCTTTGGTCTCTTCCGGTACTTCGTGTAGTAAATACATAAACTTAGGTGTGAATAATACTCCACCAGGTCCATTAGGTATAACTGATCCATTACCAGATAAACTAAATCTGATAACTGTCCACGTTTCACCAGCAATTAATATTGGCTTGTTGTCTAAGTACTCTATATTCCAACCTGGTATAATACCTGTTGTAACTTCATTTTGGTAATCTAACCAATCTGCCTTGTATCTGATACTAACAATCATATTCTCGATTTGTGCATTCTGGAATGAACTACCTGTTTCAGGTCTCATTATTACATTCATACCAAATACATCACCCGGAGTTAGATTATATTCTTCCAAGTCAAATTTGAATACGTCGCTTGTAATAGTACCTTTTACATTGAATTTTGCTGTTTTACCAGACTCAAATACAACGTTATAATCGGCATTATAAGTTCCAACAGGAGTTCCATATTTGAACTTAACTTCTATAGTAGCAGTTCCACCATTTTTAGGTACTGGAACGCCAAGATACTTGCTAAACTCAAATACATCATCAGCAGGGTTAGTTGCAATATCTGGAACTATATCACTCATTATTTCCTCATCTAAAGCATCTGTACCGCTTGCGGAATTAGTAACAATTGAAGTAAGTACCGGTCTGTCACATTTTGAAATGCTTTTAAAGTCAACTGGCTGAGCATCAACACCTTCACTAAAGAGTGCACCTTGGATATATCCACCGTCTTTAGCTGCTGATGAATTAGGATTATTTTCAATATCTACATAGTTACCATCGAAAATAACATCGTATTTGTTTTCAGCAATTGGGTCAGTTCTATCAGTATTTGCTGGTCCAGCATCCGTTAGGACTTTTAGTCTTGCAAACTGTGGTCCTACTGTACCACCATCTGATGTGAAATCATAAGTTACAGTTAGTACTTCATCCAATGGTAATACCAAATCTTTTACTTGATCTATTGGCTGACCAGTAGATGCTAATACAAAGTTTGAGAACTGTGGATAAGCAGGTGAATTTTGGTCTAACTCTATAGAATGAATTACTAAATCACTGTATTCATTATTTACTGGAGTAGAAACATTAGTTATAAATGTCTTTCCTTGTTCAGGATTCAATCCAGTATTTACCAAACTCCCAGCCGCAAATATCATATTTGATACTTCAACCTCTGGGATAAATCCTTTACCTGTTAGTCCACCAACTTGTGGAGGGTTATTTAGGTCAACAAACTCTACCACTACGCCGTTTGTTTGTAATCCTTTAGCCGTAGGAGTGAAAAGAATCGGAATTTTGATAAGAGTAATCCTGTCATCATCCGGAGTTAATTCAGGATAAAGTGTTGTTGATACAGTATTATTCAAATTAGCTGCTATTACTGTACCGGCTGTGTTCAACCCTTGAATTTTTAAAGTAGGGTGTAACTCGTATGTACCATCAGCTGTTTGAATTTTGATTATACTAGTTTTTACATTTACAGGAGTACCTTTAGATGGATCTTTTTCGTCAGGAGGTAATAGGTTCTTAACGGTAGCATATTGGACACCCGAAACTCCGCCTACTCTCGTATCAGGATAAGGTGCACCGATTACTACTGGTCCAGATGAGGTAGCATACCCATACCATCTAGAAATACTGTCATTTGCTGGATCTTCTGCAGCATTACTAAGGAACGTTACATCTATTGAGTTGTCAAGGTTCGAAGTAGAAGTTGGTTCGAAAGTAATCAGATGATTTGCAATAGTCTTGTAAGTAAATTTAAGTTGCGATTTAGCCGCCACTTCAAGTGGAGCAGTAAAGATAATTTCATCATTAGCATCAGGTGCACCTAGAAGTACACTGAATGGAGCTTTTACAAACTTCAACCCATAAACTAAAAGCTTTGATGTACCATTATTTTTTATTACAACACCATCTTGAGCAGTCTGTGCAGAAGTATTTTTATCACCTATTTTAGCCGTTTCTGCAAAAAAGTCTTCTACAATAATCTCTGGTTGATCACCTTGTCCAGTTATAGCATATTCCCATTCCAAACAACCAGTAGTAACTACTAGAGTATCAAAATCGAATTGTAGCTCTGGAGTTTTACTCAAATCTAGATACTCTTTTATAGGTACGTACTCTAAAGTTATAGTAGTATCACCCATAGGAGCCAAAGTGAATGGCACGAAGCTAAGGTCTGTTATTATCTTTATCGTTTTGTTTTGTCTTAATTTTATTTCAGAAATTTCAATTTCTGCAACAGATTGACTCTGAATTTTCACGTCAAGAGTTTTTGCTGTTTTTACTCTTACTCTACCGAATACAATAGGGTCAGGATCAGATGTTATCTTATCTACGTTATAGATAATAGTGGTATCTGTGAAGTTCCCAACGTCATCTATCACTCTCAGATTAGCTTGAGCGTTTTCATAAGGATTAGTTACTTTTATTCTATAGTAGAATTCATAGTTAGGAGTCGAACTATTCCATTGGATTTCATTACCGTCTTTATCAACAGCAATTGGCTCATCAAAGTTAAAACTACCAGCTTGTAAAGTAGGTAAATAACTAACCCCAACATCTACCTGACGAGGGTTATCGCCTTCTTCTCCGTTTCTCTCGTGCTCTGGGTCATCTACGTTTTTAACTAACCACTCGAAACAACCTGGAGGGAAAGTCACGATAGGAGGTAGAGTGTCAATCTCGCTTAGGTTACCAAAAGCCGTAGCAGCTGGCCATCCGTAAGAATCAAAGTTCGCATATCCATATATATAACCACCAAAAGGTGTTTCACCTTTTATATGATGTGAACCTGCTTTCAATGAAGTAATAAATGCCCAATACAAATTCGTACCTGGGATTCTAGCTCCAACAAATGCTGGCTGTATATCTACAACTCTTTCATCATCAATAGCAATTGAACTAATTAACTCTTGATGACGAATTGGGTCAGCAGTATCCCCAATCGCAATTATATTAAAAAAGTTTTCACGGTATTCATTATTACCATAGTTAGCAGGTGTTTGGAAAGTAGTTTCTTTCGTGTATTGTTCTACTGCTGTAACTAGGATCATAAATGGGTCATAAGCGGCAGCATTATCATAATCTGCAGAATATGAATATTGCATAACTAATATTTTACCATCAGCTTTGAACCTTGAAACGCCACGTATTGATTCTAATAGGTGTTTATTTGGTACAGATGTGGCTCCAGCACCATTATATTCAAACCAATCACCTTTTTGAGTTAATTTGATTGGGCCAAAACTTCCAACTTTCTTATTATTACCACCACCAGCTTTTTCGTACCAATCAACATTGAAAGTCACGTTATCTTCACCAGCAACTACTCTGAAATAATCACCTTTGTCAGCTTTTCTATCATATTCTACAGTCGCATACTCTGTACCCCAAGCGGTTACGGGTGGAAGCATTTCTATCAAATGGTCACGACCATTATAAACTACCGTAGCGGGTATCATACATCTGTTATGATATGATATTAGTCCTATTGGTTTATCTGAAGTAATAAAAGAACCACTAAGGTCGAATAGCCCTCTTGTTTTACCATTACCTTGAACCATATAAACTTCACCTTCATTCAGAACAACTTTTATTACATCACCATGTTGTTTACCTTTTGCTGTTGTACCGAAACCTCTAGATTTATTTGCACCATCACGAATATGGATAGTAACCGTAGTTGCCTCTTCTTTGGCGAGTATCATAAATCCACCAGCCCATTCCAAAATTTCATTGAAATCAAAAAAACTATTGTGAATATAGTCAGTACCCCAGTAATTAGTTGGTATAGCCAAATAACCCTCTGATGTAACGCTCTTTGAGTTCATACAATATACGGCAATTGGGTCAGGAGATGTTATCCTAAGCCCCGCATCAACTTTCTTTTCCACATCATAGACCTCTACATCCCAGTTAATCCCGCCTTTTACAGAAGAGAACTCAACTATCTCAAAGGCAGGGACATTCTTAGTTTCGTTAATACCTAATGCAGCATTAAATATAGTTGCTTTGGTATCAACACTAGAAGTGATATAGATCGCTAGGTTTTGACCTGGTTGGTTTTTGCTATCATTGTATGGGAATCCAACATAAAACTCACGACCACTAGAGTTTCTATCTTGGGTCATAGCATGTTTAAATTTTTGTTTCATTTGCTCATAGCTCTGAGCTTGAGTATCCACCGTACTTAATAGCAGAATGGCTATTAGTGGGTAGATTAGATGTAGTAAAGCACGCTTCATAATATATCCTATTATTATTTGAAATTTGTTTTCTTATTTAATTAACAAACCGATGAACATCCGATTTGTTACTTTTTTTATAAACTTTTTTTAAGAAGTATCAATATAATATTTTTTATTTACTTTTACTATATTTTATTTTTCGATAAGTCTTATATTTTACAACCCAATCTAATAATTTATATTTATATCCGTATATTTGTGGCTTGACAAATGTAAATAATTGTTTTAAATAAATTAGGTGCTATTAAATGGCTACAATGACAGAAAATATACCAGCAAAAGCTGAAAAAGGACAACTATCAGAAGTTCCGGGTAAATATTGCGTTCGCGATATTACTTTGGCTGCAAAAGGTAGATTATTAATGGATTGGGCAGAATCGCGTATGCCCGTTATGAGAAAATTAAGAGAAGAATACTCTAAAACTAAGCCACTAGAAGGTTACGTAATTGCAGGATGTCTGCACGTTACCAAAGAAACTGGTATTCTTATCAGAACTTTGAAGGAAGCTGGTGCAGAAGTTTGGTGGTCGGGTTGTAACCCACTATCAACTAATGATGCTGTAGCTGCAGCATTAGCAGAAGAAGGTATTGGTATTTTCGCTTGGCATGACAATGGCCCAGATTTCTATTGGTGTATAGAAAGAACTATCGACCCTAAGCCGCATCTAACATTAGATGATGGTTGTGATTTGATAAACACTATGCACGAAAAATATAAAGAGATGGCTAAAACACACGTAGTAGGTGGTACTGAAGAAACTACTACAGGCATCCATAGACTTCGCTCTCGTGAGAAAGCTGGTGAGCTATACTACCCAGTTTACGCTGTGAATGATGCAGAAACTAAATGGGATTTTGACAATGTATATGGTACAGGTCAATCTACTTTGGACGGTATTATCCGTGCTACTTCTGTACTATTAGCTGGTAAAAACTTCGTTGTAGCTGGCCACGGTCACTGCGGATCAGGCGTTTCACTTCGTGCTAAAGGTATGGGTTCTAACGTAATTATCACTGAAGTTAAGCCAACGGCAGCTATGAAAGGTGTTCTGAACGGACACGAAGTACTAACTATGGACGAAGCAGCTAAAATAGGTGATATATTCTGTACGACTACTGGTGTGAAAGACATCATCAGAAAGAATCACTTCGAGTCTATGCGTGACGGTGCTATAATCTGTAATACAGGTCACTATGATAGCGAAATCAACATTCCAGAATTAGAATCAATCGCAGTTTCAAAGCGAACAATCCGTGATAACTGTGAAGAATATACTTTGGCAAACGGTAATAGATTATACTTACTTGCACAAGGTAGATTAATCAACCTAGCCGCTGCTGAGGGACACCCTTCTGAAGTTATGGATATGTCATTCGCTAATCAATTCTTGTCGCACGTAGCACTAGCTCAAGCACACACGAGAGGTGAGAAATTGCCTAATTCTGTGATTGAGATTCCAACTTCTCAAGACGAGTTCGTAGCAGAAACTAAACTTGCAACTATGAACATGTCTATTGATAGCTTGACAGAAGAGCAACTAGCATACATAGAAAACTATAATAGCGGAACGTAAGATACACTAGCTATTTATTTGATTTAATAAAGCCGTTTTGGGGTATATACCTGAAACGGATTTTTTTTTTGCAAAGATTATTACTTAACATGGAGTATATAGTACTTTCCGTCACTCAAATGACAACTTGCGTCATCCAGAACGAACAAAGTGAGTGAAGGATCCAGGAGAACTGCGGAGCAGTTCAATATTAGTAGCAAACGACATCGAATATTAACAAAACAACTCCGCTAGGAGTTGAATAAAAATGGGACTAAAGTCCAAAGTGGGACTGCAATGCCCCAATACCCTTGGCTAAAGTCAACGGCATTATTTTTAAATTATACTTCTTAGTCTCAATTCTGTTTCTTCATACTACTAAAACACATTTAGTTTCTATATATTTGCTTTAGGTACATCACACATATTTGAAGAAATAAATCGAATGAAGAATATTTGCTTTTTGAATAGTATAAAGTTTTGGGGAGGAGGCGAAAAACTCCATCTAGAAAATGCTATTGAATTCAATAAAAAGGATTACAATGTTACTGTAGCTGCAGACCCCGATTCTATTCTTTGGCAAAAATCATTAGCTCAAAACTTAGAACTGTCACCCATTACAGTTAGCAACATTTCATTTCTTAATCCTTTCAAAGTACTGAGATTTGCTTCTTTTCTTAAGAAAACTAAGATTGATACTATTGTATTTTCTTCATCTCAAGATTTGAAAATTGGAGCTATATCTGGTAAGCTTGCCGGAGTGAAACGTATAGTTTACTTACGTGGATTAGCGACTCCTGTAAAAGCAAATTTTATAAATAAATTCATCTTCAAGTCTTGCTTAACCCATATTATAGCTAATTCAGAAGAGACAAAGCGCCAGATACTGAAGAATCTGAATACTCACATATCGAACGATAAAGTACACACAATCTATCACGGTATAGAACTAGACGAAAAAAATACGAACAAACTAGAAATTGTCACTAAAAAAGCTAGCGGGATTGTAATTGGAAACGCAGGAAGATTGACAGACCAAAAGCGCCAGAAAGACCTAATACAAATAGCAAAAAGGCTAGTGGAACGTAATATAGACTTCACTCTATTCATAGCTGGCGAAGGAGAAGAACGAGGCTCATTAGAACAAGAGATCAAACAGAACAACCTACAAGATAAAGTAATATTGCTTGGATTTGTGGAGGACATGAGCACATTTATGAGTTCAATAGATGTATTTCTTTTAACTTCTGAGTGGGAGGGTTTTGGGTTTGTACTAGTAGAGGCGATGATGAAATCTAAACCAGTACTATCGTATGATATTACTAGCAATCCAGAGATAATAGATGATAATGTAACTGGGTATTTGATAGATTTTCCAAATGTAGATATATTCGTAGAGAAGTTAGTCACTCTAATCAAGAACCCTGATCTGAGATTACAGATGGGCGAAGCTGGATTGAAAAGAGTTAAGGATAAATTTATACTTCTAGAAAGAATAGATGAATTGGAGGCAAAACTATTAGAAAATGATTACAATTGATTCTTATGAAATAGACTTTTTTAAAAATTTTCTTTTTTCAAGCCACTTATCAAGTTTCTCTGACAACCAATTAAGTCCTTCCAATATCAATAACGGTATTGAATTTGAAACTATAAACCTTAAATAATCAAAATTACCCCATCCATTTGATGAAATTTCGATAATTAGTTGCATAACGGGAAGTAGAATATAAAAAATAGTTCTATTCCCTTCCATAAATCCATATTTATTTTCTTCTGACATTATTCTAATTCATATTAAAAAAATTCCATGATTAAATTATAATGATTCTAATAATAAAACAATTGATATTTTTGTTTACGTAACTTTTTTTATATATTTACTGAGTTTCAATTTTCAATAGTGGGCTAAATATGAAAAACTTTATATCATTATCATTGCTAATTCTATTCTTGTCAATCACTTCCTTGTATTCGGACAAGGCACCTGACAGGAAACCCAAATTTCTATCATCTCCCGATGGAGTAGATTCCGAAGAGATTACTAGCTACAATGGAACGAAAAATCCAGAAGCTCAAAAATACTACAATTCAGCGGTGGATGCATTTAGAGCAAGTAAGCCAGATGAAGCAATTGAATTATATGAAAAAGCAATCACCGAGGACCCTCGATTTGTTGAAGCTTATGATAATCTTGGACGAGTTTTTAGAAGCAAAAATATGTCAGATTCAGCTATTTACTATTATGATAAAAGTCTAGAGCTCTTTCCCAAAGGAGTGTTTGCTAATCAAAACAAGGCAATCGTCTATTTCTACAATGAAGATTATGATAAAGCAATTGATATGTACAAACACATGATTGATATCATACCAGAGTCACCCGAAGGATATTATGGTCTTGCTCAAGTATATTTACAAACTTTAGATTTAGATGAAGCTATAGAGTCAGTTGATAAAGCGATTGAACTGTATATAGAAAATGATTCTCCATTATTGGGGGAAGGGTATGTTACCAAAGCGTTGATATATGCTAGAATGGAAGATATGCCAAACGTTAAAAAGAATTTGATACTGGCAAAAGAAAGTGGCGTCGAATTAAATGAAAAAATGGAAAGATTAATAACTACTGAAACAGAAGATGCTAAGGTTGATGAAACAAAGAAAGTACTTGATATAATCAATTGGGTATTAGATAACCCAATGACCGAAGAGACAAACGAAAAAAGAGAAGAAGTCTTGGGCGCATTGCTGATTTGGACGTTCAAAACAGATAAAGTAAGTATATATATAACCTCGGATTTAACACCGGCGGACGATTGCAAAGTTTGCCTACAAATCTTCTCTATAGGTTGGAGTAAATATGTCCTAGAAAATGGTGATAAAGATGATTTGGTAGGAGCCGCACTTTATGCAGTACGTACCTTGAATAACTATTACATCACTAACAGAGAGTATATGGATGAAATCGAATTATTAGAAGAGTTCATCGAACTTGAATTAGAAGGTAAGTTAAAAGATAGAGTTACGGAAGTAATAGAATCAATTGACAAGGAAAATACACAGAAGGTAATTGTAGATTAGTAACACTAATTCATTATTTTTCATTGATGAATATGTTATAAATCATTTAAATCTATATTTATTATTAATCTATAAAATATGTTTGCATTAGTCCTTTACCTTTAACTTCGATTGGTTCTCTTTTTGTAAACTTATAATTTGTACCCATCTTCTCTAACTCAATCTTTACATTTTCAGTAATTTGGATTTGACCGGCAACTCCTGTGGATTCCATTCTACTTGCAGTATTCACAGAATCACCCCACAAATCATATATAAACTTACTATCTCCGATTACTCCGGCTATAACGGGGCCAGTTTCTAAACCTATTCTCGCGTTAAATGTATTTGCAGTTTCTTTATTGAATTTGGCTAGCTCATCTCTGACTGCTATAGTAAACTCTACTGCTTTCTGAGTATGGTCTATCCTAGGTTCTGGTACTCCAGAAGCTGCCATATAACCATCACCAATTGTCTTAATTTTTTCTAGCCCATATTCTTTGACTAGTTTATCGAATCTAGAGAATATATTATTCAATATCCCTAGCACTTCAGACGCTGATTTATCTTTAGCATAAGAAGTGAAACCGACTAAATCGATAAATACAGTAGTTGCACTATCTATATCATCTGCTATATTTTTCTCTTTGCTTTTTAATCGTTTTGTTATTTTAGATGGTAACATGTTCAGTAGAAGAGCTTCCGATTTTCTACGTTGGTAGAATATAATACCGACTATAAGTACAAGAGTAAAAATCCCACCTATAAGAACAAAAGTTTGTAATTCTTGTTTTTCTTGATCTAATTTTAGGATTGATATTTCTTTATCTTTTAACTCTGCTTGACTTTTAACTTCCAAATTTGCGATTGTTTTAGTATTCTCTTGGGAGAATATAGAGTCTTGTATTTCTTTACTTTTTTTATAATATTCAAATGTCTTTTTATAATCACCTTTGTCTTTATAAGCATCTGATAAATTCATCAGTGCAAAGCGTAAACTATTTCTTTCACCAATTTTTTCGAATATTTCTATAGATTCGTTAGTAAATATAATCGATTTATTCAGGTTGATTTCTTTCTGTAAATTAATTTGATTTTTATCTTCATAAATTCTTTTTAAAACAGAGTCTTGGCTCATACTGTAATATACAGAACCTATATTCCCAAGATTATAAGCAATTGCTGATAAATTATTCATCTCTCTATTTATTACAAGTGCTTGATTATGTAACTCCAGCGCTTTCTTATAATTACCCATATCATCTTCAGTGTTTGCTAACGAACCCAAGTTAATAGCTATATTGTTCTTATTATCCAATCTTGTATTTATAGCTAATGCTTTTTCCAAAAATTCTTTTGCCTTTGGGAAATTTGATAACTGATTATAGATCGAACCTATATCACCATAATTAATAGCTATTCCATTTAAGTTATTAATTTCTTTATTTATAACCAATGCTCTCTTATTATAATCTATAGCCCTTTGATAACTGTTTTGGAAGAAATATAAGTTTCCAATGTTTGTTAGACTAAGAGCAACGCCTAATGAGTCACCAATTTTCTCATTTATTTTTAATGCATTTTTATAATATTCTAACGCTTTGGGATAATCCGATTTGAATGAATAAAGCTGACCAATATTCAAATAGCCAACTGCAATTCCATGATTATCTTTTAGCTTTTGATTAATACTTAATGTCTTTTTAAAACTTAATATTGCATTCTCATAATCTGATAGTGTATGATAATTAACTCCAATAGAATTATTACTAATTGCCAAGCCTTTATCCCAATTCAACTTGGTCGAAAGTGAGATGGCTTTCTTACCATAATCAACCCCTAGTTTAGGATTAATTGAACTATAACTAAAACTAATTAATGACAATAGTCTTACTTTATTAGTGTCATTTTTGGCTTTGGGGAGCTCTTGTAGCATTGAATCTAGTTTAGCTTTACCTTGCAGTTGTGCTAGTGCACTAGACTCAAATGTGATAATGAGGGCTATTAATATTAAATATATTTTCAAGTTATTATCTAAATAGTTACTTTTTATTATTTTACAATTTATAAAAAAGTTTAATCTTTTTTTTTACAAACTATTCTTCGAATAATTTATTCACATTATTTTTATTTTGTATTAAAATTAACTTTATTTACATCGCTATTTTATTATTTATTAACAAACTTATGGAGGACTTATGAAAAAGTTCTTAACTGTATTGAGTGTTGCGTTAGTATTATGTTTAGGGTCATGACAAGTTAAGCGGATTATTTCTTAAATTATTTAGTATTAGTTTATACAAATCATCGTTTCTATAATTGTACCTAAATTCAGTTTCTTTTAAATGAAGATAGAAAGTGTTTTTAT
>Ga0172380_10007770_pt1 | contig 11956 bp, 12 predicted proteins | sample Leawe162metaG_FD_119747 | JGI IMG/M metagenome (GOLD analysis project Ga0172380, IMG submission 119747) | Leachate microbial communities from a municipal landfill in Southern Ontario, Canada - Leachate well 162 metaG | ecosystem: Engineered > Solid waste > Landfill > Unclassified | place... | reverse complement strand
GTTAATAAAGCTTTATCTCAGGCGTCACATGCTAAAATGCATGGTATTATCGAGGCCTCAAAAGAAGAATTAGTATCCAGTGATATTATTGGTAATTCTCATAGTGCTATAGTTGATATGAAAAATACCAGAATTGTAGATGGTGATCTTTTGAAGATTGTATCTTGGTATGATAACGAATGGGGATATTCCAACCGTTTAGCTGAGCTGGTGGATTATGTTAAGAAATTTATCTAATACTATTTATAAACTGTTTTAATTTAAACTGATATTCTAATGACAATTCCTGATCATATTCTTAAAACTTTACAAGATATACAGGCCTCTGGTTATGAGGCCTATATTGTTGGTGGTTGCGTACGCGATATTTTAATGAGAAAAGTCCCAAAAGATTGGGATATTACTACTAATGCCAAGCCGGAAGAAGTTATGAAAGTTTTTCCCGAAGCTCGTTACGAAAATAACTTTGGTACGGTTTTATTACCGATTAGAGCAGCGGTGGAGCCGGGAGAGCTAAAGGGGAAATTAGAGGATGTTGTGGAAATTACCACTTATCGTAGTGAGCAAAATTATTCTGATCGTCGCCATCCCGATATTGTTAATTTTGAAACAGAATTATTTAAGGACTTAGAGCGTCGTGATTTTACGGTGAACGCTTTAGCCCTTAATCCTCACGATAATCAAAAAATTATTGATTTATTTGGTGGTGAGAAGGATATTAAACTTAAAATTATTAGAGCGGTAGGTGAACCATCGGATCGTTTTAAAGAAGATGCTTTGCGCATGTTACGCGCGGTTCGTTTTAGCACGCAGTTAGATTTTACTTTAGAGCCAAAAACCCAGCGAGCTATCGTAAAATTAGCCGGCAGTTTAAAGTTTATTTCTAAGGAGAGAATTAGAGATGAAATTATTAAAATTTTAGCATCTGATCGACCAGCAGCCGGAATGATGTTACTTCATGATTGTAAGTTATTGCAGTATATATTACCGGAATTGGAGCAAGGGTTTGATGTTAAACAAGATCGTCATCATATTTATACGGTTTTTAAGCATAATATTTTATCTTTACAGTATTGTCCTAGTAAGGAATGGCAAGTGCGTTTAGCCGCTCTCTTGCATGATATTGGTAAACCGAAAACTAGAAAGATAATTAGCGGTATTGCCACTTTTTATAATCATGAATATGTGGGTGCTAGACTAACAGAAAAAATCATGACCCGTTTAAAGTTTTCGGTAGCTGATACAAGTCGAGTTGTGAGACTGGTCAAGAATCACATGTTTTATTATAATGTAGGGGAAGTTACAGCCGCTTCGGTACGTCGTTTACTTGTTAAAGTCGGTAAAGAAAATTTACAAGATTTAATTCATTTACGTGTGGCTGATCGTCTTGGCTCTGGTACTCCGAAAGCCATGCCTTATAAACTAAGGCATTTGCAGTATATGCTGGAAAAGGTGCAAAATGATCCAGTATCAGTTAAAATGTTAAAAATTAATGGTGATGATTTGATGAAAGAACTTAAAATATCACCTGGCCCGAAGATTGGCGCTATTTTAGACGTATTATTGTCTGAAGTAATCGAAAAACCAGAATTAAATGATGTTAAAAAGCTTAAATCCAGGGCGAAACAGTTGGAAAAATTGAATTTAGAGGAATTACGAGAAAAAGCTAAATCGATAATTGATGATCAACGTGCCGTAGACGATGATAAAATTAAAAGACAATTTAAAGTTTAAATTTAATAATATGAAAAAATTAATATTTTTTTTATTGATTGGGGGTTTAGTTTTAACACTATCAGCCTGTACCAGTCAAAATAACGAGAATAACTCGTTAAATAATGATGCAAGCGACTTAAATAGCGTCATCACGCCAATCGAGCAAAGTTCTAATTCAATAAATAATACAAGCATGAAAACACCAGACCAACAAGAAGATTTATTAAAAGAGTATTCTCAGGCTATTATTAAGACTAGTCTCGGTGATGTTACTGTTAAGTTTTATAGCAGTGATTCTCCGGTCACCGTTAATAATTTCTTAAATTTAGCTAAAGAGGGTTTTTACGATGGCACCAGATTTCATAGGGTTATTAAAGATTTTATGATTCAGGCCGGTGACCCGTTAAGTAAAGAGAGTAATACAAGTATGTGGGGAACGGGCGGTCCTGGTTATCAATTTAAAGATGAATTTAATACTCATAAGCTAGTGGCGGGAAGTTTAGCAATGGCTAATTCTGGACCAGCGACTAACGGTTCCCAGTTCTTTATTGTTACAGCTGAATCCACTCCTTGGTTAGATGGCCACCATACTAATTTTGGTGAGGTAGTATCTGGAATGGATATTGTTAAAAAAATTGAGACAACTGTGACTGGCCAGAATGATCGACCGGAAACGGATATCTTTATTAATAGTGTGGAATTAGTGAAATAATTACCCCGTGATTAAAAATCGCTTCTAACAAAAAACACCTGCCGTGAGGCAGGTGTTTTAAATCTCTTAAGATATTAAAATCTTTTTTCCAGAGGTCGGGCAACATTGACAATAACTTTACGTCCATCTAGTTCCTGATCGTTATACATGGCGATAGCGGCCTCAGCCTCATCGTCATTTTCCATCTCTACAAAACCAAAACCTTTTGAGCGGTTAGTCATTTTGTCCATGATTATCACAGCTGAGGCTACTTTACCAGCTTTAGCAAAAGCTTCTGACAAGGCTCCTTCGCTTGTCTTGAAATTCAAGCCACCAATAAATAATTTTTTCATTTTTTTTATCTAAATTTTTATTAAAGCTAAGATTCATTAAACGTAAGACGACCTTTTTTAAAAGAAAGCGGATAGACCGCTTTCTTTTAAGCTTGCTTACCAATTTTTAGTATAGCTAATTTGATGCTTTGCGTCAAACTAGGAAATAACAACTTTAACACCGGGACTCATAGAAGAGGAGAGACTAATATTCTTTAAGAAGTTACCTTTAGCAGTTGCTGGCTTTGCTTTTCTCACTGAATCCAAGAAGGCACTGTAGTTTGTTTGTAATTTATCGTCAGAGAAACTCATTTTTCCAATAACGGCGTGAATATTGCCGGTATCGTCATTTTTAAAACTAATTTTACCTTTTTTTAATTCTTCTACAGTTTTAACTGGGTTAGTAGTGATGGTATCATTTTTAGGAGAAGGCATTAAACCTCGAGTACCAAGAATTTTAGCGATAATTCCCAAATTTTTCATTAAAGCTGGTTCAGCGATAGCTACTTGAAAATCCGTTTTTTCACTTTTTTTGATTTCATTCACCAATTCTTCTCCCCCTACTAAATCAGCTCCAGCCGCCTTAACAGCTGCTTCATTTTCCGGGGATACAAAAGCGGCAACTCGTACAGCTTTACCAGTCCCATTAGGTAGACTGATAGTACCACGAACCTGTTGTTCACTTTTTTTAGTATTAATACCTAAGCGTAAATGAACTTCCAAGGAAGAATCAAATTTTGTTTTAGTTAATTTACGAACGATAGCAATTGCTTCTATCGCATCATAAGTTTTGTTTTGATCGTATATCGCGCTGTAGTCGGCTTTCTTTACTTTAACAACTTCTGGAGTTACTTCCGCCTCTTTTGTCTCAGTTTTTTTTTCGGTCTTAGTAATTTTTTTTGTCATATAATTTTCGTGGTGTAACGTCTCTGTTTTTAAAAACAAATGACTCCCACAATTAGTTATTATTTAATTTCTACTCCCATCTGTCGAGCGGTACCGGCAATAATTTTTTTAGCCGCTTCTAAATCATGAGCATTAAGATCGGGCATTTTACGCTTAGCAATTTCTTCCAACTGGGCATTAGAAATTTTGCCAATCTTTTCAGTCAAAGGTTTACCGGAGCCCTTAGCAATACCGGCCGCCTTTTTAATAAGTTCGGCAGCGGGAGGAGTCTTAAGGATGAAGTTATAACTACGATCCTCATAAACGGTTATTTCCACTGGGACGATATCACCCGCCATTTCCTTGGACTTATCGTTAAAAGCTTTACAGAATTCGGCGATATTCAGGCCATGTTGACCCAAAGCTGGTCCGATTGGAGGGGCGGGATTAGCGGCGCCACCAGGAATTTGTAATTTAATTTTAGTTTTTATTTTTTTGGCCATATTATTGTTTAGCAATTTAGCGTAGAAGCACCGCTTAGCAGTTTAATTATATTTTTTTAATTTGTAAAAAGTCTAATTCTACCGGAGTTTCGCGACCGAACATAGAAACGGAAACTTTAATTTTACCTTTAGCTTCATCCACAACCGTGACTTTTCCTTCCATGTTTTTAAAGGGACCTTCATTAATACGAACCGTATCACCGGCGCCAACGTTAATTTGGAATTTAGGATCTTCCACACCCATTCTTTTTTGTAAGGATTTTACTTCAGTTTCACTAATAGGAGTCGGGATAGTGCCGGTGCCGATAAAACCCGTTACATTTGGAGTATTTCTCACAATATACCAAGATTCATCGGTAACTTCCATTTCTACTAAAATATAGCCAGGGAAAATCTTTTCTTCCACAACTTTTCTTTTACCGTTTTTAATTTTAATTTTCTTTTCGGTGGGAATAAGAATATTAAAAATCTTATCCTCCATGTCTAAAGATTCAACTCTTTGCTTCAAATTTTCTGTGACGTTTTCTTCGTAGCCGGAGTAAGTATGAATAACATACCAACGACGGCCCTGATTTAAAAGTTGCTTGGCCATATCAATTTAATAGTGGCTGCCGGCGCGTTAAAATAATTTTTATTCTATCGCTCGCCAGTCAATATAATTATAAGAACGACTAATTTTAATATTTATTGATTAGAAATTGAAAACCGGTGTTAAAAATATAATCTAAAATACCCAAAAAAATAGCTATGCCGATACTGATGGCAATAACTAAGACTGTGTAGTTGTAAGTTTCTTTCTTTGATGGCCAAGTAACCTTTTTCATCTCAGCCAAAGATTCCTGCAGATATTTCTTTAGTTTGTTCATATTATTGAAAAAGCCTATTTAAAAATAGCCCTCCAGGGCCACTTTTTTATCACAATCAAATAATACAAAATTATAGTTTGCCTGTCAAGGGCTAAAAGATGGTTTTTGGCTAATTCCCAGTTGCTTTTTGCTAATAAACATTATACAATATTACAGAAGCTACTAAATTGCTTATTTCTTATATGGTTAGCCCAAATTTAACTAAAAGATCTGAAGAAATTCATCCCGTTGAGCTTAATGATGATGCTAAAAAATTGTTTAAAGTTATTCATAGCGAAAAACTTAAGTTAGACATTAGGGATGAAGATGTTCCACATTTGCGCGTTTCAACATTGATTTCTCGCTTAGCTTTTGTTTATGAAAAAGTTCGTAATGCTATAGATTACGATGAGGATCACTTATTACGTAAAAATGCTATTTTACGTATTTTACGGCGGCAGGTTGTTATTGAAAGCGTAATTAGGGAAGCCGATAGTAGCGGTATTGCCTCACATCTTTTAACTGAATTAATTCGTGGTGGTTATCTACCTAATAATGCCTTACCGGAAAGTTTAGTAGGGGAAGTGGCAGTTCGTTTGGAAAAATATATTTATTTAAAGAACGAAATTTCGTCCACTATTAATGCTGATTTAGGTTTAAAAACTGAAGCCGATAAAGCTAAGGATTTAGTTACTAAAAAAAATGATTTAGTTCATTGGCTTTTAACTTTAGCCGCTTGTGAAATAGAGGAACATTTAGCCCCTAATCCCGTTAAACAAAGGATTGTTGATAATCTGTTTTCTATTTTATCCAAGCTTATTAAATTACCACCGGAGTTACCTTACGCTGAAGATCGGGAAATTCAGATTTATTTAAGCATCAGTCGAACTTTTCTCAAGTTTGACTCTGACATGTTAAGCTTTATTTTATTTAAATATTATAATGACGCTTGGCTGGACTTGAATGTGGCCGGTGACCCGACAACTAGTAATAAAGTTGCCGCCGGTTTGGAACAGATTAAAGAGGTCGCTTCTAATTTTAATGATTTAAAAAATCAGGTTGACGCTCAACTTAACCATGAGCTTACTAAGCAATTAGATAAAATAGTTCGCGCTTATTCTTTATATTTTTCAATTTTAGCAGAAGCTTTGGAGAATGATCCTGCTAAAATTTATCGCGAATTACAGACTGGCGATAAAAGTTTTATTGCTTTGATTCGTAAGGTTTGTAAGCAAAAGTATAATAAGGCCAAACGTCGTCTGTGGCGAGCGGCGGTGCGTAGTATAATTTATATTTTTTTAACTAAATCAATCTTTGTTTTCATCATTGAAATGCCGGCTATTCATTGGCTAGGTGAACCGCTTAATTACTTATCTTTGGCTATTAATGCCTCTTTTCCTGCCGTCTTATTATTCTTTATAGTCCTTCTGACTCGTAAACCGAAAGAAAATAATACCGACAAAATTGTGGAGGGAATTAAGGAAATTACCTTTAAGGGCAGCGAGCGCACTAAACCAATTATGTTACGTCGTCCTAAACGACGCAATTGGTTAAAAAGTTTAATTTTTAACCTGATTTATGTGGCCGCTTTTGGTATATCGGTTTATTATATTATCAAAGTGTTGACCGCCGTTAACTTTACTTGGGTTAGTATTATTATTTTCCTTTTCTTTTTGGCTTTTGTCAGCTTCTTTAGTATCCTTACCACCCGCGGTGTTAAGGACTTGATAGTAGTAGAAAAAAAAGAAAACATCGTCACTTTCTTTTTAGACTTATTTTATATGCCCATTATTATGACTGGTCGCTGGCTATCTACTAACTTTTCTAAAATTAATGTTTTTATTTTCTTTTTTGACTTTATTGTTGAGGCGCCCTTTAAGGTGTTGGTAGAAGTGGCGGAAGATTGGACTAAGTATGTGAAAGAACGTCGGGAAAATTTGGAATAAGATTCTAATTGCTTATGAGTGTTTTATATATTGTCGCGACGCCAATTGGTAATTTAGAAGATATTACGAAGCGAGCACTCAGAATTTTAGAGGAGGTAGATTTTGTTTTGTGTGAAGACACGAGGGTAACTAGAAAATTGTTGAATAATTATAAAATTAAAACGGCGACCATTTCTTATCATCAGCATTCTGGCGCCCCTAAAGTAGATAAAATTTTAGAGTTACTTAAGACGGGAAAAAATTTAGCCTTAGTGACTGATGCCGGTACGCCGGGTATCTCTGATCCGGGGGCTTTTTTGGTAACAGCCGTGAGACAGCAACTAGCGGATGTGGATATCTCCATCGTCAGTGTACCGGGTGCTTCCGCCTTAACATCTGCCTTATCACTAGCCGGGATTGGTTTTGATCATTTTTTATTTTTGGGATTTTTACCTCATAAAAAAGGAAGACAAAGCGTTTTAAAAGAAATTTTTGCCAGTGAGCATCCGGTGGCTATTTATGAATCAAAACATCGCATTGTTAAATTGTTAGAGGAATTAACAAAAATGAGTGGAGAACTATCATTACCGTTAGAAGTTAGTGTGGCACGCGAATTAACAAAAATGTATGAGAGCTTTTATCGCGGTACTCCGGCAGAAATTTTGGCACAATTGCAAAGTGACGCTAATAATTTGAAAGGCGAATTTGTGGTTTTAATTAGAAAAATAAATTGAGATAATTATGACAAGAGGGAATAAAAATTTTTATATTACCACCACTTTACCTTATATTAATTCTGAACCACATATTGGTTTTGCGGCCGAGATTATTAAAGCCGATGTTATTGCTCGCTATGAACGCCAACGAGGGTTTGAGGTTTTTTTTAATACCGGGACCGATGAACATGGTCTGAAAATTTATCAAAAAGCTCAGGAAAATGGTTTAGCTGTACAAGAATTTTGTGACCAGTATTCGGCTAAATTCCGTCCCTTGAAAGAAAAATTAAATTTATCTTATGATAATTTTATCAGAACGACCGACCCTGATCATGAAGCCGCCGCCCAAGAGTTTTGGCGTCGTTGCGAAGCGGCGGGAGATATTTATAAAAAATTATATAAAGTACGATACTGCGTGGGTTGTGAATTAGAAAAAACTGATTCTGACTTGGTGAACGATCATTGTCCCTTACATCCCGATAGGGAACTAGAAATAATTGAAGAAGAGAATTATTTTTTTCGCTTCTCTAAATATCAAGAACGATTACTCCAACTTTATAAGGAAAATCCAAATTTTGTTTTACCGTCTGGCCGTCAAAGGGAAATTTATAATTTTGTGGAAGCGGGACTGCAAGATTTCAGTATTTCTCGTTTAAAGTCCAAGATGCCACACGGTGTGGCCGTCCCTGGTGATGATAGTCAAGTGATGTATGTCTGGTTTGATGCTTTGGTAAATTATATTTCCACCTTATCTTGGCCTAAAGATTTAGATAATTTTAATAAGTATTGGCCGGGCCTTCAGGTTTGCGGTAAAGATAATTTGCGACCGCAAGCGGCGATGTGGCAGGCGATGTTAATGTCGGCGGGTTTGCCTAATTCTTTACAGATATTAGTTTTTGGTTTTTTAACTATAAACGGTGAGAAAATCAGTAAAAGTTCAGGTAATACCGTGGATCCTTATGAGCTGGCGGACAAATATGGCTCTGATGCTGTCCGTTATTATATTTTAGCGGAGATACCACCTTTTGCTGATGGTGACTACTCGGAAGCGAAGTTTAGAGAACGTTTTAACGCTGATCTAGCCAATGGTTTGGGTAACTTAGTAGCTAGAGTTTCTAATCTTTTAGAACAAAATTCTATTCCGACTGAACTGAAAATTAATCTGGAAGATAAAGAAATTAAAACTACAACAGAAGAGTTTAATCTTAAGATGAGCGCCTATCGTTTTAATGAGGCTCTGCAAGTCTTGTGGGATAAGGTGAGAGAAAGTGATGAGGTTTTAACTAAAGCTGCGCCCTGGAAAATGGCGGAGGTGGCCGATAAAGCTCAAGTTTTACAAGCTTTAGCACAAACCCTAGTTAATTTAGCTTATTTATTAGAACCATTTCTACCGCTAGCCTCCCAAAAAATACAACAACAATTTTTAAGCCCCCAGATAAAGAAAGGAGACAATCTGTTTCCGCGTGTGTTATAATATAGTATATGTCAATTTTTGATATCAGTTTATTAATTATTCTCGGTGGCTTTGTTTTAAGTGGACTTTTTAAGGGAATAATTAGAATGGTGGGGCAACTGGCCGGCTTAGTGGTTGGCGCTTATGTGGCTAGCCATTATTATTTATTTGTTTTTGACTGGTTTAAAGTCTGGGCGGTTGGGCACGAGGGTATTGCTAAGGTCTTAGCTTTTATTATTGTGTTTGTACTAGTTGCTAAGTTAACTGACTTGGCTTTTGTTCTACTGGAAAAAGCTTTCAAGATTATTGCTATCATTCCCGGTAGCAAATATCTTAATAATTTGCTGGGAGCGGCGCTGGGATTTTTAGAGGGAGCTTTAGTACTGGGCTTAATTCTTTATGTCGCTTCTCGCTATGTTGTAATTGGAAATTTTTTTGGCGAACAATTAACTACCTCTATGATCGCTCCACTTCTTTTGGATGTGGTCGCTTTGATTCAACCGCTGTTGCCGGAAGCTCTAAAAACTTTACAGTCAATTATTTAGTTTTTATATCATGGAATATCATAGCTTAAAATCTCCAACGGCCGTTAAGGCCGTTGTTAAGTTAGTAGTAAAAACTTTGCTATCGGAGGGCATAGTAGTTTTACCGACGGATACAGTTTATGGCTTAAGTGCTCGCGCGACGAGCCAAAAAGCTATCAAACGTATTCAAGCTTTAAAAAAAAGAACAGCCAAAAAACCTTTTTTAATTTTAGTATCTAGTTTAAGCATGTTGAAAAAATATGTTTTTTTGTCTAAGCCACAACTAGCTTTAATAAAAAAATATTGGCAAAGCGGTCAACGCCCCACGACGATAATTTTACGACATCGCGGCCTTTTACCCGCCGCCCTTAATGCTAATAGTGATGGTTTGGCTCTACGGTTGCCTAAAAGTAAATTTTTAATTAAAATAATAAAGACGATTAAGGAACCCTTAATTTCCACGAGTCTTAATATCAGTGGCGAAGAGCCTATAAAAAATTTAGAAGTTATAGAAAAGCTCTGGCCAAATAAAAATAAGCGACCGGATTTAATAGTTGATGCCGGCCCTAGTCTACGGAGTAAAGCTTCACGGTTAATTGATTTACGGATACCGGGCTCAGTCGTAGTTTTAAGAAAATAATTTTTCAGAAAGTAAGTTTAATATAGATTTATAATATTATATGATTGTAACTAAAAATATTTTAAAAAAAGTTGGCCTAGGAGTTTTGTCTCTGTTATTATTGGGTGGAATTTTTGGCGGTGGTTTTTACTTCGGACAAAAAAATAATGCTATACTCTCCGCTTTTAATAGGCCTTTAGCTTATTCAGAAGATGCGGCGGCGGCTATGGGAGAAACTAGCAGTAATCTTGATTTTAATCTATATTGGCAGGTTTGGGACACTTTAAAAAGTAATTATGTTGATAAAAATAAAATTGATGATCAGTCTTTGTTTTATGGCTCTTTGAAGGGCTTAGCAGAGGCTGCTGGTGACCCTTATACGATTTTTATGGACCCTAGCGAAGCTAAAGAGTTTTCTGATGATTTAGCTGGTACTTTTGAGGGTATTGGCGCCGAGGTTGGTATTCGTAATGAAATGATTACAGTTGTCGCTCCTCTAGATGGTATGCCGGCCCAGAAGGCGGGTTTACGAGCCGGTGATAAGATTTATGCTGTAGATGGCACTCCTACTATTGGTTTAAGCTTAAACGCCGTCGTTAAAAAAATACGTGGACTAAAAGATAGCGTAGTAGTTCTAACAATTATTCGCGATCAGGAAAAGCCTAGAGACATAGAAATTACCCGTTCGGTCATTATTGTAAAAAGTGTGAAGACGGAGTTACGTAGTGATGGTATTTTTATTATTAAAGTTACGAATTTTAATGATGATACAGAAGGACTTTTTGAACAAGCTATTAATACGGCTTTAACTAAAAATCCCAAGGGAATTATTCTTGACTTACGTAATAACCCTGGTGGGTATTTAGAAACAGCCGTGAATATGGCGAGTGAATGGGTTAAAGAGGGCCCGGTTGTAGCCGAACAATTTGGTGGTAATAGACGACAAGAGTATTTTTCTAATGGTAATGCTCGTTTACAGAATTTCCCCACTATGGTTTTGGTTAATGGCGGTAGCGCCTCGGCTTCAGAAATTTTGGCTGGTGCCTTGCGAGATTATAAGAAGGGAACCTTGATTGGAGAAATTACCTACGGTAAGGGTTCGGTGCAGACTTTACGAAATTTGGATGGTGGCGCTAGCCTAAAAATAACTGTAGCTAAGTGGCTAACTCCGGCTGGTGATTTTATCAATGAAAAAGGTTTAGAACCTGATATTGAAATAAAAATGACTTCAGAGGATCTTGATAACGATTTAGATCCGCAGATGGAAAAAGCTTTAGAATTACTAAAAGCAAAGAAATAAAAAATTTATAAATAAAGTATAAATTATGGCTCGCACTAAAATAACGAAAAAAAAGAAAAAAAATGTAGCTTCTGTTAAATATATCTTTGTGGTAGGTGGAGTAATGTCCGGTGTTGGTAAGGGTGTAACAACAGCCTCAATCGGACAGATTCTGCAAGCGCGCGGCTATAATGTCAGTGCCATAAAAATGGATCCTTATATTAATGTTGATGCCGGTACTATGAATCCCGTGGAACATGGAGAGGTTTTTGTTACAGAAGATGCAGATGAAACTGATCAGGATATTGGTAACTATGAGAGATTCTTAAACAAAAATATTTATAAAGAGAACTACATGACGACCGGTCGTATTTATCAGACTGTTATTAATAGAGAGCGAAATCTTGGTTATAAAGGTAAATGCGTCCAGGTGGTACCCCATATTCCTTTAGAAATTAGGGATAGAAT
>Ga0172380_10007769_pt1 | contig 11957 bp, 14 predicted proteins | sample Leawe162metaG_FD_119747 | JGI IMG/M metagenome (GOLD analysis project Ga0172380, IMG submission 119747) | Leachate microbial communities from a municipal landfill in Southern Ontario, Canada - Leachate well 162 metaG | ecosystem: Engineered > Solid waste > Landfill > Unclassified | place... | reverse complement strand
GAGCAACCAAGCCTGACCGACTCCAGACAGGTAGCGAACGCCTTGATTCAGATTCACGATTACGGCATTAGCTTCAAATCTGCTTTTGGCTTGACAGATAAGCGAGGCAGAAAACGAAAAAATCCCAATGAAGCTGCAATATCAGACGCGCTTATATCAATGAACCAAGGCTTTCTGGGTAATCCGATTTATCTAAATTCTTTTTTGAGCAAGGCTAATCAGGGACTGCAACAAAAATCAGATAACCTACAACGTGTAGCCAGCGCATTAATCAAGATGCGTGACGGCATTAGTTTCAAGTTGGCATTTGGCATCATTGAAAAGACCGGCAATAAAAAGCTGGACATTACCGCGATGCCGTTTAACGATATAGTTAGTGATTACCGATGGATAATCCACTACGCATATAAAAAATATCGAAAATTCAATACCCACGAAGTAGCCTGCGAATTGGTCAGCGATAATATTCTGGTCAATAACAGGAATACCGGTTATTCAACTCGCCGAATAGAATCAATATTAGCCGAAACCAAGGCGTGTGCGGACATATACGCCATGCCAATAAAAATCAGACAGCGCAAGGCATGGGCGCTCTATTTTGCCAACAGAAAAAACATCAAGGAAATAGATCAGTGCGTCTTGCTGGAGTTGGCTGGCCTTTATGAAGAAGTTGTGCTGAAAAAACGATATGCGCTAATAACCAGAGGGACACATGATTACCCAGAGCGGCTAACGGCGCTGATTGAGAAGGAGCTTGGCCCAATTTACGAGATTGCTTGGTTGACCTGAACACAACCGATAGTAATAACATTTATTTTTGAAAAACTACTGCGGTGACTTTGTTTTTTTTATGAATACAATGGGTAACCATGTTCATTAAGCACCAGGAGTGCCCAGCATGGTTACACAGCAACAACCCACAAACCTTCACATTGTCGGCAACAGGACAAAGTCCAAAGTCCGAGAAACAACACAATCAGCAACCCCTAACGATTCACTGCCCGCTACCGGCTTTGTCCGCATCTGGCAAATAGTCGGATGCACTAAGCGCGGCATACCGGCGTTAATCCCCATTTGCCGCACTACATTCTTGAACGGTATCGGATCGGGCAAGTATAAAATCAACCCGGTTAAGCTTGGCGAACGTACTACAGCCTATCGTGTTGAGGAGATCAGGGCGTTAATCGCTGAATTGGGCGGTGTAGTGCAATGAACAATTTAACCCCGTTCCAGTTCAAAGATTCAACCCTGTCTATGTCATCAACCGAGATTGCATTTTTGACAGGTAAACGACACTCTGATGTTTTGGAGTCAATTCGTAAGGTATTGAATGAGGTGAATATTGACTCAGCGGAATTTTCCGCTCAGTACAAAGACACCAGTGGCAGATCGTTGCCCTGCTTTAATCTTCCTCGCCGCGAATGTGATTTAGTCATTGCTGGTTTTTCTGCTAAGTACCGCCTGGCAATCATTGACCGCTGGCAGGAGTTGGAGCAAAAAAACAGTGTTGCCCTGCCACAAACCTATGCCGCAGCACTTAGGGCATTAGCCGATGAAACCGAAGCTAAGCAAGTAGCTCAAGCGCAGATTGAGGCCGACAAGCCCAAAGTGAAGTTTGCTGAAGTGGTCGCAGAATCATCTAATACCCGGTGCATCAGGGTATGGGTTAAGGCGATGAAACATGAAAATAATCTGACAGTTGGAGAGCGCCAAGTTTTCAAGTGGTTAGTTGATAACCGCTACATCTACAGGGACAGATTTGGCTATTTGCCAAAGTCCGATTACGAAGCCAATCGTGCAAATTACTTTACATTGGTCATAGATGATATTAATGGCAAGCCGCGCAGGCAACTTAAGATCACAGGCAAGGGCGTTGTGGCCTTGACCGAAAAGGTTGTAGGGCATTTTAGTCAAATTGAGAAGGTGGCGTAATGGTTCCATCCAACGATAATTTGACACCCAAGCCTGCCATGCCGCACAATGTCCGCGCTGCCCTCATTGGCGGCACGGGATTGGCGTCCTGTAATACTAGCGGCACAGCCGCAATCATTGCGGTTTTTTTGTGTGCAAAAATCTCAGTTCTTCGTCGTTATGTCGGACTGGGTGGGCACTCGCAAGAGTGGCCGGTGCTAGTACCGGTACGCCAACCTGCTCAGTCCGGCTCCATGATTGGTTTCATGTTGCCGGTAATCCACTCTTTCTAGGATCACCGCTATGAACACATTACAAAATCAATCCGTCCACAATTCAGGACAAAACGCCCAAGAAGCCCAAAACATTACGTTTTTCATGGTTCTCGAATCAGAAAGCGTCGGTTCAGATGTCTTGTCGCCTCGTTTTGAAACCTTGAGCCAGGCCCAAGCCTTTCTTGAGGCAATTGAAAGCATCTACACGGACGCCTTTATCGCTCAATTTGAGTTTTTTAGGCGTGACCCGGAAGAACGTGCCAGGCTGTCAGCCTCAATCGTCAAGGAGGGCGTGTAATGAGTGCACAAGCTAATTCCGAGCACGTCAGTATCCAAGCCACCGAAGCCAGATCATTAGGCGCACCAGCAACCAGCACGGCGTTAATCACATTGTTTGAAAAAGCAGCAGACCACCTGGAGCCGCACGAACTGGAATATATGACCAGACTAGATGAGGCGGCGATACTTGAGGTTGAAAACTTATCATCAACACTAATGGACATGGGCTGTTTTTTTTGCAACGCCGAACAGCTTGAAATGCCTGTGGGTAACGGCATATCGTCGATGTTTTTCAGCTTGGCGCATCAAATGAGCACTCTCCGGGGCTTGATGTTTGTTGCCGGAGAAGCAAGGTTTAAGCTGGAGCAGCTTAAGGACGGCACAAATGAACAGTAAAGACTTCAAAAGCTTACAGTTAGAGTTTGCGCAACTTTTGATCGCCTATGGACATCTGACGCAAGATCAACTTGGTGATGGCGCTGAGTCGATACGCCATTCGTTGCCAATACTGCACCAGGCAACGAATCGATTAGCGTTCAAGATAGGCGAGATACGCAAAAATTCCGGGCAATAAAAAAGCCGCACACAATTTATTAAATTGTGCGTGCGACTCTCTCAACAATCAACAAAAATATTACCAGCGCACGGTAATTATAAGTGTTTTTTTGGGGGATTGTCACGCCATTTTTCAGGAATATCAAAATGGCATTTCAAGAATTTAAAAACGCGATTCAACAAACCGGCTTGGTTCCGCCGGATAGCATCCCAATAGGCAAAATTATTGCCTTCCCAGGCATGGGCAAAGCTAAGCACAACAAGGCCGCCCGGTGCTTTCTGTTCGACGACCTGCGTGGCGGCTGGTTTATGGATTACAGCACCGGCTTGTTTGAGACGTGGCAGGCCGACAAATCCAAGACATTTACCAAAGAAGAGCGTCACGCCTTCAAGCAACAATGCGAGCGTGACCGTCTGGCGCGTGACCGTGCAAAGCTTAAAGAACAGCAACATATCGCTGAAAAAGCGCGTAGAGACTGGGCGCGTTACGTCTATGCCGATGCTGGCAACCTTTACTTACGCCGTAAGAAAGTTAATTATCACGGCGCTAAAACCGGAGTGTGGCGTGTCTGGGCGGGAGGAAAATACGGCCTTATTCAAGACGCACTTATTTGTCCGCTGTTTGATGAAAACCTCAACTTAATGAGCTTGCAGGCCATTTTCACCGATAAGCACCCGATACTAGGCAGGGATAAGGACTTTCTGAAAGGCGGCCAAAAAAGCGGCTGTTTTTGGTGGATAGGCAAGAAAACCGCTACCGTGTTGATAGTAGAAGGTTTCGCCACCGGAGCGAGTCTTCATGAACATACAGGACACCAAGTATTTATTGCTTTTGATGCCGGAAACCTTGCCAGCGTCGCCAAGATCGTCAGAGCGAAAAATCCTGATGCCGAGATCATTATTTGTGGAGACAACGATTTAAACGGTGTAGGCCAAGCCGCAGCACTGGCGGCAGCTCTTGCTGTTGGCGGCAAGTATATCTTACCGAAGCAAGTCGGGACGGACTGGAATGACGTGCTTACAGCGGAAGTTTCGGTATGAGCGGTATAAATTTGGATGAGGCTATTGAACCGGACGACAAAGCGCTTGTTTTTAGTTTCCCTACGTTTAGCAGCGATAAATATTTCGGTATTGCCGGAGAGGTTGCTCTTTTAGCCAGCTCCAGCAGCGAGGCCGATCCTATGGCTGTTTATGTCAGCTTTTTAACGGCAGCAGCGGCTATGCTTGGGCGTAAAAAATATATTCAGGTGGGCGATTCCAGGCATTACGCACGATTATTCACGGCTCTTGTGGGTGCATCCAGTCGTGCAAGAAAAGGGACGTCATTCAAGCCTGTGCGCCGGATTATTCGCAAAACCGAAGAACTGTATCTTAAGCGCAACACAACTCATGAATTTGATTCGCTCAATATTGCTGATGGCGGTCTGAGTAGTGCAGAAGGTCTTATTTATGCCGTCAGAGACGAGGCCGAGGAAACCAAAGGCAAAGCCAACACGCCGCTCTGGGACGCAGTTGACGACAAACGATTATTGGTTGTCGAAGAAGAACTTGCTAACGTGCTTAAGATCGTGCAAAGGGAGGGCAATACATTGTCTCCGGTACTTCGCAAAAGTTGGGACGGCGGAACACTTGCGCCAATGACCAAAAACAACCGCCTGAAAGCAACAGACCCGCACATTAACGTGGTAGCGCATATCACACAATACGAACTGAAGCATTTAATGTCAGAGTCAGACCTTCATAATGGCACTGCTAACCGTTTTCTATGGGCATGTGTCCGTCGCACTAAGAAGATGGCGTTCCCTCAGCCAATGGACGACGATAAAGTGTTTTCGTTAGCCATTAAGCTTTCTGACGCGCTGATTAAATCAGAGCTTGAACAGGTTGTTGTATTAACCGAAGAGGCGCGTCAATTCTGGAACATCCAATACCACGTTGTCAGCGCCGATAAAGCCGGATTGCTGGGAAGCATCACGTCCAGATCGGAGGCGTATGTTTTACGTTTGAGCTTATTATTTTGTCTACTGGACGGCTCAAGTGAGATCGAGCAGCGGCACATTCAGGCGAGTATTGATTTAATTGACTTCTGTAATTTGTCGGTTGAGTTCATTTTTTCAACACCAGATGACAGTGAGGCGGGAACCGATGCGGATAAATTGCTTGCCGCGTTAGACATCAAATCAATGGCGCAGACGGAAGTGAGCAAATTATTCAGTGGACACAAGACCCGACGTGAATTGGCTGCTTTATTAAACGACCTGCAAACGCAGAATAAAATTAAATCATCCAAAAAGCCCGGTAGCAAAACGATTACTTGGCAGAAAATTTAATAAAAACCCTGCGAAAATGAGAATTTGCGAATTTACCCGCTCAAGGCTAGAGAATACGGAGCTTTGCTATTTTCGCCGCGTTGCTAATTTCGCGAATTTAGGTATTTAAAACACATGCTACGAGCTGTAAAAAGCTAAATTCGCGTAAATTCTCATGACTGCGAATTTAGCAAAGCCAATAACGGCGCGGCTTACAGTACCAAATTTCGCAAATTCTCATTTTCGCACCGATAAACGTAAATTATTTAAAAAACCACCTGTCGGCAAGGCTAAAAATTATGAAAGCCACCTTATCAAATCAGATTCACTTGTCATGCCTCACCACGGCGCAATCAGAGGTCATTCAACAGGCTTTAACCTTCCGCAACCCGAAACACGTCGAAGCGCAGCAACAAGGCCCAACCTACGGCATCCCTAGAATACTGGAGTTATTCGAGATCGTGCCGGGTGGGTTAGTCATACCGCGCGGCGTATCGCTACCAAGCGGCGTGACCGAGATCGACGACCAGCGCAACAGTTACCCCGTTGTGATCGGCAGCACGATACAGCCAAGAGCCTACCAAGAGCGATGTATCAAGCGGGCAATTCATCAAGGCAGCGGCGTGATCGTTGCGCCTACCGGCTCAGGCAAGACGACTATGGGCATTGAGATAGCCGCACGCCTGGGACAACGCTGTTTAATCTTGGTGAAGTCCTTAGACCTGGCTAAGCAATGGCAAGACGCAATCAAGCGTTTCACCGGGTTTGATGCCGGATTGATCGGCGGCGGCAAATGGCAGGAAGGCGAACAATTTACCATTGGCTTAGTGCAAACGCTGGTTAAACAGGACAGCGGCCTGGATTATGGTCTTGTGATAGTGGACGAATGTCACAATATCCCAGCGGCGCAAGCCTACGAAGTCATCAACCGCCAAGCCGCCAAGTACCGCTATGGTTTATCGGCAACGCCTCAACGCCGCGATAACATGGAGTTTATGATACATGCCGTTCTTGGTGGAATAGTCGCAGAAGTTGAAGCCCACGAAGTAGGCGGCGCGGTTCTTCCGGTCACTATATCGACAATTCAGCATAACTTCATTGGCAACCCGGAGAGCTGGACGGACTTTATCAACCTGCTGGCACTGGATGACGAGCGGAACCGGGTTATCGTCGCCAGTGCCATCAAGTCAAGTCAAGCCGGGCACGCGGGACGGCAGTGTTAACGGCGACTATTGCCCATGCTGAAACGCTTACATGGTTGGTCAAGCAACACGGCATTGATGCCTTGCTGTTACATGGGCAGTTACCCAAGAAAGTCCGTGAGCAGGGTATGAGGGATGCACCCGGCAGCCCGTTGATTATCGGCACACTGTCACTATTGTCCGAGGGCATAGACTGGCCCCATGTTGGCGCAATCATCTTTGCCGCACCCGTGAGCGCGTCTGTTGACCGTGACACACCGGCAGCGACAAGGCTTATACAGTCCATAGGCCGGGGTAGAAGGCCGTACCCTGGGCGTTCAATGGCCTATGTGCTGGACATTATCGACAATCACCCGTTGGGCAGATCGGCTTATCGGAAGCGTGAAGAGATTTATCGGCAACAAGGGTTTTTGGTGCGTAATCGATAATTATGTAATTACATAAACGAGATGGTGCGGGCGGTATAAGCTCACTGGTTTTTCAGGAGTCTATACAAATCAAAGCATTATTGTTGAGCATAAAAAAGCTCTTATAAATCAGGTGGCTGAAATTTCAGCCATCATAAAATCAATACCTTATAAAGATGGTGGAAATCTCCACCATCAGCAAGCTAGGATGATCCAAACTTGGATGATAATAAAATTCAATACCTTACCAGCAAAGTTAATTAGTTTGAATTATGTGGTATTAATCATTTTGATTAAAATTACATAAAACAAATTGATTATTATAACAATATTCAATATGATATTTATCACATTATTCAAGTTATCAGTAAGGTAAAACAGTCATGAATTACGACGGGACGAGGAAACTATCAGAGGCTTTAGCGGAGCTGTGCGGCTGTTCACCGAAAAACCATAACGATATTGCTGCGTTGACAAAACAAGCAAAAGACGCGTTAGGCATCGCCAGTAAGATTAAAAAAATGCCGGTTGATATGAAGCTGGCTATTTATAGCTGGCATTACGACCGTTTAAACGCCGATAAAACCGTACAGGAGGTATTGGCGAGTGAACCAATAATTGACGTACCTACGCCGGACGGTGAACCCATAGCAGATGTTGTGCAGGTTCAGGAGATACCCGATACATCAACCCAACAGCCAGGACAACCGGCAAGCAATTGGGGCGGTGTCAGACCCGGTGCCGGGCGTAAGGCTACCGGCAAACAGTCGGTGACGGTGCGCGTACCCGTCGAGCTGTTACCCGTGATCGAGGAAGTCAAGCGCACAGGCTTGATTCCTGTAACGGATAATCAAAACGCCGCGTTATTAACGAAAGTACAGCAGCTCGAAAAAGGGTTACAAGATTCAAAATATGAGCGCAAGGCATTATCAAAAGCCCATGCCCAACTGATCGGCGAGCGCGACAAGGAGCTGATGGCGTTGAAAGCACAGCCGCACCAGTGCCAGTATTTAACGCAATCCGGCGAACAATGCGGAAACCGGGCAAGCCACCAGATTAAGTTGCATGGCTGTATGGTTCATTTATGTGGCACGCACTACAAGAATATTGAATAATGTTACACATTTCATATTTGATTGATGTTGCATAAAACAAGACGATTGATGTTACTTATTTCAAAACTAATAGCAGGTTACGCCATGAGACACGTCGATGAAATTTCCCTACGCGAAGCCACACACTTGCTGTTTGAGATTGACAGCAACCCAGCGCACCCGGTGAACAATGCCAGGCACCCGGCGCATGACAAATGCGTAAAGGCTTATGAGCAGCTTGAGGCGTGGTGTCTGGAGCAGCAATTGATGCTGGGCAAGATAAACACGGTATTAGGCCGCGCCGGTGAGCCGGATTTTTACGACATGACAGGAGCGTGAGCAGTTATGGCTAAGCTATCAAAAGAACAATGGGCGGAGGCGCGTAAGCAATGGGAAGACGATCCTCGGGAGGGTTTTGCATGGCTGGCCGACGACTTAAACAATGTCGTGAGCCGGTCTGCTATCGGCAAAATGGCTAAGCGCAACGGCTGGACCAAGAGCGCAACAACAGGAGCTGAAAAAGTCCCACGCCCGGTTAAAAACATCCCGCATCAAAAGTCACCCGTTGGACGGCCTACGGATTACCGCGAGGACTTCAACTGGCAGGCTGAAAAGCTTTGTATGCTAGGTCACACCAACGATGACCTGGCGTTTTTCTTTGAGGTGGCAACGTCAACGATAGACAACTGGCTTGTAAAGCATCCTGAATTTTTGGGTGCGGTGAAGGCAGGCCGCATAATCGCTGATATGGATGTTGCCGCAAGCCTTTATCAACGCGCGGTGGGCTATTCCTGCACCGAAACGAAGGTGTTTTGCGTTAATGGTGAAATCATCGAGCATCAGGTTATCAAGCACTATCCGCCGGAAGTCGGAGCCTGCAAGTATTGGCTAAATAACCGGCAGCCTGAGCTATGGAAAGAGAAAGTGGTATTGGAGCAGGATATGACCGTATCAATGGTGCCGACTGAGGAGCTGGATGCTATCCATGAAAGGAACCTGCTTATCCAGCAGGAGAAGGCCAAGGCGATACTTGGACGGGCGCACCGGCTGGGTATTTGCAGTTATATTGAAGGCGTTGATGCCGGTGGTTCCGATGAAATCCAGCCGTAGAGGACAAATTAGGAAAATCCAGCAAAACGCCTAGCTCGGTGATGTCATGATTTAGCCTCAATTAAAACAGAGGTAAAACATGACGCACTTATTCACTCGAAAACTGGGCGCTGCGCCCGGTGTACAGTTAAATCCACTGCAAGACAATTCCGAAATCACCATTGATAAGCGTGACCAGTATTTTGCTGGCATGTTGCGCTTGTCCCGTGGCCGCATTGACAAGCCATTCTTGGTCACGCCCAGCAATATCCAGGACAAAATAGGGCGCGGTGGTCCGCTGGGTAAAGGCACCAACGATTATAAAAGCTATGTTGCCGTCGTCGAAGCCTTAAAGAATGGTGCCGCCGGTGCGGTGCTGCAACGCTTGGTGCCAGCGGGAACAACCAACAAGTACATCGTTGTTAAATCGGGGACGAGCATCACGCTGAACCCGGTCATCCACAACGGTATCGCCAAGGAAATCAGTATAACCAATCCGGGCACGGCGGCTTATCCTGTGCCGACAGTTACCTTTGCCGGTCCAGGTACAGGCGCTGATGCCCCTGATAGGGCGTCTGTTTCAGTAACCGTTGATAAAGACGGCGCTATTATTGGCGTCGAAGTGTCTGGCGGCGTCCGTTTCACAAACGAGACCGAAATAACTTTCGGCGGCGCTGGCGGATCAGGTGCAGTCGCCCATTTTACCGGCGTTAAAAATGGCGACTTAAACAACGCAAAGGTGGTCATTACTGCCGCTGGTACCGGCTATCCACATCCGACCGTTGCCGCCACAATTGGCACCGGAGCGGAATTTTACACGACGGTTTATGCGACCGGGCCTAAAACCGGGAAGATCAAAGCCGTTACCGTCGCCAAGCCCGGCATCAATTACAAGTTGTGGAACCATGCAACCACACCGACAGTGATCACCATTTCAGGCGGCACCGGCATCGGCGCAGCAGCTAAGCTTGTTGACGTAGACGACGGCGTTATCACGGCCATTTCAGCGCCTAATGCCTTCGGCGATTATTTGTATGGTCCCCCAAAAATTTCCATCAAGAACAAACGCGGCGAGAATGGCGGCGTCGGGCTTGGTGCGCGTGCGGTGGCTACTGTTGTCGATGGCGACATCGATACCATCACCGTCCTGAACGGCGGCTCTGGTTATGTCGAATCAAAAACCATTATCACGGCGAACTTGGCGATAAATCCGCAGTTTATCGTTCAGCCGGACTTGCCCGGCGACGATGAGCCGTTCTTGTTTGCGATTAAAGACCTTGAGTGTATTAATGAGGGGATGTTTATCTCGTTGCACTGCCAAGAGAAAACAGATAAAGCCGGTAATTTGATCGACAGTGACCGGATCACCTTGCGAATCATCGACCCGTTAAAGCCAAGACAGTACCGTTACGAGTTCACAGGCGACTTGTCTGACGATGGCCGTGACGACTTTGGTTCATCCACCTTTTTGCCGGATGTCGTATCGCGCAAAACCGACAGCATCAAAGTTATCATCGGCCAAGACGCTGGCGTCCATAAAGATTCATTGATTTACGGTTATGAACAAGAATTGATCGACGGTGTTTATGAAAAGGGCGAGGAAAAGTGGGTCACATCAGACCAACTGAAATACTTCTTTGAAGGCGATTCGGTATTGACGACTGACGTTTACCAAGCCGCCCGCCGGAAGCTGGTAGCCAGTGCGCTTGACTACGCCTACATTTCATCGCTGGATACTGATTCAATTGCGGCGCTCAAAGAATTGATGCAAGTCGCCTATGAAACTAACCGTAACCTGCGTTTTGATGTGCAGGGCGACACTTATCAGGAGGCCATATCGTTTGTTGAGTCGCTGAACATAGCCGAACGCCTTGAAAATCACTTGATTCACGCCTTTTGGACGCCATTGCTGGTTGAGGACCCGACGGCGGGCAATGGTTCAATGCAAATGGGTTCAGCCACACTGAATATAGCGCTGGCTTGCTTCAGGAACGCGCATAAGGACGCCAAGGGCTTTGCACCCAAGCATTACCCGATCATGGGCAGGAACTGGGCGCTTAACAAGGTGCGTAAGAATATCCGGCAACTGGTCAATCTTAACCGGGCACAGTTGGATATGCTGGCAAGAGCGAAGATTAACCCGGTCATCTACGAAGACGGCAATTACATTTTCTCGGACTGCTTGACCTGTGCGGATGTCGATGTGAGCTTGAGGGCTTTAATTGCCGTAACCGATATGTCAACGGACATTGACGCGGCGACGGTTAGGTTCTGCAACGGGATGAAAGGCTACCCGATCAACGAAGCCATCAAGCACACCAAGGACTTCTTGAAGTCGATGTTTGAGGGCGCTGAGTCGGCGGGCTGGTTGGTGCCGTCAAACGACCCGGATATGTTGGGAAAGTCGTTCAAGTATGAAGTGTTCGCCAGCCCTGAGCGCCCTTATGACGTGTTCATCGTGAATTACTGGCTGCGCTACCAGGGCACGGCGCGTCAGATTTTCATCACACAAACCTACACCCGATAAACCATGCTTAGCCCGGCCTTAGCGCCGGGCCTTTGGAGAATGAATATGCAATCAAATGAATTCTGTGACGTACTGGGCGGCATCATCCAGTCACATCTTAAAGAAAACGCCATTGACAAGAAGCAAGCCGCCGCGATTGCCAAAAGCATCACCGACGACGTGTTGGCCGAACTCGGAGGGCAAGCCATTTATTTAAAAAACGGCAATAAAGACCGAGCAAACGAAAGACATAAGCAGATTCTTGCCGATTTTAACGGCAAAAACCATGCTGAAATCTGTAAAAAATACAGCATCGGCGCGGCCTGGCTG
>Ga0172380_10007768_pt1 | contig 11957 bp, 8 predicted proteins | sample Leawe162metaG_FD_119747 | JGI IMG/M metagenome (GOLD analysis project Ga0172380, IMG submission 119747) | Leachate microbial communities from a municipal landfill in Southern Ontario, Canada - Leachate well 162 metaG | ecosystem: Engineered > Solid waste > Landfill > Unclassified | place... | reverse complement strand
CGGTGCTAAGTGGGAGGAATTCAGCACTAGAACTAATCCTACATTTTTTAAAGACAATATGTTTAGTTCAATCACCGTTGGAAATGATGATAGAATTTGGATAGGGACTTCTAATAAAGGTATTTTAGTGTATAATGGAATCAGTTGGATAAATTTTGATATTAATGCAATGGGGTTAGATCCTTTAATGGGTAATAATGTATCTGAAATAAAATCAGATGGTAAAGGAAAAATCTGGATTGGGTTAGTGCCAAATATGAAATTTCAAAATATTCGAGGTGGAATTGTAGAATTTGATGGAGTTAAATGGAAAGAAGTTAAATTTTCCGGTATTGGTGTAACCTTATTTCAGGATTTTTATTTTTATAAAGGGAAAGGGTATTTATCAACTCAATCTGGTTTTGCAATTTTTGATGAATCATACAATATAGATTTATATAATATTTTTAATTCCAAAATACCAACAGCAGATATAAGAGCAATTAAAAGAGATAAATCGGGTGCTCTATGGCTTGTAACAATGAATGGTGCAATGAAAATAAAAAACATTCCTAATTAAATTTTTGTAGGAGTTAAATTGATTTTAAGTACTAAAAAATATCTCTTCTTTTTTTCTATCATTCTGTTGCTGATTGTTAGCAGTTGTAAAGATAAGGAAGTATTTACCGGTGTTGAGGATGAAAGACCGGAAGCATTTGGCAAATTGTTTATCGAAAGTTCTCCTTCAAATGCACGAGTATTCTTAAATGGTAAAAATATGGGAGTTACTACGCCCGCTGTTATTCCTTATCTATTGATAAAAGAATATAGCATTACACTAAAAATGGATCTTTTCCAAGATACTACTTTTAGTGTTTTGGTAAAGGAAAATGACGAAACTAAAATCAACATCAATTATTATAATAATAGTAAGGTATATGGGAAAATATTTGTAACATCTACACCTTTAAAAGCAGGCATATCCTTAAATAATGTTAATACCGGATTAGTAACACCTGACACCTTAAAGAACAACTTTCCCGGTTTTTATAGTGTTAAATTATCATATCCTGAACATAGACCTGACAGTGCAACAGTAACTGTATTAGGAGGGAAACTGACGAGTGTCAATTTGATTCTCGAAGATACAACTGAATGGGTATCATACAATTATTTTAATTCCGGCATTCGTAGTAATAACATCAATTGTGTAGAAGTTGATCACAATGGTTATGTATGGTTTGGGACTTCATCTGTGGGTCCGGTTCGTTTTGATGGTAAAAAGTTTGAAGTTATGTCAGCTAATTTTGTTGCCATAAACAGAATAAATGTTACAGACATTTATGTGGATAATTCAGGTGCAGTTTGGGTTTCCTCAAGTAATGGTTTGTATAAATATTATAATAATAGTTGGACTGATTATAGTGATGTAGTCAGCGGATATTTAAATACAGTTGAAGTTGATAATGCTGGTATTGCTTGGATAGCATCAAATAGCAAAGGATTAATCAGATTAGAGAATGGGAATGCTAAATTTTACAACAGTAGTACTGTTTCTACGTCAATATTTCCAACAACTAATGTTTATGATCTTGCAGTAGAAAAAACAACAGGAAAGGTATGGTTTACAATTCAGGGAGAAAATGGTGTTAAATCATTCGATGGAACAAATTGGAATACAATTAAAAATGCAGATATGAATGTTTCTCCTTCAATAGGAAGTCTAGGAAATAAAATTAATATTGATGACAATGGTATTATATGGGCATCATTTTTACCAAATCCAAATGCCGGTATTTTGGGTGGTTTAGTTTATTATAATGGAAATAAATGGAGCAATGGAGTTATTAATGGTTTTGGAGTGAGCCAAATACGCAGAATTACGAACTCCGGTAAATTTAATTTCCTCTGTTCTAATTTTGGAGTTGCCATCTACGAAAATGTATTTATTAATACACTACTGTTAAATCGATACAATTCAAAACTTCCTGCGGATGTAATAAATGATATAGTGCTTGATAAATCGGGAAACCTTTGGTTTGTTTCATTAAACGGTGCAGTAAAGTTGAAAAAAGGGTTTTTCTAAGAAATACAAATGAATAAAAAATTTTTAATATTATTAGTAATATTAATTGCTTATTCATGCAAGGATAAAGAAGTTTTTACAGGCTCACCCCCTGAGCCTAAGGAAGTATTTGGAAAAATTTATATCGATAGTAGACCACAGGGTGCACTAATATTTCTCGATAATAAAAATATGGGTCTAACTACACCCGATTCAGTAGAATTCCTTTCTGATAAAGAATATAGTATTACTCTTAAATTAGATTTATTCCCCGATAGTACATTTTATATAACTCCTATTCCCAACAGCACGAAAAAAATATTTATCGACTATACAATTAATCAAGGTGCTTATGGAGAGATTTCTTGTAATTCATTTCCACTTGGAGCATCTATATTTTTGGAAGATTCTTCGACTGGACTAAAAACGCCGAACATACTCAAATCTCTTTTTCCCGGTTTTTATGAAGTGAAGTATAGCTATCCTGAGCATCGTTCTGATAGTACTATGGTAACCGTAAGAGGAAGTAAAACTTCAAGTCTTTTTATTGAATTAGAAGATACAACTTATTGGGTATCATATAATTCATCTAATTCTTGGATTAGGAGTAATTCACTTACTGCAATATTTGTTGATAATAAAGGATACGTCTGGTTTGGCTCAACCGATAAAGGTTTAACTCGATTTGACGGTAAAAAATTTGATTTCTTTCCTTATTCATACCTCCCATCAAATAGCGTTACTGAAATAAAAGGGGATAAATATGGAACTATTTGGGTTGGGACTTTAAAAGGACTTTCAAAATTTCAAGATAATAAATGGACTAATTATAGCGGTATTGTAAATTCAGCTGTAACAGGCATTGATATCGATAATCAAGGAGTTGCTTGGATTGCCACTGCTGATGGATTGTATTCATTTAGAGGTAATAGTTGGATCCGATTTGATAATACAAATTCACCGATTCAATCAAATTATATAACTGATGTAGCAGTTGAATCTAATTCAGGTAAGGTTTGGATAGGGCTACTAAATAATCTTGGACTTCGTTCATTTGATGGAACAATTTGGAAAAGTTACACTACAACCGAAATGCAAATAAATCCTTCTATGGGTAATTATTCAGGTAAACTTACAATTGATAATTATGGAAATTTATGGGTAAGCTTTCAGCCAATTCCAAATGCGAATATATCAGGTGGTATTGTAAAATATGATGGAACAAGTTGGGAAAAGATAAATATTCCGGGAATAGTTATCTCAGAAAAATTAGGTCTTCGAAATTTCTATTCATTTAATGAGAAGATGTTCATTGCAACGAATCAAGGAGTGGCAATGTTTACAGATTATAATAATCCCTTTTTTTACAATACTACCAATTCCAAAATTCCGGGTAATATTATAAATGATGTAATTGTAGATAAATCGGGTAATTTGTGGTTTATTTCATTTAATGGAGCTGTTAAATTAAAGAAGGGCAATTTCTAGATTATTATTTAGAAATTACCCTTCTTTTTACTACATAAATCATAACAAATAGCGGAACTTAAATTTCCAGCTTAAATACTGAATCGATTACTGTTCCATCCACCCATTTTATAACAGCAACAACCTTTGAATCATCGACTAAAGGTTTAGCAGGCGCACCGCCGCAAATTTCATAAACCTCTTTTTGAATCTCTTTTATTGATCTAATTGGAAGATTAGAATTTTTAACTGCAGCGAGCAAATCCTTCCTTCGGGGATTGATAGCAATGCCTCTCTCGGTTACAATAACGTCCACTAAAGCGCCCGGAGCGCATAAAGTGGTAACTTCATCCAATATGACAGGTATACGGTCTCTAAACGAAGGTATAGCCAAAATCGTGCATTTAGAGAACATACAATTCTGCCAACCGCCTATTCCATGCAATAAATATCCATCTGAATGGCTCACTACATTAGCATTAAAATTTACATCTACTTCGGTAGCCCCGAGCACCACTGCATCAATAATCGATGCAAAATTTCCTTTGCCATGGTAATTATAACTTGTAAATGGGGAAGTGCTCACATGATTTCGATTCTCTCGCATTGAACGGACACCTTCGAGATCAAAAGTCTGACCATCTAAAATATAATCAGTCAATCCTTCTTCGAGCATTTCCACTAAATATTTTGTGCTTCCGCCACGGATAAATCGGGCTTTAATTCCTTTTGTTTTCATCTTCTCTTTAAGGAAAAGGGCGAATGCTAAATTAGTACCACCAGAACCTGCTTGAAAAGAAAAACCATCTTTCATTATATCTGCTTCTTCCATAAACTGAGCTACATATTCAGCAATCAATAAGCGATCAGGGCTTTTGGTTACTTCTGTTGTTCCTGAAACAATTTTAGCCGGATCACCGAGTGATTCCACTTCCACGACATAATCAACATTATTACCTTGAATCTGCCATGGAACAACCGGGAATGGTTGGAGATTATCTGTTACAACAATCACTTTATCTGCATATTCAGAATCTGCTAAAGAAAATCCTATACCACCGAAGGCAGATTTACCATTAACACCATTAGCATTACCAAAAGGGTCTGCTTCGGGTGCAGCAATAATTGCAATATCAATTTGCACTTCACCATCTTGGATTGATTGATATCTTCCGCCATGAGAACGGAGGACACCGACACCTTTCATCTTTCCTTCTGTTGTGAATCTGCCTAATGGTCCGTTCATACTTCCTTCAATATGATGGATTGTCCCATCTTCCAAATATTTTATTAAATGCGAATGGCAGGGGAATGATGCAGAAGGAAACCAACGGATATTTTTAATGCCGAGTGATTTTATTTCGTCAAATAATTTATTGGTAAGGAGGTCTCCATTTCTTAGGTGATGATGAGTTGAGATCGTCATACCATCCTTAATACCTGCTTTTTTTAAGGCTTCTTTCAATGATTTTACTACTTTGTTACCGTCAGGGGGGAACTCGGCACATGATCTTATTTTTGTTCTTGCAGTAAATCCATCCGGAATATATTTTCCAACACCTTTAAAAGGAATCTGTTTTACTCCATTGACTTCATCGGGGACTAATCTGCCTACGGCATTTTTTATCATTTTCATTTTTTATCTCCGGATTTAACCATGTTTATAACCTTAAGAGCACGAGCTACAACAGGTGCATCGATCATCTTACTGCCGAGAGCAACAACACCTGAACCTTTTGCCAAAGCTTCATTATAAGCAGTTACAATTTTCTCTGCTTTAGTAATCTCATCTTTAGTTGGTTGAAATGCTTCATTTATAACTGGTATTTGACGAGGGTGGATACATCCCTTACCTTCAAAGCCGAGATGTTTAGCTTCGAGGACGCTATCTCTTAAACCATCCATATCAGAAATATCAGAGAATACAGTATCGATTGCCTGAACCTTCGCGGCTTTTGCGGCATTGACTATTCGGCATCGCATACTAAAACTTTCGGTACCTGTTTTAGTGCGTTCGATTCCAAGATCGGCAGTGAAATCTTCCAAGCCGATGGCAAGAGAACAAACGAGATCGGAAGAAGATGCAATTTGGAAAGCATTCTCTACGCCGAGTGCACTTTCAATTATAGGCATCAAATAGATATCAGTCTTAATTTTATATTCTTCTTTGATGCAGTTAATTTCATTCTCCACACTTCTAATCTGTTCGGCAGTTTCTACCTTTGGAACTAATATTACATCAACTCCATTCGGAATAATATACTTTAAGTCATCGAGACCTTTTGGTAGCTGATTAATGCGTACCATTCGTTCACACCCATAAAAATCGACAGTTCTAAGTGCATTACGCACAATGAGTTGAGCAGAATCTTTTTCATTTGGAGAGACACTATCTTCAAGATCTAAAATAATTCCATCTGGGCTATGGAGACCGGCATTAACAAAAAATTTCGGTTCATTTCCTGGAAGATACAAACGACTTCTTCTTAATCGATCTTTCGAAGTTCCCTTTAATTTTTTCTTATTGAAAGGAATCAAAAATTCTTTTTTGATTTCAGGAAATAAACGTTTGATAGCCATTTCCATTCTTGCGGCTAAAGTAAAAGGAAGAGCGCCATAATCTTTAATAGTTACGGCAGCATTCTTTATCTCAAAAAAATCTAAAATCTCTTCTGCCTGAAATAATATTGCATCACGATACAGAGCGGCAACTTTGCTTTCCAATGAAATTTCGATACCACCTTTAGTTTTCTTTTCAATTTCGATGAAGCAATCAGACCTTACCTTATCACCGAGATGACCTGCACTTGCTTTTTCCATAATCAAATTCCTTAATTAATACTCAATTTATTCATAAAATCTTTTGCGCTAAAATTCTCTGCGTTAAATATCATTTCTTTAATCTCATTTTGTCTTTCGCCTGAAAGTACAGAAGTAGTGAGAGCATTGAATTTATTATCCAAATCTTCCATCGACATCGGTTCTCTCGGATCACCTTTTGGATATTCGAGATATTCTGAATAAGTCTCACCGGACTTAGTTGTTATTACAACTTTAGATGGTTGTTTAGCTGGGAACATCAGTTCAAATTCTTCTGATGCTTCTCCTTTAATTCTATCGATTACTTCCCAAATACGCGGATCTTTAAGTTTTTCGTCACTGAATGATTCAGTGGTGATTTTATGATCAACTAATGATGCGGCTATACAATAAGGGAGTGAGTGATCTGCCGTTTCTCTTGATTCAGGACGGTATTTATGAGGATCGAATAATATATCGCAAGCGCGTGCGATTGTAGTAATAGTAGCTAATTCAATCTGATCATAACTTATATTATTTTTCTTAACGATATTAAGAGCGGCGGAAATGTGAGTATGTGTCAAAGCTTCAGTAGGGAATGCTTTCATTGAGCATTCTAAAATCTTAAATGGATTTCCAAGATTTTTAGTCATCAAATCGATATCCCAAGCCCATTCTTCTGCACGTTCGCGCCCTTTCATCAAGATTGGAGATACTTCATTTTCTTTTACATCCCAACCAAAGAAGCAATCCATAAAACCCTCTTTACCTTCAAAGACGGCTTCTGTTCCAGTATATCCTTTCCTTGCCATAAGAGCTGCGAATACACCAGCTTGAACTGCCATAGGGTCAACTGTATTTTTCATCATTGTTAGTTTACCAGCAGTAGGACAGCCAATTGTATGATTATGTGAACCATTAATTCCTATTGCATTCACCATCTGGTCAACTGTTAATCCCAATATTTTTCCGGCAACTAAAGGAGAAACAAATTGGGTAAGAGTAGCATGATGCCATTTCCTTTCTCTTACACCCGGTTTGGCAAATTCGCATAGACGCTGTTCAAATTCATAAGCCAATACTATTGCAACGATTACATCCTTCATAGAAGCATTCATCATTTCTGCTGTGGATAATGCTGCAGGGATTATATCCGATGGATGACTTGGATCATCTTTCCAAAAGATATCATTAAAATCCAATGAGCGAATCATTAGCGAATTTACAAGTGATGAATTTACTGCCGGAATTTTATCGCCAAATCCGATGACAGTTGATTCTGCTTTACCACCCATTTCATTATAAATATCTCTGATTACATTTACATCCTTAGTATTCATTGCCCCTAAAGCACATCCTATCGAATCGTATAAATATCTTTTCACTTCAGTTATTACATTTTCAGGTAAATCTTCATATTTCAAATTAACTGCATATTCTGACATTATTCGAGAAATTGTCTTTCCCATATTTAATCTCCATTTTATAGATTATTCATTATCCAATTTTCTAATCCGCCCAAAATAATAAGTTCTTGAGCTGCTACACCAACAGGGCTAAAGCTGAAAACATTACCTTCAAATTCTATTGTCGATTTTTTGAAATTAATTTTCATTTCTGAATTAATTTTTAAGGACAACTCTTTTTTCCCATAAATATGATTTAGATACTCATAGAATTTTGGGCAGTCGACAGTTAAGAAACCATTATTAATAGCGTTACGTTTATAAGTTTCACTAAATGAACCGGCGATTACTAATTTAATACCGCGATATTTAAGTGCAGTAGCCGCTTGTTCTCGAGAGCTTCCTGTTCCGAAATTATAACCACTTAATAGAATATCTCCCACATCAGCTAATTCTCCGAACTTTGGGTCATAGTTTTCCATAACGACTTTAGCTTGATCTTCTTTTGAAAAATCATCGTTATAAGTATATTTACCCGGATAGATACCATCAGTATTAAGATTGTTTTGATTACAGAAAATTATGTTGCCAGTAACAATCTCTTCAAATCCATCAACAATACTTACCTCAGATTCATCGGAAGCAGTTTTAGTATTTATAGTAATTTCACCCTTGATTTCATTACCGCCGGTAGATTCAGAATCAAAATCGATAAAGCCTTTCAATGCTGAATAAGCAACAACGGCAGGTGAGGCAAGATATGCGAATGCACTTGAAGAACCCATTCTACCTTTGAAATTTCTATTAGTAGCGGAGATACCGACTTCTCCATCTTCTAAAAGACCTGTACCGAGACCGATACATGGACCGCATCCTGGAGGGAGGGCAATAGCACCTGCATCTATAAGCTTTTGCCAATCTCCACGCTTACGGCTTTCTTCTTCCACTTCATTTGAAGCGGCGGCAATATAGAATTTCACACTCTCATCAATTTTTTTACCATCTAAGACCTCGGCAGCTTCTGCCAAATCATCCAAGCGGCTATTAACACATGAAACTAAATATGCTTTATGAATCTTTATTTTTTCGTTGCGTGCTTCATCAATCGATTTCATTACCTTAACTGTATTTGGTCCCGAAACATGGGGAGTTACAGTCGATAAATCGAACGTGATAGTTTTTGAATAGAATGCGTCAGGATCAGCTTGGAGTTCATCCTTTGAATTGATTAATTCATTGAGACGTTTTTGATTTAAGCGTGGATTTTGTCCATTGCCATCTATATCTGAAGGAACACCTTGCAGACTACGGGATTCAATAAAATCAATTCGTTTCTTATACCAATCGATTAGAATATTATCAACAGGGAATAACCCCGTTAAAGCACCCCATTCGGTCGTCATATTAGCAATTGTTAATCGTTGTTCGATTGATAGATATTTAATTCCATTGCCTGTAAATTCCAAAGCACAGTTAAGGACTTCATCATTATTAAAGAATCCGCAAAGAGATATGATGACATCTTTACCTGTTACTCCTTTACCAAGCTTTCCGTTAAGTTCTACTTTTACGATATTAGGAACTTGCCACCAAGTTCTGCCTGTTGCCCAAATGCCGGCGGCATCGGTACGAACAACGGGAGTACCGAGACAGGCAAGTCCACCATACATATTAGAATGACTATCGGAGGCAACTACCATCGTACCAGGGAATACATAACCTTCTTCGCACATAATTTGATGACCGATACCTCTACCTGCGGCATAGAAATCTGCTCCCATAGATTTAGAAAATTCTTCTATTTTGCGATATTTTTCTAAATTCTTTTCGCTTTTATCTTGAATATTATGATCGAGAGTATGAACTACTTGACGAGGATTTGCAAGCTTAGTAGCTCCAAGCCCTTTAAATTTTGGAATAACGGCACCGGTATTATCATGAGTCATTACAAAAGCAGGTTTGATCGAAATATAATCCCCGGCTTTGACGGACTGACCCGGTTCTAATCCATAAGCGAATTTCTGTGCAATCTTTTCAGTGTATGTTTGTTTCATTAATCCCTCTATTTAAATGGTTCAAAAGAGACAAAATCAGCATGATGAACGATAATTGATTCAACTGTACGTTTGCCGAGGTCTCCTTCTTTTGAATGTGTAGCGATAATATGTTGAATTTCATACGGCAGACCAAAACGATCTGCAATAGCCATACCTGAGAATGGATGTCGAACTAATTTACCGGCTTCACTTGTAGTTAGTTTTCCATCGATTCTTTCATATTCAATAAGCTTACCCACATCAATTAATATCGCACCGGCAATTAAATAATCCATATTAATCGTTATTTCATTGCCGAAATTTTTCTTCATTATATTTGCCATTTCAACAGCAAGATGAACACATGTTTTTTTATGATTCATAAAAGTTACGTTGCAATTTTTTATTAATAGAGAGAAAGGTATAATCTCTAAATCTTCAGGAGATAGTACGCTATTCTCAATTGCATAAACCCAACATTCTAATACTTTCTCACGTAATGATTCATCTTTAATCCAGTCAATTTCCTGCCACATTTTTTTTATTTTATTTCTCATAATAATCTCAATTATAATTTAGCAATAACGGCATCAGTTAAATCGATAGTAGAAACGGCACCATAATTAAACACTTCTGCATTGCCTCTAAGTTTCATCATATCGTAAGTTCTGTATTTACCTTCTTCTACAACTTTCGCAATTGCTTTTCTTATTTTATCTGCGGTTTCATTTTTACCTATATGATCAAGCATCATACATGCACTCATAAACATAGCGATTGGATTAACAATTGAAGGTTCTAAGTTTTCATATTTAGGAGCTGAGCCGTGAGTAGGTTCAAAGACTGCATATTCATCACCGATATTGGCACTGCAAGCAAATCCGAGACCACCAACTAAACCTGCGAAGCCATCGCTAATGATATCGCCGAACATATTTTCAGCTACAATAACACCATAATCTTCAGGGTTTTTTGTTAGCCACATCATTTGAGCATCTATATTAGTATCCCACATTGCAATATGAGGAAAATCTTTTGAAATTTTCTTAGCTTCTTGAACCATCATACCGGAAGTTTCTCTCAGAACGTTTGGTTTTTCACAAACTGTAACATTCTTGTAACCATATTTATCAGCATATTCAAATGCTGCTCTGATAATTCTTTGGGCGGCATTACGAGTGATGATACGAGTAGATACAGCCATATCTTCACTTGGTACATCTTTGAAGAATTTCATTTTAGAATGTGTTTCTAATGCGTCTCGAACAATCTTTGGAGGATTAGTCCATTCGACACCAGCATAAAGACCTTCTGTATTTTGTCTAAAAATTACAGTATCAACCAACGGTTCTTCATAGCCGCCATCCGCAGATTTACGAATAAAATTAAGTGGGTTTCCTTTGAATGAAAGGCAGGGGCGAATACAAATATCCAAATTAAAATGTTGTCTTAGACTAACGATTGGGGAGAAATAAACGTAACCTTTTCCTTTTAATTCAGGAGCTAATTCTTTTTCAGCAGCATCTTTTGGTTTGCTTGTAATCGCTCCAAAGAGAGCAATTTTGTGCTCTTTTATTAAATCGATAGTGCGTTGAGGTAGTGCATTACCTTCTTTACACCAAAATTCCCATCCAATATCGCCCCATACATAATTTGCTTTGAAACCGGTTGCATTTAATAATCTAATTGATTCTGAAAGTACTACTTTACCGATTCCGTCTCCGGGAAGTGCAACAATTGTTCTCATTTAAGACCTCATTTTTTTGATTAGATAATCAAAATTAGACATTAAAGTCAATTTTAGCAAGGTTAGAAAGCTGCTTCTATTTGAATGGTGAGACTATTATTTCGATTACTCTTTTTAAGTGAAATTGAACTAAATTCCTCACTTTTTAAGGAATCTGAATACTTCAATCCCAACTTAAATTTGTCAGTTATAGTAAACTTACTTAATAAATAAATATGTATTCCTCGATTATAGGCAATAAAATTTGAAAAAACTCCGCTTACATCTCTTTCATAAACGTAAATTCTTGAGTTATATGATGGAGTTGAGAAGAAACTTACTCTAAAATTGAGTTGGAAGTTTATTGAAGGGCGAAAGGAAATCTCCTCAAAAACATGAAATCCTTCTTCTTTTTGTGAAATGCAATCTACTGAAGCATAATCGATACGTGTTGATAGATTTATAGTTTCAATTAATTG
>Ga0172380_10007767_pt1 | contig 11958 bp, 15 predicted proteins | sample Leawe162metaG_FD_119747 | JGI IMG/M metagenome (GOLD analysis project Ga0172380, IMG submission 119747) | Leachate microbial communities from a municipal landfill in Southern Ontario, Canada - Leachate well 162 metaG | ecosystem: Engineered > Solid waste > Landfill > Unclassified | place... | reverse complement strand
GGAGCAGGGGATAATGAGAGTATCGGTTATTGCGCACAGGCATGAGGAATTTAGTTTTAAGGGCGAGGTGATGGTTCTGCAATCATTGGCTCTTGGTCAGCCATTTTTAGATGCAGAATGGTCGGGAAAGGGGAATAAAGGAGGAGAATGAAATGATTATTACTATTTGTAAAAGTTTTGAGTTTCACGCAGCTCATTGTTTGCCAGATCATGAGGGCAAATGTAAGAATTTGCATGGGCATACTTATTTGTTGCAGGTGGAAGTTAGTGGTCCAACGAAAACCGCTGGTTCTCAAAGTGGTATGATTATGGATTTTGGAGAGTTGAAAAAAGTAGTAGAAGAACAGGTCTTAACGAAGGTAGATCATTGCAATTTAAATGATGTTTTGCCAATCACGACAGCAGAATATATGGTGTATAGTATTAGAGGATGGATTCGTGATTGTCTGCCTGTTGATGTTGAGTTAGAAAGAATTAGGCTTTACGAGACAGGAACATCATATGCAGAATGGAGGCGAACATGAAAATTATATCAATTTTCAATTCAATTGACGGGGAAGTTAATTACTATTCACAAGGGCGGTTTTCTACTTTTATTAGATTGGCAGGTTGCAATTTGCATTGCGATTATTGCGATACAAAATGGTCATGGGACGAAAATAACGGTGCTGAGATGACAGTAACACAGGTAAAAAATCTGGTTGATAAAATCGGATGTAAAAAAGTTACTATCACGGGAGGGGAACCATTGCTTCAAGAAAATGAATTGGAATATCTTATTTATGAGTTGTGCAAGGATGAATATTCAATTACTGTTGAGACAAATGGTACATATCCAATTAATCTTTATCCATCTGGTGTGCATTGGGTTGTGGATTATAAATCATCTTCTGTGGGACATTCATTTTATCGAGGCTGTAATTTTAAGAAATTAACACATAAGGATTGGGTGAAATTTGTTATAGGTAGCAGGGTAGAATATGAAGAGGTGTTGCCCGTTCTTAAAGAGTCAAGAGATTGGCGGGCATCTATTGCGGTTGGTCCAATGCATAACCAATTAGAACCAGCGAAACTTGTGGAATGGATGCAGGAGGATAAATTATTTCATTGCGTGATAAATTTACAGTTGCACAAATATATTTGGCCGAATATCAATCAAAAGGAGGAAAGATGAAGTGATAACATTCCTATAAAATAATTTTTTGATTTTCTGAAAAAGCGTTTATAATATAATCAGAGGCGGGAATAAAACAAACCAACAATTCAAAAAAAAGGAGGAAACACATGAAAACAAAATTGATTGAGATGGGAGAAATTAAGTTTAAGGAGCTGGCGGCAAACATTAAGGTATTAAATGACAGTGGGATGATTTCGGAAAAAATCAACGCGATAGGCAAGACGAAAGGGGAGCTGGTAGATTTATTTGTGGATCGTGTTCAGGGAATTCCTGATGATGAAAACGGGAATTGGACTGGTCCGGAGGAGGTAGCAGCATATTACATGACTCTGTTGTCTCCGGAAACTAAAGACAAGTCTGAGGCCAAAGCTGCGAAAACGCTCAAGCCGGTCAAAGACAAAGGCAAGAAAAGCAAAGAAGGCAAGGCAGCTGGCCCTGGTGTTATTGCAACGATCTTCGATCTTATCAAAACTAAGGCACCAATTACGATTCCTGCAATCAAAGAAGCATTGGCTGTTCAGTTTGCTGATCGTGATCAGGCAAAGATGGCAAAGACAGTTTATGCTCAGATTGGCGGTAAGAAACGTCCTTTGAGAATGGAAACAGAAAAAAATGTTACTTTTGAGATTAACGATAAGGGAGAATTTTCCATTCAATAAAGGAGTCCGGTATGCCTTCACAAGTAGTTATAGGGTTGTCGGGAGGAATGGATAGTGCAACACTTTGCGCTTATTACATAGATAAAGGTTGCAAAGTGTTGCCTATTTCTTTTTCCTATGGAAGTAAACATAATTTCTATGAACGAATCGCAGCAGAAAAGCTGGCCAAATTTTATGGATTAATCATTAAAGAAATTGATCTCAATTTTATTGGTCAGCTTTTTAAATCTAATCTTCTCAAAACAGGAGGAGAAATCCCACAGGGTTACTATACAGATGCTAATATGTCGCAAACAGTTGTCCCCGGAAGAAATCTCATTTTTATCAGCATAATGACGGGATATGCTTGGTCAGAGGAAGCTGATATAATAGCTATCGGTGTGCATGCTGGGGATCATTTTATTTATGAAGATTGCCGAGCCGGGTTTGTAGCGGCTATGAATGCTGCCGTTATTCAAGGATCAGGAGATAGAGTCAGATTGGAAGCCCCCTTCCAATATTTGAATAAATCCCAAATTTTGAATATTGGCTATCACTGCACTCCACAAGTGCCTTATCATTTGACAAGAACTTGCTATAAAGATCAGGAGTTGAGTTGTGGCAAATGCGGTTCTTGTCAAGAACGATTAGAGGCATTTATTAATTGTGGAAGCAAAGACCCTATTAATTATGAAAGATAGGAGAAAAAATGTTGTATTATAATACAGAAATGTTTCAGAGAGATGTAGAAATATTGGCGCAGAAAGTGGGTGGAGATAGAGGATATAAAGCTGTTTATGGTGTCCCCAGAGGGGGAGTGCCGGTGGCTCTCAAATTGGCTCAAATAACCGGTTTGCCCTTGATTGATGCTCTTCCCTCCGAGGTTGATAAATTTATTCTTGTTGTCGATGATATTATGGACAGTGGACGGACAAGAATGAAGTATCGAGATTATAATTTTGCCTGTCTTCATGTTAAGCCTCATACTCCTTGCCGGACAGGTATAGTTTATTATGTTGCTGTGGTCGATGAATGGATTAGTTATTGGTGGGAAGGGGCTATTGATCAAGTTCCGATAACTATTGAGGATAATATTGTTCGTGTTTTAGAGTTAATCGGGGAGAATCCTCGTCGTCTTGGTTTATTGGAGACACCTTCAAGAGTAGCAAAAATGTATGGTGAATTTTTTTGCGGTTATCATCCTGACCAAATGCCTAAGATTACAACTTTTGAAAATGGAGTGGATGGTCTTCATTATAGCGAGATGTTGAGAGATGAAGGATATTTCTTCAGTTTTTGTGAACATCATATGTTGCCTTTTTTTGGACAATATTATTATGGGTACATTCCTGATGCAAAAGTAATTGGGGCAAGTAAGATTGGGAGGGTAGTTGATTATTATGCCGGGAGGTTGCAGGTAGCAGAAAGACTTGTTAATGATATTGTTAGTTGCATTGATGCTGCATGTCAGCCATTAGGACAAGTGCTTGTTATGAATGCCCGGCATTTATGTAAAGAAATGCGAGGGCTCAGGAAATGGAACAGTCCTTTTGAAGCTATTGCTGTCCGGGGATATTTTGCAGAGAATCGCAATGGTTGTAAGGATGAATTTATGGCAAGAATAAAATGAAATCTATTATGCTGCGGGAGCAATGAATTTGCCTGATGATTTTGTTAAGATTGGGGTTTTGATTTCATATTATGGATTAAAAAAAATACCAGCAATCCCATATTGTGACTCTTTATTTTTAGATTCGGGAGCTTTTTCTGCTTTTACCAAGAAAGAAAATATTAATCTAAGTCAGTATGTTGATTTTCTTTTAGAAAGAAAACATCAGATTGGATTGTATGCTTCGTTGGATGATATTGGGTCTTATAAAAAAAGCATTAGAAATTATTATTGTATGATTAGGGAAGGGCTACACCCAATCCCTGCTTTTCATATTGGTGAACCCTTTTGGGTTTTAGATGAGTATGCGTCATTGACAAACTATATCGCTTTAGGAGGGATTGCAAAACAGAATTCTAAAACAAGAAGGGAGTGGCTGGATATTGTTTTTTCTAAGTATGCCGATAAAAACAAAATAGGATTTCATGGGTTCGGTATTCAGGATCGGATAATTATTCAAACTTATCCTTGGAAAAGCGTCGACGCTTCTTCTGTTGCGGTTATGGCTCGCTTCGGCGGCATTTGCTCTCCATGGGGAGATATTAAAATCAACAAAGCTGTTTCTCCTAATAATTTACTCTGGGTGTCCAATATGAATGAAGATATGCTTGCAGAATGGGTGTCCACTCTTTCATATCCTGTTGATTATAAGATTGCTTGTCAACAAACTTCGGAAGGAACAAAAATGAGAACTATGATCGGCATCTTATATTATGAAACACTGAAATCAAATGAAGATTCTAATTTTATTGTAAAAAAAAGAGGATTTGGATTTTTAGGGGAATAAGACGAAGGGAGGCTAGTAATATGTTGAAAGAACAAAAAAGAGTCAATTTATTTTTGGATTCTGGGGCTTTTTCTGCATGGTCGAAAGGACTCGAAATCAAGATTGAAGAGTACATCCAATTTATCAAGGATAATATAAATTACCTCGATCATTATTCTGTTCTTGACGCTATTGGTGATCCTGTTATTACCCTGAGAAACCAGGGCATTATGGAAGCAGCGGGATTGAGTCCTATTCCTTGTTTTCATTATGGGGAACCGATTAAATATCTGCAGAGTTATCTGGAGAAATATAGTTATATTTCTTTGGGAGGTATGGTCCCTATTTCTACTGCCGATTTAAAAGTTTGGTTGGATATGTTGTTTGGAAAATTTATTTGTGATAAAAATACAGGATTGCCTACATGTAAAATTCATGGATTTGGGATGACATCTCTGAATTTAATGCTTCGGTATCCATGGTATTCTGTGGATAGTACGAGTTGGGTGATGACTGGCCGGTTTGGCTCTGTTATGGTTCCAAAATTTAGATTTGGAAAATATATTTATGATGAAAATTCTTGGAAGGTAACTGTTTCTAATCAATCTCCGAGTCAGCAAAATGATGGGCAACATTTTAGTACTTTTAGTCGAATGGAACAAGAAATTATTTTGCAATATTTTGAAGAGAAGGGTTTTAAGTTGGGTAAATCTGAATATCGTGAAGAAAAAAGAAAAACATATAAATTACAAGAAGGGGAGAGGTGGGTTAATAGTGCCGATGCCTCAGCAGTTAGGGAGCTTGTAGAACAACAAGGTATTTATGCTCCGAATCCTCTTTTGGCAATGAGAGATATGGTAGAGATAGTTGTTGAACCAGGATTAATGAATGATTACAAACAACGGGATGAATTGAACATTATTTATTTTCTTGATCTTGAAAAATCATTGCCAGAATGGCCGTGGGCTTGGACGAAGAAATCTCCCGCAGGATTTGGATTTAGATAATATGAAAATTTATTTGGCGGGGGGGTATCTTAAATCTACCGGCGATTTTTTATGTAGTAGAAAAGCTAATAGATTGTTTTCATTTTATGATTTACAATCTCAAAGAGTTAATATGTTAGATCGTTTTAATGAAGTATTGGAGGAAATAAATGAAGATTTATCTGGCGACTTGGTTGGAAGATAATCAAGAAAAAACATTAACTAAGGTAAAAGCAAAAACAAGATTGATGTCATATTATTTTTTAAAAAATACCACTCAAGGTTTTGTGGAGGAATATGTGACAACGGGATTAATTACTAAGGCAACAAAATGATAATTTATTTTGCATCAACCGAACCGAGAACAGTATTGCATTGTCTGGAAGGGCAAATATTTTGTTGTCTAATTATGATTTATCGGATGAGTGTCCTCTTCCTTTTAGAAAGAAGACGTGGCAAATGATTATTAAAGGAGGATTTAATGAAGATAAAAAGACAGGAGTTAGTTGATGTTTTGATGGCAATTAAACCAGGATTGGCACAGAAAGCCATAGTTGATCAAGCAACACATTTTATTTTTACCGGGAAGAGAGTTTTAACCTATAATGATCGTATCTGTATTTCATATCCATTTAAGACCGACTTCTCATGTTCTGTTTCAGCAGAGGAGTTTTATAAGATATTAAATAAGATATCTGATGATGACATTATTGTGGAATTTAATGAAGGGGTTTTAAAAATAGGAGGATTGAAAGTTAAAGCAGCCCTGACTACTGGTACAGGAGAAACTATTTTATCATTTGTGGAATCTTTAGATTTAGATAATGTTCCAAATCGGGCAAAAAAATTACCTGATGATTTCAAAGAAGCTATCAAATTGTGTTTATTTTCTGCATCTTCAAATATGAGCACTCCGGCATTGACTTGTTTATTTATTCATGATGATTTGGTTGCCTCAACTGATGATTTGAGGATCAGTGAATATAAAATGAAAAGATCAATGGGTTGTTCTGTTTTGATTCCTGCCTCGTCAGTGGTAGAGCTAATAAAATTTGAGATTGTCAAATTTGCTGTTGCTGAGGGGAAGACTTGGATTTATTTTCTTACGAAAGAAGGAGCAATATTTTGCTCCCGTTTGATTGATGTCGAATTTCCTGACTATGCTCAATTTCTGGAAGGTATAAATAAAGAATCAATTATGTTGCCTGATGATATGAATCGGCTTGTGGAAACCGCATCAATATTGGCAGAGGAAGCAGGTAATAATCAAGAAGTTGAAATACAGATTGGCAACGGGAGATTGAAATGTAAAGGGCAAAACAAAATTGGCTGGATTGAGAGTGAATCACGTATCCAAACAAAACGCTCTGCTAAATTTGTTATTGTGGCATCATTTTTTCTTGATATTCTTAATCATACACATACAATGTTTTTTGATGAGAATAAGGCTCTTTTCAATAGTAAAGAGTTTCGCCACGTTATTGCCCTTAAAGGGGAATAAAATGATTATTTATTTAGCAAGTGGATATACAATTACAAATGTTCCTGGGCTGGAAGAAAAGTATGCACGGAAATATTATCCTTGTTGGAGTAGATTGATTTCATTTTATGATATTCATTATCGTAAAGAGAACAATGTTCAATATTTAATTGAATTGAATAAACAAGAAGCAGAGGAGTGGAAATGATTATTTATTTTGCTGGCAATATGTCCTCCCCCCCAGAGATGAGATGCTCATTACTCTACAAGCAAATAGGCTATTTTCATATTGTTATCATGGCTACAATAAAATTTTTTATGATGAATTTGTTGCATATTGCTCTAAAATAATTAGAGAGGGAAAAGAATGAGCTTTTGTCATTTACATGTTCACAATGAATATTCGCTTCTTGATGGTGTCGGCAAGGCAAAGGATTATTTAAGAAGAGTCAAGGAATTGAATCAAGAGGCTCTGGCGTTGACAAATCATGGAAATATTGATGGTCTTTTGGATTTTCAGAAGGAAGCTCAAAAAGCAGAAATTCTTCCCATTTTGGGCTGTGAATTGTATGTTGTCCCAGATATGTCTAAAAAAGAAAAGAATGAGAAAAGATATCATTTGACTGTTTTGATTAAAAATCAGACCGGATTTGAGAATCTTTGTTGCATGCTGACAAAGGCCAATTTGAGAGGGTTTTATCATCGGCCACGAGTTGATTTCAAATTGGTTTTGAGACATTCCTCTGGCCTTGTTTTTTTGACTGGCTGTTCATCCAGCCCATTGCTTCATGAACCTCAATTCATTTTTGATTTGCAAAAGATAGTTAAAGATGATGTTTATTTGGAAGTTATGCCTCATGATCTACCTGAGCAAAGGGAACTGAATAAGATATGCTCTCAATTGCATCATGAGAACGCATGGCCAATGATTGCGACTAATGATTGCCACTATATCAAAAAAGAAGATAGTGTTCTTCAAGAAGTTCTTTTGGCTGTTCAGACAAAGGCAACGTGGAAAGATAAAAACCGGTTTCGTTTTGGAGTTGATTCATTGTATCTCTGTTCAGAACAAGAGATGAAAGAATCTTTCCGGAAGCAGAATGTTTTGTTGAAATCGGAGTATTTGATGGCAATGAGACAGACTCAGGAAGTTGTGGATAAATGTAAGAATTTCAAAATTGAAAAGAAGACCGTTTATTTACCATCTACTAATGGTCTTGATTTGGGAGATACAGAGTTATTGGAGAGTTTATGTCTCAAGGGATATCAAACATTGTTTGGAAAATCTATCATGGATGATGAGGTTTATCTTCGCCGGTTCGAGGAGGAATTTGCTCTTATTAAAAAGAAAAATTTTGTGAGATATTTTTTGATTGTTAAAGACCTCGTTGATTGGTGCCATCAGCAAAGCATTATGATTGGTCCAGGAAGAGGCTCGGTGGGTGGCAGCCTTATTGCATATTTGTTGGGTATTACAACTGTTGATCCTATTAAATACAGACTTTTATTTTCCAGATTTATCAATGAAGACCGTATTGATTATCCTGATATTGATTTGGATTTTGAAGACACAAAACGATCTTTGATTAGAGAACATCTGGAGGAAAAATATGGCAAAAATAATATTGCTTCGGTTTCCACTTTTTTACAGATGAAATCAAGGATGGCGGTGCGAGATGTTGCAAGAGTTTTTGATGTCCCGTATTCGGAGGTGGATGAATTTGCTAAAGTTGTTAGTGATGAAGATGGTTCTTTCGATCAAGTTTCATCTCATTGGTTTGCGGCAAAATATCCTCAAGTTGTGGATTATGCTTCTCGTTTGGTTGATCAGATCAGAGGTTGCGGCCAGCATGCAGCTGCTTTGATTGTCTCTGCTGAAGATTTGACTCAAGGGACAAGAGGAAATCTTGCCATGAGATCAAATCAGGAAGTGATAAATTGGGATAAAGATGATGCTGAATATATGGGATTGATGAAACTTGATGTTCTTGGTTTGAATACTTTATCAGTATTGAGCGAAACAAAAAAACTTGTGAAGCAGAATCACAACCAAGACCTTGTTTTTGAAAACATATCATTGGATAATAAAGATGTTTTGGGTATGCTTTCAAGAGGCGAGACGGTGGGCGTTTTCCAATTTAATACATGGGCTACAACTAAATTATGCAAACAAATTGGGATAGATAATTTTGGTATTATGAGTGATGCTGTTGCCCTTGTCCGCCCTGGACCAATGGATAGTGGAATGGCAGATGATTATGTCAAAAGAAAACACGGTGGGAGATGGAAAAAGAAGCATCAGCTTTATGAGTCGATTACAAAAGACACTTTTGGGATTATTATTTATCAAGAACAGATTATGGAGGTTATCTATAAGGTGGCAGGATTGCCTTATTCTGTTGCTGATAAGATTAGAAAAATTATTGCTAAAAAGAGAGAGGCAGATGGATTTGAAAAGTACAGGCAATTGTTTATGGACGGTTGCAAGAAACAGGGCACAATGACGGAGGAGGAAGCAAATGATTTTTGGTTGACTTTAGAAAAACATGCAAATTATTCTTTTAACAAATCTCATTCCGTTGAATATGCAATGATTGCATATTGGTGTGCATTCTGTAAATTATTTTATCCTGCTGAATTCATATGTGCGAATCTTACATATGGATCAGAAGGAAAAAAGGAGGAACTTGTTAATGAAGCTGTACGATTGGGGTTGAAGGTTATTCCGCCGAAGATTGGTTTGTCTGATGCTTTTAAATGGAAGGTAAAAGATGATGAGATTTATGTACCGTTTATTGAAATTAAAGGCATTGGAGAGAAAACTGCCGAAGAATGTGCTCAATATAAAATTATTGATCAACAAAGAGCGAAAGGTTTTTTTGGTATAACCCCTGTTCGGGCAATTGGCAAAATTGGCAAGATTTTAGAAGAGATTGGTGCATACGAGGGAAGATCAAAAGGGGATTTAAAGGATTATTTTTCTTTTACTATCCCGGAAAGTAATTCAATAGGATCGTTAAATCAATATATTCCAGGAGTTTTTTTACAGAAGAAATATCGCAATGACAATACAATTCATTGTCGAGATTGTATGCTGAGAGGAGAAGCTAAAAGACCAGTTTTATCATCGTATGGGATTTATAATATTCCTGTTATTGGGGAAGCTCCGGGAAGGGATGAAGATGAAGAAGGGAAAGGTTTTATCGGGAAGGCTGGAGATTTGCTTTGGAAAGAGTTTTGGAAGTATCGTTTGACTCGCAGACAATTTCATATTTGCAATGTTTGTCGCTGCTATCCAGGCAGTGTTAGAACTCCTAAGCCAGAACATATTATTGCTTGTGCAAAATGGCTTGATGACGAAATCAAACAGTTAAATGCAAAGATTTGCCTTGCCTTAGGCAATACCCCATTAAAATATTTTAGGGGAGATGATGGAGGCATTATGAAATTGTCTGGAACGACAGAGTGGAATGAGGCCAAACAAATTTGGATTTGTTGGAGTTTGCATCCATCAGCGGTTTTGCGTAATCCAACTAATAGGCCTATATTTGAAGAGGGAATTAAAAATTTTGCAGATAAACTTCAATTATTGGGAGGGTTGAAATGACAGAGAGACAAGAGTTGCATTTGAAGTATAGACCGAAGGGATTTGATGAATTTATTGGTAATGAGGCTTTGAAAGAATCGTTGTTGGCCTCAATTGATAGAACAAGGACAATATTGTTTTATGGCAGGAGAGGGTGCGGCAAAACAACTATTGCAAGATTGATTGCTTCTCACTTAAAAATTGCTGATATTGATATCGTTGAACTTGATGCAGCAGATAATACTGGTGTTGATAATGCACGATCAATTAAGCAAGCAGCGTCATATTCTCCATTAGGCGGCAAACACAAAATTTTTATTATTGATGAGTGTCATCGATTGACAGGCAATGCTTTTGATTCCCTGCTCAAAACATTAGAGAACCCTCCTTTTCACTGTTATTTTATCTTATGCACTACTGAATTATTAAAAGTCCCTGCTACCATTAAGAGTCGGGCAAAATGCTATGAAGTGAATCCATTAAACGAGAAAGAACAAAATTTTCTCATTCGTTGGATTTGCCATGAAGAAGAAATTAAGATTGATCCAGAAATTAAACGGACAATTATAGAATGTTGTGAGGGAGTGCCACGGGAAATCATTATTGCCTTGGACACTGTAAGAGATGTTAAGAATAATGAAGATGCAATTTCTCTTATTCATGCCGCTGTTCATAGGGAAGTAAAAGAACTTTGTGATGCGCTCTTGAATCAAGCAAAATGGCCTGTCATAGCAAAGATTTTGAAAGAATTAAAAGATGAACCTGAAAGAGTTAGAATGGCAGTCTTGGGGTATATGGCAGCTGTATTGTTGAATGGCAAAGGAAATGATATTGCAGCATTGATTATTGAACAGTTTTCACAGACCTTTATTTATGCTGGTAAGGCAGGATTGGTTTATTCCGCATACATGTGTCAATTAAATAAATAGAGGAGATTTAGAAAACAGGCTTATAATATAATATAAGCAAAGAAAGGAGGACTTTATGGATGATAGATTTGAAGATGTAGGCGGTGATGTGTTGCAATTGGCTCGTGAAATTCAGGAAGGATATTTCCCAGAGAATGAAGATTTAAATATCAAATATTTATTTGATCTAAAAGAAAGAATTTCTGACGGGAGACATGTTCTTGGAAGATGTCAGAGAACAAATGATGTTATACGTCATTTTACTAAAGGAGAAGTAAAAGATTTGAGCGGGTATCAATATATCATTTATCTTGATAAATTGGCATATTTGAATATGTCCCAGGAAGACAAAATACGGTTAATTCGGCATGAGCAGCGTCATATCTTATATGACCCAGAGTCTAAGCATCCATATAAAATTGCCCCGCACAACATAGAGGATTTTATTGAGGAGATTGATATTAACAAACAGGATTTTTCATGGTTGTCTAAAAACGCAGTTATTGCAGAGGCATTGTATTGTCAAGCAAAAGAAGAACAAAAGAAGAAAGGGAAAGGAGAACAGCTTCCATTGCGTAAACTTTCAATTAGAAAAATGGAGGATTAAATGAGCGATCAATTTGACTACAAGCAAGACGTTCAAGTGAATGAAAATGATCTTGATGGGGAGTGGATTAGACAAGCAGCTTTATATGCAAATTGGGCTGTTCAATATGCCAGAGAATTGAGATTGAAAGATATTATCTGG
>Ga0172380_10007766_pt1 | contig 11959 bp, 21 predicted proteins | sample Leawe162metaG_FD_119747 | JGI IMG/M metagenome (GOLD analysis project Ga0172380, IMG submission 119747) | Leachate microbial communities from a municipal landfill in Southern Ontario, Canada - Leachate well 162 metaG | ecosystem: Engineered > Solid waste > Landfill > Unclassified | place... | reverse complement strand
CGGAGCGTAGGTATTTTAGGTAGAACATGGTTTAATATTTTAAACTGTATATATCCGATAGTTATGGGCAATTATTTAGACGCTCCTTCCAAAAATGGATTGACATCTTCGCCAAGTTCTTTACTACTATGCTTCATTAAAATTTTAACCATATCGCTCTTGTTAATTCTTTTTAGGTTGTTAAATTCAGTGTATATTTCTTGGAGTATTACCTGAAATTCAGCATTACAGTTGCGTATTCCAAATAAAATACCATCGTTATAACTGCCCATAACACCAGCTATATTAAATTGCTGTGTTTCTGCGTTATTCGAGTTTTGTTCGTTGTTCATAATTCTATGTAATTTGATAGTTTAGTATTTCAAAATCAGCAACTAAACATAGCTGTAAACGTTAACACCTATTTCCAGACACCACTATCAGTGATGGCATGTCGGTTTGAATTAGTCCATGTGTCGACAGAACCGTCTTTATGCTCTTCGACCCATTTGGTCATATACTCGCAAAGTTGACCATGCCATACTTTTTGACCTTCAACAGGTTTCCAATGTTCTGTTTCTGCTTTTTTTGCATTCTTCAAATATTCGTTAATTTCCCCGGTTGCGTTTACTGCTGGTAAATACAACCATCGTGGGGTAACAACGAAAGAGAGTTTATCGGCAAAACAAAGTTTAGAAGGCTGCGCACCGTTCTTTTTTGCGTAGTATCTGGAATGGTACATCGAAAAATCACTCCACTCCTTACCAAATACGCTCATTATCTTTGCTCCTAACTCAACATGTGTTTCTCCTTCGGGGCCATCCATGTTTGGCTTTCCTAAATATCCAAGATCATGTACAAAAAATGCAATCCAAATTCTCGGATCAAATGGAAACCCATAAAGTTTAATCCAAGCAATTGCCACGAAAAAAGGGTGCAAAAGAAAGCAATGCGCCCCGTATAATACTGATTTTGTTCCTACTTTCATATAATTGTATATTAGATATTTAATAAAAAAACAGGTGTTAACAATGTATATAGCAAATTGGGGGTGTCGTTCCAACTTGGTACATTCGCACTCTTTATTTAGTTTCTGCAAGCTGATAGGTTCGTGCGTTTTATCCACCAACTTGCCATATACCCACGTTAGCAAAAAGGTGGCTTAATTTTTGCCCAGTATCGAATTTCGTTATGATTGTAAGCCCATCCGCTACCGTTCCAAGTTTCCCAATGTATTTTACCATCCTTGCGTGTTATCAAGTATTTACCATATTTAGGTGGTCGTGTTTCAAGTTTGTAAAAGTCAAACGCTACCCAGTTTATAACAGCAAATAAATCCAATAGCTGCTCTTTTGCTTCCATTGGGCATATCACCCTGTCATAAAGCGAATCTAATATTTGGTCTATTTTTTTCACATCGCTACTGTATTTATCGCTACTGTATTTATTTACGTTCAGTTAAGCACAATACTACCAGTCGCTAAATCCACCAATCGGTTTACTATCAAAACCTGTCCTATCTTCATCTTTCCAATGTTTATGTAAGTTAAATTCGTAATCATTTTCTTTTTCACACTCAAAACAGTAATTAGGTTTAGCCTCAAACCCTTTAATGCAAGCCGATTTGCTAACATTAGGTATAGTTAATTGCCTTTTACTCGTATTAGCACCGTTCGCTAACTTCTGTGGTTTGTATTCAAATTCTGCTTCTATCCACTTCGCAATTGCCGTTAATTGGTCTGTATAAGCATGGTAATCTTCTGCAATTGCCCTCATCTTATGGTAAATGTCTTGTGCTTTCATATCGCAACTATATATATCTGCCTACCGCTAAAACACCCTAACATCCCTCACCAACCTCTCCGGCCAAAACTTAATCAACGAATAAGGAACCCTAATTTTATTCCCATCAGAAACAATCATTTTATCAGTCCATCCATCGTGATGTTTAACGGTTATAACTTCCTCAATTGAATATCCGAGCAATTTAGAAAACACGAATTGAGATTGTGCATCTTTCTTGGCCATAAAATAATCCAATACATTTTTTTTTGACAACAACACTCCCAATGCTTCTCTTTCTGAAACACTTAACCTTACTTTATCCCAATTAAAAGGAAATCCAGCAGCAACCGGTTCAAACTCTTTTGGGATTAATTTTTCTTTTTCATTTTTTATTATTTTCATGTTGCAACATTTTAATAATCACTTTTAATTCAATTTTTACATTTACACCCAAAGTCCTGCTCGCAAGTAATTGCCGCATGAGGTCAACCGATGTTTTAGGTTTGGGTACGACAGCGCATTTTCTTTGTAAATCCGTTACGTATTTTAAAATGTAAGGGTAAACATTCATTTCGTAAGCAATCACATCCTTGGCATTAAGCACGGTGACATGGTCGAAGTTCCCAAAAGCCATCCCTACTTTCGTTTGACTATGTCTAAAAACATAGTGTGCCACGTACATTACAGACTGCCTTTTGCGCACCAAGTCCCTTGAATTTCTTCTGGTACGGTCAAAAACATCTTCACCGAAATACAAAAAGGATATTTTCCTTATTTTATGAAGGGATGGCTGCCTCATGCTCCTACATCGTAAATCAATTCGCTATTCCCGGCTTTTATTAATAAAACCCTTCCGTGGGTGCAACGATAAGTAACCGATGGGGATGTAATGTTGTATTTCAAGGCATATTCGCCCTTAGTGATTATTTTATCCCAATCAAAATTAGGAAAAGTGCGGTCGATGAATATTTTTTCATCTATTTCATGGCCGCATTTTACACATTTAAGATAAGCCCCAAATTGGGTCTTTTTATCTTTAAAAAATTCTAAGTACCCGTCTGGGCAGTTTGGACATACTATCATTGTTGTTTGTTTTTTTTTTTCGTGGGGATAGAAGGAATCGAACCTTCATTTTCGGCTAAGGAATCGAACCTTAGTACTTGTAAGCTTGACCTCCCAGCAACCACTCCGAAATTTAACGGCCATTAAGCGTCTGCCATTTCGCCATATCCCCATTGTATTCAAATAACTTTTTCGTTTTAAAAACCACCCTGCCTTATTTTCGCATATGGCAAGGCGGCGTTAATCCGTCTCGTGGAAATACGGCCATTGGATAGATTTGGAGACAATATGAACCGTCCATCAACCAAAACGGCGTACCGAATCTCCGTCCCACCAACATTGTTGGTACATCTAAGCTTCGATCCCTATGGCATTAGGGAGTTGTATCTCGGCACTTTAGTGACTTGGCATTCTTTTTTTTTATTTATTCGTTTTTGCCTCGCGGAAGATAAAGGATTTGAACCTTTGCGCCTTTTACAGCCTACTTGTTTAGCAAACAAGCCCCTTAGTCCACTTGGGTAATCTTCCAAATACCACCACCTATACTCAAAACATCCGTTACGCAACGCGAGAAAGTTTTAAACATCGGTGGTGGGAGAATAGAGGCAACATGAAAAAGAACTTGATTAAAGTCATGCACAAATGTAATTTAAATTTATTAGATTACAAAAATTATTTTAATTTTCTTTGACAAATCATTATTGCTTCATCAATTTCCCCGCGATTTATTTTATAATTAAAAGTAGTTTTGGACGATTCAAAAATACCATCCATAACCTCGTAATTATTATTGAATATATCATTGGCACTACCAGACAGCTTGACTTTATTCCACAAAATCAACGAAGCTGCATAATGGACCATAAGCATGCTCATTTCCACGTCAGATAAGATAAATACTTTTTGTGACATTACTTTTTAATTTTATAATTAATAACCCAATCCGCTACATCCATCTTGTCGGTAACCCCACGCTGGTCAAACCAACGGACTAAATCTTTATTGGCATTAATGCAGCCAAACCCTACTTTATCCCTGCATTCATCCTTACGCTTACGGCATCCTATACATTCCCATTTAGCCCCGGCTTTGTCAAAATCTGGAAATAACTTCCACCCCTCCCTAATGTTAGCCCAATGGTTGCTTCCCCCGGTAGCCAGCCATATCCTTCCCGGTTTGTTATCCGAAATAGCCATGACTAATGCTGTTTTTTCGCTTTCGACCACAGCTACTTCTTTGGTATCGCAATTTAATAAATGTTGGCCAAACAAACACCTGGCACTATATCCATCTTCAATCTGGAATTTTCTACCTGCACCTGAATCTTTTATGCGATGGCCATCTGGTCCATATTTTATTATAACATCATGGCAAACTTCGCCAAGCTCGTTGGCATACCAAAAAATAGTATTTTCTATGGTAAGATGTTCGCCGACTACATATAATTTAAATACTCTTTCAACCTTCTGCCTTCCGAAAACAGAAGATAGGTAATTAAATAAGTTTCCTTTGTAATTCATAGGCAATGTACTTTCTATGTGAAATTTATCTACAAAAATCCTTGGCTTATCCTGTCTTTTTATCGAAGATGGGGAAGGTTCAAAATCTTCCCTTAATTTATTTAAGTCCCCATATAATCTTAGCCATTCGGGCAACGAAATGTCGTCTCCCCCGTTTTCTATGATGTAAATACCCTTATCTTTTAATATGGCGTAAGTTTTATCCCGCTGCCGGTGCGGTTCGCCGTTGATGTGAGTAGCCGAAATCCACCTGTTGCTTTTTTTTACAAATGGTAAACCAGTTATTTCAGGAAGGGAGTTAAATTGTTTGTGATAGGGGGACATTTTTGGTTCAATATTTTAAACTGTATATATTTGATAGTTAACTGCAAGCATAAGACACAGCTTCGTAGCATTGTACTTCGATTAATTTTAACAATTCTTCTCTATCGGATAGTTTTGAATTATCAATATAATCGTGTTTGAATATAATTTTTTTAACTCCAGCTTGTATTAAGTGTTTTAAACAGTTATTGCAAGGTGTGTGAGTGCAATACATTGTTGTATTTTCAAGTGAAATACCTTTTTTTGCTGCATAAGAAATAATATTCATTTCAGCGTGTATTTCAAAAGCACTTGACCAATTATGGTGTAAATCTCTGTTTTCTTCAATTGATAAATCTAAGCCTTTGAATTTTTCTGAGCAATTTAAAAAACCTGAAATAGTTCCATTGTAACCCTGTAAAATAATTCGGTTATCTTTTACAATAACAGCACCTACTTTATATTTTACGCAATTACTTTCAATAGCAGTCCTTTCTGCTATATCCATAAATAACGATGAGTAATTTTTCATAATGATTAAATAAATGCCAGCAGTTAACCCGTGGTATAGTTAATTGCCGTGTTAGTACTAATTTGAAGCGTTACCACCCGCTTTTAGTTTCGTGTCGGTGGATAGTGTGTCGCCCGCAATCGGCAACTAACCATACCACCAACGTTGTGTGCAATTAATTTAAACTCACACAAAGTTTTTTTCGGTAAGTTAAAAGTGCTGCGTATTTATATTGTAAGATGCATTCTGGTGGAAATTCGCACAGTTGTATTTCATTGTAAATATCATGCCATATCGTAGTTATACTCTTTTCATTAACACAATGCACCGTCATTGGATGTTCTGGGTTTGATTTAAGAAAAACTTTCTCCCCACGCTCAAAGCAATTAACATCCGTATGTCTAATTGTATATTGTGCATCACATAACCTTAAATCTTCTTTTTTGAAATATCCTTCCATGTTTAAATAAAAAGTTGGTAACATGGCTTATATACCTGTCCGTTATAATCCAATCTTCAACTGTTCCGATTCCTTATACTGCTGTTTTCTCTCCGCATCCTCCGGCAAATCATAATTCCCTTCGCCGAACATAATATCCAATATCTTCCTGTATTCTATCAGGTAAACATTAGTCCTCCTTACTGTTTGGTAGTACCCATTTATTTCCCCCAGATAATCCACGTAAGCAATCTTCTTTACCCGTCCCACCTCGTTCTTTTCTACCTGAATCCTCAAATCAACCTCTAAAACATATTTAATGATTGATGGGCTTAACTTATGGTCCTGCCTGAATAAATTTTCTTTAATATCCGTGGCCGTGGCGTAAAAATAGACCACGCCGGTATCGTTTTTTTCAAGGTTGTTGTTCTTTTTTTCAAACCAATCCTTAATTCCCTCCAAAATATCCTTGGCATTAAGGCTAAGTGAAGATCGTTTGATTTTGGCCAATTCCAAAGTAGAATATTGTTTTTCTTCCAGCCATAACCTCGATAACGGTTCAGGCGTTTCCATCTTAAACATCCCCTTGCCATTGAACCTGTTTATCCACCTCCTGCACAAAAACCCAATCCAATCAGGTATTTCTTTTTTTAATAACTCTTTAAAATGAGGATCATATCCAGATGATATTTTAGGTATTTTCAAAACCCAAAACCTACTATCTTCCATGTCTAATTTAGCAAAATTGTCTTTGTTTGTGGCAATTGCCCACTTGGCGAAATTTGGTTTTTCTTCTGCTGACTTACGCATGGCCCTGTGTTGAATCATGGACGAGGTGATAAGGTTCTTGATTTTTTCCATCGACCTTTCGTCTTTCATTTTTCCTTCGTCAATCCCAACGTAATTCTTGTTGGCGATAGGAGAATTGAATTTATCCTCAAATACATCCGAAGTTATAATGGTGGCATTCTTACCATAAACCTCCTTCTTAAACTCTATTAGCGTAGTCTTCCCGGTATTATTTTCCCGAGAATACAAAACCTGCATTGGAAGCGGGTGTGCCGGGAACATAAATTCGACAACCATATAATCAATGCCCATTTGTATCTGATCCCCGTAAATATGCCTGAAAAGCTGGAGCGTATTTGGACAAAATTCTTCAAGATCCAAATCGTCTTTTATCCTGTCAGTGGGATTGAAATGCGGATAATTATAGGTGTTCCAAATTATTCCATCTATCACAAATTCATATTCCGAAGGTAGGTTACATGGGACCGGGTATTCGTAGTCGCAGTTGAATTTTCGGTAAATATCCAAAACTGATTTGGAAGACTTAACCTTATTCGTAAGGTCCTTGGTCACCTCGATAAAATCCAGATAATAAATCCTGCTGCCGTCCTGTCTTTTCTCCCCATTGGTTTTAGCCGTTGCCTTATATATAATGTCACCAATGGACATGTAAAGCCCATCATACAAGTAAGGTTTCAGTTTTTCCGGGATCAATTTAAGGATTATGTCATCCTTCATCATAAGTCATAGTTTTCAGTGGCAGCCAGTTCAAGCCATTGGATCAGGCTGCGTTTCCTAAAATAGAGTTTGCGGTTCTCCTTTAAAAATGGCATATCGCCACTTTCGACTTTTTTATATATGGTATGTTTGGACAATCCAAGAAATTCGGCGCATTCTTTGACCCCAATGAGTTTCATGTCAAAAGGTTCGGACATTATTTTCTTCCGTACTTCTTCCGGTATAATTACCTCTTTGTGTTCCCGTGGTTTTCGCGGTTCGCCTTTCTTTTTTCGCCTATACTTCCTTTTTTTGTTGATCGGTTGGTATTCCATAATAATCCCTGAATTTCCTTAAAATAACCTCTGGCCTTACGCCAGCAATTAACGACCTCTTAATCAACTCCCTTTCTTCCGCTTCCAGTATCAAAGCGTTAAGTTCATTGTTACCGGACTTAGCAATACCAAGTTGGACGTATATTTTATCGGGAATGTGAGATATCTTATTTTTTGACAACTCTTTATCCGCACGCGAAAACACTTCGTCCCAGTAATCAGAACCTTCTTTGGATTTGTCCCACATAAAACCACCTTGCCCCACCCTACAAAGTAAATCTATTTCATCATCCGGCTTATTTCCCTGGGCTGCCTGATTGGCCAATGCCAATTGTTTGATGTCGGATGGCAAATCTTTAATCTTCATTTGTTGCCTCCTTTCCGCAAGGTTCGCCATCGTCGAAAACATAATACTCTAATAGGTCGTTGTAATTAGCCCCTAAACAGCTAATTCCATCCTTACAATAGTCCGTAATCATATACAATTTATCTTCCCCAATTTTCTTGACCCACTTTCCCCTGAACCATTCATTATCCTCAATGGTAAAAGGCACCATTTTAGGCCCCGTTTTGATCCGATATTCGCAATCGCGTTGCCACTTTGGTTCGGGCGCAAAAAGCCAACCGCTACCCTGATTATATTCTATTTCCTTTCCCTCCGCAAACGCCTTAATTACCGGCAGCAGTTCTTGTGCCATTTTTCTGTCCATAATATTTTTTCCTCCATAAAATAAAATCAATTGTTAACCCTAAAGAATCCATCCTGGCGATATCCCTATTTGACATCATTTTTAAGCCTTGGTCGTACAGGCAGGCGCGATATCCAGAGTTCCACGCGTCGCTGTATTTGTTTCGTAAATTTACGGTATCTAAATTTACTTCAATTTTAGGCAATTCGCTATTTTTAAAATTGTTATAAACAAAAAATAATCCAATGCCCATAATATAAAACGCCATCAACAACAATACAACCCCTTTCATTTTTTGCCCCCTACCTTAATTAACACAACACCCCGCTTGTCCCATCTATTTTTAGCCTTGCATTTTAATAATTTACATTTATCGTAGTCCCCAAAAAAGAAACAACCTTCGCAATCGTTTTTGGCAACAACACATCTCAACCTACTCCCTTTGTGGGAATAAAATACCCCTACTTCCGGTTCAAAAACAGTCCAAAACCTAAGTTCGTTTTCCCCAACCTGCTGTTTGCCTACTATCCCATCAACATTATCGCCCGAGGAAAATTTCACGAACATCCCGCCAGGGGCGCATTCTATCCTAATCATTGATGCCTGATACGGACGAACCGAAGGGGAAAAGACCATGCACTTTTTTGCGAAACAGCATTCCTCACAAGACCCGCCCCCCTTAAACATATATAATCCGCTGCCAACCTTGTATTCTTTACCAAATTCAGGCCTGACGAGGTCATCGCGGCGGATTGTTTTAGGTTTTGTCGATTCAACAGCTTTCTTTTTGCCCCCCAAAACAACCTCCTTCCCTCGTTCGTAAAAAGACCTCCTGTTTATACAACATCCAGACTTCTTATTTCTGGGGCTATAATTTTCGCAAGAAGGCCCACAATTACCATCCTCACCGACGGCTTCAACAGCGTGGCAATAGAAATAACCTTCCACCCGTAGGCGTTTGGCTTCATACAACTTCATACCGTCCAGCCCAAGCGATTTCATTTCATCCACCCAATATTTTTTGGTCATGGGCGTTTCGCTGGTTTCTGAAAAATAAAATTTGCTCATGACCTGAACATAGGTATTATTTTATTCCCTTGGCATACGTCGCATTGGACTGTTGCGCTGGTAGAACGCCATTGGTTGGGCATATATCCAGCCCCTTGGCATTTTGGGCAAAGCTGATATGGAATGTGGGCCTGATCGTATTGTTCTTTTTCATACACCGGCTCGAACCACAAATCCAGCACCCCAGCCTCCCGCCATTTACTTACACCCTCGAAATAGTCAACTTTATACAACCTGTCAAACTTAGCTATGCTTTGTGCTGCGGCTTTGTATTTCTCGCAGCCTTTTTTCAGTTTATAACCGATAATTTTCTTTTCTGTCATTTTCTCCTGTTTTTAGTTAACACTTGGCCTTAAATAAGCCCTCCACAAATATAATACTAAATAATACTAATCCAATGCCTTTTTGCTTTTTTATTTGAAATTTACCACGTTCCTGTGCGAAACAAAGGCGTTTAAACGCTTATTTTTAAACGTTTACGTAGATAAAAATTTTTTTGACCGGAGATAGGGAAAGCCAAAATAAGTACTTTGATTACATGTCTTTTCGTGTCCAAGCGTTATTAACTAAAACACAATGACTTACAAAAACACTTTGATTAAAAGTTAGACTTTGATTACATTTAGCCCGTTTTTTGGACAGACTTGGACATGAGAATTTAATTTAGTTTACGTATTATCAGTACTTTAATAAAAATATATAATATAATATATAAACATTAATTATTATATATATATATAATAAGAACCCCATAGGGCAGTGGAATATGGAAAAGAAATAAAGAAATGGGAACACACATAGGCCGTTTTCGGGCATATTATTATTGTAAAATATTATAATATGTTTATAAATAATGTATTTAGTTGCGTATTTAACCGTAATTAGCGAATTATAGTGTCCATCCTTGTCCAAGCTTGTCCAAATACCCGTATTTTCTAATCAAAGTATGCTAATCAAAAACCCTGCAAGCCAATAAACACGTTTTAAAACTTTGATTACGTGTCCAAGGATGTCCAAGGTTAAATGATTGATATATATTAAAGTAAGTTATGACTTTGATTATATGTCCGAGAAAAAGCCAATCCTTGGACACGGATGGACAAGAAAAGATGTGAAAATTAAATATATTTAACAATAATATAATGTATTTAACATATATGTTATTTTTTTGGGATATGAATAAAAAAAATAAAAAATTTATAGGGGTACTCAACCCCCTCCAGCCATGTACTAAAAAAGGGGGTGGCACCCCCTTTGTTATTGTTACATTTCTCTTAGGAATGCAACATTGAATATATAACATGCTGATTTACTGTTTCTTAGGTAGTTCATATATCACAATATTGCTGTTTTCCGTGGTTTTTTCTTTGTTCCATTGCTTCAACTCTATAAGGCGCGGCATCAGGTCTTTAATGGTCTTACTATCTGATCTATTGTTATTTATAACGTTTTCTATGATAGAAATGGCACTATCTCTATCTAAGTTGCCAGTTTGTTCTAAAATTTTGTCACTATCTGGTGACTTTTTACCCGTTTCGGTGTTCATTTCATAAACATTTGAACATTTCGTTAGAATGTTCAAAATATTTTGCTTCTCAACTTCTAAAAGGAGCTTAATTTTGTCGCTTCCAAAAAACTTAGCCGACTGTCTAACAAGCATATCTGGAGTTAACGGGTTATCTTTGCCCCTGAAGATGGAATAAGCCCTTTGCTTGTCAAAATATATAAGATAGTATTGTACTGCCAGCACCTCAAAGGGATCATAATTAAACACGCCTTTGTCGCCCTTTATATAGCTTGTCAGTTGTTCGTTTCGCTGTATCCTGGTCGCCATAATATTTTTTTTGTTCAAAGTTATTTCAAATACATATAATATACAAATATACATATACACATATCTATATATGTTCATCTATATGGGTGGGGAAGTGGGGCTATGGTGTACTATATTAGTAGTTATACAACTAAGTACTTAGTTTAAGCGGCCAAAACGGTATATTTTGTTACATTTCTTGAAAATATTTTTAAATATTTATGTAAGTTGCTGATATACAGTAAGAAAGAAAGTGAAAATATTTTGATTACATTGTACATTATAATCAAAAGTGTAGTATATTAGTATCAACAAAGAGGGACATAAAAGCCCTAAGTTCTAAGAAAAAAAGCTTACATACTCACAAAAACGGCGGAACAAAGGAAAGGCCGGAAAGTAAACCCAAAGCCTGGGTTTGACTGATAAAGGGTTCTGAAAGGTCGGAACTGAAAAAACCCCTCGTATGCGGGGGAATAAAAAAAACCCTTCTTGCTTTTAATGGCAGGTTGGGGGCCAAGCCGCAAAGGCACAACTAAAAAATAGGAAACATGAAAACACTTTATGAAAAACAAATTGCACTTTTAGACAGGCGCAAAGAAATTATCTCAAACCTCAAAAACATACGCAAATGATGACAATATTAGTTAGTGCCATCCTGGTAACAGTTACCGGCGGCGTATATGCAGCAAGACAAGTAAGCAAAGAAAACCGGACGTTCGCAAAATTACTGGACGAAAGGGAAAATATCCTGCGTTCTTGGGATGTTGCAAATAATGAGGTTGCAAAGAGGTACTTATAAACAAAACAGCCCTATACGTCAAGGATGAGGCCGGTATGGGGCGCAAAGCCGCAAAGGCACGGATATTAACGGTTTATTAAGGTAGAATGTTGAAATGAAACACGGATAAAAACTTTTTAAAAACTATTTATATTAAAACATAATTATATG
>Ga0172380_10007765_pt1 | contig 11960 bp, 11 predicted proteins | sample Leawe162metaG_FD_119747 | JGI IMG/M metagenome (GOLD analysis project Ga0172380, IMG submission 119747) | Leachate microbial communities from a municipal landfill in Southern Ontario, Canada - Leachate well 162 metaG | ecosystem: Engineered > Solid waste > Landfill > Unclassified | place... | reverse complement strand
TTGTTATCAATGTGCAACGCCCTCACCCCAATCGGCAGGGTAAATTTGTTCCCGGCACGGAAAAAACCGATTCACCGCAGAGGACGCAGAGGAAAAGCATGAGGGGGTTTCCTCTGCGTCCTCTGCGGTGAAAAAGGTTTTGTCTTTATGGGTCATGAGTCGAGCTGAGTCGAGTCTTCAGCACAAATAATGTTAACGATATTTGCGCGCTGCTGTACTAGGATTATTTATTTCGCATTGAGGAAGATTGACTGGCAATTTACAACTTCGGATACGCGGATTAAGCTGATTCTCCTTTATCCGAACCTATTGTTGTTACGTGGTGCTAGATGGAACCCAAAAATATTTTTGGGTTCCTCGACTCAACGGTAATCGATCAGTGGCGCATGGGCATCGCGGCGGCTTTCTGCTGCGGGGTGAAGCGCGCCTGTTCGGGAGATTTGCCGGGCATAGTGACCGATACGACGACTTTCATGTCGGGTGCGAGTTCGAACTGGCCACTGCCTTTTAATACGTTGTCGCCGGACGGTTGCAGTTTGATTGATGCCTTGGTTTTGCCGGATAGCACGGTGGCATTGCCGGTCGCGCCGCTGGACGGTATTTTTGCGCCGGCGTGGTCGGTGAGGTAAACCGTCAGTTCGTTGGGTTGGGCAAGCAGTTCAAAATGGTAGGGACCGGCCATGTGCATCTGGCCGCCGTGTGGGGTGGGCTGGGAATCCAGGTATTCGTCGCTGTGGGCGTAACAGGGGACAGAAGACAGAAGACAGAGGACGGAAAATAAAGATGCCAGCAAGCGGCTCATGATGTTGCTCCTTTCGGTTGAAAAAACAAAGTTGCTCAGGGGCTAGGGATCAGGGGCTACGCGGGAACGGGAACACGAAAATACAATATAGTCTCCGCGTTTGCCACCGGCTCAAGAAGCGTTGGGACGCGAAAGATAAGGCTGTCTTCACCGACGGACGTTCTCGCGTAGCCCCTAGGAGCCTGTCCCCTGAGTAGTTACAAAGAAACAAATTCAAAATGCAGTGTGTTGCTTCCGGCATGTCCGGCTAAAAAGTTTCGTTCGCGTGAACGGCAAGGATTTTCGCCAGCGGTTTTTCTCCCCACAGCCAGAACATCACCGGCGTGAGCAGGGTGTCGAGCAGGGTGGAGCTGATTAGTCCGCCGAATATCACGGTTGCCACCGGGTGCAGGATTTCTTTGCCTGCTTCGCCTGCTGAGAGCATCAGCGGGGTCAATGCGAAGGCGGCGACCAGTGCGGTCATCAGCACCGGGGTGAGGCGTTCCAGGCTGCCGCGCACGATCAGTTGTTTGCCGAAGGTTTCATTCTCATGCAGCGCCAGGTTAAGATAATGGCTGATTTTCATGATGCCGTTGCGCGCGCTGATGCCCGCCAGGGTGATGAAGCCGATCAGGGAGGCGACCGATAGCACCCCGCCGGACAGTTTTAGCGCGACCACGCTGCCGACCAGCGCCAGCGGGATGTTGCCCATGATGATCAGCGCGAGGCTGGCGGAGCGGTAACGCCCATACAGCACCAGGAATATCAACGCGGCTGAGATGAGCGACAGCAGCGCGATCAAGGCGGTGGCTTCCTCCTGCGCCTGGAATTGGCCTTCCAGGCTGATGGAATAGCCGGTCGGCAGCGGAAAACGGTCGATTTCGGCGCGGATTGCGCGCACGATTTTCGCCATGTCGCTGCCGTCGGAATTCGCCGACAGCACGATACGCCGCCGTCCGTTGTCGCGGCTAATCTGGTTGGGGCCATCGGAATCTTCTATGGTCGCGATTTGGCTCAACGGGACGTTGCCCACCGGGGTTTCGATCAGTAAGTCGCCCAGGCCGCGCTCATTGCGGTCGCGGTCGTCGAGGCGCAGCACCACGTCGAAACGCCGGTTGTCCTGCACCACTTGCGCCACGGTTTTGCCGCCCACCAGGGTTTCCAGCGCGCCGTTCACCGCCGCCGGGGTGACGCCATGCACTGCCGCGCTACGGTAGTCGAGGCGCACTTGGCTTTGCGGGATACGCACTTGTTTTTCGATTTGCAAATCGACCAGTCCGGGGACGTTGGCCAGCCGGGTGCGCATCCCTTCGGCTAGGCTGCGCAAGGTGTCCAGATCGTCGCCGTGGATTTTCATTGCAATCTGGGCGCGCACGCCGGACAGCAGGTGATCGAGGCGATGGGAAATCGGCTGGCCTATGCTCACCTGGGCCGGCAGGGTCGCCAATTTGGCGCGGATGTCTTGCAGGATCGCGTCGCGGCTGCGCAATGATGCTTTCAGATCGACTTCGATCTCGCCGGAATGCACACCCTCGGCATGTTCGTCCAACTCGGCGCGACCGGTGCGCCGCCCGGTTTTTTCCACCTCGGGAACCTGGCGCAGGAGTTGCTCGGCCAGCGCGCCGATGCGGTTGGATTCGCTTAAACTCGTGCCGGGGTTCATCAGCACACTGACGGTCAGCGTGCCTTCGTTGAAAGCCGGCAGGAAGGCGCGTGGAAAGGTCGAAATGGCTGCCGCCGCCAGCACTACCGCCACCAGCGCGGCGCCCAACAGCAGCTTGGCATGGTTGAACGACCAATTGAGCAGGCACGCATCCCCGGCTTTCAGTTTTTTCACCAGCCAACTATCCTGCCGGTGTTCGGTCAGTTTAGCGCGTCCCAGCAATGTGTAGCACAGCACCGGCGTGACGGTGAGCGACACCAGCAAGCTGGCGAGAATAGAAACGATGTAGGCGACGCCCAGCGGCGCAAACAGGCGACCTTCGATGCCCGACAGCGCAAACAGCGGCACGAATACCAGCACCACGATGAGCGTGGCGTAGACTATTGAAGAACGCACTTCCAGCGATGCGGCAAGGATCACGTCAAGCGTGGACTTAGGCTGCGCCATATCGTGATTGATGCGCAACCGCCGGTAGATATTCTCGACATCCACCACCGCATCGTCCACCAGTTCGCCGATGGCGATAGCCAGTCCGCCCAGCGTCATGGTGTTGATGGATAGCCCGAACGCCTTGAACACCAGCACCGTGACCAGGATGGAGAGCGGAATCGCGGCGAGCGAGATCAGCGTGGTGCGAATGTTGAGCAGGAACAGGAAGAGCACGATCATCACCATCACCGCGCCGTCGCGTAGCGCTTCTTCCACGTTGGAGATGGATTTGCTGATGAAATCCGCTTGGCGAAAGAGTATCTGCGGCGGCTTCACGCCGGGCGGCAGGGTTTTTTGCATTTCCTTCAATGCGGCTTCGATTTCCCGGCTGAGTTTGACGGTGTCCGCCGTCGGCTGTTTTTGCACCGACAGGATCACTGCCGGCTTGCCGTTGAAACTCGCGTCGCCGCGCTTGACCCGCGCCGCGAACCCGACTTCGGCGACCTGCTTGAGGAGCACCGACGAATTTTTGCGGCTGCTTACCACCAGTTCTTGCAAATCCTCAATGCGGGTGGTGCGCCCGATGTTGCGGATCAAATATTCACGCGCGCCTTTTTCCAGGAAGCCGCCGCTGGTGTTGAGCGAGAAATTGCGTATCGCACCCTCCAGTTGTTCCAGCGTGACGCCGAGATCGCGCATCATTACCACATTGGGCGTCACTTGGTATTGCCGCACCTCGCCGCCGATAGGGATGACCTGCGACACGCCGGGAAGGGTCAACAGGCGCGGGCGCAGCACCCAGTCGGCGGTTTCGCGCAACTGCATGGGGCTGGCTTCGCCGGTCAGCGCGACCAGCATGATTTCGCCCATGATGGAAGAAATCGGCCCCATCTGCGGCACAATACCGGCGGGCAACTGCTCGCGCACCAACCCGAGGCGCTCCGTGACTTGCTGGCGGTTGCGTTGGATCTCGCTGCCCCAACTGAATTCCACCGTGACGACGGATAAGCCGATGCCGGACACCGAACGCACGCGCGTAACCTGCGCCAGGCCGTTCATCGCGGTTTCGATGGGGAATGTGACGAACTGCTCGACTTCTTCCGGCGCCATTCCGCTGGCTTCGGTCATCAGCGTGACGGTAGGCCGGTTGAGGTCGGGGAATACGTCCACCGGCAACTGGCGTAACGTAAACGCGCCGTAAACGATCAGCAGCACGGCAAAAGCCAGGGTGAGCAGGCGCTGATGCAGGCTGGTTTTGATGATGGTCTGGAACATGATTTATCCAAAATGAGGTGATGAGTAATGGGCGGTGGTCGGGAGATTTTCATCACCCATCACTCATTACCCATCACCTAATTTAATGCACTTGATTCAGCAGCGCCGCGCCGCGCACCACGATGCGCTCACCGGCCTGCACGCCTTCGGGAATCGCGACATGGGCGGCGTCCAGCGCCTGGGTTTGCACGCGGCGTGGGACGAAGCGCTCAGCGGAAACATGCAGCCACACGAAAGTATCGCTGCCGGTGTTCTTGACGACCGCGGACTGCGGCGCTGCGACGGCTTTTACGCGCCGGCTGGTTTCGACCGCCACCCGCACCGGCTGGGCGACGTTAAGCGCGGGCAGCGGCGGCACGATGCGAAACTGCAAGGGCAGCGCATGGTCGCGCAATTGGCCGCCGCTGCCGAGATAAGCCAGTTTGAAGGGTTTCCCGTCCGCTCCCGCCGCGCTGGCGGCGGCGATTTGGCTAGGCAGCGCGGGGTCGTAGGCGATGGCTTCGACCATCAGCTTGTCCGGATTGATAATCTCGAACAGCGTTTCGCGTGCCTCCACCACTTGGCCGGCGGTGATGTTGACCGCGCTGATAATGCCCCCGACCGGCGCTCTTAACGCCTCTTTGCGGTTCAGCGCGCCGCTCAGCGCGGCTTTGCGCTCGGTCAGTCCGAGCAATTCGGCGCGCAGGCTTTCCACTTCTTTTTCCGGGACGATGCCTTCCAGTTGGCCAAGGCGCGCCAGGCGTTTTTCCGCCAGGGCGCTTTGCGCATTGATTTCTGCCAGTTGCGCAAGGCTTGCGCCGCGTTCCAGGTTCCCGGTTATCGGTGTCAGCCAAGCCAACACTTCACCCTTGGCGACGCGGCTGCCGAGATGCGGCACGCCCTTGGGTTCAGACTCGATACGCCCCGGCTGGGAAGATTGCACCCGCCCGCTGTAAGTCGGGTCGGCGACGATATGGCCGTTGAGTTCGATGCTGAACGGTCGGTCGCTGATTGCCGCCGTTTCGGTGCGTATGCCCCAGGCGCGTTGCGCCGCTTTTGGCACGAACACGCTGCCGTCGGCCAGCCGCGACGGCTGCCCGGGGTTCGCGGCCACCGGGTGCGGCGCATCGCCGTGATCTTCCCCGCCGTGCGCAAAAGCGGAAGGATTATGCAGCGCCAACAGCACCGGCAACACCGCTATCAACAGGAGCAGCGGCAGGAGCGGCTCTTGCGCCGGTTTGGATGTTCTCTTCCTGCGTCGTGCGACGAGGACGAGGCGGAAAATAAGCGTAGCGACCAGCAACGCCAGCATCCCTCCCCCGCCCAGCAGCGCATAGCGGTTTTTCCACTGTTGCGGCAGCGGCTGCGTTGCGGCAACGGCAGTTGCAGCGGTCGGTATTTCGATCACGCCGATCAGCAGGTCGTCGATATTTTTAGTCTGGAGCGTCACCACCAGATCATGTTTGCCGGGGTGGGCAAGCCAGGGCGTGGGAGCGCTATAGCTTCCGTCCGGCGACGCTGTCGCGACGATCTTGTGGTTCTCCCCCTCGATTTCGATTTTTGCGTCGAGCACCGGCTCGTTGCCGGCATAACTGTCGGCGTACAGGATCAGCTTTTCGCCGTGCAGCTCGGCGACCAGCTCGATGTCCGGCGATTTGGCCTCGAAACGGGGAAGGCTCGCAGCGGCAACCGGGGCAGCGGCGTGCTCACCGTGATCCTCGCCGCCGTGGGCGTGTGCCGGAATAGGCAACAACAGTACAACGAGGGAGAGCAGGAACGATTTCATGGCAACACCCCTTGCACTTGGTTGAGGCGCGCTTTCGCCTGGGCTATGCCGATTTGGCGCAAGACATAGTTCAGTTCGCTTTCGTGATGCGTGGCGCGGGTTTTCAATAAATCAACCAGGCTGGTTTCACCAAGGACAAAGGCTTTTTGCAACCATTTCAGGTTTTCCCGCGCCAGGTCGCGCTGGGTGGCGGCCAGATCAAGCTGGGATACGGCGGTGGAAAGAGTTTGCCGCGCGCGCACGATGTCCAATCCCAAACGCGCCTGGGCTTGCCGGTATTCGCTTTCCGCCTGGATCAACGCCACGTTGGCCGCAGCGATAATGGGACGGTTGCGCGCCTCGGTGGCTAAGGGCAGGCTCAGGCTGATCCCGACGCTATCGGCATAAGCCGTATCGGCCACGCCACGCTCGACGCGCACGAACACCCCCAGTTCCGGGTTGTCGCGCGGGGTTTTGCCGGCCAGCTTGATTTTGGCCTGCGCCAGCGCTATGCCCTGGCGCGCCGCTTCCAGGCGCGGATGCGCAGAGGGCGGCGCTGCCGGGGCGACGGCTTCCTCATCGTCATTCGGCAATTGCTCATCCCCGGTCAGCACTTGCCAGTTCTGGCGGATTTCCTCGGCGCGCGTCTCGCGCTCAAGCAAGGCGGCGCGCGCCGCCAGGGTTTCGTGGCGCGCCAGATTGAGATCGACCTTGGCCAGATCGCCCGCCTTGATGCGACGCTCTACGCTCGACTCCAGCGTCTGCGCCGTTTTCAGGCGGTTGCGCGCCAATTCCGTTTCATTCCGGGCAAGATGCCAAGCCCACAGCATTTCGCGCAACTCGCCGGCGAGAGCCAGACGCAATACGGCAACGGAAGCGCCATTCTCGGCTGTGCCGGTTTCGGCAAGTTGTCGCCGGGCGCGACGTTCGCCCGGCTGCCACAAGGGCAGCCCCAGCTTTGCCTCCCATTCACGGCTACCGAGATTGGCGTTGAGCTGGTCGCCGCGCTGGGAAAAGCTCAAGACCGGTGCGGACGGCGTCAGGCTATCCGTCGCATCGCGTCTCGCCTGGATTTCGTCTTGCGCTGCAATCAGCGTCTGGCCTTGCGGGTTGCGCAGCCAGGCTTTCTCCAGCGCATCGTGCAGATTTCCGGCGTGAACCGACAGCGAGACGAATAGTCCCAGGAACAATAAATTACGCATGATCGCTCCTTCTTGCCGAGGCAAGACAGGTAAAAAAGGAAACCGGTCGGGAATAAATCCGACGGAATAACAGCTTTTTAGGCGTTGCGGACGAGAGGCGGACGTTGCGGTTGTTCAGGATAGAACCGCGAAACGGATAATAGAGGCGCGGGATAAAGAGCGGCATCGCCGGTCGCAAGCAGAGGCAAAACCACGGGGGAGGTCACGGAAAGGTTGCACAACGAACAATGCGTACCGTCGCCGCAGGAATTCATGGGGTGCGCCGGAGATGCGTCGTCGTGGTGGCAGCAACCGTGATCCGCCATGTCGTGACCTGCCGTGTCGTCGTCCATGGACAGGGTCATGGCGTGATCGGCCTGCCCGTGCTGCGCCAGCGCCTTGACGCCCATAGCCAGCCCTTGCAGCGGCAGGCCGACAATCAGGAGCAGCAGGATAAATTTACGCAATGGTGCAGACATGGAACAATTCTAATGCCATAGGCGCAATAAATGCAACAAGATTAGCGTATCGCCAGGATAAATTTGTTCTCATGCCAGGGTGGATAAGTGTGCGCCGCATCCACCGCGCCGACGCTACGTTCGAACCTGAACGTGATTCTCCGGCTCAACCGACAACCGCATCCCTACCGATTTCAAAACCGCAAGCAATGTTTTCAAAGTAGGGTTGCCTTTGGGCGACAGTGAGCGGTAAAGGGCATCGCGGCTGATACCCGCTTGGGCGGCAATGGCGGCAAGGCCGCCGTAGGCTTCGGCCACATCGCGCAAGGCCAGCAATCCAGCCGCGCGGTTGTCGGGATCATCCAGCTCATCAAGCGCAGCTTTCAAGTATTCGACAGCGAATTGACGATCTGCGCGCAATTCCTTGATGGTTTCCTCCAGGTGGGAGACCGAAGCTTTCCATTCCTTTTTGGCGCCGGCCTCACCACCGCTCCGGCGGGCGGGTTGTCTCTCCGAAACTTGCGTTTTCATGCGTTTCTCCGTTTCCAGTCCGACCAGAAATCCTTTGCGCGTTTGATGTCTGCCCGCTGCGTATCCTTATCCCCGCCACAGAGCAGAATGACCAAAGATTGGCCAAATTGGCCATAATACACGCGATAACCTGTGCCAATATCGATACGAAGCTCGGATACGCCATCGCCGACTGGCTTGCAATCCCCGAAATTCCCAACCATCACCCGTCGTAGGCGAGTCTCGATCTGCACCCGCGCGCGCGTGTCGCGCAAGCTGCCCAGCCAGTCGGTTACAGGGGAGTTCCCGGCTTCAAGCTGGTATCGGAGTATCTCGATCATCACAATGGCTATGGGTCTGCCGCGACAGCAGCCCAACCCGCCTCAAGCCGTCAACTCTTTCAGCAAATCCGGATGCCTGTCCAGCAACTTCAACAGCAACACCGTCGATTTGTGCGGCTGAGTCTTGCCGCGCTCGTACTCCGAGAAGGCGCTCGCCCCGCCGCCGAACAACCTACCCGCCTCGGCCTGCTTGAGTCCCAGCTTCTTGCGGATGGCGCGCATTGAGGTCGCGCGCTGTTGGTCGGCTGATTGGCGTAATCCCTTCAGCGCTTCGTTAAAGCGTTGCGCATCGTCCTTATCGGCAAATTCACATTCGCCACACACAGGGCAATGCCATCCATGCACTTCCGGCACAGTCACCGACAGTCCTTCGATAGTTTCAACCAAATCACGCACGCCGTATTCCAGCAACGTGCCATCATCGCACTGCAAGCAAAACGCCGGATTTCTCATTGTCACACCTCCTTGAACTGAATTTTATGGAATCCATCAATAACAATCAAGCATTACTCTTTATTTCCGCGCCGCGAACAAATTTACCCTTGCCACAGTTTGCTACGGTTGCTCGCCGCGCGATCCCGAAACGCGCCGGAATGCTTCCTCGTTGCTGACATTTATCATCGCAATCAGGTAGTATGTCCCGATTGCATTTTTGGTGCATCTCCCGGCTTCCCCTATTTTGAAATCCACAACTCCATCGCCGCCAAACCTGGAGATTAACCTGCTTGGCCATGCCGAAATCCGGCTGAACGGCCTATCCATCCAGGAAAAATTCCAGAACAAGGTGCTTGCTTTGCTGGCCTATCTCGCCACGGAGCGGCGTCCCCATACGCGGGAACATCTGATCGGGCTGTTCTGGCCGGAGGTCGAGCCGGAATCGGCGCGCACCAACTTGCGGGTGGCGCTTTATCGCTTGCGTCAGAGCCTGGGCGACGAGCGTTATCTGCAAAAAAGCCGGGAAGCCTTATTTCTCGCCCCAGACGGCTGTCGGGTGGATGTTGCGGAATTCATGAGTCCTCTCACCCCGGAGATTTCCCGCGAACAACTGGAATCCCGCATAGCGCTTTATCGCGGGCCGTTTTTCGACGGGGCGGATTTTGAAAACTGCCCGGATTTCATGGACTGGCTGACGCTTAAAGTGGAAACCTGCCGGCGTCAGGCGCTGGCCTTGCTGGATAAGCTGGTGGCGTTTTACGAAACCAGCGGCGACCTCGGGAAAGCGCTGAGCCATGTAGGCCGCCGTCTCGAACTGGAGCCGTGGGACGAAAGCAGTCACCGGAAAACCATGGCGCTGCTGGCGCAGGACGGCCAACAGGGCGCCGCGCTGGCGCACTACGAAGCCTGCCGGAGAATCCTCGAAAAGGAATTGGGCGCCGTCCCAGCCGCGCAAACCACGGCGCTTTTTGATAGGATAAAAGCCGGCAAACTGGCGCCCGAGGTCGCCAAGCCCTCCCCTTTTTCATTCCTTGGACAAAATGCTTGCGCGGCGCTGAACCAGCCGTTGAACGTGCTGATCGTCGACGACCATTTGCTGTTTCGCGCTGGGCTGTGCCTGATGCTCAACGAACTCGGCCCCGACGTGACGGTGTTCGAAGCAGCCAGTTGCGAGGAAGCGCTTGCCTTGCCGGAACCCGCGCACGGCTTCGACATCATCCTGCTCGACTTGAAATTTCCCGGCATGAGCGGATTGGACGGACTGCTGCTGTTCCGCAACAGCTACCCCGCTGCCCCGGTAGTGCTGTTCTCCGGCGATGAGGAAATGAGCGTGATCCAGGCCAGCCGCCAGCGCGGCGCCAGAGGGTATATCTCCAAAGCGATGGGCGCGGAAGCCATCGTCGCGGCCATCGAACGGGTGCTTTCCGGCGGGGTTTCTTTTCCCTTCGATGTGATGGAAAGTTAGTATACCTTTCCTCGCAGCAAGGGTAAATTTGTTCTCAGCACGGAAAAACCGATTCACCGCAGAGGACACGGAGGAAAACCCTCATGCTCTTCCTGTGCGTCCTCTGCGGTGAAAAAAGTTTTGTCTTTATGGATTGCCGTCATGAGTTGAGCAGCGTTGCGGCTCAGTTTGCCTGGGATTCATGCATGAATGTTTTCCATCATTGATTTTCATCATGAATCTCTGAGAACAAATTTACCCTGGTCTCACAACAGATAGCGCTTGTCGCCGCGGGCAAATCCCAGCAGGGGGGGCGTTATGCCTTTGCCCAGCGCAACGACCTTGAACAATTCCCCCATTTCCGCCGGGCTGAGCAGTTTTTGCGCTTGCGCCGCCAGCGGCAGGTAGGTGGATACGTCCTCCGGGGAGGTGCGCGCCAGAATGTCGGTCAGGCCGCAGTTGATCAGGAAATTCGCTTGCGTGGTATAGCCCAGCAGTTGCAGGCCGTGGGATAAGCCCTGCTGCGCGATGGCGGAGAAATCCACATGGGCGGTGATGTCCTGCAAACCCGGCAGGTAAAACGGGTCGTCGTGGGCATGGTGGCGGTAATGGCACATCAGCGTACCTTGGTCGCGCTGCGGGTGATAGAATTCCTGCGCGCCGAAGCCGTAGTCAATGAATAGCATCACGCCGCGCTCCAGGCGCTCCGCCAGCGTCGCGACGAAGGCGGAAGCCGCAAGGCCGATTTCGCTGAGGTATGCGCCGCGCTGCGCATCGCGCGCCGGTGGCAATTGGCCGGCGCGATCAAACAATTCACCTTCGGTCAGTTTGCGCTCGCTCCAGTGAAAAGTCTCGTCGCGCCATTCCACGCCGCGTTCGAAAAGATCGGCGCCGCGCCAGGCGAGCATTTGCACCGGCATGGCGTCCAGCACTTCGTTGCCGAGTATCAGGCCGCTGAATGTTTCAGGCAACGTATCCAGCCAGACGACTCGCTCCAGCATTTGCGGTGCGCGTTCTTCCAATAACCGGTGCTGGCGCTGGCGCAAGTCGGCGCTCACGTCCAGGATCAGGTAACGTTCCGGCAAGCGCCCGAGCGTTTTCAGTTCCCGCAGCAAGTCGAGCGCCAGCCGCCCGGAACCGGCGCCGATTTCCAGGATGTCGCCGCCCGCCAAGTCGAGCGCCTGGGCCGCCTGATGCGCCAGCGTCTGGCCGAACAATGCGGTCATTTCCGGCGCGGTGGTGAAATCGCCGCCGAATTTATCCAAACCGGAACCGAACTTGCGCAAGCCTGCGCTGTAATAGCCCAGCCCCGGCGCGTACAGCGCCAGTTCCATGAAACGGTCGAAGGGCAGCCAACCCCCCGCAGCCGCGATTTCGTCGCGCAGGCGGGATTCGACCAGATGACAATGTGCCAAGGCTGCCGGCGACGGGGGGGGAAGTGATGTGGTCATGGGGTAGTGGGGCTAAACGGTAATCCTAAACCGGACGAGCCGGAAGCCAACAGACATTTAGACAGGATTTACAGGATGAACGGGATAGAAAAAACCCATCCTGTCATTGATCGTTCCCACGCTCCAGTGAGTAGCGCCACCTAATTTGATGGTCTGATGTTCAAGTTAAATGAGGGGGGGCGTTATCTCCGACAAAATGCCAGCTACAAATCAGAACCTTGGGGCTCTGCCCCAAACCCCGCACTCGC
>Ga0172380_10007764_pt1 | contig 11960 bp, 8 predicted proteins | sample Leawe162metaG_FD_119747 | JGI IMG/M metagenome (GOLD analysis project Ga0172380, IMG submission 119747) | Leachate microbial communities from a municipal landfill in Southern Ontario, Canada - Leachate well 162 metaG | ecosystem: Engineered > Solid waste > Landfill > Unclassified | place... | reverse complement strand
CTCACGTCTGGGTCGCCGCCGGCAAGATACGGGTCACCGGCGGCACCAGTTTCGGCCAGTTCACCGTGGTGGGCTGCTTCGTCTCGCCGGCATTGGTCGGCACATGAAATCGCTACGCATTTTCCTGCACCTGTTGTCGGAGGCGCCACGGGGTCGGGTCGTCGTCCTGTTCGTGCTGATGCTCCTGGCCGGCTTGAGCGAGGGCATGGGCATCCTGCTCCTGGTGCCCTTGCTGGAGATCCTGCAAAACGGCGGCGACAGCCGCAACGGCTTGATCCGGTCCGTCGTGGCGGCCATCCAGTCCGTCGGCCTGCCGATTTCCGTGGTCGGGTTGTTGACCGCTTTTCTCCTCCTGGTGGCCTTCAGCAGCGCCATCCAATATAGCCGCGAGCGATTGGGCGCGACCCTGCAACACGCCCTGGTGGATCGGCTACGGCAGAGCTGTTTTGCCGCCTTGCTGGGCGCCGAGTGGCGCTGGCTCGCCGCCGGCCGCAAGGCCGATCACGCCAACATGTTGCTCACCGATGTCAGCCGGGTCGGCATCGGTCTGTATTTCGGCCTGGGCTTGCTGGCCACCTTGGCCACCATGCTGGCCTATCTGTTCGCCGCTTTTGCCTTGTCCTGGATGATCGCCGGCCTGGCTCTGGCCAGCGGCGGCCTGGTCTTGTATGCCCTGTCCGGCCAACGCCGCCAGGCCATGCAACTGGGAAAGGGCCTGGGAGACGCCAACCGGGCCATGCAAGGCAATGTCCAGGAAAGCCTGGCCGGCATCAAGCTGGCCAAGATACTGGGCAACGAGGCCCGGCATCTGGAACTGTTCCACCGGACCATCGGGCAGTTGCGACAACAGCAGCTCCGGTTTCAGGCCAGCACCAGCCTGTCGCGTGCGGTCTTCCAATTCGGCGGGGCGGCCTTGCTGGCCGGCTTCCTCTATGCCGGATTGAGCCTGTGGCACACCCCGCTGCCGGAGTTGATCACCCTGGTGCTGGTGTTTAGCCGCCTGATTCCGATGTTCGCCTCGGTGCAGCAGCACCACCACCATTGGCTGCATGCCCTGCCGGCGTTGCAGGAAACCAACCGGTTGCTGGCGGAGTGTCGGGTTGCGGCGGAACCGGAGGGGCCGGTCGACGTTTCACCCTGGCCGGTGACGGAGGCGATCTGCCTGAAGGATGTAAGCGTCCGCTATGCCGATCGGGACCGGCCGGCGCTGGACGCGGTTTCGCTCTGTTTCCCGACCCACACCACGACGGCGATCATGGGTGCCTCCGGCGCCGGGAAGAGCACCTTGGCCGATGTCCTGATGGGGTTGCTGACGACCGACGCGGGCCACGTCGAGGTCGACGGCACGCCGGTCGTCGGCGTGGCGCGCAAACGTTGGCGCCATTCCGTGGCCTATGTGCCGCAAGAGGTGTTTCTGTTCCACGACACGATCCGCAACAACCTGCTCTGGGGCCATCCCGACGCGAGCGATGCCGAACTGCGCCAGGCCCTGGAACGGGCCGCGGCGGATTTCGTGTTCGCCTTGCCCCAGGGCCTGGATGCCGTGGTCGGCGACGGCGGCATCCGCCTCTCCGGCGGCGAGCGCCAGCGTCTCGCCCTTGCCCGTGCCTTGCTGAAGCAACCCTCGCTCCTGATCCTGGACGAAGCCACCAGCGCTCTGGATCTGGAAAACGAGGCCCGAGTGCGCGAAGCGATCGAGAACTTGCATGGCAACCTGACCGTGGTCATCGTCGGCCATCGTCTGCCGACCCTGGAACATGCCGATCAGGTCGTGATCGTCGACCAGGGCCGCATCGCCACCCAGGGCACTTGGGCGGAAGTCCGAAAGGAATGAGCGGCCCCAGCCTTGTCCCTGTGTTTCGTCGCGACCGCTTACGCGGCCGGCGGGGCGCCCGACAACACCCGCTCGAATTCGTCCAACGGCACCGGCTGGCCGAACAGATAGCCCTGGTAGGCCGGACAGCCGTGGCGCTGGAGAAACGCCAACTGGGCTTCGGTCTCGACGCCTTCGGCGATGACCTTGAGGCCGAGGTTTTCGGCCATGCCGATGATGGTCTGGACGATGACCTGGTCGCGGGGCTGGACGCCGATCTTGCCGACGAAGGATTGGTCGATCTTGACCTGGTCCAGGGGCAGCCGCGACAGGTAGGCCAACGACGAGTAGCCGGTGCCGAAGTCGTCGAGGGAGAAACGCACCCCGTGGCCTTGCAACACCCGCATCTTGACGATGGTGTCGTGGACGTTGTCGAGCACCAGGCTTTCGGTGAGTTCGAGCTTGAGCCGGTCGGGGTCGATGCCGGTCCGGTTCAGGATATCGAGCACCCGGTCGACGAAGTCGGCTTGGCGGAACTGGCGCGCGCTGACGTTGACCGCCAGGGTCAGGCCGGATCTGGCCGGATCCGATTGCCAGGCCCGCAACTGGGCGCAGGCGTTTTCCAGCACCCAGGCGCCGATGGCGACGATCTGGCCGGTTTCCTCGGCCAGGGGGATGAATTGCAGCGGCGAGACCAGACCCCGTTCCGGGTGCTGCCAGCGCAACAGCACCTCGGCGCCGACCACGGCGCGGTGCTGGTCGACCTGCATCTGGTAATAGAGCCGGAGCTGGCCTTCCGGCAGGGCCTGGCGCAGGTCGGCGTCGAGGGCGATGCGCGCCGCCATGGCGGCGTGGGTGGCCGGGTCGAAGAAGCGGATGGCGTTGCGGCCGGAACGCTTGGCCTGGTACATGGCGGTGTCGGCGCGCATGATCAGTTCGTCGACCGAGATGTCCTGGCCGTGGAACAGGCAGATGCCGATGCTGGGCGAGCCCTGGTACACGGTTTCCTGCAACTTCGAGGGCAGACCGATCTCGGTCCGGATCTTCTCGGCGATGGCCTCGGCCTGGACGGCGGCGTGGTCGGCGTTGGCGCCCAGGTCGGCCAGGATGACCACGAATTCGTCGCCGCCCAGCCGGGCCACGGTGTCGTCGGCGCGCAGGCAGGCGCGCAGGCGCTTGGCGACTTCGATCAGGAGCAGGTCGCCGACGCCGTGGCCCTTGGTGTCGTTGAGTTCCTTGAAGTGGTCCAGGTCGATCAGCAACACCGCGCCGTAATGGCAACTGCGTTCGCTGCTGGTCAGGGTATGGATCAGCCGGTCCAGCATCAAGCGGCGGTTGGGCAGTTCGGTGAGGGGGTCGTAGAAGGCCAGGGTGTGGATCTCGGCCTCGGCCTGCTTGTTGCGCGAGGTGTCGGAAAAGGCGGCGACGTAGTTGGCGACCTGGCCGTGTTCGTCCTTGACCACGGTGATGTTGAGCCACTCGGGGAAGATCGAGCCGTCCTTGCGCCGGTTCCAGATCTCGCCCTGCCAGTGGCCCTCGTGGTTCAGGGCATCCCACATCTCCAGGTAGAAGCGGTTGTCGTGGCGGCCGGACTTGAGCAGGCCCGCCGGGGTCTGGCCGATGGCCTCCTCGGCGCTGTAGCCGGTGATCCGGGTAAAAGCATGGTTGACCCGCAGGATGACTTGGCGCGGATCGGTGATGGCGATGGCTTCCTGGGACTCGAACGCGACCGCGGCGACGCGCTGCTCGGCCTCGGCCTGCTTGCGCTCGGTGATGTCGCGGCCGAAGGCCAGGGCGCCGACGATCTCGCCGCTGTCGTCGCGTTCGGCGACGAAGCGGATGTGGTGGTCGCGGAGGCCGCCGTCGGCGGCGCGCACCTCGACGTCGATCTCGGCCGGCAGGCCGGCCGAGATCACCTCGAACAGCGTCGCCTGGTAGTACTCCACGGCCTCCCGGGCCATGACCCCGGCGCAGCATTCCAGCGGGGCCTTGCCGATCAGCGATTCGGCATCCACCGCCAGGGTCCGGGCCACCATCTGGTTGGCGTAGACGGCGCGACCGTCGCGGTCATAGCGGATGATGTTGTCCGGCGAGCCTTCCACCAGGGAGCGGAACGCCTGTTCCCGTTGCCGCAGGCGCCGTTCCGCCTGCTTGCGTTCGGTGATGTCGGTGTAGGTGTAGACCCGGCCGACGATGCGTTCGTCGAGGTAGTGGGGGTGGGTCTTCTGTTCCAGCACCTGGCCGTCGGCCAGTTCCAGCACGTCGGCGGTTTCTTCCTCCATGAGGCGCGAAATGGCGTCGAGGCGGGCGCCGAAGCGGGCCGGGTCGGCGGCGCGGCTGGCCATGTAGGCGTAGACCTCGGCATCCACGGCATGGCTCAACAACTCTCCGGGCAGGCCCCAGATCGCGGCGAAGCGGCGGTTCATGTTGACGATGCCGCCCTTCCGGTCGAGCACCAGGATGCCGTCAGCGGTCGCCTCCAGGGTGGCCCGCAACTGGGAGGCGGTGCGGGCCAGCAGTTCCTTTTCCTCGATCTCGCCGCTGACCTCGCGCGCCCGCAGGGCCAGCCAGTCGCTGCCGTCGGCGCGGACCAGCCGGACCGATTCCGACACCGCGAACAGGCTGCCGTCGGCGCACTGGAACAGGCCTTCGGCCTGATCGATCTCCTGGCGGTTGCCGGCCTGCACCTCGTCCCAATAAAAGACGTCGGTGAGGGCGCAAACCAGGTCGGTGACGGCCATGCCGAGCAGGCGTTCGCGTTCGTAACCCAACCGCTCGCAGGCCCACGGGTTGGCGGCGTGGATGCGCAGGGTCTCCGGCGCCAGCAGCAACAGCAACTCGTTCGCCTGGTCCAGCAGCAAGGCATCCAGATCCGGCGTCGCGTTCATATGTTGCAGGCCCCGGAATCGTCGAAGAAATAGGACACATGCTTGCGCATGCACAGGTAATCCCGGATCGCCCGGGGCAACTCCTTGGGGTCGATGGCGTTGGCGATGTTCACCTCCGTCTCCTGCTCCAGGTCGAGGATGATGGCCTCGTCGCGGTGCACCTCGGGGTCGTAGACCACCAGCATCGGCTTGAGCGGCCGTTTCGAATTCACCGAGGCGACCATGGCGGTGGCGCCGTTGGACAGATGCACCGCCGTGCCGGGCGGGTACACCCCCAGGCAGCGGATCAGCACCCCCAGCATCCTCGGGTCGTGCTTGGCCCGCTGCTGGGCGAACATCAGGGACAAGGCCGCGTGGGGCGACATCGCCTTGACCGAGTCGATGGGGTTGCACAGGGTATCGAAACGGTTGGCCACCTGGACCATGCGCGCCAACGGGTCCACCTGCTCGCCCTTCAGCCCGTCCGGATAGCCGCCGCCGTCCATGGTCTCGTGGTGCTGGCGGACGATGGTCAGCACCGGCGCGGGCAGACCGATGCGCCGGCCGATCTCGACGCCGTATTCGCTGTGCATCTGGCGCAGCCGATATTCCGCGTCGGTCAGGGGCTCGGTCTTGCGCAGGATCCGGGAGGGGATCTCCCGCAGGCCGATATCGTGGAACAGCGCCCCCATGGCCAGGGTCCGCGCCTGCTCCGGCGCCAGGTCGACCGCCTTGGCCATGATCAGGGACAGCAAGGCCACGTTCAGGCCGTGCTGGTACAGCTCCTCGGTATCGCTCCGCCCGCCCATGGCGTGGATGGTCGCCTCCGGCGCCGCCAGAAAAATCTCGGCCAGACCGTCGACGAAGGCCTCGGCCAAAGGCAGCACCTCGGCCGGACGGCCGACCACTTTGGTATTGATCTCATGGACGCGCTTGACCGCATCGAACAAGGCCCGCTCGGCCCGGGCCACGGCGACGCGGTAATGCCCGAGCTGCTCGATCCGGGCCCGCTTCGCCCGCATCATCGGCGAGTCCGCCACCGCCACCGGCTTCGCCGGCGGCCGGGCGCGCGGCGGCGGCGGCAAGGGCCGGGCGCTGCTCTTGTCCGGATCGTAGCGAATCCGCTCCAGTCCTAGCTGGCGCAGGGCATCGATCTGATCCTGGGTTTTGATCCTGAAGCCGTTGAAAGTGAACGGATGGTCGACCCAATTCATCTCCAGTTGCACGTACAGGCCAACCTGCAATTGATCGACGGTCAGGAAAAGGGACATCGGAGGCGAGTTTCCAGTCATTCCCAGGGAACGGGCATTTTACCCACGGAAGATCCGCGTCGGCGCGCTGTTTCGGCGGCGTTCGGGAGGACGATGCGACCGGGTATAACCCTGCCCAAAGTAGGTATACTCAAACCCGTCCCGCCAGTCCAAAACGTCCGCGCCACCATGTTCCCAAGGCACTTCGCCGCCCCGATCGAATCAACGCCCACGGCGCGCGCGCGTCGCTGGCTCGGGGCCGCCGCGTTCTGCCTGGCGCAACCGGCCCTGGGCGCGGACGCCGCGCCCGGCGAACCACTGCGGTTCGGCATCCTGAACCAGCAAAGCCCGATCCAGACCGCCGGGAAATGGAACCCCATCCTGCGTTACCTGAGCGCGAAAACCGGCCTTCCCCTGCGCTTGAAGATGGGCGCCGACGTCGCGCTCACCGATGCCATGATGGGCCGGGAGGAGTTCGACCTGGTTTACTCCAACCACAACTTCCAGCGCGAATACGACGGCAAATACAAGGTCTTGGCGCATTGGGCCGGCCAGCCCATCCGCGCCGCCATCGTCGTCCTGGCCGACAGCCCGGCCCGGACGCTGGACGACATCCGGGACGCGACGGTGGCGTTCCCGTCGCCGGACGCCTTTGCCGGCTACGCCGTGCAGCGGGTCGCGCTACGGCACAAAGGCATCGCGGTGCGGGAAAAATTCGCCGGCAACCAGGAAGGCGCGCTGGCCCAACTGAAGACGAGACAGGCGCTGGCCGCCGCCGTCAATGCCCGTTTCCTGGACGCCTACGCCCGACGCGAACAGTTGCGCTATCGGACGATCTACTTGTCCGAGCCCTATCTCGACCTGCCGATCTCGATCCATCCCCGCGTCCCGGCCGAACAGGCCGACCGCCTCAAGCAGGCGCTGCTCGGCATCTGCGCCGACCCGGCGGCCGCCGGTCTACCCGAGGCGATCCGGTGTCCCGGCTTCGCGGCCGCCGTGGAGAGCGATTACGACAACGTGCGCCGCATCTACCGGGCGATAGGAAAATGATCCGGGGCAGCCTGCAACGACGCCTGTTCCTGCTGGTGGTGACCGTGACCATCCCGGTCTTCGCCGTGCATGAAGCCATCGAAATCCGCGGCCTGATCCGCGCCGCCTCCGAGCACACCGCCACCGACACCCGGGATGTCGCCGCCGCCGCCATTCCGCTGCTGAAAAGCACCCTGATCGTCGACGACCTGGCCACCGCCCAGGAAACCCTGGACGGCATCGCCCGGCACGGCCATTTCCGCGCTCTGCGCCTGCTCGCGCCCGATGGCGCGCATGTCCTGGTGGAAGGGAAAGCGCCCCTGGAGGCCCCCGCCGAGCCGGCCCCGGCCTGGCTCGCCGACTGGTTGGATTTGCGTTTCGCGGCCCAGCGCTTCCCCGTCGAAGCGGGCGGAACGGGCTACGGCATCCTGGTGGCCGAACCGTCCTCCCGCTTCCTGGTGGCGACCATCTGGAAGTTGCTCTGGATGACCGCGGTGGTCTGGCTGGCGACCCTGGTGGCCGCCCTGGCCTTGTTGCGCTACACCTTGCGCCGTAGCCTGCGGCCCTTGGACGATCTGGCCCAAGCCGCCCACCGCCTCGGCGACGGCGACCTGGACAGCCGGGCGCCGGTAGGCGACGTGCCGGAGTTGGCCGAGACCGCCCTCGCCTTCAACCGCATGGCCGACAACCTCGCCAGCGCCCGCAACCACCTGGAAGAGCGGGTCAGGCAAGCCACCCGCGACCTCGACAACCTCGTCACCCGCATCCCCGTCGGGGTCTACAAGTTGAGGATCGCCGCCGACGACGACATGCGCTTCGACTATGTCAGCCCGCGCTGGCTCGAATTGCTCGAACTCGACGCCGAGACGCTCCAAGACGACCCGTGGGCGCCCTTGTCCCGCCTGCACCCCGACGAAACGGACCGGTTCGTGGCCGAATTCGACCTGGCGAAGGCCGGCCCGACGCCGTTCCGATGGGAAGGCCGCCTGCGCGACGGCATGCGGGTCCGCTGGTTGCGCATCGAGGCCCTGCCCACCGTTCTCGATGCCGGCGACGTCCTCTGGGAAGGCATCCAATACGACATCACCGCCACCAAGGAGCGCGAGGCGGAACTCGACCGCATCGCCCACTACGACGCCCTGACCGGCGTGCCCAACCGCGTGTTGCTGGCCGACCGCCTGCGCCAGGCCATCGCCCATGCCAAGCGTAGCCAAACCGCCCTGATCGTGTGCTATCTCGACCTCGACGAATTCAAACCGGTCAACGACACCCTGGGCCACGAAGCCGGGGACAAACTGCTGGTGGAGGTCGCCCGCCGCCTCCTCGTCGGCGTCCGCGGCGGCGACACCGTGGCGCGTATCGGCGGCGACGAATTCGTCCTGTTGCTCTCCGGCATGACCCGGATGGACGAGTATGAAACCGCCCTGAACCGCGTCGTCGACGTCATCCATGCCCCGGTCGTCATCGACGGCCACGCGGTATCGGTTTCCGTCAGCATCGGTATCGCCCTTTACCCCAAGGACGACGCCGATCCGGACCTACTGCTTCGCCATGCCGACCAGGCGATGTATCAAGCCAAACAGGCCGGGCGCGACAAATTCATCTTCTTCGACCCCAACCTGGAAGACGCGGCGCGGCGGCACCGGGAACAATTGCGCCGGATCGAGCAGGGCCTGGCGGGCGGCGAGTTCGAACTGCATTACCAACCCAAGGTCGACTGCGCCAGGGCGTCGTGGTCGGCTACGAGGCCCTGATCCGCTGGCGCCACCCGGAACGGGGCCTGCCGCCGCCGAAGGATTGCGTACTGAGCCAAGGCCACGCCATCGCGCACGCCATGCCGGCGGTGCAAGTGCCGGCATGGCACCGGACCTGGCGACCCGACTAGGAGTCAGTCACATTGAAACGCTGGAATAGTGTGGGTCGGCCTGAAGGCCGACCCACATCGCTTCAATTCATGTCGACTGACTACTGGGCTTTGGCCGCGCCGCGCGCGCGACTTGAGCGCTTGCGGACACGCCACGGGCGTTAGAATCGCGCCCATTCCATCACCCGAGCCTCCGACATGACGACTCTTTTCACCCCGCTTGAACTCGGCCCGCTGACCGTTCCCAACCGCGTTTTCATGGCCCCCCTGACCCGTTGCCGGGCCGAGCCCGGCCATGTCCCCGGCGCGCTGATGGCCGAGCACTACCGCCAGCGCGCCGGCGCCGGACTGATCGTCGCCGAGGCCACCATGGCCATGGCCGGCCATTCCGCCTTCTGGCACGAGCCCGGCATTTATTCCCCCGAGCAGATCGCCGGCTGGCGGCTGACCACCGACGCCGTGCACGCGGCCGGCGGGCGCATCTTCCTGCAACTCTGGCACGGCGGCCGGGCCTGCCATCCGCTGCTCAACGACGGCGCCCAGCCGGTCGCCCCCAGCGCCATCGCCATTGCCGGCGAGATCTACACCCCGGAGGGACTGCAACCCTGCGTCGTGCCACGGGAACTGGCCGACGCCGAAATCCCCGGCATCGTCGAAGGCTTCCGCCAGGCCGCCGAGAACGCCAAGCAGGCCGGCTTCGACGGCGTCGAGGTGCATGGCGCCAACGGCTATCTGCTCGACCAGTTCCTGCGCGACGGCAGCAACAAACGCGCCGGCCCCTACGGCGGCCCGCGCGAGCACCGCGCCCGGCTGTTGTTCGAGGTCATCGAAGCGGTCGGCGGGGTCTGGGGCAACGACCGGGTCGGGCTGCGCCTGTCGCCGCTGAACAGCTACAACAGCATGATCGACAGCGACCCGGTGGGACTGGTCGCTTGGCTGGCGGAGCGGCTCGACGCCTACAAGCTGGCCTACCTGCACGTGATGCGGGCGGACTTCTACCAGCAGCAAAGCGGCGACGTCCTGACCCCGGTGCGGGAGCGCTACCGGGGCGTGCTGATCGGCAACATGGGCTACAGCCCCGAGGAGGCCGCCCAGGCCATCGCCGACGGCAAGCTGGACGCGGTCGCCTTCGGCGTGCCCTTCCTCGCCAACCCCGACCTGCCGGCCCGGATCCTTGCCGGCGCGGCCCTCAACGCGGCCGACCCGGCCACCTTCTACACCCAGGGCGCGCGGGGCTACACCGACTACCCGACGCTCGCCGGGGCATGAGGCCGTCCCCCATCGCCGGGCACGGCGCGTTCCGCCCGCGCCGTTTCGAATCGATCTGGAAATCCGCCGCGCGGCATTGCGAAAGGCCTGCGCCCAGCCCGAACTGGAACGGCTGTGGCGCGACCCGCTGCTCCGATCCCTGGTCTAAACCATGAACGAAGCCGCCCACGCGGTCGCGGGACAGGCCGTCGCGGCCGTCCATCGCCGCGCCCCGGCGGCGACTTGAAAGGTGAATCATGGCCATACCCTGGCTTGCGGTACTGAAAAGCGTCCCCTGGACCGAGGTCATCGGCAACGCCCCCAAGGTCGCCGACGGCGCGAAGAAACTCTGGCGCGGCGTCTCCGGCAAAGCGCCCGCGCAGGCCGCGCCGAAGGCCGCCCCGCCGCCCGGCGTCGCGCCGGAGACCCAAGCGATAGCCGAACTGCGCAAGCAAGTCGACGGCCTCGCCGCCGCGACCGCCGACCTGCACAGCCAGATGCTGGCATCCTCCGAACTGATCAAGGCCCTCGCCGAGCAGAACGGGCAACTGATCGCCGGCATCGAGGCCAACCGGGTCCGGCTGCGCTGGCTGACCGGCGCGCTGGTCGCGGTCGGGGCGGCGGCACTGGCGGCGCTGTTGTGGTAGCCGCGCGGATCCGCCGATTACCATAAAACCCGACTTGAATAGTCAGGTAAGCGGGCTAGTCTTAAGCTGTTTCCAGCCCGCCGGTCGGGCTGGTCAGGCGACGCTTCGCCGGTCCCGGCGTATCGCCCAGGCTCAACCCGTCAGGAGGACGATCATGAACCTCAACACCGAGAATTTCGTTCGGCCCGGTTACGAAACCCGGCCCGATCCGGACTTTCCCCTGGCCCCCCTCTACTGGTCGCGCCAGGAGGCCGAGGCCCTGGCCAAGGCGGAAGGCATCGCCATGACCGAGGAACACTGGCAGGTCGTGTGCGCCCTGCAAGAGTTCTATGCCCGCCACGACGGCCCGACGGTGAATCTGCGCGAATTGCATGACGCCCTCGACGAGTCCTTCCATCCCGAAGGCGGCATCAGGCATCTCTACGAGTTGTTCCCCAGGGGCCCCGTGGCCCAGGGCTGCCGCATCGCCGGGCTGCAAGCCCCATCGGGGGCGCGGGATCAAGGCTTCGGCAGCGCGGTGTAGCGGTCAAAAGCGCTCGTCGGCGCGCAAGTAACGCCACTGTCCGGGCGGCAGTTTCCCCATCGACACCCGGCCCAGGCGGATGCGTTTCATCGCCAGCACCCGCAGGCCGGCGGCGTGGCACAGGTGCTCGATCTGCCCGACCTTGGCGCCCTTCAACGCCACCCGCAGGTGGGTTTCGTTCTGCCAACTGACCTTGATGGCGGACGGAGTACGGCCCTGGAAAGGGATGCCCTGGTTCAGCCGCTTGAGCCCGCTGGGCGACAACTCACCCGCCACCTCGACCACCACTTCGTGTTCCAGGGTCGCGGCGTCCTCGGTCAGCTTGCGCACCACGCGCCAGTCCTGGCTGAACACGACCAGGCCGGCGGCGTCGGTCTCCAGCGGCGCGCAGGCGGTAAGCTGGGCGAAATGCATCTTCAGCGGCCGGATATCGGAGGCGTCTTCCGCCCACCGATTGGCGATGGCGAGCAGTTGGGCCGCGTCCGGGGCATCGCCCTTGGCCATGGGATAACCGGCCGGCTTGTGCAACAACAGGGTAACCGGCTCGGTCCGGTCGGGATCGGCCTCGGGATCGATATCGATGCGCTGATCGGCGACCCGGAAATGCGGTTCCTCGATCACCACGCCATCCACCCGCACCCAGCCGCCGGCGATGATCTGCTCGGCCTCGCGGCGCGAGCAGGCGCGTAATTCGGCGACACGTTTGGCAAGGCGGATGG
>Ga0172380_10007763_pt1 | contig 11960 bp, 8 predicted proteins | sample Leawe162metaG_FD_119747 | JGI IMG/M metagenome (GOLD analysis project Ga0172380, IMG submission 119747) | Leachate microbial communities from a municipal landfill in Southern Ontario, Canada - Leachate well 162 metaG | ecosystem: Engineered > Solid waste > Landfill > Unclassified | place... | reverse complement strand
TCATTCAAATCAAGAGCAAAGAATTCCTTTGGAGAGTATTTAAGTAAATCTTCAATTGTAGGAAATTGCAAATTATGCTGCGGCTGTTTTGGACAAAATCTGTAAGTCAATCCTCCTTCAACAATAGATTTACCTAGTCCCGGAGCGACTGAGACAATTCCGTCTGTGGATTTTAGTGGCGGTGTTGGATAAAAATTATAGGACTTAGCGACTCCCGAAAATTCCGGATAATATTTTCCATTGTGCGTGCCACCAACAAGTTTCTGAATTATTACTGCCATTTTCTCTTCTTCAAGGCGGTAAGAAGTTACACGGATGTAATCTTTAGATTTTGAATAGAAAATTGAAACATAAATTCGCTTGATAGCATGTATTAGCTGCTTCAATCTTATTTGAAGATCCGGATTATTATTTGGAAGCATAAAAGTATCGTACACGCCGGCAAATGGCTGCCCTTGAGAATCTTCAAGTAAACTTGATGAACGAACAGCGATTGGCTCTCTAACTACTTCAAGAAATTCTTCCAAACTTTTTTTCGCATCTACCGGAAATAGTTCAGCTTCAAAAAACTTACTTTTTAGATCATCATCATCTTGAGATAATAAAGCATATTCTCTTAACTCATTATCATCCAAGAACTGATCAAACACATCAGTGGCAACAACAACTGCGGCCGGAACAAATATTTTAACGTCGTCAAATCTATAACGAATTTCAAAATTACTAAGCAAAGTGTTTACAAAACCGAGTCCGCGCGCTTTACCTCCAAGCGATCCTCCACCAATTCTGGCGAATGTAGTAGTTATGTCGAAAGAATCTTTGTTGAAATCAGAGATTACACCAATCTGTCTAGATTTTCTAAACTCACGCAGAGAATCAATCAATAGATTTCGCAAAAAAGATATTTCTTCAAAGTCTTCAACTCTTTTTGGTCTCAGCTGATGAGCCAACCAAAACTCAGTTCGAGCTTTAAGCCAAACAGAAAAATGATTGCGCGAGGCATGGTATTTAATTGATTCATCGGGAACAGTTTTTAGTTGTTCTTCAAGCTCATACAAGTTAGTCGCTGTTCCAACTTCTTCCCCGTTTTGAGTTCTAAAAATAAAATGACCGAATCCAAAATTTTCTGTCATAAAATGCTTAACATCTTCAAGAAGAGTCGGAGAATCTTTTAATAAGAATTTTGCACCATTGGCTTCAGCTTCAGCTTTGTGATCTTGATTTGTTGATTGCAATAATATTGGAATATCTGGTTGAATCTCTTTTACATTCTTACAAAACAATATTCCGGCCGTTGAATCTTGCTCTCCGTTTCTTGTAAAGTCTATGTCTGAAATAACTCCAAGTATAAACTCTTTGTACTTTTCGAAATACTCCCAAGCTTCATTATAGTTAGAGCACAAAAGGATTTTAGGACGCGCACGCATACGCAAAAATTTGTGTGAAAGATTAATCCCTTCTGAAATCAAACTTTGAGACTGTTTGAGAACTTCTGTATAAATTAAAGGCAAATAAGAAGAATAAAAACGAACACTATCTTCTATTAAAATGATTGATTGTACACCAACCTTCTGAGTGTCGTGTTCAACATTTAGACGGTCTTCTAAATATTTTATAATGCCAAGAATAATTCTATAATCGCCCTGCCAGATAAATACTTTTGTAAAAATTGATATATCGCCATTGGAAATTAAGTCAGTCATCTCACGGTTATCATAACCAAGCAGAACAATCGGAATATCTAGCCCGGTTTCTCGAACTCGTTTAGCAAATGTACTTGCCGACATATCTTCGATATGGAGAGTTGTAATAATCAAATCAAAGCGCTGCTCTTCAAGCACTAGATTGATTGCTTCAGCTCCATTTGATACTTGAATAAGTTCGGGCGAATGACTGAGGTTCAAACCTTGATACTCTTGTCGTATCAGTTCGTATAATCTGTTGTCTTCCTCAAAGATGTATGAATCGTAAAGACTGGATACAAGTAATATATCCCGCACACGGTAGCGCATCAAGTTGTGAAAATCTTGAAACTTAGAATACTTGCTTTTCTTAATAAGCTCTTGATCAAACTTTATTGTCTGTCGTTCCATGCGCTGTTTTAATTAATTGTGTAATAAAGTACTTAAGAATGTGATCCAAACAAATAAAAAAATGGGGCGATTTTCATCGCCCCACATTTAAGGAAGTGATTAAACTATACCTTGATCCATCATTGAATCTGCAACTTTCAAGAAACCACCAATGTTGGCTCCATTTACATAATTGCCTGGAGTACCATATTTATTAGCTGTTTCGTAGCAGTTCTTATGAATGTTTTTCATAATTGTGCGTAAGCGTCCGTCAACTTCCTCACGGCTCCAGCCTAAGCGCATACTGTTCTGAGACATTTCAAGTCCGGAAGTTGCAACACCGCCGGCGTTAGCGGCCTTGCCTGGTCCGTAAAGAATTTTTGCTGCTACAAATTGATCAATTGCTTCAATTGCAGATGGCATGTTTGCGCCTTCACTAATAACGTAAACTCCATTCTTTAATAAATTTGCCGCATCTTTACCATTAATTTCATTTTGTGTTGCTGATGGAAAAGCGCAATCAGCTTTGTGATTCCACAATGGATTAAAATCAGCATTTGGATCGATTGGATTAAACACTGCAGATTTATATTTGTCTGTGTATTCTTTCATTCTTCCGCGACGGACATTCTTCAAATCCATAACGAAAGCAAGTTTTTCTCTGTCGATTCCGGCTTCATCATAAATGTAACCGTTGGAATCGGAAAGTGTAAGAACCTTTCCGCCAAGATCAAGAATTTTTTCTACTGTGTATTGTGCAACATTGCCGGAACCGGAAACCAAACATGTTTTTCCTTCAAGAGTTTGATTTCTTGTACTTAACATTTCTGCTGCAAAATAAACTGAGCCGTAACCCGTTGCTTCTGGGCGAATTAAAGAACCACCCCAATTCAAGCCTTTACCAGTTAACACGCCGGTAAATTCATTACGCAATTTTTTATACATACCAAATAAGAAGCCGATTTCTCTTCCGCCTACACCAATATCTCCGGCTGGAACATCTGTATCCGGTCCAATATGACGGAACAATTCGCTCATAAAGCTTTGGCAGAAACGCATAACTTCCATATCACTCTTTCCTTTCGGATCGAAATCGCTGCCGCCTTTTCCACCGCCCATAGGCAATGTAGTTAAACTGTTTTTGAATACTTGTTCAAAAGCCAAAAATTTCAAGATGCCAAGATTTACAGATGGATGAAATCTTAATCCACCCTTATATGGTCCTATTGCGCTGTTCATTTCAATTCTAAAACCACGGTTAACTTGCACGTTTCCTTGATCATCAACCCATGGAACTCTAAATAAAATAACTCTCTCCGGCTCAACTACTCTCTCAATAATTTTTGCTTTGCGATATTCAGGATGTCTTTCAAGCACTAATGCCAAAGATGAAGCAACCTCGTAGACTGCTTGATGGAATTCCGGTTCTGCCGGATTCTTTGCTTTGACTAGAGCCATTAACTCTTTTACGTAGTCGGACATAACTACTCCATTGTTTTTTTGGATGATTGGTTTGATAGTTTATTTATGTGAGTCTGATAAAATTCAGACCGGGTGTAATTTGAGTTAAGAGAATGACGGCTTGTGATTTTAGCGCAAGAGAGAATTGTACAGTTTGAGTAAAGTATTTGTTGAAACAAAAAACTTACAAACATTAATTCACAAAAATAGAGAATGGAATATTTTTTTAACTGTGATAAAATAGGCGGCTTATGCTTCTCTAGCAAGAGAAATATTTTATTACAATTGTCTCTTACTTTTTATCAGAAGTATTTATTGTGAGTTAAAAACGACTATTGAGTTTAGTTTATTAGGACTTTTAAGCAATTTACTTAATTGTTCCTTGAAGAACAGCTGAGAATTAGAACATATTTAGGTAGGAATATTTTGCGAAATAAAACTGCGGTGATAATCTATTGCATTAAAAAGCCGGTAACTAAACTAATTACCGGCTTTAATTTTACCTTGTACCTTGCATCTTATAGCTTGCGGCTATTTGATTATACCCAGCCGCGGTCTTTGCAAGCTTGAGCAACACGGCTTATAGAAATAACATAAGCGGCATCTCTCATGTACATGTTTTTCTTTTTTGCAAGATCACTTACTGCTCTAAAAGCAGAAGTCATCTTAACATCTAACTTGCTTAACACTTCATCTTTTTCCCAATAGTAATTCATGTTGCATTGTACTTGTTCAAAATAACTGCAAGTTACACCACCGGCATTTGCAAGAAAATCTGGAATTAAGAAAATTCCTTTTTCTTGAATAATCTTATCTGCTTCCGGAGTGGTTGGTCCGTTTGCGCCTTCTGCAATAATTTTCACTTTCTTGCTAATCTTGGAGGCGTTATCCCCACGAACTTGATTTTCCATAGCGGCTGGAATTAAAATATCAACTTCTTGTTCAATCCATGCACCACCGTCAAGAATTTCGTAACCGAGTTCTTTCGCCTTTGCTTTATCGATACCACCGAATTTGTCTGTAATTTTCCAAAGTTCTTCTAAACTTACACCATCAGCTTTCTTGAATGTGTAAGAGCATTGGTCTTGTTGATCCCAGCTGGAAACGCAAATAACTTTTCCGCCTAATTGTTGGTAAAGTTCAATTGCATACTGAGAAACGTTGCCAAAACCTTGAACTGCTGCGGTAGTATCTTGAGGACGGATTCCCATATCCTTTAATGCCTCGCGAACAGTGAAAATTACACCGTAGCCGGTAGCTTCAGTTCTGCCAAGCGAGCCGCCCATCCCAACTGGTTTACCGGTAATAAATCCGGGATATTTTGCGCCTTGAATAACTTCGAATTCATCAAGCATCCATAACATATGCTGAGCGTTTGTCATAACGTCTGGAGCTGGAACATCATTTAATGGACCAACATTCTTTGCCATTTGACGAACCCAACCACGACAAATTTGTTCTTGCTCTTTCATACTAAGATGATGAGGATCGCAAATAACGCCTCCCTTACCACCGCCAAGTGGAATGTTTACAACTGCACATTTCCATGTCATCCACATGGCTAACGCGCGTACTGTATCAACAGTTTCTTGAGGGTGAAAACGGATTCCGCCTTTGGCTGGGCCGCGAGCATCATTATGCTGTACTCTGAATCCTCTAAAAACTTTTGTTGTTCCATCATCCATTTTAACCGGAATGCTGAATGCGAATTCTCTTAAAGGGTTGCGGAGGATATCTCTAGATGCCGAATCGAGATTAAGAATATCTGCTACTTTGTCGAATTGGGCTTGCGCCATTTCGTAGGGATTGAAATCTTTACTTGCCATTGTTACCTCAGACTTAGATTTTTTTTAGAATCTAACTTGGAGAACCAATCAAAGGAAATCCCTTTTTCCTTTATGGCTCGTTTTCCATCCAAGTCTTAAAATTGACTTAAGAAAAATAGATAGTATAGTCCTACTAAGCAATTTTGATTTACACTTCTTTGAAAAGTATTCTTTTTGTTTTTGATAAATAGGAATTCTATTTTCCAGAAAGGTTCTTTTTTAGAACAAAATTTACGAGGATCAGAAATGAAAAAGTTGCTTATGTATTTGTTAATCATACCCATTCTTACAGCTGGTCTATTTGCCCAGTCAATTAAATATCCGGTCACAAAAAAAGTTGATCAAGTTGATGATTATCATGGGACAAAAATAGCCGATCAATACCGTTGGCTGGAGGATAATAATTCCGCAGAAACCGCATCTTGGGTTGAAGCGCAGAACAAAGTTACTCAAGACTATTTATCAAAAATTCCTTACCGTGAGCAAATTAAAAAAAGATTGACCGATTTATGGAATTACGAACGCTACTCTGCCCCAAGTAAAATTGGAGATCATTATGTCTATTCTAAAAACGACGGTTTACAAGAACAAAGTGTAATCTATATTCAAAAAGGATTAAACGGGAAACCGGAAACACTGCTCGATCCAAATAAACTTTCTACAGACGGTTCGGTTAGTTTAGGCGGATTGTTTTTCTCAAATGATTACAAATATTTAAGCTACGGTATTTCCAAAGGCGGATCGGATTGGAGAGAATTCTACGTAATGAATGTTGAAACAAAACAGCTTACAAATGATGTAATAAAGTTTTCTAAATTCAGCGGCAATGCTTGGTACAAAGATGGTTTCTTTTACGGACGCTATGACGAGCCGAAAGCCGGTGAAGAATTAAAAGCATCAAACGAATTTCAAAAGCTTTACTATCATAAACTTGGTTCATCGCAAGCTGACGACAAATTAATTCTCGAAGACAAAGAAAATGCAAAACGAGGATTTGGAGCCGGTGTTACAGACGACGAAAAATATTTAATCATATCTGTCTGGGAAGGCTCTGCAAGTGAGAACATGCTCTGGTATAAAAATTTGCAGAAAGATGAACCGGTTGTAAAACTAGTTAACAAATCGGATGCTGAATACAGCTTTATAGATAATTTTGGCGATAAATTTTTGGTATTAACAAATCTTAACGCACCTAACAAAAAACTTGTTTTAATTGATCTTGCCAAACCGGGCAAAGAAAATTGGCAAACATTAATACCCGAAAGCGATAACGTGATACAAGGTGTTTCTCACGTTGGCGGCAAAATAATTGTTACTCAATTGAAAGATGCAACAAGTAATGTAACTGTGTTCGAAGAAGATGGGACATATTTATATGATCTGAAACTGCCCGGAATTGGAACCGCAAGCGGTTTCGATGGGAAGCATACCGACATGGAAACATTTTATACTTTCACTTCATTTACTTATCCTCCAACAATTTTCAAGTATGATGTTAAGAACAACAAATCAACTTTATTCCGGCAAGCAAAAGTAAAATTCACTCCGGGTGGTTTCGAAACAAAGCAAATATTTTATGAAAGTAAAGACGGCACAAAGATTCCTCTCTTTCTTGTTCACAAAAAAGGGCTAAAATTGAATGGACAAAATCCAACTTTACTTTATGCATATGGCGGATTTAATGCATCCATGCAGCCCGGTTTTTCCGTAAGCAGAATTCCTCTGCTGGAAAATGGTGTTGTATATGCAATGGCTTGTTTACGCGGCGGCAGCGAATATGGTGAACTTTGGCATGAAGCCGGTATGCTTAATAGAAAACAAAATGTGTTTGATGATTTTATTGCCGGTGCTGAATGGCTTATAAAAAATAAATACACTAGTCCAGCAAAGCTTGCTGTACAAGGAGGTTCTAACGGCGGTTTGTTAATCGGTGCAGTTATTAATCAACGCCCGGATTTGTACAAAGTTGCCTTTCCACAAGTCGGTGTAATGGATATGCTTCGCTTTCACAAATTTACAATTGGCTGGGCATGGGTTCCGGAATATGGATCCAGCGATAAACCGGATCAGTTTAAATATTTGTATGCTTATTCTCCTCTACATAATATTAAGAGTGGTGTAGATTATCCGGCTACAATGATTACAACTGCTGACCATGATGATAGAGTATTCCCGGCACATTCGTTCAAGTATGCGGCAACTTTGCAAGAAATGAATAGTGGAAAGAATCCGACATTAATTCGTATTGAAACAAAAGTTGGACACGGTGCCGGTACGAGCACATCAAAATCTATTGAACTGCTCACCGATATGTACTCATTTATGTTTTACAATGTTGGAGTAAGACCTAAACTATAAATGAGCTATTCGCCTTATAGGAATCTTATACTTGATCATACTCTTGATCTTGATCGCTTTTACTTTTTTATGAAAAGAAGATCAAGATTAAGACTAAGATCAAGATCATGACTATTATAAATTGAGGAGTAAATAATGCCGGCAATAAGTTTAACTCAAGCGCTGAAGGCAGAGTACCAAGATTTGTTTGATACTTGCCAAATTAATCTTGATAAACTTCCTTCAGTTGAAATAATCGTAAACAAAATAAATCAGAATCAAAACCGATATGAACAAGTAGGCAGCAATCTAGGAATACCTTGGTACTTCATTGCCGCAATTCACAATATGGAATCATCTCTGAATTTTAATTGTCATCTACATAACGGCGATTCTCTAACACATAGAACAACACACGTACCGGCTGGAAGGCCAACTACTGGTCAGCCTCCTTTTACTTGGGAACAAAGCGCATTTGATTCACTTACATTTCAGAGATTAAATCAATGGAGCGATTGGTCATTACCCGGTCTGCTTTATAAAACTGAAGCTTACAATGGTTGGGGTTATCGAAATAGTCATCCCGAAGTTTTATCTCCATACTTATGGAGCGGTTCTAATCATTACACGAACGGCAAGTATGTTGCAGATGGCAGATGGAGTGATACTGCTGTATCAAATCAAATTGGTGCAGCCGTTATTCTTCGCAGACTAGTGGAACGGAGAATCATTTCGTTTGAAAGTGATCCTAATTTACCGGCAAGAAAGCCATTTTTAGTTTACTCAACCAAGCAAGTAGAATATGCTGAACAATTGCAGCAATACTTGAATACATTTCCGGGAATTTATGTTTTAGTTGATGGAGTTCCCGGACAGAAAACGAGTGATGCTTTCAAACTTGTTACCGGAAATTACTTGAATGGAGATCCTAGGGCATAAGTTTTTGGAACTAATTGATAGCAACAATAGTACGATAAAATAAAAAGAATGAAATGATAAACTCTCTTAAACAACTTAAAAAAATAATCATAGGAATCATTGGCGGAACGATTGTACTTATTGGACTTGTAATGATTGTTCTGCCGGGTCCCGCATTTATTGTTATACCTCTTGGATTATCGATTCTTGCAACAGAATTTATCTGGGCTAAAAAGATGATCGATAAATTCAAAGAGCAGTTTGAGAAACTAAAAAAGAAAAATTCTAAAACTACTCCTTGATAAATATTCTAGACACGAGCTTAATAAGTTTACTACTGCCCGAAAGTTTTTTTATGATACTCTTGCTGTAAAGTAAGTCCATCAATCCTTTTAAACCATCGAATAGTTTTTTACTGAATGGATGCCACCAGAGATTTTTCTTTACAAAAGGAAGTATATCTTTTACAATCACCATTGGCTGAGTCATCTCATCAAATCCGAGTTTGCCATGTGTTCTTCCAATTCCAGACTGCTTAAATCCGCCCCAAGGAGTTTCTGCTAATCCGTGACTCATTAAGTGATCGTTAATTGTAATTGCGCCGGCTTTAATTTGTCTTGCAATTTTTTCCGCTTGACTGCGGCTCTTAGACCATACTGATGCAGTTAATCCTAAATATGAATCGTTAGCTAAGCGGATAGCTTCATCATAATTGCTGAATTTCATAACTCCTACAACCGGACCAAATGTTTCATCTTTCATCAATAACATTTCATGGTTCACATCTGTTAGCACCATCGCCGGGAGAAAATTCTTTGCATTATCATCCTTCGGCGTGCTTGATTGTGCAAATATTTTAGCTCCTCTCTGCAATGCATCTTGCACGTGTAGATTTACAGTTTCTACTTGTTTCTTAGTAGTCATGCATCCCATATCGGAATTGAAATCACTACCCACTCTAACTCGCAAATTTTCAGTTTTCTCTTTCAATATACTCATGAATTTATCGTACACCTTTTCGTGAACATAAATCCTTTCAACTCCACCGCAAGACTGTCCGGCATTTTGGAATCCCGCCCAAAGTGCGCCCATTGCCGCACGGTAAGGATCGGCATCTTCACAAACAATCATTGCATCATTCCCGCCTAACTCCAAACTAACCGGCGTTAGGTTATCAGATGCTTTTTTCATCAAGTATTTTCCAACCGATACTGAACCGGTGAAAAATAATTTATCAATTCCAGATTCCAGAAAAGCATCACCGGCAATTTTCCCGGGAAGATTTAAAAGTGTGAAGAGTCCTTCCGGCAAGCCAGCTGACATAACCGCTTTATTTATTTCTTGCCCAACCATCTGAGTTTCTGTTGCTACTTTTAGAATCACTCCATTCCCGGCCAGCAAACCCATTACTACTTCAGATAGTGGAATTGAAAATGGATAATTCCAAGGTGAGATTATTCCAATAACACCAAATGGAATGCGAACAATCTTGCTTCTCTTGTTGATCAAGAAAACATTTCCACTTTCAAGGTGTTCTTCACTTAAAAATAGGTCTGCATTTTTGCAGTAATATGAAATTGCCATTGCGGCGGGCATTACTTCCGTTGCTAGCGCATCAACTCTTGTTTTGCCGTTATCATTAGAAATAATTTCTGCAATCGATTCCGAATTATTTACAATATAATCCCTAATTCGCAAAACATATTTTGCTCGCTTGCCAACGCTTAGCTTACACCATTCCGTCTGTGTTTTTCTTGCAGAATTTACAGCAGCAACAACATCAGCGCTCGTGTGAAGAATAGAGCTGCCGATTTTTTCTCCATTTGCCGGATTATAAGATTCGGTATAATTGTCCATGTCATATTCCTACGCTATTTTCGTTTATCAAATTGAGGAACTTATTTTACTTTTCAAATTATAAAATATTCAACTTTCTTTTATTGAGGGCATTAATGGAAATTTCTGTGCAAGACCGGGGAAAATATTTAAGAGGTATGTTATTACTTATTGGTAAAGATCAGCAAATATTAGAACACGAAAAATCTTGGTTTTTTGAGTTATCTAAAATACTTGGATATGATAAAGAATTCTGCAAAGGTGCGTTAAAAGAATTGCCGGATAACGAATATCTTGAGTCTTCTCCTCCAAAGTTTGATAATAAAGAAATTGCAAAAGCATTCATTGTTGATGGAATTCATCTTGCTTATGCCGATAGAGAAATGGTGCCGGCAGAATTGGTCTGGATAAATTCGGTTGCCGAGATTAACGGAGTTGACATTCTTTGGGGTATGCAAGAATATGAAAAGTTCAGACACCATAAGTTTTCAGAAACCGATGTTCACCGATTTGAGATAGAAAAGTTATTTGACAAAGTGAACAGCCAGCTAGTTAACGAAAACATTAATTCCAATTAGGGTTATTATGAAATTATTTGATTTTCATAAACCGGTTATTGCAATGATACATTTGGACGCGCTTCCGGGTACTCCAAAATATTCCGGCAGTGTTAAAAGTATAATCGAGAAAGCTTTATTTGAAGCCGCTATATATCAAGAGTGCGGTATTGAAGCATTGATGATTGAGAACATGCACGATGTTCCCTATCTAAACCGTGTTGTTGGTCCGGAGGTAACATCTACTATGAGCATTATACTTTATGAGATCAAAAAGAAATTTAATCTTCCGACTGGAATTCAGATACTTGCCGGAGCTAATAAAGAGGCACTCGCCGCAGCGCATTCTGCCGGCGCTGATTTTATCCGTGCGGAAGGATTTGTATTTGCTCACGTTGCTGATGAAGGTACATTTAATTCCGATGCCGGAGAATTACTTCGTTACAGAAAAACGATTGGCGCAGATAATGTTTTAGTTTTTACTGATATAAAAAAGAAACACAGTTCGCATGCTATAACTTCCGATACAAGCATTGCAGAAACTGCGAAAGCCGCTGAATTCTTTTTAAGTAACGGAGTTATTATTACCGGAAGCGCTACTGGAAAAGAACCTTCGCTTGAGGAAATAAAAGAGGTAAAGGAGAAAGTTAATATTCCGGTACTCGCCGGTTCCGGTATTACAGAAAAGAACGCGCCTCAATATTTGGAATACTGCGACGCGCTAATTATTGGCTCTCACTTTAAGTTAGATGGTAATTGGGCAAATACTGTCGATCCGGAAAGAGTAAAATCTTTTTTAAGTAAGATTAGGTAAACCATTTTCGACTTCGCACGGAATGACTTTCATCCCTTCCTCAATAATTACTTTAATGAAAACTCTGATATAATGAATCACCTCGCCGCAAGCAGCGAGGTATCTTGTCATGCCCGAATGTTTTTATCGGGCATCCATA
>Ga0172380_10007761_pt1 | contig 11963 bp, 10 predicted proteins | sample Leawe162metaG_FD_119747 | JGI IMG/M metagenome (GOLD analysis project Ga0172380, IMG submission 119747) | Leachate microbial communities from a municipal landfill in Southern Ontario, Canada - Leachate well 162 metaG | ecosystem: Engineered > Solid waste > Landfill > Unclassified | place... | reverse complement strand
TAACGGCCGAATTCCTCGGTGCGCGGGTTGAGCGCGTGTATGATGCCGGCGTGGCGGGGCTTCACCGCGTCCTCAAGCACCTGCCGGTTCTGAAAAAAGCCTCCGCGCTGGTGGTGGCAGCCGGAATGGAAGGCGCCCTGCCATCGGTGGTGGGCGGCTTGATAGACCGGCCGATCATCGCCGTCCCGACCAGCATCGGCTACGGGACAAACCTGAAGGGATTCGCACCGCTCCTGGCCATGCTCAACTCGTGCGTCCCGGGCATAACGGTCGTCAACATTGACAACGGCTTCAGCGCCGGCGTGGCGGCGGCAATGATTTGCCGAAGAGGTACAGAGTGACAAAGGCACAAAGGCACAAAGTAATTTACTTCGACAGCGTGGGCGGGGCCAGCGGCGACATGGTGCTGGCCTGCCTGGTTGACCTGGGGGCCGATTTGCGCAAGATCCGGGCCGACCTGAAGCGGATGGTCCCGGATCATTTTTCCCTCACAGCCAAACCGGCGCGGGAGGGCGGCTTTATGGGCACGCGCCTGGAAGTCGGGACTTCTGTACATCATGGCAGTGATCACCATCATCGAAAACTCTCCGATATTGAAACAATGATCCGGGCCGGACGTTTTTCGCCTCCGACCCGGGAACGCGCCATCGGCGTCTTCCGCCGGCTGGCACAAGCCGAGGCAAAGGTGCATGGCGTAAGCCTGCAAAAAATACACTTCCATGAAGTCGGCGCCCTGGACTCCATCATCGACATTGTCGGCGCCTGCATCGCCCTCGAACAGGTTGGAGCTGACAAGATCGCGGTCGGGCCCCTGCCTCTGGGCTGCGGCACGATCAAATGCGCCCACGGCATCCTGCCCTCGCCCGCGCCGGCCACGGTGGAGCTCTTAAAAGGCTTTGCTGTGGAACAGACCGGGGAAAAATTTGAGCTGGTAACGCCGACGGGCGCGGCGCTCCTCACAACCTGGAAAAACATTGACGGCATACCGCCGGGATCCAAAATTATCCGCGCCGGGTACGGCTTTGGAAATTTCGAGCTGGCCGGGCGCCCGAACATGCTCCGGGCCACGCTCTTTGAAACGGCGCAGGCAAGCGCCGGCGAAAGCTGCCTGGTGCTCGAATGCAATATTGACGACATGTCCCCCGAGCTGACGGGCTACCTGGCCGGGCGCCTCATGGAAGAAGGCGCGCTGGATGCCTTCATCACGCCCGTCCAGATGAAAAAGAACCGGCCCGGCATACTGCTGAGCGTCATCTGCGACCATGCCCTGAGGGCGAAAATGCTTGATATCATCTTCAGGGAAAGCACCACCTTCGGCGTGCGGGAACATGACGTGCGCCGCACCACGCTGCCGAGACGTTTTGAAACGGTAAAGACGCCTTACGGGACGGTGCGCCTTAAAACAGGATCCTGGAACGGAAAAGAAATCACCCGCGCGCCGGAATTTGAGGACTGCCTCAAGCTGGCAAAAAAAGCAAATGCGCCCCTGCGGAAAATATACGAAGCCGCACTGGCGGCGGCCGGCAAGAAAGCCCGCGGCCATTGAAGTTCATGGTTGTTATGGATAAAGAATCTCGCCGCTGAACACATATTTGGCCGGACCGGCAAGTGCAATGTCTTCGACCCCATTCCCTCTTATGGTAAAATCAACTTCCAGCATGTCGCCGTGCCGGCATTTCACCCGCACGGGCGGCTGGGCCTTTCCAAGCAGTGCGGCCACGACCGCGCAGGCCGTTATGCCGGTGCCGCAGGCGGGGGTTTCCGCCTCCACGCCCCTTTCATAAGTCCGCACCGCGATTGAATGGCGGCCGGTCACCTGCATGAAATCCACATTGGTGCCCGCAGGGGCGAATGCCCGGTGATACCGCAAGGCCGGACCAAGGCCCGGTAAATCAACGGCTTCAAGGTTACCGGTTGCGATGACAAGATGCGGAACGCCGGTATTGATCAGGCTGCAAATATACCGGCGGCCCAGGGCGCGGACCGGAAATGCCAGGCGCGCGTCCGAGGCCAGCGGCATGGAAACCCGCACGCCAGTCCCAGCCACGGAGGCGTTGAGTATACCGGACCGTGTCTCAATGGTCATTTTTCTGCCCGCGATGCCCAGGTCAAGGGCCAGCCGGGCCGCGCAGCGCAGGCCGTTGCCGCACATGTCGGCCCCGGATCCATCGGGGTTGAAAAAGCGCATGAAAAAAGAGGCCTGCCCGGACTTTTGGAGCAGGATCAGGCCTTCGGAGCCGATGCCGTCGTGGCGGGAGCAGGCGCGGCTGATCCAGCGCCTGTCCCGTACCGGGAAAACCCCGGCCCGGTCGTCAACCAGGATGAAATCGTTCCCGGCGCCGTGCATTTTCCAGAATTTTATCTTCATGTGCATTATGTCTTCGTCAACTGATAATTGCAGCCGGCCTCGGTGAGGCCGGTCCGGGGTCGCCGACCACGGCTGCAATTTTGAAATTGCTGGACATTCAAAAAACAAGGCCGGGGCAGTCCTGCCCCGGCCTCGTTTGAAAACATTATCAGGATTATTTACGAATTTATTTCAGAATGGAGACTTTGGCAATCTTAGCAACCCTGAATTTGACAACTCTCTTGGCCGGAATGTCAATGATCTCGCCCGTGGCCGGATTGCGTCCCTTGCGGGCTTTACGGTTGACAAGGACAAGTTTGCCGAGCCCGGGCACCATGAAACCGTCTTTGGCGCCTTTATAAGCCATGTTCACCAGGGCTTCCAGAGCGGCTACCGCCTGCTTTTTCGTAATTTCAGCGGCCTCTGCAACTCCCTTAATGACTTCGCTTTTTGTCACGGATTTGGCCATTTGAATCTCCTCCTCTGTTTTTTGTTTTACCGAGCACATCAATGCGCGGCATTCCAATCCATCACCATTGAAGTCTTGGTATTGTTTTGCACCATAAAAAACCATATATTCCCGCATATTGCAAGCAAAAAAACGCTTTTTTATTATACCGGCCGTGATATCGTCTTGGCCGTCCAAATGCTTACCATAACCAAAATCAAGATCGGCGCTTTCAGCGCCAACTGTTACGTCGTCCGCTCGGAGGATTTTGACGCGCTTGTGGTCGACCCGGGGGCCGATGGCGGGGCCATATCCAAGATCATCGGCCATTGCCGGCTGACGGTGCGGGGCTACCTGCTCACCCACGGCCACATCGATCACATCGGAGCCCTGTCCGAACTGCGCGGGCAGATTCCCGCCCCGGTTTTCATGCACGGCGCCGACAGCCGCTGGGCGTTCAGCTCCGCCAACCATCTGCTGCCCTACTATGCCGCGCCGCCCCGGGCCGAGGCCGTTGAATACGTCCTCAAGGGCGGCGAAAAATGGCGGGAATACGCGTTTAATATGGAGGTGATCGCCACGCCCGGGCACTCGCCGGGGGGGGTCTGCTTCTATTTCCCGGACGACAACCTGCTGTTTTCCGGCGACACCCTTTTCCGGGACAGCATCGGGCGGACCGACCTGCCCGCCGGCGATGCGCAGCAGCTGAACGCCTCCCTGGCCGCCCTGGCCCGGCTGCCCCCGCGGACAAAGGTCTACCCCGGCCACGGCCCGGAAACAACCATCGGCGGGGAACTGGAACACAATCCCTTCCTGCAGCGCGCCTGAATGCGTATTCCTACCCAGGGGCCAGCAGCCAGCCCATCAGGAACTGATAGACGGGCATGACAACGTAATCCAGCACGCCCAGCCACAGTAGCCCAAAAACGATGATGAACCCGAAAGATTCCAGCTGCATGTAGGGCCGGAGCAGATTTTCCGGCAAAATGCCCATCAATATCCTGGAGCCGTCCAGCGGCGGGATGGGTATGAGATTGAAGATGCCCAGAATGAGGTTTGTGGCGCAGAAAAAAAACAGGAACACCGCCGCCAGCTGGGGGAGCGGCGCCACGAAGCGGAAAATAACCGCGCTTACGATGGCCGCCGCAAAATTCGTCAAGGGGCCCGCTGCACCCACTATCATTATCCCGCGGCGCGGGTCCTTGAAATAGCCCGGATTGAAAGGCACCGGCTTGGCCCACCCGAGCAAAACCGGGCTGTTGACAAGCACCAGCACCATGGGAAGCAGGATCGAGCCGAAAATGTCGAGGTGGGCCAGCGGGTTCAAGGTAAGGCGGTGCGCGCGCTTGGCGGTCGGATCGCCCAGCACGTAGGCGGCATAGCCGTGGGCCACCTCGTGTATCACCACGGCCAGGATCAGGGCAATAAATTTGACAATTAATTCCATTAGGTTATGATTCCTGCCTGAAAATTAATATATTCATCCGCCGCGCGCAACCATATAAGGCATCCTTATGAGCGCTGTGATTGAAACCAAAAAATACCGCACGCCGCTCTGCCCCTACCTGGCGGTGGGCAACCGCCGGCTGCTTGTGCACCTGGACGCCTTCTGCGTGCCCCACTCCCTGCAATGGCCACGGCCGGGCATCCCGGACCGCATGGCCTGGCGCGACCCGTTCGACGAATGGCCTTACTGGGAGGAAATGAGCCCGGACACCGTCCGCGCCCGTATGCCCTACTTCGAATACGCAAACGGGAACCGCGATTACCTGCACGACGCCGTCGCGGTCGAAGCCGGCTACCTTGAGGGCACTAACGTTCTCGAAGGGCGCTACGAGCTCCCCGGCGGAGCGCTGGTTGAAATCACCTCCTTCGCGCCCCCGCAAATGGATGTCTGGGTTCGCCGCTTCAGCGCGGCCGGCGAAGGCAAGCTCGTGCTGCAGGGCGAGTTTTTTGAAAAGGCCGTGAGGGGCAACGCTCTCGCGCACATGGGCAGCGTCAACTTCCGCGGCGCGTTCGATGCCGCCCCGCGCGGCGCTTACGTCATCATGAGCACCACGCCTCTCGCTCAAAAGCTGGGCCGCGTCGAAGTGCCTGTTTCCGGCCGGACAAGCTGGACCGTTTACCTGTGCGTCGCACCCGACATGGCAAAAGCCGTGGAGCTCGGAGAGCTTGCCCTGCGCAGGGGATGCGAAGCGCTCAGGGCGGAAACGGCCGCCGCCGACCGCGCCTGGATCGCGCGCGCCGCGGAGCCCTCCGTCAAGCACCCGCTCATCCTCAAACACCACCGGCGCTGGCTCCTGACCAACCTTCTGCACCTGGCGGGGGACGGGGCCATGAGCTGCGGCACGCGTCCTTTCTGGGGATTCGCCTGGCCGCGCGACTGCAGCATGCAGGCCGCCGCCTTCGCCGCCGCCGGCTTTCACGATGAAGCCCGCAGCGTGGTGAAATGGCACTTCGACAACACCCCTCCCTCCGGCGTCCACGAAGCCCGCTATTGCACCGACCGCTCCCCGATGCTGCTGGATAACCGCCCCCGCCAGGGAGACAACCCGGGGTTCCTCTGCTGGGCCGCCTCGTTCGTCTGCCGCCGGGACTGGAACCGGGCATGGGCTGAACAGATCCGGGACAATTTATACCTCATGGCCGGGCACCTTGTGCAAGCACGCGACCCGGAAACGCTGCTTCCGCTCCCGGAAGCCGATTACCGCGAGACCCAGATCGCGGAATCGGCCGGGATCGCGCTCACCGCCATCGCGGGACTCAAGGGCGCGGCCTTCATCGCCGAGCGGCTGGGCGACCGGGCAAACGCGCAAAAATTCCTGGCGCGGGCGGATGAAATCAAGCTGGGCATGCAGAACAGCCTATGGGACAAGGATCAGAAATATTTCTTCACCTCGGTAAAGTCCTTCAATCCGAAGGCCAGCATTGCCGTCTGCTGGGGCGCCTACCCGTTCCTGGCCTGGGATGGCAGGGACCCGATGTTTGTTGCGGGAGTCCGGCGCGTCTACCGGGACCTGTGGAACAACGCCGCCGGCGGAGTGCTCTGCGCGGCAGGGACGCCCTATGAATCCTACTGGATGTATCACTCTGCCATATTGCTGCTCGGGGCGGCCGCGGCCGGAGAAATGAAAATGGAAGAGGAAATCCTGGCGGCGCTTGAAAAAAATGTTCCTCCCCAGGGCATTATCCCGGAACAGGTGGGCCGGGCCTCGGGCGCGCTCTGGGGCTGCGCCCCCCTCCCGGTGGCGCAGGCCAACCTGCTCCTCTACGCTTACCGGGAATGATTGAATGTAATCCCGCAATGAAACCAAAATCCACCATCGAAGTTGCCGGCCTCATGCTCAGCACCGACTTCGACAACGGCGCCCTGGCCAGGGCTTCCGGCGCGGGGGAAAACGAGCTCGACCTGTGGCCGTTCCTGGAAGATGAATACTCCGAAGGCTTTATCAAGATTCCCCAGCCGGGCGGCAAGGCCGGCCCTGTCCAGAGCGCCAATTTCGCCTTCCACTTCAGGCTGGGAGGCTGCAAGGATAAAACCGTCACCTTGAAATTCCACATTGCCAGCGAGCGCTCAGTGCCCGAAGCCGTTTCCGTGGTCTACGCCAATCCCGACTTCCCGGTTTTCAGCTATGACGGCGCCCAATGGCAAAGGGCCGCAAACAAGGAGCTAATTGCCGGGGCCGGCGGGCCAAATGAAAAAGTTGTTGTCGTCCGCCAAACCTTCGCCGAGGACAAGGTTTGGGTCGCCTACCAGTATCCTTACACGAATGACCACGTCAGCCGGCTTATGCAGCGCGTGAAAAATTCCGACTTCTGTTCCGTGAGCATGGCCGGCCAGTCAACGGAAGGCCGGCTGATCCACCAGTTCAGCCTTACCGATTTCACAATACCGGTCGAGTCAAAAAAGGTTATCTGTCTGACCGGTCTCCAGCACTGCGCGGAGCTCGGCGCAGGCTGGGGCCTGGAGGGCATGATAGAATTCCTGGTTTCCGCCGATCCCGCCGCGGCGGCATTAAGGCAGCGCTTCAAATTCAAGATTATCCCCATCGTGAACGTGGATGCGGTGGCAGAGGGGCGCGGGCGCATCCACAGCTCCGGCAAAAACCCCAACCGCGAATGGGAAAGCCACGACCCCATCCGCGAGGTGCAGACCATCCGGGCGACGATGGACAAGTGGGTCAACGGCGGCAAGCGCATTGACGCTTTGATCGATATCCACGGTTTTTCGGTCCGGGAAGGCAAATGGACCGCGCCGGTCGTTCCGAAAACCTCCTACCCGGCTGAGCGGGCGCACAGCTACGATGGGTTTCTGGGCGCGATCAAACAATGCCTGCCCGGCATCGAATACGGGGATTACGCGTCGGAAGGTTTAGTGTCCGGCATGGCGGCGCGGCGCTACGGGACCCTGGCTTTGGCCATTGACGGCTATGTATACAAATGGCCCGGCGAGGCCGCGCCGGATTTTTCATCTTATTACAGGGATGGCAGCCGTATCTGGGATTTAAGCTCCATCAAGGCCACCGGCGCGGAATTCATCAAGTCGCTTCTTGACTGGCAATGACAGTGGAAATAAACCGGAAACATCGCCTCATTACAGCCGCATGGCCGGAGTTCGGCCGGTGCGCCCCGCCGCCCCGCGCGCCGGCCGGCGCATACGCGGCCAGGCTGGACTCCGTGCGCGGGGCCATGGAACGGCTCGGCCTGACGCACCTGGTCGTTTACGGCGACCGGGAACACTTTGCCAACCTGGCCTGGCTCACCGGTTTTGACCCGCGCTTCGAGGAAGCGTTGCTCATAATCTCAAACCGCGCCAAGCCGCTATTGGTCGTGGGCAACGAGTGCGAAGGCTATCTCTCCATCAGCCCCCTTTACCGTGCGGGCGGGATCCGCAGCGAGCGCTTCCAGGCTTTTTCGCTCCTTAACCAGCCGCGGGACAGCAGCCGCCTCCTGGCGGATATTTTCGCCGGCGAGGGCATCGGCCGGAAATCAAAGGTGGGCTGCGCGGGCTGGAAGTATTTTGCCGACTCCGAAATTCCCGACGCCCTCCATGCCGTCGACCTGCCCGCCTACATGGCCGACGCCCTGCGCGCCCTCGCCGGGCGCTCCGGCGTGACGAACGCCGCCGCGATTTTCATGCACCCCGATCACGGCCTCAGGACTTTCTGCTCCCCCGCTGAAATCGCATATTTCGAGTACACCAACATCCTGGCCTCGGAAGGTGTGAAAAGGATCATCTTCGGCATGCGCTTGGGAATGACCGACTTCGACTTGGCCGGGCTGGCCGGGTACAGCGGCGAGCCGTTCGGCTGCCACATGACGATGGTAACGGGCAAGGCCCGCGACCGCGGCCTGGCCGGGCCTTCCGGCGAAATCATCCGGCGCGGCAAACCGCTCGCGGCCAACGTCTCCTACTGGGGCAGCAACATCTGCCGCGCCGGCTGGATCGCGCGCGGCGGCCGCGACCTTCCCGAAGCGGCGCGGGGCTACGTCAAGAACTTCGCGGGCGTTTATTTCGAGGCTATGGCCGGCTGGTTCGGGCTCCTGAAAATTGGCGCGCCGGGCGGCGCGCTGGAGCGGTTTATCCGCCTAAATCTGCCCTTTAAAAAATTTGGCGTGTTCCTCAATCCCGGGCACCTCATCCACCTGGACGAGTGGGTCAGCTCGCCCGTCTACCCCTGTTCCGGCATAAAGCTCCATTCCGGCATGGCCATCCAGGTTGACGTGATTCCATCATCCAAAACTTATTTTTCAACCCGCATGGAGGACGGCCTGGTCCTGGCCGACGCCTCGCTGCAGCGGAGGCTGGGTAAAGAATATCCGGAATGCCTGGCGCGCTGCCTGAAACGCCGGGAGTTCATGCGCAATACGCTCGGATTGCCGGTGCACGGCGATGTCCTGCCGCTTTCGAACATGCCGGCCATTGTGCCGCCCTTTTTCCTTGAGCCCGAAAACATCCTGGCTTTGGAAGATTGATTCGGCCAGGCACAATTTTTTTCATGCCTCGCATAACCATCATGCCGGGAGAATAAAAATGCAATACGGACTATACTGCGGGCCGGAACTTGCCGAAACGGCGCTCAAGGCCGGGTTTGATTTCTTTGAGTGGAACGTGGCCTCATTCCTCAAGCCGCGCGAGAGCGAGGAGGCCTTCGCCGAAACCCTCGCCCTGGTGAAAAAATCCGCGCTGAAGTGCCCGGTTGTCAACTGCTTTATTCCAAATGACCTCAAAATCACAGGGCCATTTGTTGACCTTAAAGGCCTTGAAGCATTCGTCACTAAAGCCTGCGCCCGCGCGCAAGCAGCGGAGGTGCAGACGATAGTATTCGGCTCCGGCGGAGCGCGCCGGGTGCCGGACGGGTTCGACCGTGAGCAGGCCCGCCGGCAGATCTCCGCCTTCTGCCGGATGCTCGCGCCAATTGCCGCCGCGCACGGAATTACAATCGTGATCGAGCCGCTTTACCACAAGGCCTGCAACATCCTCAACACGGTCAGCGAATGCGCCGAACTCGTGCGCGAGGTCAACCACCCCGCAATCCGCCTCCTGGTGGACTCCTTCCACTTCCTTTACGACAACGACTCTCTCGAGGACATCGCCGGCGGCGGGCCGCTCCTGGCCCACGTCCACATCGCCACCTCGCCAAACCGCCTCCCGCCGGGGGCGGAAGACTGCGACCTGCTGCCATTCTTCGAGGCCCTGGTCCGGGGCGGCTATGACGCTCGCATAGCGATTGAAAGCTCTCTGCCAAAGGGCGAGTCAATCCTGCCGAACGCCGTCTCCTACATGAAAGCCTGCGAGAAAGTCGCCAGGCAGAAACAGCGCGAAGCGCCCGGGCTATAAATCCGTTTCGACAAAATAGCAGCGGATTTCCAGGGGCGCGATGGGCGTGCCGTCGCTGATGATAACCCGGCCGCCTTCCTGGCGCCAGCGCCGCGCCGCCAGGCTCTTCCAGCAATCGCCGGATGCAAGAACCTTCACCCCGGAAGCCCTGCGCTTCTCCAGTGAGGCAGCGATGCTGATTTTCGGCCACGGGTCGAGATTGATGTTCATGGCGGACATGAAGATACCGCCCGGCCCGTCGGCGCGGTGGGGCAAAATCCATCCCGGCGCCTCGACCGACATCGCCGCGCACCCGCGCGCCAGCCAGTCCACCACCCCCCGCAGCTGCCGGCGGCGGTACTCGGAATAAAAATAATGGCTGGTGCCCTTGGCGTACATGTCGGCATCGGCGCGGTTGATGAATTCGTAGGGATAGACGCAGACGCGCCCGCCCAGGCTGTTTTCGCTGATGACCGCGCCGGGATATAAATTGCGGCGGGATTCGCCCTCCTCGATCCATGAAATTACCTGCGCCCCCGCACCCGGCTCCAGGATCCCCAGGCGGCCGCCGGCAGAAGATGCGCCACCGGCGGTGCGATGGTCCGGGCCCCCTCCGAAAGCGGGATGGTCCAGGCGCTCGTATCCGTGCAGGCGGGTTGCCCGGAGGTCCAGTATCTCACGGAGCTTGACCCCGGCCAGGTCTTCACGGCCCATGGCGCGCAGCGTTTCCAGGGCGGATAAATCCAGCAACACTCCCCTCTTGAAAACTTTTTCGATCCCGGCCCCGAGCAGGCGGGGCGCCTCCCCCGTGAGGGCGCTGACTTCCTCTTCGCACTCGAACTGCACGGGGAATCCGAAGGCTCGCAGGGCGTCCGCCCAGCCGGAATCGTAGGGAAGAAGCTCCCTGAAGCTATTGCCTTCCCGCGTGCGTACACGCAGCGAGGAACGGCCCGGCGCATAAAGCCTTACGCCGCGGAAGCGCGGCGCGCGCGCGGAAGCGGCGGCAATGGCGGAAAGGCGCGGCTTAAGCCCGCGCAGCATGCTTCCGAAATCGGGCTGGTCGGCAAAAGGAGTGGTCATTCGGTCGAAGATGTTCAAGGTGTGATTCGGCGCGCCCAGGACGGTGGCCCACTCCATCTGCCGCGCCAGGCTTAAAGCGGACTTGCCGTAAGCGTGGTAGGGCATGGTTTCTATCTCGGTGCATTTGCAGATGCCGGGCGCAAGCAGCGGGCGGAAGCGCTTGAGACTCTCGTCCATGGGATAATAGTCCCGCGCCGAACCCTCGGCATACGCGCAGGTGGGCATGCGGATCACGGGGGCGTGCGGCGCGCAAAGCTTGCGCAGCAGCGCCTTGAGATCGCGCCCTTCCCGCACCAGTAAAAACGGCGCGGTCACCATGAGGGCCAGTTCCGTCCGGGGCGATTTGGCGCGCACAGCCCGGTTGATGACGCGCGCGGCCTGCCCAAGGGAATCGTCCAGAAGGTTGATCCAGATTTTCCTCCACGGGTGCGGTTCCCCCGGCCTGAGGATTGCCGCCACGAGCTCCTCGCGGGATACGCGCGCGCGGCCCGCCCGGCGCGCAAATTCACGCATGTGCCTTTCGCAGAAGCAGCCGGGGTTGATGCGGCCATGGTTGTAATAGCGGAAGTCGTCGTCCACCCAAAGGCGCGCCGGTTTTGTGCCCGCGAGGATGCCGAAAAATTTTTCAGCCCACCTGCGCCACTCCGGGGACAGCGGACAGAGAACCTCGGCGCTTTTGCGTCCGTCGCTGCCGGCCATGGTCTCAAACCTTCCGTCCAGCCGGTAGCCGTATTCGCCGTGGCCAATGACAAAGAGCACGTTCAGCGACTGGATGATGCCTGCCCGGCGGAGCTTTTCACGGGCGCGGCAAAGCCAGTCCGCCCGCGCGCGGGCGCCTTCCTCGTTCACGAATGGGTGGTAGGCGGCCGCGGACTCGATGAACCACAGCACCTCGTCAATACTGTTCCGCCGGCAGAATTCCACCGCCTCGTCGATGTCTTCGTCGGTGGACATCTTCCACTCCCGCGGCGTGCGGCGGAGCATGAAGGTCGCTTTTGCATCCTTTGCTGGCATGATCTTCCCTTTCTTTTTGGCATGCATGGCAAGGGCCATCTTTCAAGGGGCGCCGGCCGGGGGTCCGGCAAAAGCAAAAGGGCCGGGTGGCATGCGCCGCCCGGCCCCGGTTATCTGCTTTTTATTTCCCGGCCTTCCTGGCGCCTATGGCGGCCTGGGCCGCGGCCAGCCGCGCGATCGGCACGCGGAACGGGCTGCAGCTGACGTAGTTGAGCCCGGTCCTGAAACAGAACTCGACCGAAGCCGGGTCGCCG
>Ga0172380_10007760_pt1 | contig 11963 bp, 10 predicted proteins | sample Leawe162metaG_FD_119747 | JGI IMG/M metagenome (GOLD analysis project Ga0172380, IMG submission 119747) | Leachate microbial communities from a municipal landfill in Southern Ontario, Canada - Leachate well 162 metaG | ecosystem: Engineered > Solid waste > Landfill > Unclassified | place... | reverse complement strand
TAGAATAAATCGTTTTGATCGAAACCATCACCATTTAGATCGCCTCTTACATTAAATGAGAATGGTGATCCACTCTGACCATTATAATATAATGAGAATGTAGTTGCTGCATCTTCAAAAAATTCATGAACATAAGAAATTGATAAGAAAGTTCTATGCTCAACTTCATATTGTGATCTTACTAAATCAGGATTATTAGCATCATATTTTACAGGATTGTATCTCATCTGTGAGTTTGCTTGTGACGAGTTTACAGAATTACGATCTTTTGATTGACCATAAACATAACCTGCATTTAAAGATACACCACGAGCTACATTTCTTTGTGCCTGGAATACTAAGTTATACTGATATCCGCCTGATGTGTTATAAATCTGAAGAACATCTGTGAAGTTACTATTCTTACCATCGGTTCCGCCATATACAGGTCTTCCGTCTAATCCTGAACCAAGTGTTGGAATACTTCCAATTGGAGAATTGATGTTCAATTTACGATACAACATATCATTGATTGTTTTTGAATATTGAAATTCAACTGTACCGATAAAACCTAATGGTAATTGATTATCAACACCTACGTTAAATCTTACAATCTGAGGAAGTTTTAGATCTGGGTCCATAACGTTAATTTCAGAAATTAATCTTGCAGCACCAGTACCTGGTGAACCAACGCCAGGTTGTACATACGGGTTCATTCCCCAATTTCTAAAATCTAATCCGGTAGAAGCATTTCTAACTTCTGCATATAACATACCTGAGTTACCATAGTTATTAGAAATCCAAACATAAGGAATACGTCCTGTGAATACACCAACACCACCACGGATTTGAGTTGTTCTATCACCTGATACATCATAGTTGAAACCAATTCTTGGTGAAATCAAAAGATTGCCGCTCGGTGTATCAGTTGTGCTAATTTGTGGGAAATATTTAGCAACTGAATCATTCTGCATTGGTGTTTCCGGGAATGTAGGAATATCTACTCTTACACCATAAGTTAATTTTAATTTTGGAGTAATAGCCCATTCGTCCTGAGCATAGAAACCTAATTGAGCTACGCTAAATTCTGCCGCTTGATTAGGATCGGTTGTTCTTGAGAAATTTTTCTGGAAGAATGCCGGTTTACCATTTTCAAAATCGGTTAAACTATTAAACTGCCAGTAACCGAAGAATGAACGAACAAATAAATTTCTAAATGAGAAAAATTCATTATGTGTACCAATAGTGAATACATGGTCTCCCATTGATATAGAGAAGTTATCAGTAAATTCTAAAATGTCTTGATCTAATTCGTTTGCAGAAGAAAATCTATCCGGACCTGCAAACATTGCTAAACCACCATCACGAACTTCAATTTCAGGTGAATTAACTCCGTTACCTGCTCTTCTATCTCTAATTCTTGTATATCCAAGAATTAATTCATTCGACATGTTATTAGAGAAAGTACTGTTCAACTGTAATACAGAAGAGTTTGTATTGCTTTTAATTCTATAATTATAAGAATCGAAAGACATCGAGTTGTTAGATGTACGCTGATTTAAATTATCCTGATAAGAATCAACGAAGTTATGTCTTAATGTCAATTTATGATTTTCAGCTAAGTTGTAATCGAAACGAATAAAAAACTTAGTTGAAGGTTGTTCTCTTGTATATGATTCATAAGAACCGGCATCATAACCATAATTGTTTTTTAGTAAGCTTGCAAATTTATCTGCTTTAACTCTATTCGCACTATTAATTGCAACAGTACCTTGAGTTAATGCAGCATTAGCTAACGGATTATCATTCGCTGTTAATTCAGCATTAGCGAAGAAGAATAATTTATCCTTAATAATTGGTCCACCAACTCTTGCACCAACTTGATATTCTTTAAATTCAGGATAATCGTTTGCATCTTTGTATTTACCGACTAAGCTTTCATTTCTGCCAAAGAAATAAGCAGAACCAGTATAATTGTTACTACCACTTCTTGTAATAGCATTTATACCACCGCCTGTAAATCCACTTAGGCGAACATCATAAGGTGCTACAACTACTTGAAATTCACTGATAGCATCCAACGATATAGGATTTGTACCGGTTTGTCCACCCGGTGTTCCTGTGCTTCCTAAACCGAATAAATCATTATACTGTGTACCATCGATCTGAATATTATTAAATCTATTGCTTCTACCTGCTGCTTGTGTACCTTCACCTGAAAATAATGGTGATAATTTAGAAATACCTGCAAAACTTCTTGAGATTGTTGGGATTTCTTGAATTTGTTTTGAAGATACGTTTTGAGCAGAACCGGTTCTTGATGCTGAAAATACTGCACCTTTTTCTGCGCTAACAGTAATACCCGAAAGTTCTACTGCTTTTTCGCTCAATTGAAAATTCATTGCAAGGTTCTGGCTTAATGCTAAGTTGAAACCTTCTTCTACTTGAGCTGTAAAACCAACAAATGATACGGTTACTTTGTATGGACCGCCAACTCTGAGACCGAATAGATTGAATCTTCCGTCTTCGCGTGAAGTTGTTCCATATTGTGTACCTGAGGGAATATGCACTGCAATTATATTTGCACCCGGCATTGGATTCCCGTTCTGATCGCTTATAACACCATTAATTGCAGCAGTTGTAGAACCTTGTCCGAAACTTAACTGTGCGCTTAATAAAATTACTGCAAACAGAAAAAATGAAAGCAATTGTTTCATTTTAATCATACATCACTCCTTTTGTTTTTATAATACACTTCTACTAAGAAAATGTTTTTCTCATGCGGTTTAATTGTGTAGCTAAATATTCGAGGAAAATAACTCTTTTTCAACTTGATTTTTTCTGAAACCAATTAGTTAACAATTTGTTAATATTCCATATTTCAGACTATTTTGCCTAAAGGGGGAAATTTTTATATGGAAGATATAAAAATATGTTAATCTAAAAAAAGTTTTTTTTAACTTTACACACAATTATTAAATTTTAAATTCTTTGGTGCTATGAAAAAATTATTTATATTATTCGTTCTTTCCTTGTCTTTGTCTTTATCAGCGGCAAGCAAACCATATCTTATCTTAGTTTCTTTCGACGCTTTCCGCTGGGATTACCTTAATAGAGGTATTACACCAAATCTAAATAAACTTGCTTCTGAAGGTGTAGGGACTCTTTCACTTGAACCATGTTTCCCTTCTAAAACATTCCCAAATCATATATCAATCATTACTGGAATGTATCCACAGAACCACGGGATAATTCATAATACTATATATAATCGCTTTACAGACAAAACATATAAGATGAGCGATAGTAATGAGGTGCGAGATCCCCGCTGGTATCTTGGTGAACCATTTTGGGAAACTGCAGAAAGGCAGGGTATTACAACAGCAAGTTATTTCTGGCCCGGTTCTGAGATCGAGCTCCCCTTTCGTCGCCCGACTTACTTTATGCCTTATGATCATTTTTGTCCTGAAGATAAAAAAATTGAAGGTATAATTAATTGGTTGAAGTTACCTGAAAATGAACGCCCACACTTCATCACTTTATATTTTCATGAAACAGATGATGATGGTCATAATTTTGGACCTGACTCACCTAAAACAAATAAAGCAATTGCAAAATTAGATTCAATCGCCGGTTTACTTTTAGATAGCTTAAGAACACTTTCAATCAAAGATAGTATTAATATTGTTTTTCTTTCGGACCATGGAATGACAAATATTAGTAAAGATAAACAGATTAATGTCGGGAAAATTATCAAGGGACTAAATGCTAAATTATATGATAGCGGTCCGGTTATGATGGTTAGTCCTTCAGGCTCATCTATTGATTCCTTATATAACAGACTGAAGCTGAATGAAAATAATTATAAAGTATATAAGAGAAGTGAAGTTCCGGAATATTTCCATTTCTCCGAAAATCCTTTTATTGGTGAAATTGTTATTGTTGCGGATATGGGATGGACTTTAATCCAAAATGATAAAAAACAATATTATTCTGATTCTCAAGGTAATCATGGTTATGATAACCATCATTTAGATATGCATGGGTTTTTTATTGCAAATGGTCCGGCTTTTAAAAGTAATTACCAAACTGGAACTATCCTAAATATTGATATCTATCCAATGCTTTGTAAAATCTTCAATATTTTTCCAAGAAGTAATATAGATGGTAATTTAGAAAGAATAGAGTATATACTAAAATAATATGAAAACTTTTGATATAGAAAGTCGCTCACATAAATTAAATAATGGTCTTGAAGTTGTATTGCATAAAGATTCATCATTGCCAATAGTAGGCGTTAACCTTTGGTACAGAGTAGGTGCTGCAAACGATAAACCGGGCAAAACAGGTTATGCTCATTTATTTGAACATCTGATGTTCCAAGGCTCGCAAAATATAGCTAAGGAATCTCATTTTAGGTTCATTCAAGAAGCTGGTGGATCAGCTAATGGTTCTACTTCAAGAGATAGAACTAACTATTATGAAACTCTTCCATCTAATCAATTGGAATTGGCACTTTGGTTAGAATCAGACCGAATGGGATTTCTATTAGAAGCATTAAATGAAGAAAAACTCGAAAATCAAAAATCCGTAGTAATTAATGAACGTCTCGAACATTACGATAACCAACCTTATGGATTAGTTGGTGAAAAATTAAATTCACTCTTATTCCCAGTCGACCATCCTCACCACTCTCCTGTAATTGGATATTTGGATGACATAAAAATATTCTCTTTGAAAGACGCAAAAAGTTATTTTAAAAATTATTATTCTCCTTCCAATGCAATCCTTACTGTAGCCGGAGATATTGATTACAGCGATACTTTGGAGTTGATAAAAAAATATTTCGAAGAAATAAATAATGAAAAAACTATTATAGAAGATATTTTAGATTCATTTCCACAATTAGAAGAGTACAAATATTTAGAACATTTTGATAAAGTTAATGTCCCTCAAATTTATTTTGGTTGGAGAACAAATAGATTATTTCATGATGATGAAGTTGATCTTCATGTTCTGGCTTTTATTTTATCAGGGAATAAAAACAGTATTTTAACGAAGCCATTAGTTTATGAAAACAAGTTATGTCAAAGAGTTTCTGCTCAAAATGACTTATCAAAATATGACGGCTCTTTTCTAATTAGTGCTACTCCGAAAAAGTTAGAAGATATTGAAAAAATAAAGAGTACTATTTTTCATGAAATTGAAAATCTAATTTATTCTAACACTAATCTTGAAAACGAAATAAGAACCGCAATAAATAATTTTAAATTTGAGTTCGTTCATTCTATCGAAAAAATTTCGACTCGTACGGATTTATTAAGCTCGTATAAATATTACGTTAATGAGCCAAACTGGTTTGCTCAGGATTATGAAAGATTTAACAAGGTTACTTCAGAGTCTGTTAAAAATATTGCAAAGAAATATTTAACAAATAATTTTGTAGAATTAAGAGTACTTCCTAAAAATGATAAATAGAACAATTGCCCCAATAGCTAAAGACGAGATTGCATTTAAATTCCCGGCAATAACATATGCTTCAACTTCAAACGAAATTAAAATAATTTCGTCTTTTAAGCCTTCTGCCCCACTAATAAATTTTCGTCTAACAATTAAACGAGGTTCAATATATGATTTACCTGAATTTAATGGGACTTCATTATTGACTACAAGAATGATTGATGAAGGTGCAGGGCGATTTAACTCCTTAGAATTAAATCAGGAAATTTCTTATCTCGGAACTCATTTAAGCATTAGCTGTGATAACGAAAACACCTATTTTTCAATAACTTCACTTTCTGAAAATTTTGAAAAATCACTTTATCTACTTTCTGAGATTCTTAAGTCCCCTCACTTTGATCAAACCGATTTTGAGCGAGAAAAAGAAACCTTGATTAATTCATTAAAATTAGTTCAAGCGTATCCCGATTTTATTGCTGAAGATTGTTTTAAAAAATTAATGTTTGGAAGTAATAATTACGGTATAGATATCTTTGGTTCTTTAGAAACACTTAATAATATCCATTTAGAACATATCAAAAACTTCTACAATAATTTCTATTCTCCTAAGGATTCGATAATCACAGTTGTTGGCAATATTGAAAATGATGTTCTACTTAATTTAATTGATAAATATATTGGGGATTGGACTAATAATTACTCAAATTCGTTTCAACCAGACTTAGAAATAACCCCAACCTTACCAGGCACATATTTTTTAAATTTTCCGGGCAGTGTTCAATCCGAAATTCGAATTGGACTTTTAACTCCTCAAATTGATCTAACTAATTACCCTTCAATATTATTAAATATTATTTTTGGCGGTGATATTTCAAGTAGATTAAATAAAGTGCTTCGCGAAAAAGAAGGTATTACATATGGCGCTTACTCTTATTTTGAGATTATGAAAAACGTTTCTGCTTTTCTTATTAGTACTTCTGTCGATATAGAAAATTCATTTAAAGCAATCCGGCTTATCAAAGAGGTTATGGATGATATTAGTATAAATATAACAGAAGGAGAACTCAATTATGCTAAATCTAAATTGATAAATAAACTCCCTTTGAAATTTGAATCCATTTTAAGTCTAAATTCTACTATCAATCATTTAGAGATAATGGAATTAGGTCTTGATTATTATGATAACTACTCTGAAAAAATTCAATCTGTAACTTTGGAAGATGTACAGAAATTAGCTTCGGAATTATTTGTAAAGGAAAATTTTATTTTCTTTTTAACTGGAGATAAAGAGAAATTTTTTGATCTTGAATTTGATGAAGATATTTTTGAAGTAGAAAACTCAGGAAGGATTATTAGTTCTCTGTGAGAATGGGATTATTCTCGTCCCTCTTTTTCTTAAATCAGCTAGATTATTTTGTATCTCACTGAAATTTTCAAATGATATCCAGAAAGTCTTAAACCTATTATCCACCAATTTTTCTGCGTGAAACTTCAATATAGATTTTATCTCTTCAATTTTATTTTCATCGAACGAAACAAAATTCTTTTCGGTATAGAGAATTAATTTCCTTTTCTTAAATTCATCCCTCACAAAGTTCAGAGCGGTCGATTCATATAAATCTGAGTTTGTACTAATTATAAAACCGGAAGCTGTATTAAATTTTGATAATATCGTAGCAACTGATCTTTTTAAGATTTCTTTACCGTAATCTGGACTTAATTTAAATTCTTTTTCTTCTATTTCATCATTAATTAAAACAACGTAATTTTTCCCATATTTCACAATACTATCCCGCATTGATAAAAAATTCTTATCAGGAAATAGAGCAAACGTAACAGCATATGGGAGTTCTAATAAATATGAAAAATCTTCCTTACTTAATTTATAGGAATCGCAGATTATGAATCCTAATTTATTTCTATCTCTTTCTAAATCCTTCTTAGGAATTAATTCTGCTCGAAGTTTTAAAAACTCGCTCGAAAAAACATTAATTTCAGTATCATTGCGGAAAACAGTTTCTTTACAAACCATACCGGTAATATCTTTATCATAAACTTTTTTTAAGTCTTTAATTAGCATCGGAATAGAAATATCAGAAGAGAGATTAATAGTATAAAAATATTTAAGTGAGTCTTCTCCCTTAATTTTTATTTTTTTTTGCTGAACCCATTGACTTGGAATTGCATAATCATCTAATACTGTATAGAGAATTGAATCGACCTCAATCACAGAAAGTTCTCTTTCTTGATTTGTAATTGAAGTTACTTTTTTTTGATTTGTTACTGAAACAATTAGGTACCCCAAAAGTAGTAAAACAGAAAAAAATAAAAGATACAGAATAATTTTTCTTTTAATAGTTATATCCATTAGTTCTTAAATTATTCCCCTTTGAATTGTGCTTTTCGTTTTTCTAAAAAAGCAGTAGTGCCTTCTTTGAAATCTTCTGTTGAAGTGGCAAGGGCAAAATTTGCAGCTTCATATTTCATCCCTTCAGTTTCACTTAAATTAGAGCTTGCGTTGATAGCATCTATGGATAATGATACTGCTATTCTTCCTTTAGATATTATTTTATTTGCTAATTCTAATGCTCTTTCTAAAAGTTCATTAATAGGATATAGTTTATTTGCAAGTCCTATTCTGTATGCTTCGTTTGCATCTATCAATTCACCGGAAAGAATTAATTCCATTGCCCTGCCTAATCCAATAAGTTTTGGCAATCTTTGAGTACCCCCATATCCCGGTATAACACCAAGATTTACTTCCGGTTGCCCAAATTTTGCATTTTCTGAGACTAATCTGATATGACACGCCAAAGCCAATTCGCATCCACCCCCAAGAGCAAATCCATTTACTGCCGCAATTACAGGTTTATTTATACTGCTTATTTGCCCAAAGACTTTTTGTCCAAATTCGGCAAATTCTTTCGCTTTTATTGGCTCCAATTTATTCAACTCGTTTATATCAGCACCGGCGACAAAAGCTTTTTCACCTGCACCGGTTATAATTACAGCATGTATCTCTCCTCGCTCTTTTACATCTAAAAATATTTCTGATAATTCTTTCAATAAATCTCCATTCAAGGCATTTAATTTTTCCGGTCTATTAATAGTTATTATTAATATATTTTCTCTAAGCTCTGTTAAGAGATTTTTAAACATTTCATTTCCTATATTTTTATAAAAATTGGAATATTAGCTTTCAAACTAAAAGAGATGTATTCATTATTTGGGTAATAGTTATAATATGTTACTACATCTAAAATAAACATAGAGAACCCCACCCCAACGTGTGCCCCTCCTTTTATAACTTCTTCAACAAAATTGGCTTTATTCCGTTCTAATTTGAATTGATGTAATTTCTCGAATAATCCAAAGCTAACCCCGGCATCTACAATTGGCATCAACAAAACAACTTGTTCAAATATTGGAGGAAAATAATACCTCACACCTGAATTAACAAATAAAAGATTTGTTGACAATGATGAATAATCAGATTTTTTATAAAAATCCTGTTTACCGGGATTATGTTGAAATCCTATTCCGGTGTAGAAAAATATCGGCAATATTGCATTATCTGTATAGGAGAAGGTAACATCAAAACCAACTCCCAGATTCTGGCTCTTGGCAAATTCATTTATTGGGAAACGAGGGCCCACACCAACAGACATGAATAGACCTTTCGCTTCGCCGAATTTATAAAGTGTCTGTCCTGAAACTGAACCGGAGATAAACAATATTAAAAAGAGAATTATTTTTTTATTCATAATGATTAATTTATTAAAGAAACTCCTACTCCTTTCTCAAATACTAATAAACCGCCATATAAGCCGGTATATACAACTAATATCAAACCCAATATTGAAAGTATTATTATTAAAAGACGATACTTTTTCTCGTTCTTATTCTTAATAAAAAAATAGAATTTTAGAACCAAGACACCTAAATAATAGAATAAAGTATAAGTTGCAAGATTTTCATGTAGTTCTATCATTTGGATAATATCTTCACCTCCGCCAATGGTATTTTCTATATAATGTTGCTGTGCAAGATTACCGGTAAAAACACTTAATAATGTAAATAGCAATCCGGCAATCAATAAGCCAAATGTCGGTTTTCCATACTCCGGTTTGTACTTTGATATTATTTCAAATACTGCATAAACAAAAAAAAGTACAATTGGGAAATGAGTAATAAGTGGATGAAAATCTATCATTTCTTTTTAAATATCCTTTTCATTTTATTTACTTTATCCACAAAGTACACTGCCGCCATTAACATTAAGGATTTCCCCTGTAATGTGGCGTGCCATTTCTGATGCTAAAAACAATGTCGGTCCGGCAATATCTTCCGCTGTGGCAATTCTTCCTACCGGAATTCCATCTATAATTTTCTTAACTAATTCTTTGTCTGAAAAAACTCCATCATTCATATCTGTAACAACCCAGCCTGGAGCAACAGAATTCACTGTTATATTATAGGGAGCTAATTCCACAGCTAATGATTTTGTAAATGAGATCATTCCACCTTTTGATGCAGCATAATGGGAATGGAATGCCTCTCCTCTTTGTCCGGCAGTAGAAGAAATATTTATTATGCGTCCAAATTTATTCGCCTTCATCGAATGCATAACTGCTTTAACAAATAAGAAATTAGAAGTTAAGTTTATCCTCAGCAATTTTTCCCAATGCTCTAAAGTCATCTTATCCATATCCCCGTCATTCCAAATACCTGCATTATGTACTAATACGTCCACCTTTCCAAACTCGTTTATAGCATCTGCCACACAATTATTTATCTCTTCTTCTGATTCCATATCAACTTTTACAGCTTTTATCTTAACTTTGCTTTTCCATTTTTCTACTAATTTATCAGCAGCGGATTTTGCACTTATATACGTAAATATAATATCAGAGCCGGCAGCTGCAAATAGATCAACACAAGAAGCACCAATGCCTCTCGAACCACCTGTAATTAATGTAACCTTGTTTTCTAAATTTATCATTCTAATACTCCACTTTATATAAAAATAATCCTTTTGCAGGAATTGATTCCCCTGCGCTTGATCTATCCTTTTGCGAAATTATATCTAATAAATCCTTACTATTCCCACCTGTTTTATTTATGTCCAAAAGTGTCCCTGTAATTGCCCTCACCATTCCATGCAAAAATCTATTAGCCGATATAACAAAATAAATAAATTCCTTATTCTCTTTCCAATATGCTTTCTTAATTGTACAATTAAAATTATCTAAATCCGTATTTTTACGAGAAAAAGAAGTAAAATCTTTTTCACCGATTAATTCTTGAGATAATTTATTTAATTCTCTAATTGATAATTTTTTATGAAATAGATATTTATAGGAGTAATTTTTATAGAATGGACTTTTAATTTTACTGATTAAATAGAGGTATGTTCGTTCTTTTGCATCAAAACGTGAATGAAAATTTTCATCGACTTTTTCAATATTTATAATGGAAATATCATCAGGCAAAATACAGTTTAAAGAGTAGCGAAATTTTTCTTGATCTAATTTCTCTTCGGTTTTAAAGTTAGCAACCTGCCCAAGAGCATGAACTCCGGTATCAGTGCGACCTGAACCAACTAAATTTATTTCAGCCCTTAATACTATCTTTATAGCTTCGGTTATCTCAGATTGAATTGACTTAGCATTTAATTGAGATTGCCATCCGCAATAATTTGTTCCTTCATATTGGATGGTGAGTTTATAATTATTCATTAAAAAGTTTTTACAAAGCTTAAAGATATCCCGCTCGGTAAATTAGGGTCATTCACTAATCCTACCGAAATATTCCAGCTCAAATTTTCCTCAAGTCCTTTGTTGTATTTATTAACAAGCCTAACTGCATTAATAGCACTTACTATTCTATTTAATACAAGAGCACCGACAGCAAAGCGGATGCTATTATAAGCATTTTCGCTTGAAGACCACATCTCTCTATATTTTCTTCTTTCATTATTAGAGTTCCAATTCCAATAATGTGTTTTTATATCATAAACTTGATCGAACTCTCTGTTTAATTCCTTAGTTCTGTTAAATTCAAAAATGCTTATATAAGAACTAATATTAGCATAATAATCTTCATCTTTACCAGAATTTGAAATACCACCATCTGATTGAGCGAATGATTTATAATTATTTTGTTGCCAATTTCCATAAATATTTAACCCGGCTAATGCTCCCCAGAACACACCATCAGCTACGGTAAAATATATTCCGGTATCATATCCATCTGCATATAGCTCTCCCATTCCAGGTAATAATAGCGAGTATGCAATTGCCAATCCGGTATTCTTTTTCTCATTCATCTGAAAATTGAATGTACCCGATTTTATTTTTATACTCTCGGTATCGGTATTAATTGCCAAGCTCTGTGAATTAATTTTAGTAGAACATAACAATAGTAATAAAATTATTGATAGGTTTTTCATATTGATTTCCCTTAAAAGAATATTATTGAACAGTACAAATATCCTGATAAACCTCCTTTAATTTTACGTCAAC
>Ga0172380_10007759_pt1 | contig 11963 bp, 21 predicted proteins | sample Leawe162metaG_FD_119747 | JGI IMG/M metagenome (GOLD analysis project Ga0172380, IMG submission 119747) | Leachate microbial communities from a municipal landfill in Southern Ontario, Canada - Leachate well 162 metaG | ecosystem: Engineered > Solid waste > Landfill > Unclassified | place... | reverse complement strand
TAGTCCCAGCTGTAGAAGTATCTACCTCTCCAGCATCTAAAACCAATGCGCCTGGTGCAAAATTGTTATCACCATAAATACCTAATCTCGCATTACCTGCTGCGGCAGTATCAACCATTATGGCTATTCTGTCGAATGTCTCTGTTTTTAGCACCAGAAAAGGCATTGAATACAATTTATCCGCTACGGAGGTAGTGACACCAACGGCATACCCTGCGCCCAGAAGCCCGTAATACTCACCTGGGGTACGACTAAAATATTTTGCCAATAAACCAGGGATAGTGGGTGTATTAGGCACAACTTGCGGCGAAGGATTATTTAGTCCACCCATACACTACACCCCCTCAGATGGTAGCACGTTTTTACCTGCTACACTTGATATACCATTTATTGCGCCTAATGTAAGGTTTCCGTTTGCTGTAGACATTTCATAACTTCCACCGTTGGGATTTATGCGTATGCCCTGATTTAAGACTGCCGCTTCACCCGTACCAAGATATATTATTGTGTCGCTATCGTTGATAATAATCGCATATTTGCGGTTTACGTTTGCAGGTAATATCTCGGTTGTAGCAATTCCAACGGCTACAGCGGTTTTATTATCTAGTACAATACTACCCATTAGCTGAACATAACCCGCCCCGCTAGCGGGATCGCCTTTCCATTGCCAAAAATCCCCCATATTTAAACACCTTCTTCCTTAAATGTAATATAAATTGTGCCCCAAAAGGCGTTATAGCGCTCAAAATATTTTAATAGCACAAGAAGGCCGGGGAGCGACCGGCCATCGGCAATAGCCGTTCTTGTGCTAAAGGTTACTCTTGCGGTTCCATGCTCAGTGTTGACTCATTTATGTTTGCTGTTATAGACGACGTTGTTAAAAGCATCCCCATAGGATGATTATTGTTCGCATAAACCTCCGACCGTATATAGGACAACTCCAACTTGATACTGCTGAGTTGTTCCTTTATGTAAGATGTGTCCGCTCCAATGAGGTTGGCCTTTTTAGCCAACTCAGATGAATTTATTATTGCATTACACAGCAGAAACGCCGCGAGAAATCCAATGCACAGGGCAACGATAATATAGACTGTAATTTCATTAAACATGTTTTAATCACTCCCCTTTAATGTTATTTTTTCACCATCTCATTCGCCAATTTCCAAAAAGCGTCTTTAGCGTAAGGAGTTAATATAGGGTCTAAATGCTCCCTAAACAACAGATATAGGTTCACACCTATACGTCGGCCAGCGAAGAAATAAGCGGGGTTAATGTAATACTCAATGCATTGCATATCCCTGTACTGCCGCATGGTTAACTGCATAACCCCTAGCCGCCGCATCTTATCCAGGAACTGCCTCCCTCTCCGGGGGGACAGGTCAACAATTCTGATAATATGATCGCTTGTATATGCCTTGATTCCGAACTTGGCCCGATACCCAAGCATATTAGAATCTGCAATCATCAGTTTAGCCAGGCGCGCCATTTTGCCAATCTCCGAATCAGTCATTTCACGAGGAAACGAAACCTCACAGAACATCTTCGCGCTCGATTTATGGGCGGGAACTTTGTACCCATCGGCATTAAAGGAATCCTCATAATAGAACTTCTTTTCTTTTTTTGGCTCTCCGTTGTCGTCCATGTCTTTAACAATCCGAAGCAAAACAACACCCCCTAAACGTTGTACATTCGTGTGTAAAATAGACCCCTTTTTTACACATAAACGTACACGGAACCCGAAACGGCAATCCATTGGTACCGTAAGGCTAACGTGCCATTTGGGAAATTTTTCTTTATGCCTGATATATTACTTACTTTATCAACCGCCCAAAGTTGTTTTCAAAACACCTCAAAACCCACAGCAAAAAGCAGCCAGGGGAGAGAAGCCTGACTGCTCGCTGTGAGGGGAGATGTGTGGAATCGAACCACCGTAACAGATTGGATTTCTGCCGCTCTACCATTGAACTACTGCCAAGATTAATGGCCTTTTTGTTTGGTGAAAATTTTCTTATGGGTTAGCGGCGGGTCTTGCCGATCGAACAGGACAAATTGACCCCCCCCGCCCCTCTGAATAACTGGAAATTCAAAAGCGCACCTACTATATATAGATGCGCTAGTTTACATAATGTTATTTTTGTTATTGTTTTAGACAACAAAACCCTACATGCCTACTGCCGCAAGGGCTACAGGGTTTGATGTTAGTTTACATAATGCTTATTAGCGGAACATAGTCCCCTTTTGCCTGTGTTTCCATGTGTAATTGTAGCCTAATATCTGGGTGCTGGCAAGCGGTTCTTTTTAACGAGTAAGGATACACGCATTTTTCATCTTACTGCCCTCTATCCTTTGCTCTTTCCTTTATTTCCCTTTTAATGTCATCGGGTGTCAATTGCTCAGGCTGTGTGTTGGTATTAATCTGCAACACATCAGTCCAGTTAAAATTCTTCAGCGCAAATATACCAACTGCTGGGTGAATGTCTCCTTCACTGGTGCCCTTCTCATAGTAGTATTCTACCAAAGCCTTTGCTTCCCTGACAATAGCGCCCAATTCATCGGTTCTCTTGTCGTAATCAAGTAAGGTCATTCTGTTTGTCCCAAGTGCAAGCGCAAGCCCTGTGATAGTCGGCCTTTCCCTAAGCCTCATCAAAGGACTGCCGTCTCTATCAAATTGCTGTGTCCATTTATCTTCCACGATACTACCCTGTTTATCTTTTATAACAACGTGTTCCCATGCCTCTTCCCAGCATGAAGCAAAGTATTTGTTTGCATCCTTTCTCAGCTCTTCAGCATCCTTGAATTTCAACGGCTTACCGCCTAATCCCGGTACTGTCATTATAGTCAAACCCCCTTGCTTGTAGTGCCTTTCAGTCACTTCTAAACATGCGGCCATATGTTACATTTCCTCGGCCTGATAGTCTCTGCCAGGCCTAAAAAAAGAAACATTTTAAGGCGTTTCTTTCAGCCAAGCCAGCACAATATTTTCCTCGACCTCTTCACACACTGGACAAAGCCCGTCTTGGTAGCCCAATGCCTTGAATAGCGGCATTTTGTAAAGTGGGGTGATATAATGGCGTTTTACATTAAACAAAGGTGCTTTTTTATTAAATGCCGGTTCGTTTTTTCTATGAAAAGCATACCGATAATAAGCATGTTCACACCCTGGCCTTACCTTCACCGGGAAATACTTCGCGTGTTCCCGCACCGTTTCCAGTATGCCTTCCAACTTCTTCAACTGCTCCCTGGCGATCGCCGCCTGCAACTCAGTCATGCGGAGGTTGAGGCCAACAAGGTTATTTATCCTCATGTCAGAACGCGAGACGAATTGCATGTCAAGTTCGCCTTGTCTATCCATGTCGTTGACAACGGCCTCGGCATGATTCATTAACAGTCTCAACCGCGTTGCCAGCTCGTCATTATCAGTCACCACCACCCCGCCCTCGCCGCACTGTATATGTTTGTGCCTGTTGAGACTGAACACGCCGATATCTCCAAGCGTCCCGGCGTATCTGCCCTTGTAGGTAGCGCCTATGGCCTGCGCTGCATCCTCGATGACCATGATACCGTGCTTTTTGGCAATGGCGTTTATTGCATCGGCATCGTAGGGCTGCCCGAAAAGATCGACTACTATGATAGCCTTTGTGTGCTCGGTAATGGCCGCCTCTACGCTTGCAGGATCAAGGCAGTAGTAATCAGGCTCAATGTCGGCAAAAACAGGCTTAGCGCCGAAGTGAAGCGGGATAGATGCGCTGCAGGTCATGGAATATGGCGAAACGATAATTTCATCAGGGCAGTTAATGGCAGAATCCCATTCCGTCGCCAATTCAAACGGGCTTGTTAATCCAATCGCCGCGCAAGCCGCCCAAAGTCCGGAGGTTGCACTGTTCACTGCTATGGCATGTTTAACCCCGAAGTATTCAGCCCATTCCTTTTCCAGCGCATGGACTTCTTCGCCGCCGTAGAAGGCATCACTCCAATTTCCCTGGTACCCGCTGAGTATGCCCCTGTCCATTACCCGCATTACTGCGGCTTTTTCTTCGCTCCCGATCATGTTTTATTTCGCCCCTTCCATTAACGCTATTTTTAATTTTAATAATGCAGATAATATCGAATTAGCGCTATAGCCATTTGTGCCTTTTTGAATATCTTCTTCTGTTGTGGCAATCCACGCTTCTATTGTCTTTAAAATATCAATGCTCATTTCGCTCCCCCTATCAACTCATAACAAATCTCCAGGCTTTTCAGCGCATCCTCCCCGGTACAACGTAGCGGTTCCCTGCCCTCCAGGAAGCCAAAAGCATTCTCAGCCACATATGCCATGTGCTTGTCAAAGTAGGCGGGCACCGGCATGTCGCCAATGCGTTCCTCGCGCCAGTGGTGTTTCTCGAAGAATAAGTCTATCTGCCATATACGGTAATCGGTTTCACATTCCATTATTTTGCCGTTATATTGACCATTAAAAAGCCACTCACAGAGGTCTATAGCATGTGTGGCGGTATGTTCCCAGCCGCGATTAAACACGATATTAGCAGATACAATTTTTCCAAATTCCCCGGCATCATACCGCCGCTTTAACTCCTGCAGTTCCGGTATAAACCGCCTGGTGTAGTTGCACATCAGCGGAATACCCTTCGCCTCGTACAGCGCCACAATTTCGCGGGCCTGCTGTAGGTCGGTCGTCAGGGGTTTTTCGCAGATCACAAGCTGTGGTTTCCGATCTAGTGCTTTCAATAGCGGTTCGTAATGGCTTTCGTCAGATGTTGCAATTACTATTACATCAGCGTCAATAGGATAACCAGACCAATAGTCCGTTTTCCATGTAATTGCGGCCTCGACGGCCTTTTCTTTATCTATATCGCAAAATCCCAACAACTTAAACCCCGGATGTTCCTTGAACGCATGGGCAAACGAAATTATCTTCTCTGAATTTTCACTGCCTGGAATATCAGATAATGCACCTTGCCTGCCACAGCCAATAATTAAAACATTAAACATCATATCACACCAACTTCCAAGTGCTTCCAGTTATCTTTTCTGCGTATATTACCAACCATCGGCTGCGTGATATTATAAATCCTTGCTATTTGGCGCTGGCTAAGCCCCTCAATAGTTCTAATCTCAATTACTTGTTTCTCTGTCAATTTTGCCGCAGGATTTTTTTCTCCCGAAAAATCGGGATACCTATTTTTAGACATTTTATCTACCATGTTATCAATGTGGGTGCCTAAAAATAAATGATTGGGATTGATACAAAACACGTTATCGCACTTATGGCATACACATAATCCATTTGGTATAGAACCATATTTATTTTCATACATGACTCGGTGAATTAGTTTTGATTTTCCATCTATTTGGCAATAATAATACCTTTTACTAGGTTTGTGACTAGTACATATCCAGCACCCATTTTCATTTACTTCCCATTCAATTTTTCTTTGTCTCGGTCCCATCTTTAAAAACCTCCTTGACAGATTTTTAGACATAGGAAAAGCGACTAGAGTCAAGGTCTAGCCGCTTTTTACACCTGGCCTGGCAACCTAATTATTTAGTTTTTTGCCACCCTCGTTTCTGGGGGGCGTTCCACTTTTTCATCTTGTTTTTTCGCTCCTTTTTGGGCCTCATATGCGGCCTCTAATTCTTGAAAATAATCCTTCCTTTGGATCTTCTTCACCTTCTCCAGCATGTGCGGGTAGGTGTCCAAAATCCCGATCACCTGCTCACAGGTCAGCGCCATATTGTAGCCCTGTCCGTTGAATGTAAAAAGCCAGCGGATTAGTTCAAGATCCTCTGGCGTGTCGAGGGTGACTTCTATGTCTGGCCTGTTCTGGCCGGGCGGGGCTGACCAGTTGAGACACTTATAACCCTGCTTGCCCTTGGGGTTGAGGTAGTGCCACGTGCTGACGTGCTGCCGGTCAATCGGGTTGTCAACCTCTTTGTTTGTGAGCTCCAGGGCATCCCTACTGAAAACCCGGATATCATACCCCCTTGGAAACGTGCGCTCTATGACATTGGAAACGTGGTCATAGCCGCCTTCCAAGAACAGCTTTACAATGTGATCGACGTGGGTCCAATCAATAAGCGGGCAGTCGGCGGTGATCTCTACAATCACGTCCACCTTAAACTGCCTTGCCGCCTCTAAAACCCTGCTTAAAACGTCTTCTTCGCTGCCCCTGAAATAATTACAGCCCAGGCTTTCGCATAGGCTGATAATCGCATCGTCTTTCGCGTTGGTTGTCGTAGCCACTATCACATCGTCGAGCAACTTTGCCGCTCTCAGGCGTTCGATTACGCGCTGCAAGGCCGGTTTTCCGCAGATGTCAATAGTTGCCTTCCCCGGAAGTCGTGTACTGCCTTGGCGGGCTTGGATTATAGCGCAGGTTTTCATTATTCTACTCATCAAAACTACCCTGTAGGTTAAACTCAACATGTGTTATAAAGGGCTTGCCATCACTTGTTATTGCCTTGGCCCGTTCGCTGACTAAAAAAGTGATGTCCGTATCGACACACCTATCAATAAATCCACATACCCTTTTCTTGATGTCCTCTTTGTCCCACATGTGTTTACTCATTTTTATCGCTCCTATACAAATATATTTTGGTTCTCTACCCTAAAAGTCTCGTAAATCTCCCGGTATCTCTCCTGCTCCGCAATCCACGGCGCATCTTGAAACTCGTTATATTTGTAATGCCCCTGTTCGCCCTGCTCTGCCCACTGCTCTAGCGTCTGAGGCGGCTTGTAGCCGTAATTAACCGCCATATCGAACATAGCTGTTCCCGGCAAGGGCCTGAAAAAGGTCGATGAAATATAAAAATTCGGGTTAATCTCCCGAATCTGCTTGATGTAATCTATTGTCTGCCGTAGGTCCTCGACTGTTTCGCCTGGTGCACCGAAGATAACACCGCTGACCATTTTAAGCGGCAGGTCTTTCAGCTTCTCAGCGACTCGCCGGAAGTGGTCGAGGTGGTTCCTGCCCTTCTTCATCAGGTCGATAATTCTGGGCGAACCGCTCTCAAGGCCGATTGTGAGCTGTTGGAGGCCTGATTTAACGCAGTTAGACAGCAGTCTGTCGTCAGCGTTGTAAATTTCTATTGCCCTCGCATCTGCTATCCACTTGAGGCCATACTGTGCCATAAGTGAATTAATAAATGCCACCCTGCTCAGCGCCCCAAATAACGTGGCGTCGAAAAATACACACTCTTTAAAGCGATAACGCCTCATCAGGTTGCTGATATCGGTGCTTATCCGCTCTGCCGGCAGGGTCTTAAAAGGCCGGCGTGTTTTAGTCTGGCAAAATGTGCATTGACCGGGGCAGCCATAGCTCGTAACATAAATAAAGCGCTTTGTCTCAGGGTTGATATACTTCCCCGCATCAATCAACCAATACGGCAAGGGGTGCGTCCCATCATCAACATCACCCTGCACCACATGGTCCACAACGCCGTTAAATACGCTTGCATCCAGTGCCGTTACGAACGGGCCACCCCAGACAACCTTAACATGCGGGTGGTGCTGCTTGACGAATTTTGACACGGTATAGGCGCGACTGACTTGATATCCCGCATATACCGACACCATAAAATATTCAGCCCTGGACATATCCGGCAGGGTATCGCCCACGCGCTCGTCAATGATCTCCACGTCAATGCCTTTCGCCACCATTGGAGCGGCGGCTGAGAGCAAAGAAACGGGGAAATAATGGTAATCCTTGTGGGGTTCAAGTTTTGGCATAAATAAGATTGTTTTCATATTCGCTCCTTATATAATTTTCAAGCCGCTTATTTATGACCTCGCGGCAGTAATCACGATCAAAGAAATACTCGCTCGCTGGGCTCCGGATAACCTGCCCACCGAACCCACGCTTAAAGAGGCTGATATTGCGCTCCTTCTCACTCGGTTGGCTGTGGAGGGCATTTTCTACCTGCTCGCCCAGTTCGTACCGGCAGATACCTTTTTGCCGCAGTATCTCAAACGCCTTTGCCTGTAGAAAATGGCTGACGTTGTACTGCCTAAATGCGGGCTCAACACAACTCATAAAATAATAGGCATAATCCCGCCAGTGCAATATATAGGCATACCCCGCTGTTAACTCGTCAAATTCTGCCTCCAGTAGGGTTCCGTATCCCTGTTTTATCCACTGCCCCAGCAGTTCAAACGTCCGATCCGGCCTTGTGGCCTTGCCTGCTATCCTAAAATAATCGGCTTTAAACCTGTCGATATCGGTTATCTCCCGCCAACTCAGGCACTTCTCGGCCTTCTTGATCGCGGCCTTGTGTCCCTTTGTCGGGCGCACGTCAGCCAGATCCAGCACACAGGTATAGCTTGGTATGGGCAGGTAACTCTTTATGTCTGCGCTGACCTGCACCCGCTTACAGCCGTTCTCCAGCGCGATCCGCTTGACCTCGGAAAGTATCTCTTTATCATCGTCAAAACCAGGCGATGTGAATTGATCATCCTCTTGGATCAACGGCACAATACCAACGACTTTATGTCTCTCTCGGTCGCTTTCCTGTGTGACAAAGAAAGAATGGTTTTTGTATGAGACGCCGAAGCGGGCATTTTGGACATATTGCATCCAGTATGTGGTATGCCAGAACCAGGCGTGATCATAGCAGAATTGATTCCACGCCTCTTCGTGGCCTTGCAGTTTAATAAAGTTCATTTTGTCGCTCCCAAACAAAAATAATTTTGAAAAAGGTGTTGACATGATAACATAATGGTGTTAAGATGTACTCACAGCAAATAAATGGTTCGCCACCACAACGGCGGGAAGGGGATACAAAATGTTAGACATTAACAAGTTCGTGAAGGAATACGAAATGGTCACTACAGAAAACGCGCAAGTAGGGCAAAGGGTATTCTTTCACGCCGACAGTGGTTGGACCGACTTACAGGAAGGGACTATTACAGAAATGGTCCCCATCGACGAGAAAAAAACCAAGTTGATGATAAACGGAGAAACAAAAATAACCGTCAAGCGCAAAAGGTTTTACGATGCGGACCCGTTAAGAGTAGAATATCCAGCCGGGGCCATATTTGGACTAGAAAGCAAAGTATATTTACGCTAAGTCAACAAGGCCAGCCCGGAGCCTTCAATCCGGGCAGAAAGGGGATTTGAAATGAAATTAAAAGCTAGAATCATCGAAAAAGACACCCTTGAGCAAATGTATAACATCCGCTATAACTTCCACACCGGGTCACAAGCGGGTAAAATGGACTGGGAACTGATCGACATTGAGATTATCCTAGAAAGCCTAGCTGACGACGGCGTTATGACATTCACCCAAAAATTTGGAGAAGTTGGCAGTGGCGATAGGGATAAAATACAGGCATTGCTAAAATAAAAGGAGGCCTCCACGTTGCAACTCATACGTAAAAACATCCAGGTCACCGAAGAGCAGTCCGAAGCACTCCGCAAGCTCGCATACGAAACCAGAGTGTCAGAGTCAGAGCACGTTCGCAGGGCGATAGAAGCCTATCTGCAAAGCAGGGCAAAGTAGAGTCCCGCAAATCCGCCGGCACCTGGCTCGTCACCCTGGCCGGCATGGAGAGATTATACGGCCCGCGACCGGGGGAGAAAGGACCACCACAATGATCCAGGTATCTCTCATAATCCAAACGCCGCGCGGACTGACGAAAATCGACTACGAAAAACACTCTTTGGCGACAGCAAAGAATCACGCCAAGCACGAACTCAAGCGCCTCGGCCTCTCTAAATCCTGCCGCCATACAATATGGTGGAAAACGGCTGGCATGGGCGATTACGCGCAAATGTCGCTGGGTGATGTAGAATTGTCACTGGGCCGCGAAATGTTATAGCCCCCTCGGGGCTTTTTCTTTTGCACCAAAAAGGCGACTCGCGCGGATTAATTTATTCCCATGTCTCTTTTGGTTTTTTCAGCTAATTTTTTATATCTTTCTGCTTTTATCTTCGCGCAACTTGGCCCGTATAACACAATACCCAAATCACGCCCAGAAGTGCATTGATGATATCTTTGATGGTAGCCTTCGTTTTCAAATACAATTAGATTTTCAATTTTATTATCATGGTTGTTCTCGTTTATATGATGTACCACTTCTTTGGGTTTTAAATATCTACCTAAATAGCTTTCTGCCACTAAGCGGTGTGTTTTTATCCTTCCGCTTTTTTGTGCAGATGGACGGCTCCCAACTGTAATTTCCATATAACCATTTGCCATTTTAAACACCTTCCCCTTGTGTTATTTCCCCAATAAAAAAACAGCAGGCGGTGGGAATTACCGCTTTTCGGCCCGTCGACCTAGCTGTTAAAAAAACAAAAGGACAGATTTGCTCTGTCCCTGGTTTCTCATTTCCCATATTATCACGGATTTCCTGAAAAAAACTATTCAAATACTATTTCCCTGCGAACAGATCCGGCAGAGTATCAAAGTAAAACCTCACGCCGCGCCGCAGGCATTTATAAAACCAATCCTCGCTACAGAACAAATGATACCTGAATATATCCCGGTCCGGCCTCACCTGATCATAATACTTTTTCCTGATCGCCTGCGCCCCTAATCCGTTTTCCCTTGCCAGCAGATCCAGCACCTCCCAAAACTGCTCGACCTTGCGCGTCCGCTGTGCGATCAAGTCCTCCAGATAACTCTTACGCGCCGGGTACGCCTCCAGGAACTCCAGCCACTGCTCCTGTTTGCTCGTGTCCTCCCCGCCCATCGCAGCCACGGCATCAGGATTGCTCATCCATGTAGGCGGTGACTCTTTGCGCGTCTCCAGCGCGTCTAGGGCGCGTGTGAGGCTGGTTATGCTGTACTCTGTGCCCGGAATACTCCTAAGCCATCGGATTACCTTTGTGCGTTCCTGCTTGGTCAATCCCCCACCCCCGCCCGTTTTATTCCCCTCAGAACAAAGGTTTTGCCCCGCCCGAAGGCGGGGAGCGTGTGCCTATGGCAATATTTTCAGCTCGCCAACCTGTTCCTGTAGTCGGCTAATGATGCCGTTCAGGCAATCATTAATGTTTTCCATCCTTTCAAACATGTGATTAAATGCGTCCTGAACAGTTTGCGGCATGGCTGTTTTTCCCTCGCATGGCTCATTCTTTGGCTGTGGAACCTCCAAGGTGCTGACCAAACGCCTCATGTTGTCCTCATAGCGCCTTACCTCAGCGTCAAAAGCGTTTACAATACTGTCCAATGCCGCCTGTTTTATTGGTTGTGCGCATTGTGTTGCTCCCTGTCCGGTTGTTGTTATCATACAATCATCCCCTTATTTTTATCTCCCTCAGGAGATCCTCCGTCTGTTGCGTTCCAACTTCCTAGCCCTTGGATTCCGTGGCCTCGGCGGCTCCCGCTCCGCCGCCACAGGTTCCTCACCCCTGCACATTCGCGCCAAGTTGCTCAGGCTGTAGATGTGCCAGATTCGCCATGCGCGCGCCGTGGGGGTTTCGATGTTGCGGGTCATGGGGTGTCACCGGTGATTTTGGCTATTGCGGCGTCAAGTTTCTCCCATGCGCACTTTTTGCAAAAGTACATAGATATTGATGGTGTGCGACCACCGCATTTACTGCACTTCCCAATCATTTGAAAATTCCCAGCGTTTGGGTTCTCCTGTATGTGATAGACCATCGCCGCCGCAAGTAGGTCAAAGAAGCCTACGCCCTCAAGTGATTTTTCAAGGTGCTTACGGGTTATTCCCAAAAGTTCCGGGGTGTTCCAAGTTCTCTCAATTATCTGCTCACGGTTCATTGTCCACCCTCCTTGTTTCTCCAGTCTTTTTCCCACACGACATACCCCTGCACATTCCGGAGATCCTCCATCTCTGCCCTGAGCTGGCTTATCTCCGCCTGCAACTGCTCCACCCTCGGATCCGGCTCCGGTGGTGGTTGTGGCATCAGGCAGAGGGCCGCGAAAAAGACGGCGATCATTGCGGCGGTTATACAGATTTTGCGTTTCATGACTGGGCCTCCTTTCCGGTTGCCGTTATCAGT
>Ga0172380_10007758_pt1 | contig 11970 bp, 16 predicted proteins | sample Leawe162metaG_FD_119747 | JGI IMG/M metagenome (GOLD analysis project Ga0172380, IMG submission 119747) | Leachate microbial communities from a municipal landfill in Southern Ontario, Canada - Leachate well 162 metaG | ecosystem: Engineered > Solid waste > Landfill > Unclassified | place... | reverse complement strand
TTTGCATCAAGATGTGCTGGTATGTTATCGCGGACAAGTTTTCGGTACGGTGTCATAGGTGTTTAGAGTACGTGACGTGCTACTGTCCAACAAAGAATCCTACGATGACGAACAATATCCAGAAGAACATGAGGAGTTTTGCTTCTTTTTTCGTGAGACGTCTTCCTGATTCCATGAAATAAAAGAGCAGGAATGATGCCATGATCATGAAGGTTCCGGTGACAAATACAATCTCTTTTGGAAATGAGAATGGTGCGATGAGTGCGATGAGACCGATTACGATTGTTGCGTCGGCGAGCACCGTACCAAGAAGGTCGCCAACCGCCAGCGAGTCATCGTTCCGCTTTACTGCGTTCAAGGAGAAGAATAGTTCTGGCATCGTGGTACCAAGACCGACTACGAGCATACCAATGAGGACCGAACTGATACCAATCATTTCTGCAAGCGATGTTGCTGATGAAACCACGAAGTGTGACCCGACAAAGAGGAGTCCCATGCTCAAAAGCAAGAAGAGGGCATTCTTGATACGGCTATCATGTGTCGTAGGTACTCCAATAGTGCTGTCAGTAGTACCATCACGGAGTGCAAGGTAGTAGAACGCACCGCCGGCGATAATAAGCGCAAGTCCTTCAAGACGTGAGAGGTGTCCGTTGAGCCCAAGGATTAACGGGAGCATGAGTATAAACGGATAGGCACCATGGCTCTTGAGAATGTTTCCCTCAACCTTGAGACTTCGGCCTGCAACAAAAACAAGTATGGCAAATATGATGGTGAGATCGGCTATGTTGGAACCGAAGAGCATACCAAGTCCAAATTCAGGCACACCGCTTATAGCTGATTGCACTGCAATGAACGTTTCTGGAAGAATCGATATAACGGCAATAATGATGAATCCAACGGTGTATTTTGAGAGACGGAAGCTCTCCGCAAGTATGCCTGCATAGCGTGTCGAAAGTGTCGCTCCTTTGATGACCAAGAAGAGTGAGACTGCAAGTATAAAAATAGTATTCAGCATGAATGTCCGTCGTTATTCAATAACGTGTTGATTATACCCTATAGGGGCAGGAAGGATGTTAGGAGTCACATCCAAGAGCTGTACGGCATTGCTCACGTGCACTACCTGCTTGATCGCATGTCCCACATTGCATTGCACGTATATCAGCGCTCCCTTCGCTTGGCATACCCTGCATCATTGCATCCATGTGAGCTTGCATGTCCACAAATGTAACATCGCTTGGGACGGTGAATTTTGAATTATCGACGCGCCATGAGTCACACGTGTACGTAACGTTCTCAGGAATAGCTGCATCAGTATCGCTTTCAAAAAGTACATCGCGATTATCCTCAGTGACGGCAACTTTTACGCCTTCAGAAAATGCAGGTCCCCACATATAGCTTGTTTCATTGTCACGGATTATATGCATTTCTGTATCCATTGTACCCGTCATGACAAAGTGTCCACTAATACGCTCGCCGCTGTCAGCCATGTATATCGTCCCTTCGGTATGATTACCGTTTTCTTCATGGCTGAATGTACAGCGTACATTTTCACCTGAGGACAGTATGGTTCTAAAGTCTCGTGACTTTGAAGCATCCTTCCTTGTTGATTCCTGTTCGCCTGTTGTCTCTTCGTTGACCTGAGTATTTCCACTGGTGTATACATACACGCCACCGCCCACTGCCACCGCTACTCCGAGTCCGATAAGTATGTTTTGCATTGATTGTATAATCAAAAATAAGGGTCAACTAGTAGTATTTCCAGTATATCAGAATGATTACTGCTAATCAGTGCACAACTTTGCTATTCCTTTTGTAGGATGGCATAATCTGCGCTGGTTCAAAAGGGGAGTACGGCAGTGGAAATATACCTGACATTGTTCTCATCCGTGGTGTGGATTGTATGTATCGTCATACTTCTTGCGCAATCCAACTTCAGATTTGGTGACAGGAACCTGAATGTTGTTGAGCGCATCTTGCTCGTCGTCGTGGTGCTTCCTACGTTTGCGCTCATGCTCATGGCAGGCGGCATGGTCGGAAAATTTCTTCTTCTGCCCATACAGCTCTTTATCGACGTTCTGTTCGGCACCTCGTTCTGGTAAGCAGGGGTGTTTAGGAAAAGAGAAAGGTCTCGCATTGCGAGACCTTTTTATTGACAATAGTATAGAACAAAATAATACACATTCACGTAAAAGCCCTCTCGGCAAGAGAGGGCTTTTCACTTTCTAATATTTCTTGATTACTGAACAAGGAGCATCACACCACTGTTTGGTGCACGGTTTGGTGCGCCTGCAATTGCTGCTTCAGCAGATCCTGCGGCATAGAAACCCAGTGTCCCAGAGTTCGTAATGTATCCGTATGTGTGAATATTAGGATCCGTTGATACAGATACCTGCGCTGTTGTCTGGTCCATCTCCATAACCCCGCTGTTTGATGCGCGAGTGGTCACTGTTGCTGCAATAGCCTCTTCAGGTGTATTCGCAGTGGTTATGCGTAGATCACCGCTTTGATCAACATAACCGTATGTTTGTGCAAAGGCATATGAGCCTGTGCCTGCCACGAGAAGTCCTCCCGCTAAAAATAGTGCTGTAAGTACTTTCATAAGAGTAGATATTTAATTGTTGTAAAGAGGATGTGACACACAAATCGTGCCCGCTTATCAAGATGACGTGAAGAACCTGACATCTTACTAATCAGGACACACTGTTACGCATTCTGCTAATCGTCCGTGCAACAAGGTAGGTACAAAAAAGCCTCACACAGTGAGGTTTTTTGCAGTACTAGTTTATGTTCTTGTTCACAGCCATGATCTTGATCCAAATATTCTTATTCGAGAAACTCGAGGCGTGCAATATCAACGCCCATCTCGGTCATGTTTCCAAAGACGCGCGCTTTCTTTGCTTCGCCAAATTGGTCAAAAGAGCAGGTCATGACGCTTCCATCAGTTGTAGTACATGAGCTTGAGGCAGTAAGGAAGAGGGGAACGACATGTCCCAGTTCACCATTATCTTCGAATATAAGGTGCCAATTCTCAGGATTGTATGGTGGAGGAACACTTTTAAGGAGGAATCCTTCCTTTTCAAAGGTGAATTCACGCTCTGGAGCAAACTCTCCCGCAAAGCATTCAATGTCCTCAATAAACCAACCATCGTTATGCTTTTTGAGGGTAAATACTGATTGCGCGGTAAGTGTCTTGTCGCGCGCCATAATGAGTACTCGTGTTTCATGCTCCTGCTCAGAGACTACTCGGCCAGTAACACGTTCAGGAACCGTGGTTTGGCAGAGCACTGGATCAATCTCACTCTCTCCACGTCCTTCACTTTGTATGAGTCGTGTGCGGAGATTTTCGCTTAGAATTTCTTTGGTAGCGAGTCCTTCTGCGTATGGAGTTGTAGTTGTTGACTGTCGCGCCTGAAGCCATGGGTTATAGAAGTCCATTGCGATATCCACTGGTGCCTCTGTAGAGACCACCTGATTGCGTGGAACGCCATCTGCGCGGTCTTGATGGATAAGCTTCGTGAACAATAGGATTCCACTAATGATAAGTATTCCCAATACTACAAGTCCTCCGATGATGATTTTTTTTCGTGACATAGTGACCTAGTGATGCCGTTTAAAGGCGCCTGTTATTACACGCCTTGATTGCGCTATAGTATCACTAATCACGCATACAGAGTACCTGAAGTTGAATCTAATCTGCTCAGTTCTCAGGACTATTCTATGCTAAAAACTGCACGAACAGTGACCATGACTTCTTTGTTTATGCTCTGCGTATCGTATGAACCGTAATCACTGATTTCAACTCCACCTTCAGGAAGCACCTGCACCACTCCTCCTGTTGCAGTGCGAAGCATTCCAATTACTCTGCCAGAATCCTGTACAATCGCTTCCGCTCGAGCTTCCGCGTCTGCGATAGCTGCGGAGAGTAGTTTAACGCGCATCTCTGCGAGCTTGCTGTATGTAAGCTCAAGTCCACCAGTCGAGACGTTGTAGCCTGAACCCACAAAAGGATCAATATCGTTTGCCAATGCACTCAGCTTCGCCACATCGTCGCTTCGTACGATGATGCTTCGATTTACGTTGTAACCTGACTGATATGATTCCCCATTCTGCGGATAGACAAAGTTTGGATACGTTGTGCCCACGGGAATCTCAATTTCATCAAAGCCTTGTTCTTTCAAATACGATGAGATTTTTTGTACAGCACCCTCTAAGCGAGAAAAGCCCGCCTGTTGGTCGTGGAGTCCCGTTTTAGTCTCGAGATTTAATGTCCAGCGTCCCATATCTGCGACAACTGCTTCTTTTGCGGAGCCCGTCACTTCAACAGTGTCTGATGCAATCTTTATCTCATATGCAACCTTTCCTGCGTAAAGCGCCACTGCAAACACTCCCACTACAAGTATTGTCGAAGCAGCAACTAAAGGTACGGAGTAATCAAAGAGTTTTTTGAGATTCATATGATATATAAGTTATTTATAGAGCTAGTATAAACCATCACAGACGAGTAGCAATTTTGGCACAACGAAACGTGCGTGGGTGTTTGAGATGACGTTAAAACATTTCTTCTGGTCCCGAATAGCGCATAGAAAAAACCGGCAAAGGCCTGCTTTTCCATATGCACTATGCTGGGGGACTAGGAGAATATTCTCTGCAGTGCTGTGTGTCGTGGTCTCGGAATTTCATAGCAAGACCCTATAAAGATATTTTGAGACGAATTATTATTTCTCCTGATCCGTCTCGGTCAGAGGCTTCCAGCGGACGAAACCAGACTTGTCGAGTATCTCATTGATGAGTTCAGTCTTTCCACCGATATATCCATTCTTTCCCGTCGGATCTTCCTTGATAAGGTTTTGTTTCAATTCGGCATATCTATCCTTTTCTTCAGGATGTTCGCGAAGATAATCCCTAAATGCCAATTGTCGCTTCCAGAAACTTCCCCTGTCTGCATATGCTATCGAAAGATGGTACTCGGTTGGGTTTCCTTTCCGAAAAAGGTGGCGTTCTGTTGATTTGTCCGTATGAGCAGAAGAATCAAAAGGATATCCAAGCGCTTCAAGTTTGGGAATGTATCTTTCTGCATTCTCATGGCTATCAATAAGCACCATGATGTCTATGATCGGTTTTGCTGGGAGACCGGGAACTGAAGTGCTTCCTATATGCTCGATACCTAGCAGCTCATCACCAAAAACTTTTTTCAGTTTCTCCGCTTCTACTTCATACAAACGAGCCCATTCTGGATTGTACGGCAGAATGTTTTCATGCGATGAGTCTCCTTGGGATTTTTCCATCCTTTCCATTTTAGCTTGATTTTTAGTTTTCAGATAGCGAGTTGCCTACTTTTGAGGCGTCTCGGTCTATCACATGACTGCTGGGGGACTAGGACTCGAACCTAGATACTCAGGACCAAAACCTGATGTCCTACCATTAGACGATCCCCCAATGACCCCCATGATTCATGAAGGTGCACTGATTGTGTCAAAAAATGTCGAATTAGCAAGGTCCTAGAACAGGCAACGGGATTGACACTTGTGTTAATTGTATTGTACAATAACTTCTGGAAATCAGGATTTGCCTGATTGTGGGAGAGCGAAATGAAGTTCATTGGCATGCTGATGGCCGCGCTACTCGCGCTGTTTTCGGTCAACAAGGCCCAGGCACAGTTTATCCTGGTCGACCCACTCATCGTGGAATCGAACAACCCCTCCAATTGGGGGTGGTTGACCTACGGCAACTTCTCGGAAGGAATCGGCATCTTTTGCGATTTGTATTCGTACGGGGAAATCCCTCAAACGGGCAGTATCAAAGCGGTGCGTCGCCCGTTCGATTCAATCTTTCTCGGAGGTTTCGACGAAGGACTTGAAGGCACACCCGTACACGTGTACTGGCCCATCATGGATTCCACGTGGTGGTATCCGACACCAGGAGGCGGACCACTCGATGTGGTGGCTCAAACTGTTATCGCCGTCACCGAGGTTGGTAACCACATCGTGGAAATCAACTACGAGGGGCCTCTCTACTGGACCAGGTTGCGCTTCGAGTTTCCCGTTTACCAACTGTAAACGACGCAAGTGCGCACCGACCTATGACCCTGGACCGTCTCTTACGAGATGGTCCGAGGGTCTTTTTTTATGTGTGCTACCATGATGCCTATGAAGCCGACCAATAAAACCTCATGGGGAAAAGAAGCTACGTGGTATAGCGAGCATTTAAAAGATGCTGACACGTATCATGCGAAGGTCATACTTCCGAATGTCGTGCGCTTGGTAGCTCCAAAGAAAGGACAGAAAGTCCTTGAGATTGGATGCGGTGAAGGTTTCTTTGCTGAAGAGATTGCAAAGAAGGGAAGTGTTGTCACGGGATGTGACATTTCCCCAGAACTTATTGCGCTTGCAAAGAAGAAGGGAAAGGCATCGTATCTTGTGACGCCAGCACAAGATCTTTCTATGTTCAAAGATGGCTCCGTAGATGTCGTGCTCGCAGTCCTTACCCTCCAAAATATGGAACGGCTTGATTTGGTAATGAAGGAGGTCTCACATGTGCTCGGGAAGACTGGAAGATTCATATTTGTACTCAATCACCCTGTTATTCGTTCACCACAAACATCGTCGTGGGACTATGATGAAAAGAAAAAAGTGCAGTACCGCCGTCTTGATGCGTATCTTTCTGAACGGAAGGTGAGTATCGATATGCATCCAGGATCTGGAAAGAAGTCACTCACGTATTCGTTTCAACGGTCATTGCAGGAATATATGAAACTCCTTCGTGGTGCAGGCTTTTCTATAACACGCCTTGAAGAGTGGATATCACACCGAAAGAGTACTCCTGGACCTCGCGCGAAAGCAGAAGACGTTGCTCGCAAGGAGTTTCCGCTCTTTATGATGATTGAGGCACAGGGCCACTAGAATTAAAAAACGGCGCGCCTGTGATGCACAGGTCGCGCCGCGTGTCTTCTTGCCCCGAATTTTAGCCCGCAACCACTGCTGCGACGGGCACCGCGCCGATCTTGCAGGACCAGAGGCGGTATGCACCGAGTTCGGGATCGGTGCTTGTGAGCGTCATCCGCACGAGGTCTTCACCGTGCCGCGTCGGCTTCAGCTTGGTGTTGGTGCAGATGAGCTGTTGAGCAACGCCGAGCCGAATGGAATCGTCCACGACTTTCTTATCGTAGGAAGGAGCGACACTGGGTCGCTGCTTTTCCAAGTAATCAACGACGTGTTGCGCCGTGACCCGTTCTCCTTTTCCATGGAGCTCGGCAACCGCACGGAGAACGCGAAAGTCTTTGACCTTCATTTCGCGTGCGCACGCCACACCTCGCGTCCCCACAATCTTACATTTCGCAAGTCCCATTTTGAACTCCCTCATTCACGGGCGAACTTACCCGACGATGTTTATACCATACGTTTTGGCGTTTGTACAAGATTTGGGACGAGTAATACTTGCATATTTACGCAAATTGTGGTTTAATACAAGGTAGTAAACCACATACGGAGGCTCCGATGGAGCGAAGAAAGATACAGTTCTTCTGTCCCGTTGCATCGCTTAAGACGGGAAGGATTCATCCTGCGTCATTCCAAATCGGATATGGCGCAACCAATCTGCTCATTCAACACGGTGGCAGGGTGTATTGCATCCTGCTTAGTTTCCATCAGTCAGGGTTTCATGAATCAAATGCTGCAATGGAATGGATGAGGCAAGACAACAAGAATAATCTGCCCATTCTTCCGGGGGTGACGATACCGGGTGGACTTCAAGTCGACCGATGCGTCCGCTTTCCCGAGAAGCTCATTCTCGATTTGATTCAGGTCAAAGCCTCCTGAGCCAGTCTCGGTGAGGAAGAAGAGTGCCGCGTTTCCGACAGGAACGCGGCCTTTATTTTTTGTATTGGAAAATAGTACCAAACGTATATAATAGGCATCTACCGTAACGAAAAAAGATAGCTAAGTACTAGTAACTAAGTAACTACCATATGACTGAATCAGAATTTGCAAAGCAGGTGCCACAGGTTACCTTCAAGACGCGTGTCCATGACACCAGTGTTGAAGGTCCGAATCCATACCGATGGCAGGATATAACGACCGATGAGATATTTGGTGGAAAGAAGGTTGTTGTATTTGCGCTTCCTGGCGCATTCACCCCAACCTGTTCATCGACCCATCTTCCAGGATACGAAGAGAAGTATGAGGAGTTTAAGGCACTTGGTGTTGATGAGGTCTATTGTCTCAGTGTGAACGATGCATTCGTCATGTTCCAGTGGGCGAAAGCTCAGGGTGTGACGAAGGTAAAGATGCTTCCAGACGGATCAGCGGAATTCACCCGAAAGATCGGGATGCTTGTAAAGAAGGACAACCTCGGCTTTGGTGAGCGTTCATGGCGATACAGCATGCTCGTTGATAACGGGGAAGTGAAGAAGGTCTTCATTGAAGAGGGATTCCAGCACGATTGCCCAACCGATCCATTCGAGGTATCCGATGCGGACACTATGCTCGCATATCTCAAGGAGTAGAACGGTTAATTCAGAACTAGAAACCAAAAGACCCCAGCAACACGCTGGGGTCTTTTGGTATGTTTGCGTACGACATAATCACGTTGTATAGTCTTGTTTGGTTTAGAAGAGGGGGTGGAGTATGTTGTTTGAAGTTGGTGTCATTCTCATCATTGTCGCTCTCTTGTGGGCGCTCTTAGGGGCTGTGTACCAGCGACGTCTGTTGGTAGACATCAAGAATGCCTGGACAGCTACTGGGACAGATCCAGATATGGCGTTCATTGCCAGCGATTTAGGTGTCGATTTGAACAAGTCGCGCGGTCGTGTGCGGTATTCAGTGACTGTGGCTACGGTAGGTATTTTGTGTGTCATTCTGTCCTTGATAGGGACGGCGTAGTAAACAGGTTCAGAAGGAGACCTTAGTCCAAACCCGAGCGCAAGCGCTCGGGTTTTCATTATCCCCCTATGCCATAGACAAAGTATGATTCCATGCTATTATGGTGCGAACAAAACGGGGGGCCCTCTCGAAGTCGAAGAGCAGCACAACGGTTTGGTTTAGTATTTTTAAGCAAAGAAGATCAAATGAAGGGAAAAATCGCTCGTCTTGTTACAGACCGAGGTTTTGGATTCATCACTCCTGAAGAGGGAGGAGACAAGGATCTTTTCTTCCACGCACGTTCACTTCCAGCAGGTGTTTTTGACACACTGAAGGAAGGCGACATTGTCGCATATGACGTCGAGGATGGAGAGAAGGGTCCTGCTGCGGTGAACGTTCAGCTCGCGTAAGTAGTAGACCAAACACCAAAAACCCCGTGGCTTCGGCCACGGGGTTTTTGTGTACAAGTGCCACGATGCGTTGTTTCGCTATGATTAAATAGAGCAAACAGTTCGTATGCATCGCCATAATCCAATTGCAGAGGTAATGAATTACTTTGTCTCTGGATACGTGTACTTTGTTGCATTCACGTTGGTGCTGTACATGGTGGGTTCGTTTGTGACAGGAGTATTCGGACTGGTCTCAGGACTTCTCGACATCTCCTCATCTGCTAAGGCGATACTTGCGGCACCAGAACGTGCAGGATTGGAACACGAACTTCTTCACACCATCGCTTTTACGGTAGTGCTCGTAAAGGCATACACCATTCTCATTTCCTACGCACAGACGCGTCACGTCAATGTAAAGCTCGTGATTGAAATGTCGATTATTGCGGCGACCATCGAGATAATCTTTAACGCCAACAGCTACAGCATGGAAATCAACATGCTCTTTGCAGCATTCGCTTTTGTAAACCTTCTTGCGTACCTCTTTTTCTATAAGACCATCAAGACCGTGAGTAGCGACTACGAAAAGGAGTGTAAGCTACTCGAGAAGTAGTCACTGAATTGGAACGATTTTTAATTCTTGAGACCGAGTTGCGCGTATAGAGCAGTCACCTCCTTTCCTGCAAGCTCATGAAATGTCCCTGGTTTGAGCGCCTTGAGCTCAAGTGTGCCAATCCGTGTCCGTACAAGCTGTACAACTGAGTACCCAAGGGCTGCGCACATACGGCGTATGTGATGTTTTCGTCCTTCTCGTAAGGCGATAGTGAATACACGGTCGTTTGAACCCACTGTAACCTGTGCGGGGCCAGTCATGTAGTCATCGAGACGTACTCCTTTACTGAGACGGTTAAGGAAGGTACCCGTCACCCGTTTATCAACGGTCACTTCGTATACCTGTTCAGCAAATGTCTCCGATGACGCAAATGAGCGCGTAATACGTCCGTCATTGGTAAGTACGATGAGTCCCTCAGTGTCTTTATCGAGGCGACCAATAGGGAAGAGCCCCTTGATGCCGTTCTTCTTCTGTATGTAGTGGAGGAGATTATCTGCGGTATTGTTTGCTTCTTCGCTCGTCAGGATACCCGCTGGTTTGTAGTAGAGAATGTAACGATAGCGAGAAGGTCCGCCTTCGGTCTTAACTTCAACAACGTCAGTCTTTAGAATCTTTTGTCCTACGACTGCAGGTGCACCATTTACGCGCACCTTTCCTGAGGCAATCAAGGTGTCAGCACCACGCCGTGTCGCGTAGCCCTGCTCGGCAAGATATTTATTGATACGAATAGGGAATTCCATGTCGGTGATAGTGATGGGATATTTATTCAAGCTTTGAGAGTGCCTTCTTTGCGTACTCAATAGCGCTATTTGCGAACGCCTTGGCATCTGCATATTTCTTTGCGTCAAACGCATCCGTTGCTCTATCGAGCTTGTCTGAAGCCTTATCGAGATATACTTCTGCGTCATCAGTGTCTTCATCAGACTCGTCGATAGCCTCCTCTGCTTCCTCAACAGCCTCCTCTGCGGTCTCGATTGCGTCTTCTGCCTTCTCTTTGTTGTCGATGAGTGCAGTATCTTTCTTCTTATTGGTGCACGTGAATTTACCCGTCTCTTCGTTCTTTGTGCAACTTAGTGTATTGCCGTTTGTATCCTTCAGGTACAGATCACCCGTTTTGATAAAAGCCTTAGGGATGCCTTTGTTCTCTTTGAAATACTTCTCGAGAAGCGCACGGGTGTCTTTATTGATACTCCCGTCTTCAGTCATACCATGGCGTTTCTGGAAGCGCTTTAGAGCTTCCTTTGTGAGCGGACCAAAGAATCCTGTAATCTTTCCTTCAGGATAGATAGTGGTATCTGTTGCAAGGAGTTTCTGGATGCGCTCAACATCTGCATCGGTCATGCCTTCTTTTAGCCCTTCCTTTAGCACTGTACGCACTTCCTTGGTAAGGTCGGAAAGCTGTTTCTGAAGCTCAGCGATCTTTGCCGTCAACGTCTTAATTTCTGCATATACGTCGCTGGAGCTCGTTTCTGCATGAGCCTGAGGAACAGTAAGAATGGCGACGACGAATGCGATAAGTGCCAATGGAATAAGTTTAGTTTTCATACGTACAAGAGAAGGCTAGGGGGTAAATAAATAAAGGCTACTATGCGCTCCAGTATACGCCCTGAAGAGGTACACCGCACGAAATCGCTGGTGGTATGTCCATAGAACTCATCTCAAATTAAACCTCAAAACAGAGCCGTTGAATTTCAGATGAATTCTTGAGCATGTCTTTTAGGATAGGTCAGAGAGTGTCCTTATTCTCTGTCGTTAAGGTTGTAGTCCTTGAGAGGAATGACTCTTAGTTATCAACATAAAGCGAGATTACACAGCGCTGTAGGGGTACAAAAGGTATATAATGATTGAGGTCGATCGAGAACAAAAAGTCAACCTGGTATGACCTTAAGTAAAACGGCTGTATCATTTTTTGGTACGACTTAAGGACTACCTCTCCACTGACTTTCTTCGATCGGAGTCATCATATATCGAGTATGGTGAAAGTTATTTAACATTTAATAACAAAAAGTACATGTACGTTTCAAGACGGCAAGTAGCTGCGCATAAAGGGATCGCGACCCTTCTTGCATCGGCGCTTGTATTATGGCTCGTTGGCTCAGGCTTCTTTACGCAAGCC
>Ga0172380_10007757_pt1 | contig 11971 bp, 25 predicted proteins | sample Leawe162metaG_FD_119747 | JGI IMG/M metagenome (GOLD analysis project Ga0172380, IMG submission 119747) | Leachate microbial communities from a municipal landfill in Southern Ontario, Canada - Leachate well 162 metaG | ecosystem: Engineered > Solid waste > Landfill > Unclassified | place... | reverse complement strand
ATGGCAGTCGATGATCGCCTCCATGTTGCCGCGTCTGGACTTGCTGCGGTCGGAGTGGCCATCGCTACCAGCCTCGGCGCAGTTCATATCGTCGCCTGGGTGCTCGCCAAGGTGATACAATATTTGGAACCGTCTAGGAGAACGACATGAACGCGATAGTCAAGGACGCCCTAGTCGAAGGGGCTGATGTTGTTGAGAAGCTACTGGCCCGGATGGGCGATGCCCTCGCCAACGCAATGGTCGTGGCGGGCGAACTTCAGTCGCGCGGCGTCCACGCTGCCACCAGCGCGAACATCTCTCCCGGCCTCATCGGTGAAGTCCTCGACTACGCCGGCCGGATGCAGGCCGATCTAGGCCACGCCGCCCTCATGCTTCAGGGTGTCCATGCTTCACTGCATGAAGCTGAGAAGAGACTTGCCCCCACCGAGGAACGGTCAGGGCCGGGGGACAAGCCGCCGCCGCCGAAGCCGTAGTCCATGAGGCCAACTAGCCCCTCCATAGGAGTTCCGCAACATGCGTCCAGCAATTGAGATCGAGGTTGTCCCGCGCACGGGAGCCATGTCTGAGTGGTCCGTCGAGGCGATCGACTACGGTAGCGAAGGCAATGTGTATGTGACGCTGTTCGCGGGGCCGGAGGCGGAGCGCAGAGCACGCGAATATGCCGGGATCATCTCGCGCGCCTATGGGCTTACACTAGGCGCCTGAACGCTGCATGACAGCCGCTGTCATCCTCGGAACCTTCCTCGCCTCGGTATTCCTCTACAGGTCTACCGAGTGGGATGGGTACCTGTTCGGCCTCTCGTTCTACGTCCTCACGTTCCTCGCCGGGCTGCTGACTGCTACAGCCTTCGCAGCTCTCTCGAAAGACCGCCGCTGCATCTACGGAATCGCCGTCCTCTGGCTCAACTTCATCGGCAACCACTTTGCTGGGGATGATCCAGACCTCGTCATCTCCGGGATGCTCAACGTGGCGACTGCCGCCTACTTCATCCTCTACGGCATCACTCGCTGGGAATGGGTGATCGGGGGACTCTACCTCGCGTCGGTCCTCTTAGCCTTCCTGAGCTTCGTTGGGGTGATACCAGGAGCGGAGGAACGGGTGGCGGTGGGGTTCATCGCCTTCTCACTCCCGGACCTTGTGACGATCATCTCGGAGATCGCGCTTGCCGTCCTCGGACTTGGAGCGGGGGACAGCGGAAGGCGGGTTAGGGTGAGGCTTCGGGTTCCTGTGCCGTGGGCAGCGGGAACAGCTCGGGCGCGGCCTTGAGCAGTATGTTGCTTGCGATGAGTTCGGCGGCGACGCCGACAATGTCAGGTCGCCAGCGGCTCAGTTCGGCTGCTGCCCTGTCGACGCGCTGATTTAGGTTCATCATCTGTCTCCGTATTGCGGTCATGGGATCAGGATTGCGGCGGGGGCGAAGGCGTAGCCGCGCCCTTCCGGAGCGCGCGGAACTCCTCCGCTGTGCGATCCCCCTTCTTGGTATTGCACGCTCGGCAGCACGGCACCTTGTTCACCCCGCCGCCGCCGCCGCGAGACTTTGGTGTCAGGTGGTCCATAGTGAACGCGGAAGGACGAGCCGTGCCCTTCCGTGTTAGGCGCCTGCCGCACCAATAGCACTGGCGAGTGGAGAGCATCATCTGCCTCTGTGTTGCGCCAGCGCATCGGATCGGTGCGGTAGCGCAGCGTTACTGCATCCCCCATCCCTGCTACCATAGATGGCATGGAACTGGTGTGGGTTGGCATCATCGCGGATAGTCTGATCCTAGCCGTCATCCTGTTCCGCAGGTGGAGGGCGAAGAAGAAGCGGGCGGGGAATGGATGAAGTAGGCGAGGCCGGGCGCTATTCCGGCTGATCGAGTGGTTAGTGTCTGCCAGTCGGCCCGTCGGCCTCAGGTTCTCGACCTGCACCTACACACCGCCGAGGCGGTGGCAGAGCCTCGATGAGGTTGCGGGTCTGCTTTCCCCGCCGCTCGCCTCCCAAGAATCTACCCTCCTCCCCGTTCCCCTGCAAGGGAGAGGTGGGCGCCGCAACCCCATGTCCTGTGCTCCGGGCAGCCAAAGCCGACCGTTGTCCCAACGATAACGAGCGTGCCAATAATGACGACTGCGGCGGCCGTGCAGAGCAGTATAAACAGCGTCCTGTCCGTCATCCGCGCTAGACCTCCATTCCCGTTTATGATAGCACTATCAGCTAGATAGAGCGACAGTTTCTTGGTCAGGCGGGGCGGAATACACGGCTTCATCTTCCCCGCCACTACAGCGTTCCACCATCCACAGGAGCACCAAGGCAACCACCAGAAAGAACCCCTGCCCGAACCAGTAGCCGCGAGGACGCATCAGGGGGAGGGAGGATCGATAAGTGCCGCCGTCTCGCTACGGCGGCGGTTCAGCAGATCGAGCACAATCTCCGGGGCGCGTCGGTTCTGGAGAACCACCGTGTGCTTCAGAACCTCCATGATGGCCTCCTGATTGCGGAGCAGCTGGGCCAGGATTTCGCGCTCTGTGGTCATCATCCATCTCCTATGGTTGTCGTATGCGGGGCGTCAGCCGGGAGGGGGATCAACCACTTCTCGCCGTAGACGTGAACGACCTTCGTCCCGGCCTGCTGGAGGACAGCGCCGCGCTTGCCCTCACGGGTAACGTAGCGGCCGATCACCGTCCCCTCGAAGCCGTCGTGGTCGATGCGATAGGTCGTCCGAAGGGGCGCGACGAGCGGCTCCAGGCCGGCCAGAAGTTCCTCCTCGGTCATCCGCTCGAAACGCTGTTCCTCGGTCAGAGCCGCCCCCTCTCCCCCTGTGAGTGATGCTGCTCGGGTGCGGATGGCGGTGGCGACGTTCAGCAGAATGTCATCGACCATGCGTTCGACAAAGCGGCTGTCGTGGGTCTGCTCGTTCGTAGGGTCGAGGATGCTGAACGCCCACACCTCGCATTCCCGCGCCGCCTCCAGCATCCCATCCCGCTTGGCGGTGGCGAGAGCGGATTCTGCGATTGCGAGGGCGTTGCTGACAGTCCCCAGCAGAGCGGCAAGCCGGTTCCTTTCCCGCTCCAGTTCCGCGATCCTTTCATCCTTGGACGCCAGGAGGGAGGTGGGGTCAACCAAGGAGCTTCTCCCCCTTGGCGTCGGGGTTCTTGCAGCGGAAAGGATGCGCCTTCCGCCACGCCACGACGCGGTCTATCATGCGGTCAATGGAGGCGAGTTGCTCCTCGTCGCAGCCGCGCTCCTCGCAGATGCGGCGGTAGTCGGGGAGCATCTCGGCAAAGGCATTGTCCTTCGCGAGGAACACCACATACTCGCTGTCGGGAACGACCTCGTCGTTCTTGACCTTGCGGATTTCGCCGTAGAACTTGGCGTCGAGTTTCGGTTCAGACATCTACGTCTCCTTGGCTTCCGGTTCGGGGGAGAGGGCGGCGCGGATGAACGCTGACAGTTCGGCGGAGCCGACGACGATGGTGTCCTCGTCGATTGCCGCATCCTCGTCGATCTTCTCCAGCGCTTCCCTCATCCTCCCGACCTCTGCCGTGAGGGTGACGTTGTCCCGGCGCAGTGCTTCGGCCTCGTACTGGACATCCAGATCGGAATGGGAGGCGTTGCGCTCTCGTTGAAGGACTTCGGTCAGCACCCTCGTCAGCCGCTCGATCTCGGCAGCGGAGGTGGAGCGTTCGGCGGCGATGGCTTCGGCAATGGCTTCGGCGCAGCCGAGATCAGCGGTGAACTTGGCGGCTATGGCCTCACCAATGCCCAGATCGGCTCGGTTCTCCTCCGGGCTGGCGATGGGTGCGGGGGTGTCAGACATTGGTGGGCTCCTGCCACAGGATGTTGCCGCGCACGTCCTCAACCCGCCGCGTGCCGGGGTTCAGCGCCACGTGGGTTTCGACCTTCTCTCCGGGCTTCAACTCGACCGGGTACCAGCCTTCCTCGCGGAAGAAGATCACCGTGCGCTTGAGCTTGTCGGCAAGTCCGCCCATCCTACTTCTCCCCCTTGAGGACGCGGGCGGCGGCCATGTCGGCAATCATCGCCTCGATGTCGTCCTCCTGCATGTTGAAGCGACCGCCGGAGCGGCGAAGGTAGTCAACGACCACCCCCTCCATCTCCGTGATCCGGGAGCGGAGGCGGGTGAGTTCGTCGAGGACGGTTTCGATCGCAGCGGCGTGCGGCCACGCTGTGTCGTTCACGCCATCTTCGCTCGCGCGCATCCGCTGGCAGTAGGAGCGAAGCCGCTCCTCCGCCCCGGTCTGTTCATTTCCCATCGGATGCCTCATGGTTCGTGACGTAGGTGGAGAGGGCGCGGAGATCGCCGGCACGGGGCCAACGGCTGACCTCTTCGTGGTCTTTGACGAAGGACAGCAGCGTGGGAACCGCGAACGGCTTCATCAGCCTCACGGCCTCCTTCACCTCGGCCTCTCTCGATGCGTAGGCGTCGAGGAGGGTGCGGAGGTCGTCCCGCTCCACGACGGTCAGATGAGACACGTCGTTCCCGAACTGGTCGCGTGTGATGACGTTCGGCTTGGCCTTGGTCAGCCTCCGGATCGCCTCCTCTACGTCAGGCTTCATCAGCGTTCTCCTCGGCGGTGGTCTGGTGCGCGTCGGGCCAGTTGTAGGCCGCAGCGAGGCGCGCGCCGTGCTCGGTCTTCCTCGTCAGGAAGCTGTCGGGAGAGCAGCCGGAGAGGCGCTGTTCCTCCGGGGTGGTGTCCCGGTATAGGTCAGCCCGCCAATGGCCGGGACGCACCTCCCACACCACAACGAGGTCGTCAGGCTTCATCGGCGTTCTCCGTGGGAGAGGGGGAGGCGGCTTCCGACAGCCGAATGGCCGCCATCAGCTTCTCGTTCGCCTGCACCTGATCGTAGGGGACGAACTGTATCCGGTAGCCGTCCGGGTAGTGCGATTGGAACTTGATGTGGCGGTCGGGCCGCGAACCGGGTAGTGTACCGAGATCGCCTCTCATGTAACCTTCGTTCGTGCACAGGTGGCCGCCCAGCGGTGTCCCGTCCTCCGCAAGCAAAAGGCCGCTCATCCATCCCGGCGGCCCGCCGTTGTTGAAGCCGAAGATCACCGGCAGTTCTTCGACAGGGCGCGACGACGGGTTGAATACAGCGAATTCCTTCTCACTCATGGGTATCTATCCTCGTTCTGGAGAGGGGGAGGTGGGGCGCATCACGCGGCGGCTCTCGAAGCAGGGACCGACCGCGCCATCGACAGCAGGAGGTCGCGGAACGGGGCGGGCGTGTGGATGCGCGGGGCGCTATCGGTGCCGCCCCCGCGGGCGCCTACTTCACCCAGGCGCTTCGCCCGAGCGAGCCCCATCCGCTCGACAACGGCCGGGTCTAAGCGGGCTTCGCTCTTGCCCCACAGCAACTCCGGCAGATCGACGGCATAGGCGAGGAGGAGGGTCGGCTTGCGGGCGTAATGCCCATACCGGCCCTGCTCGACACAGCACGTCCAGCCGCCGAAGAAGTCCGCTACGATCCATCCGCCACGACGATCTGGCGTGTTCAGGCCGAAGTGAGCCCAGGCGTGGCTACCCCACGGGTGCTCAAGGACGCCGCCGAACCGACGCACGGCCTCCAGGGCGGCAGCGAAGCATCCCCCGTCTCCGCCCTTGACCTTGCGCTCGCCCGTCCTCTTGACGTGAAGCGGCTGGCCGAACCACATCTTCCCCCACCGCTGGCAGGGCGGATGCGCCACCACGGGCCATGGGCCGGGGTAGAGCCGGGCGTCTCGCGCTTCGTCCCAGACATCCACGCCGTCGAGTCCGGCATAGGCGCCGCGGGGATCGACGAAGAGAGCAGCGACCGTTTCGCTCATTCACCGCCCCCTATGGGAGGAGGGACGGGAACGAATCGCGGACGGACTCCACGGGTTTTCCACGGGTGCCCGTGCCGTGTTCTTCCGATGTTCGCCGGGATGTGCCGAGTTAGGCCGCGCGAAAGCGCCAGTCCGAGGGCACGAAACCCTTTGGTTCCGTAGGGGTGGTGAGTGGTGGACGCGGAAGGGATCGAACCTTCGGCCCCTCCCGTGTGAAGGGAGTGCGACATCTAGGGTTTCCCTGCCTTTCTAGCACGTCCGGGGGCCGACTCCACGGATTTCCCACGGATCGGTGTGTTTTCGATGGGTAGCAGGACAGCCCGCCGCGCCTCCTCGGTCGAGACGACATGCTCGTACCGCTCGGCCGACTTCGGGTCGCGCCACGCGCGCGTTCCGACCAGCCCGCGCGTGTCGAGCCCGGCGTACTTCCGCATCCAGGTCGCCCACGTGTGGCGCAGCTTGTGGAAGGCGACCCCGTCCTCGATCGTCACGCCGGCAGCCGCGGCGGAGTCGGCCAGCAGCTCGTATAGGTGGCCCTGCTTCCTGAACTTGAAGACCTTGCCGACGCGGTTGAGCCCGCGCGGATGGTTGGCGAGTGCAACGACGACGTGAGGCGGCAAGAACACGCCGCGGGGATCTTCGTTCTTCGTCTCGGGGATGTAGGCGAAGGCGTCCGACAGGTCGAGTTGGGAGACCTGGAGCGCAAGCGCTTCCGACAGGCGCAGGCCAGTGTAGCAGAGGAAGCGCAGGAACAGCCCGAACTCGGGGTCGCGCACGTCGGCAGCAGCGAACAGGCGGAACGCCTCCTCGGGCTTGAACCAGACGACGCGCTTCTTCCCGCGCCAGCCCTTCGGCCGCTGCAAGGGCTCCTTGATCCCTGCCCGCTTGCGGATGGCCGAGACGACGGTGTGAACCTGACGGTTCCTCGTCGAGGGCGTGGCGTTCGGGTAGAGTGCCAGCGCGGCCTCGTCGGTGGCCTCCTGGTCGATCTCGTCGAGCGGCCGGTCGCCAAAGTGCCCGACGAGCCCGGACCAGCGCCCGGTGTCCTCGTCGTAGGAGCCGACGAAGCGCTTCTCGCCGCCGGCCTTCACATAGGCGATGGCTGCGCTCAAGAAGGTCCGCCCCTCTGTAGCGGCAAACTCACCACGTTCGATTTCCTCGCGCCACCGGACGAGGAGCTTCGCCGCTTTGGCGCGGTCAGCAAGTCGCGTGCTTCGGTCCACATAGACCCCGAGGTGCGTCCCCCTGACCGAGTAGTACGGCGTCCGGCCTTCGCGGGGCGGGATGAGCTTGAGCGGCATCGTGCGTCCTCCTCCATCGCGGCCCACAGTGACGCGATATGCGCCTCAGAGAAAAGCTTCCTCGCGCCATTGGCGGCGTAGAACGGGTGCCGCTTCACAAGCTCCTGGAGCGTGCGGCGGCTGATCCGCAGCTCGGCGGCGGCTTCGTCCATCGAGAACCGCCGTGCTGCTCTCGGCTCTTGTGGGACAGGGAGGGTCACGCTGCCTCCAGCAGACGGTTGGCCATGTCGATGCGGTGACCGATCCAGCGCATGACGTTGCAGGCCATCGAATTGCCGAGGGCTTTGTAGCGGGGGCCATCGGCGGCGGGCTTGTTGCGGTAGGGGACGGCCGTGTAGCCGTCAGGGAAGCCCTGTAGGCGCTCGCATTCGGTGGGGGTGAGGCGGCGGACGGCCCAGCCCTTCTGGATGTAGTCGCCGCCCTGATTGCCGCCTACCGGCCCGCCGGCCATGATCGGCTGCGATACCTCAACGGCGCGGGCCTTGAAGTCGCGCCCGCTGTTCTGGGGCATGATCGACCAGGCTATCGCGGGCGCATGAGCTCCAGCCGCGAGCGGGTGGCTCGGGTCGCCCGGCTGCGGGTTGCTCCGGTTCGCCTTGCTGGTGATCTGCGTGGTGTCGAAGGCAATGGGGACCAGCGGAGTGCCGCGCCCCGTGCCGTCCTCACTGGCGTCGAAGCCATCGGCGCGGAGGGCGTGGGCGATCATCGTCTCGGTCTCGTAGTCGATGCGGCCCATGCCGCCGGCGTTGAGGCAGTGGGCAACATCCCCCGTGCTCGTCAGGATCGCCCCGACGCCGACACCCGCGCGGCCGCCGTTCGGCGTCAGGATGGCGTTGGCTACGTCGTCTCCGAGTTCGGCCTGTGGGGTTCCGTCGCGGCCACGGATTGCAACGCTGAGCGCAGTTGGGCTGGGAGTTCCTTGCCCCGCTTCTCGGCGCGGCGGAGGATGCCCCGACAGGCTTTCGCGCTCAAAAAGTACCGCGGCGGCACGCTGCCAGCCTCGAGAATTTCCGACAACGAACACACGCCGTCGTCTCTGAGGGACAGCCCTTCCAAACCCGTCCACTCGGATGTACTGAGCGTCCAGCACTCGGTAGGCGAACCCATACCCGAGTTCTGCCAAGCCTCCGAGGAAGGCGCCAAAGTCCCGTCCTCCGCTCGACGACAGGACGCCGGGGACGTTCTCCCAGACCACCCATTCGGGCCGATAGCGGTCAGCGACGGCAAGATAGGTGAGGGCGAGGTTGCCACGAGGGTCATCCAGTCCGCGGCGGAGGCCGGCGACGCTGAAGGACTGGCATGGCGTTCCTCCAACGAGAACATCGACATCTGCATCCGGCCACTCCTTGAAGCGGGTGAGGTCGCCCCAATTCGGGACATGCGGGTAGTGGTTGGCGAGGACGGCCGAGGGGAAGGCGTCGATCTCCGCAAAGGCGACCGGCTCGAATGCGTAGGGCCGCCACGCCACGGACGCCGCCTCGATGCCGCTGCAAACGCTGAGGTACCTCATCCTCTCCCCCCGTCATCCTGGGGATCGGTGGAGATGGTGAGGCCTACGGAGGGGAGGGAGGCGAGGAGATCGTCAGCGTCTTCCCTCATCTGCGCCTGATAGCTCGCAGGCAGGTCGGCAAACCGCATCTTGTTAGGCGCGCGCGGGTTCATCCACAGCGCCTCCGCCAGCCTGTCCCGAACGTCCCGTTCCGAGGTCATGGCCTAACCGCCGGGAGAGGAGCGTTGGCGAGGACTGCGCGGCCGGCTTCTGTGGCAACGTACCTTCCGCCGCGCGTGGCTTCGATCAGCCCGAGTTCCAGCAGGCGACGGCGCGGCTTGTACCCTTCGTCGAGGTAGGTCGGCCCAAGGGCGCATTCGGCGAGTGCGAAGAGCTGCGGGAGCGTTAGCTTCTTTCCCATCACTCACCTCCAGCAGGGGTGGGGGACTGATCGGAGGCGGATTCGAGGGCGCTCAGAAGGGCGAGGAGGATAGCGAGCGGTAAGGTTGCGCCAAATTGCTCGGGCTCATCGTAGAAAGACGCCGTGCAGGTGTCGGCGGCGACAAGGTCGCCACCTCGCCATTCGAGGATCAGCTTGGCGCGCTGCGGCAGGACCTGGGCGACCAATCCCAGCGCATCATCAACGGAGGCGGTGAAGCGCGGTATGTCGTCGTCGTTGATCGGCGTGTTGCCAGCGCTATTGCGCCCTCCCAATCTGTTGAGGCGGACGGTCGGTCGCCACGCCTTCTTGTCGAGCCAGAGGTGCCCGCCATCTCCCGCCATCCAGCTAGGCCGCAAGTCCAGCGCAATGACGATGAGGCAATCCACCTCCCGGTCCGCCTCGGTCAGCTTTGCTATTCGCTTGATAAGACCACGGAGTCCGTCTCTCGCTACCTGTGTCATGGCTGGGCCTCGATGGTGGAGCCGAGGAAGGTTGCGGCTCGGGCTACGCTCTCGTTGATGATCGTCTCGGCAGCCGCGTCGTCTCCCGAGTTCATGAACAGGGCAGAGGCAATCGCCAGAGGGTCGAGCCCGCGCTTTGCCCAGAACAGTTCCTCGTTCCCGGAATGCTGTTCGCGGTGAAGGTCGGGATGCAGCGGGACGGCCCACTTGTCCGAAGGCTTCTCGCCGCCACCTGTCGGGAACTTGCCGTAGGCCAGCGAGCCGAAGCGGATATGAGCCGCCTCGACGGGCCTCTTTCCAGACACGATGCAGGGGAGCGTCCGGAGCCAACGCAAATGGGCGTCGTCATGGACGCGGGCGGACTTCTGCTTCTTCCCGGCTCCAATGGAGAAGGCCGTAGGGGCGCGAGGGAGTTGGAAGGCGCTCATGCGTCCACTCCTGCCATCCAGTTGCGATAGTCGAGCTGGAGGTCACGGAACTTGGTTCCGGCCGGCGTGCCCCGGATCAGGTCGCGGCGGCTCTTGACGCCACAGTGCTGCCGGATTGCCTCGGCTGCATCTTCCTCGTCGCCGGCAGGGAACAGGCCGCGTTCCGAGAGGAACCGGACGAACGCCGGCTCCTGGCTCATGATCCCGGCCTGCTGGGCGTAAGTGGTGCTCCCGGCAGGGGTCGAACCTGCGGCCTCGCTGGTAGGATCAGCGCGCTCTATCCCCTGAGCTACGGGAGCGGCGAGGCGGGCGATTGCGACCGGGATGGGGTCTGCCATCGTCGGCCAGCCGAAAGCCGCCAGCACCATCGCGGCGTGTTCTGATGGCACGTCGATCGATAGGCGAACGCACTTGTGGGCGTTCACGTTCTTCGCGTCCACGAGGCTGCCCATGATGGCGGCTGGCGGGTTCATAGCCGGCTCCTAAAACGGGATGTCGTCGTCGAGGTCCGGCCGGTCTGCGTAGGCGGGTTCCGGCTCGCGGACGGGGGCGGGGCGCGGCTGGCCTTGCGGGCGCGGAGCGCGGACGCGAATGGCCTCGGTCTGCTTGCCCTGGAAGTCCACGAGGGCAACGAACAGTTCCAGCGGTGAGCCGGTCCAGTCGTCGGTCTCCGGGCCGTAGAGCATGGTGATGGTGGCCGAGTTGGCCTTGTTCAGGACCATGCCCTTGTCCTTGCCGACGAAGTAGAGGATGGGCTTCTCCTTGCCCTTCTCGACTTCCTCCATGCGGACGTTGGCGATCTTGACGACGGCGGTACGACCATTGAGGTCTGCGGACTTGAGGTACTTGGACGGGAATGCTGCGTCGATGCGCATTAGACGTGCCTTTCGGTGGCGGTTGCGATGCCGGCGGGAAGCCGGCCTTTCAGTTTCCGGTACGCCTTCGATGCGGTGATGAGGGCGGCGGATATCTCGGGCGTCAGCCCGATCTCGGTGACGGCGGCGACAGGGTCGGTGACGGTCAAAACTTCATAGCTGCGCAGGCTGGTCGCGCGGCCAAGTCCAGTCGGGAGGCGGACGCCGATGTTCCGATCGGCGCGGTCAGCGTTCCGGGCTGCTCGCGCCGCGGCGGCAAACGCCGCCTGCTCGTCCGTGGTGGCTGAAACCAGATCCACGCCGACCTCGCCCGCCTCGGCGTTCTCGTCTGCCTCACGGGCGCGCTCTGCGGCCTCTCTGGCGGCCTGAGCGGCTTCCTCGGCAGCAAGGCGGGCGGCAAGGGCGGCGGCGCGCTGGCGCTGCTCCTCGGCCTTGGCAAAGGCACTCACGCGCTCGTCGAGCTTGGCGAGGATGGCCTTAAGGGGCGCGATGGCTTTCTTGTGCTCGGTGTTGATCCGGCCTACCTGTTCGTTGAGGGGGCGAACCTTCGCCTTCCGCTCGTCGTCGAGGTCGGCCAGCGCATTCCCTGCCAGCTTCGACAGCTTGGCGGCTTCGATCGCCTCCTCGCGGGTCTGGATGACGGGATGTTCGGACAGCCAGGAGCCGAGGCGGTCGAGCTGGTCCTGTACGATCCCTGCCAGCGGCGGCGCGTTGTGTCCGATGACTGCGAGGGCGGTCATGCTGCCTCCCTGACCTTGACGATACCGAGGTGCTGGATGAGGTTGTCGAGGCGGCGCTTTGCTTCGAGGAGCGCACCGGCATCGAGACGAAGCGCCTCCTCCTCCGCCTTCCCCTTGCTGGCGAAGGTGCAGACATCATCCACTGCGCTTCCGAGGCTCCATGTGAGGTAGTCCGCCCCCATGAGGTCGAAGTGGGAGGGAGAGGTCATGGCGCTTCTCCACGGTACGTCTTGAGCGCGGCGCGCATCGCCTCTCGGAGCGAGTGGCGGTAGATGCCATCGGCTACGGGATTGTCGCATTCGCTCAGGTAGGCATCGACGGAAGCGGCCAGCGTCACGCCAGTCGGGAGGGCTTCAAGAACCCGCTTGGCCTTCCGCAAGGAAGCCGTGCGGCGGTTCTGATAGGCAAGGCTTCCGCCCATGAAGTTCT
>Ga0172380_10007756_pt1 | contig 11972 bp, 12 predicted proteins | sample Leawe162metaG_FD_119747 | JGI IMG/M metagenome (GOLD analysis project Ga0172380, IMG submission 119747) | Leachate microbial communities from a municipal landfill in Southern Ontario, Canada - Leachate well 162 metaG | ecosystem: Engineered > Solid waste > Landfill > Unclassified | place... | reverse complement strand
TGCGGCGGGCGTCGATGCGATCGGTGAAGCCGGAGAGGACCGGGACCGCCAGCATGTAGCCGGCGAAGAAGGCGCCGCCTACGGCGCCGGCAGCCTTGCCGGAGAGCTGCCAGGCATCCTGGAAGTGCGGCAGCAGCGCAGGCCAGGCGGCAAAGCCGGTCATGCTGAGGGTTTCGGCGAGGCAGACGACCAGCAGCAGCCGGGTGTCTCGGCTCATGCGCGGGTCATGCCCGACTCGCAGCCGACGCTTTACTCCTGGCTCAGATAGACAGTGCGCAGAAAGGCATCGGTATCCAGGGTCGGGGCGGCACGCGGCGCGGCGGTCGCGACTGTTTCGCGGAGACCGAGTTGGAGCTCTGGCTGCGGCAGCCAGCCGGCATTGAGCACTTCCGCCTCGAAGTCGCCAAACTCATCCTCGATGTGCTTGCCTGAATTCATGTCCATGACGATCACCATTTCATTGACTCCTCATTAGTTGGAGTGCGTAATCAGCATAACGGACAAATCGTGAAAAGGTTGAATCGTTTAACGCCCAAGCGAAAGATTGTTGTTTTTTTGCCACGGCGCCACCTTCAGGAGCAGCAGCATCCCCGGCACCGCCAGCGCCGCGCAGAGCAGGAAGAAGACGAACCAGCCCATCTCCTCGACGAGAAATCCGGCGGAGGAGTTGATGAAGGCGCGCGGCACGGAGGCCAGGCTGGTGAATAGCGCGAACTGGGTCGCCGTGTACAGTGGATGGGTGGCGCGGGCGATGAAGGCGACGAAAGCGGCCGTACCCAGACCGACGCCCAGCGCCTCCAGGCCGATAACCCCGGCCAGGATGGCCAGCTGACCGGCGCCGATCGCCGCTTGCGGACCGAGCCAGGCCAGCCAGGCGAAGCCGAAGATCGACAACAGCTGCACCGCGCCGAACAGCCACAGCGCGCGGTCTATGCCCAGCCGCACCATCCACAAGCCGCCGGCCAGGCCGCCGATCACCGCCGGCCAGAGCCCGGCATTCTTGGCGATCAGGCCGATCTGCGTCTTCGTATAGCCCATGCTGAGGTAGAAGGGCGTGGCCAGGGCCGTGCACAGGCTGTCGCCGAGCTTGTAGAAAAAGATGAAGGCGAGGATCAGGAGCGCCTGCTTGACGCCGGCACGGTCGAGAAATTCGTGGATGGGTTCGATCACCGCGTCGCGCAAGGACTTCGGCGCTCCGCTGACGATTACCGGCTCCCGCACCCGCAAGGCCATCGCCATGCCGGGCAGCATGAACAGCGCGGAGATCCAGAACACCTGCGCCCAGGGCAGATGATCGGCAAGGATCAGGGAGAGCGAACCCGGCACCAGACCGGCGATGCGATAGGCGTTCACATGCACCGAGTTGCCCAGCCCCAGTTCGGCGTCGCCGAGAATCTCGCGGCGGAAGGCGTCCAGCGCGATGTCCTGGGTCGCCGAGAGGAAGGCGAGCAGGATCGCCAGGTAGACGATCACCGTCAGGTCGGTTTGCGGCGACAGCCTGCCCATGCCGCCTATGGCGAACAACAGGCCGATCTGCGTGATCAGCATCCAGCCGCGGCGGCGCCCGAAACCCGGCAGGGAAAAGCGGTCGATGAGCGGCGCCCAGAGGAACTTCCAGGTGTAGGGCAACTGGATCAGCGTCATGACGCCGATGGCCCTCAAGCTGATGCCCTCGGAAAACAGCCATGCCGGCACCAGGTTCAGCAGCAGATAGAGCGGCAGGCCGGAGGAGAAGCCGGTGAACACGCAGATCAGCATGCGCCGCGTGAACAAGACACGCAGCCAGGGCGGGCAGCTCAATCTAGCCCCGGGTGATGCGATAAACGGCAAGGCTGCCGAGGAAATTATGCTCTTCGGTGATCAGCCTGCCCTCGTCGAACACCCTGCGTTCCTTGACCACGATCTGGCGCTTGGCGCAGAAGTCGTCGAAGTCGGCGATGGTGCACAGGTGGATATTGGGCGTGTCATACCACTGGTAGGGCAGGCGCTCGGACACCGGCATGTGGCCTTCCAGGATGTTCATGCGGTGCTTCCAGTAGCCGAAATTCGGGAAGGAGACCACGGCCTCGCGGCCGACGCGCAGCATCTCGAAGACGATCGCCTCGGTGTGGCGCATCGCCTGCAGGGTCTGCGAGAGTACGACATGATCGAAGGAGGCATCCTCGAAACCGGACAGCCCGGCCTCGAGGTCGCTCTGGATCACGTTCATGCCGTTCTTCACCGCCGCCAGCACGTTGGCGTCGTCGATCTCGATGCCGTAGCCCTTGGCGCCGCGTGCCTCGATCAGCAGGCGCAGCAGCGCGCCGTCGCCGCAGCCCAGGTCGAGGACGCGCTCGCCGGGCTGCACCCAGCTGGCGATGACTTGAAAATCGGGACGGTCGCGGGTATTCATGGCGCTACCTTCTCCAGATAGGCGCGGATCAGCGCGTGATATTGCCCGTCGTCCATGAGGAAGGAATCGTGGCCGAAGTTGCAGTCGATCTCGGCATAGGAGACCTCCTGCTTGTTCTTCAGCAGCGCATTGACGATCTCGCGCGAGCGTGCCGGCGCGAAGCGCCAGTCGGTGGTGAATGACACGATCAGGAAGCGGGCCGTGGCCGGGACGAGGGCCGTGGCGAGATCGCCGTTGAAATGGTGGGCGGGATCGAAATAATCGAGCGCCTTGGTCATCAACAGATAGGTGTTGGCGTCGAAGACGCCGGCGAATTTGTCGCCCTGGTAGCGCAGGTAGGACTCGATCTCGAACTCGACGCCGTAGCCGAAGGAGAAGGCGCCGCTTTTCAGGACGCGGCCGAATTTCTCCGCCATCTGGTCGTCGGAAAGATAGGTGATGTGGCCGAGCATGCGCGCCAGGCGCAGGCCGCGCAGGGGCCGGACGCCGTGTTGGTAATAATGGCCGCCGTGGAAATCGGGGTCGGTGATGATGGCCTGGCGGGCGACGTCGTTGAAGGCGATGTTCTGCGCCGTCAGCCTGGGCGCCGCGGCGATGACCAGGGAATGGCGGACGCGGGAGGGCAGATCGATGGCCCATTGCAGCGCCTGCATGCCGCCCAGGCTGCCGCCCATCACCGCCGCCCAGCTGGCTATGCCGAGCCGGTCGGCGAGGCGCGCCTGCGCCTGGACCCAGTCGTCCACCGTGACCACCGGGAAATCCGCGCCCCAGGGCTTGCCCGTGGCCGGGTTGGGCGACACGGGCCCGGTCGAGCCATGAAAGCCGCCGAGGTTATTCACCCCGACGATGAAAAAACGCTCGGTGTCCAGCGGCCTGCCCGGGCCGACGATGTTGTCCCACCAGCCGATATTGTTGGGTTCGTCGGCATAGTGGCCGGCGACGTGATGATTGCCGGAGAGGGCATGGCAGACCAGGATGGCATTGGACCCGGCGGCGTTGAGAGTGCCGTAGGTCTCGAAGGTGAGGTCGAAGGCCGGCAGCACCGCGCCGCTCCGCAAAGTGAGCGGCGTGTCGAAATGAGCGCTCTGCGCCGCGACGATGCCTATGCCTGCCATATCAAAACCGCCAAAGAAAAACCCGGTCAGCCGAGCGGGGACCGGGTTGCCCTCGCTTTAGCCGTATTTATCAAGCGCCCGCAAGCTGATTTTTCAAATCGGCGCTGGCGGGAAAATTACTCTGGCGCCGCGAAAATGTCAAACCGCATTGATTTTGATGAGCTGCTCGCGCTGCTTCGCCGGGTCATCCAGGCGCAGCAGGCGGGCAACCTTCCCGCGCAACAGGGCGCAGTCGCTCTTCAATACCTGCTGCTTGACTTCGAGAAGCTGCGCCGGGTGCATGGACAACTGGCGCATTCCCATGCCGAGCAGGAGCCGGGTCAGCCCAGGATCGCCGGCCATTTCGCCGCATAAGGCCACGGGCAGACCGCCGCGCCGGCCGCCGGCGATGGTCAGCGCCACCAGGCGCAGCACCGCCGGATGCAGTTCGTCGTAGAGGTAGGCCACGGCTTCGTCGCTGCGGTCGATGGCCAGCGTGTACTGGATCAGGTCGTTGGTGCCGATCGAGAGAAAGTCGAGATGCTTCAGGAAAGGGCCCAGGGCCAGCGCCGCGGCAGGGATTTCTATCATGCCGCCGACTTCCATGCAGTCGTTGAACTTCACCTTGGCGTCGCGCAACTGTTCCTTGGCGAGCGTGACCATCGCCAGGGTCTGCTCGATCTCGTGGGCATGCGCCAGCATCGGCACCAGCAGGCGGACGTTGCCGTAGTGCGAGGCGCGCAGGATGGCGCGCAGCTGCGCCAGGAAGATATGCGGCTCGGCCAGGCAGTAGCGGATCGCCCGCATCCCCAGCGCCGGGTTCGGCTCGATGCGCGCCGCGCCGCGCATGGCGCGCGCCGTCTTGTCGGCGCCCAGGTCGAGGCTGCGAATGGTCACCGGCTTCCCCGGCAGCGCCTTGACGACGGAACGGTAAGCCTCGAACTGCTCGTCCTCGTCGGGCAGCTCGTCGCGGTTCATGAACAGGAACTCGGTGCGGAACAGGCCGATGCCCGCGGCATCGACTTCCTTGACCTTGTCGATGTCCCGGGGAACCTCGATGTTGGCGCAAAGCTGGATCTCCTCGCCATCGAGCGTCACGGAACGCGACGTCCGCAAGCGCTTCAGCTTGCTGCGTTCGATTTCCAGCTCGGTCTTGCGCAAGCGATATTCCTGGAGGACGCGGTGATCCGGTTCGACGATCAGCACGCCGCGCGTGCCATCGACGATCAACAGGTCGTCGTCGCGAACCAGCGGCCGGGCATGGTGCAGGCCCACCACGGCGGGAATGGCCAGGCCCCTGGCGACGATGGCGGTATGCGAGGTGGCGCCGCCGAGATCGGTGACGAAGCCGCCGATCTTGAGCTGCTTGAACTGGATGGTATCGGCCGGCGAGAGGTCGTAGGCGACGATGATGGTGTCCTCGTCGCGGCCGCGTCGGGCGATCTTGTGAGGGTGGCCGAGCAAGGACTTGAGCAGCCGCTCCACCACCTGGACGATATCCTGCTTGCGCTCGCGCAGATAGGCGTCCTCGATCTCGTCGAACTGCGCCGTGATCTGCTCCAGCTGCTGCACCAGCGCCCATTCGGCGTTGCAACGGCGCTCCCGGATCAGTTGCTTCGGCACCTCGGCGAGCAGGGGGTCGGTGAGTATCATCGCATGCAGATCGACGAAAGCGCTGAGTTCCGCCGGCGCGCCGGGCGAAGCGCCGGCCTCGACCTTGAGCACGCCGAGCTCGGCGCGCACCGCCGTCAGGGCGGCATCAAAGCGCGCGAGCTCGGCATCGATGCCGCGCTCCTTCACCTGGTACTGCGCCACCTCGAAGGTGGCGTGCGAAACCAGGTGGGCATAGCCGATGGCGATACCTTGCGAGACGGCGAGACCGTGGAGGACGAAGCTCATTGCCCTTCGCCGAACTTGTCGGCGATCAGGGCGAGTATCGCCTGCATGGCTTCCTCGCCGCGCTCGCCCTCGGTTTCCACGATCACTTTGGCGCCCTTGCCGGCGGCCAGCATCATCACCCCCATGATGCTCTTGGCGTTGATGCGGCGGTTATTGCGCTCCATCCACACTTCGCAGGGGAAGCTGCCGGCGAGTTGCGTCAGCTTGGCCGACGCTCTTGCGTGCAGACCGAGAACGTTGACGATTTCCGTTTCAACCCTCGTCATTTGTTGCCGTCCTTCCCACCCCCTTGCCAAGGAAGGGGGTGACGATGGTTCGTCCCTGCGGGACACCATGTCCTTGTCTGTGCCCACCTCGGGGTCCCCCAACGGCCCAAGGCCGCTTCCTTCGGGGCAAGGGTCTTCCTTCGGGGCGCTGCCCGGCAGCGAGCACATCAGTGCTTCAGCATGTTGATGACGCCGTCGCGGCCGCCGGCAAGGGTCTTGGTGATCAATGTGTCCATGTCCTTGTCGCGGTTGCTGAGCGCCCGCAGCAGCATCGGCAGATTCACGCCGGACACGCCTTCGACGCGGCCCGGCGCCAGGAGTTTCGAGGCGACGTTGGCGGGCGTCGCGCCGAAGATATCGGTCAACACCAGCACGCCCTGGCCGGTGTCGACCCATTCCAGCATAGCGCGGGCCAAGGGCAGGGCGTCGAGCGGATCGTCCTGGGGCGTGACCCCGAGCTGGGCGATCTGCAAGGGGCGTTGGTTGAGCACATGGCATACGCACTGGATCAGCGATTCGCCGAGGCTGCTATGGGTGACGAGGAATAGACCGATCATGCTGTCTGGCAACGCAGAAAAGCCGTCATTGTAGCCCAGAGGGGCGCCTCGTAGCCCAAGGCCACCCCGTAAGCCCAGGCTAACGGCACTCCAGCTCCAATGCATCGAGGAACAGAGCGGCGACATCGCAGCCGCTCTGCTCCTTGATCTCGACGAAGCAGGTCGGGCTGGTGACGTTGATTTCCGTCAGGTAGTCGCCGATCACGTCGAGACCGACGAGAAGCAGGCCGCGCGCGGCGAGGACCGGGCCCAGCGCCTGCGCGATCTCTCGATCCCGCTCGGACAGGGGCAGGGCCACGCCGGTGCCGCCGGCGGAGAGATTGCCGCGCGACTCCCCCGCCTTGGGAATGCGCGCCAGGGAGAAGGGCACGGCAGCGCCGTTGATCAGCAAAATGCGCTTGTCACCCTTGTTGATCTCGGGAATATAGCGCTGTGCCATGATCGTGCGCAAACCGTGATTGGTCAGGGTCTCGACGATGACGTTGCGGTTGGGATCGCTGCGGGTGACGCGGAAGATCGAGCTGCCGCCCATGCCGTCCAGCGGCTTCAGGATGACATCGCCGATCTCGTCGATGAAGGCGTTGAGGTCGACGGCATCGCGCGCCACCAGGGTCGTCGCGATGAATTGCGGAAACTCGGTGATGGCGACCTTCTCGTTGTGGTCGCGGATCGCCCGCGGCCGGTTGAGGACGCGCGCACCCTGCGTCTCGGCCCGTTCCAGGAGCCAGGTGGCGGTGACATATTCGAAGTCGAAGGGTGGGTCCTGGCGCATCAGCACGGCATCGAAGCCGGTCAGGGGCTGGTGCTCGCGTTCGAGTTCCGCGACCCACTGGCTATGGTCGGGATAGAGGGCCAGGCGCGTGGCCGCGCCGCCGACGATACCGTCCCGCCAGGTCAGCGCTTCGCGCATCATGGCATGGACCTCGTGGCCGCGCCGCTGCGCCTCCCTCATCATGGCGACGCTGGAATCCTTGTAGGCCTTCAGCGAATCCAGCGGGTCAACTATGAAAGCCAGCTTCATTCGGGAAGAGTCCTTTCCAGTTCGAGCGCGGCGGCGACCATGGCCAGGCGCCCCACCACTCCATAAGCGTAGAAACGGTTGGGCGGCGCGTCCGGCGCCTGCGATGAGTCCGGCAGGGAGCAGCCGGTCTCGAAGGCCAGCGGCTTGAAGCTCATGCCCGGAGCGTTGAGGTTCTCGTCGATGCCGCGCGTGGTATTGACGCGGTAGAAGCCGCCGACCACATAACGATCGATCATGTAGATGACCGGCTCGGCCACGCCTTCATCGACCTTCTCGAAGGTCGGCACGCCTTCCTGGATGATCACCTCGGTCACTTGCAATCCTTCCTTGCCCACCGACATCTTGTTGCGCTGCTTGCGGTTGAGCCCCTTCACCTCGCTGGCGTCGCGCACCGTCATGATGCCCATGCCGTAGGTGCCGGCGTCGGCCTTGACGATGACGAAGGGCTTCTCGGTGACGCCATACTCCTTGTACTTGGCGCGGATGCGGAAGAGCAGGCTATCGACGTTGGCGGCCAGGCATTCCTCACCGGCGCGCTCCTGGAAATTGACCTCGCCGCAGACCTCGAAACCCGGATTGATGAGCCAGGGGTCGATAGCGAGATGTTCCGCGAAACCGTTGGCCACTTCGTTGTAGGCGGCGAAATGCTGCGACTTCCTGCGCACGTGCCAGCCGGCATGGAGCGGCGGCAGGACGAACTGCTCGTGGATGTCGTTGAGGATCTCCGGGACGCCGGCGGACAGATCGTTGTTGAGCAGGATCGCGCAGGGGTCGAAGCCGTCGAGGCCGAGCCTGCGCCCCGCTGGACCGAGGCGTAGCAGCGGCTCCAGGATCAGCGTCTGGCCATCGGGCAGAGCGAGGGTCGTGGGCGCGGTGATCTCCGGCTGGAGCGTGCCGATGCGCACATTGAGACCGGTGTGATGCAGGATGGAGGCCAGGCGGGCGACGTTCTGCAGGTAAAACTGGTTGCGCGTATGGCTCTCGGGAATCAGCAGCAGGTTCCTCGCCTCCGGGCAGATCTTTTCGATCGCCGCCATCGCCGCCTGCACGCACAGCGGCAGGAAGGTGGGGTTGAGGTTGTTGAAGCCGCCGGGAAAGAGATTGGTGTCGACCGGCGCCAGCTTGAAGCCGGCGTTGCGCAGATCGACCGAGGTGTAGAAGGGCGGCGTATGCTCCAGCCACTGGCCGCGCAGCCATTGCTCGATCAGGATGTCCTCGGAGAGGAAACGCTGCTCGAGTTCCAGGATCGGCCCGGTCAGGGCGGTGGTCAGGTGGGGTACCATTTTGTCTCGTTATGCATTTTCGTGAAGCATCTTACACCATGCCCTTGATGCGGTTCGCGCCGCCTTTTAGCGCAGTGCGAAGGACGTGAAACTCTCCGGCAACAGCGCCTGCTCCAGGCTGCGCTGGGCGAAGAGATGGCGGCCGTCGCAGACGAAACCCAACTCTTCCCAATCGACCTCGTTCAACAAGGCGGCGAGCTCGACGAGATGGTCGGGCGACAGATCGGCCCGCCGGGTGAATAAGGCGAGCACGGCGCCGTCGTAGTTCTTGCAGTCGTTCAGGAAGAAAGGCTTGGGGTTCCTGGTCTTGTTGTTGACGTAGATGCGCGGCGCATCGGAAGCATGATGGCGGCGGCCCCAGCGCCACCAGTTGGTTTCGTCGAACTTCGTCACGCGCCGCGCCAGCAATCGTTCCTTGTACTGCTCCAGGTAAGGCAGCTTCACATCGTAAATCATCCGCCGCAGTTCGCCGCTCTGGGCGGTACTCGAACAGACAAAGTCGGCATTGCCGAGTTCGGCATTGGCATAGATGGCATCGGCGCCCGAGACGCCGCCGACCTTGACCTGGAATACCGAAGACAGCGGCACGCTGTAGATGCCGCGGGTAAACATCAGTTGCCCGCCGGCCTGGCGCATGCGCCGGCCGTCCGTGAGGCGGCGCGCGAAGTTGCCGCGTTCGAAGCGCCAGATGACGCAGTTGGGCAGCGCCCCGGAAAATATTTTCGCATCGCCCAACTCGATCATGTCGGTGAAGCTGCCCTGGTCGAACAGCCAGGTATTGAGTCGCGCAGCGCCGGTGGCCTTGAGGAAATCGCGCGGCGTGATGAACACCAGCTCGCCGCCCGGATTGAGATGGCGCACGCATTTTTCGATGAAGTGGAAACAGAGGTTGGCGTGGCCGTTGAGGAGCCGGGAGGCGAGCTTGCCCCGCGTCTCCGGGCTGATGTCGCGCGCCTTGACGTAGGGCGGGTTGCCGATAATGGTGTCGAATTTTTCGCCTTCCGGATAGGCGAAGAAGTCGAGATTCAGCGATCCCGTCGGGCAGTGGCGGGAATCGAGCTCGATGGCGACGCAGCCCGGCATCTCCCGTGAGAAAGCGCCGTCGCCGCAGCACGGGTCGAGCACGCGGCCCCGGTTCCTGACCAGGCCGAGCATGCGCGAAACGATATCGGGTGGGGTGAACACCTGGCCGAGCACGGCGACGTCTAGAGGTTTGTCGGACATTGAGGGGCTGGGGCCGCAGGGCCCGGAATGGAGTGCCGCCAGTTTACCGGTAAAGTGCGGCAGGTGCCTCGTCCGGGACTCGCATTGCACTGCTCGTCCGCTCGGCGTTGGTGAAGCGGTGCTTCACCTCAGCCCCATCTGATCGATGGGGCTGACCACGCCTCGCCCACCCCGGTTGAGGACGTGGGTGTAGATCATGGTCGTCGCGACGTCGGCATGGCCCAGGAGTTCCTGTACCGTCCTGATGTCGTAGCCGTTTTGCAGCAGATGCGTGGCGAATGAATGACGCAGGGTGTGCGGCGTGGCCGGCTTGGTCAAACCGGCCGCTTTGACCGCCCGCTGCATCGCCCTCTGCAGCAGCTTCTCATCCATGTGATGGCGGCGTGTCCGACCGCTGCGCTGATCGACGGAATAGCTGCCCGAGCAGAACACATACTGCCAGCCCCACTGCGTCGCGGCATTGGGGTACTTTTTCGCCAATGCGTCGGGAAGCCAGGCCTCCGCCTTGCCCGCAGCATGGTCGTCGTCATAGATCCGGCGCCGCTTTTCCAGGTGCGCGGCGAGCGGCCCTGCCAAAATCTCTGGCAGCATCGTCACTCTATCCTTCGCGCCCTTGCCGTCGCGAATCATGATCTCGCGCCGGCCAAAATCCAGATCCTTGACTCTCAGACGCACGCATTCCATCAGGCGCATGCCGGTACCATAGAGCATGCGGGCCATCAAGGCATGCGTGCCCTCCATGCGGCCAAGAACGGCGGCCACCTCGGCAGGAGAGAGCACAGTCGGCAGACGTTGCGGCTTCTTCGCGCGCGTCACATTGTCCAACCAGGGCAAGTCGACGCCAAGCAGCTCGCGATAGAGAAACAGCAGCGCCGAAAGCGCCTGATTTTGGGTTGCCGCAGCAACCCCTCCCGCGACCGCCAGATGGGTCAGGAACGCCTCGACTTCCGGCCCGCCCATCTCGCGCGGATGCCGCTTGCCGTGGAAAAGAATGAAACGTTTAATCCATTGGACATACTGGGTCTCGGTGCGTATGCTGTAGTGCTTTAGCCTGATCAGGTCACGCACCTGGTCAAGGAGCTTGGGCGGGGGCGAGCCGGAAGGTGTATCCGAATGTGCCATTGTCCGAGACCAGACACAGAATAATAAGATGAGACAGCAAGTTAAACCACACTACGCCAGAATTATACACTTGTCATGTCGGCCTTACACACCGCATCAGGTGTCTACTTTACGTTAGGCCTTTTCTGTGACTGACGACATTAATCCTTCGCACACAGCCAAGACGCTATCTGCGACTAATCACATAATTGCACTCCTGCCACAACTCGCAGGAATTGTGGCAGGAGTGTCCGCGCTCGGTATTTTCGCCGGATGGCGAGAGGTATCCGCTTACTACTCGGAACTCGGCGCACCGTGGGTACCGGAAATGCTTAGTCCAAGTCGTCTCATGGAGCGTAGCGTCGGCCTAATGGGTACGATCTGTCTTTTCACGTTTCTTTCCGTTTGGTGGCTTTCCGCTAAATCCGTTACCGAGAGTGCCTTACGTCGCGCTTCAATCGTCGCCTTGGTTCTAGCTGCGCTGTGTTACTTCACAGGTATCGCTCCGGCTCATTGGTTCGAGAAAACTACGCTCTACATCTTCGCCATTCTCGCGGCTCAACTATCCGCCATTTCAGTAGGCCTTACGATCGGCGAACTCATTGCAGGCTTAGCCGAACGCGAGCTGAAGTGGAACGGCTATCACGTATGGCTCTTGTACTGGATAGTGTTCGTCAGCCTGCTGCAAGCGCCAAATCGTCTTGGCACAGCAAAGGCTGAGATTGACGGCGCGCAGGACTCCACAAAACTTCCAATCATTTCAGCAACCAACGCAGTTCCCGGTCGTGTCTGGCGACTTGTTACAACCATCGATAGTTCTTTCTTGGCTGTTTCGCTGGGGGCACAAAGAAAAGAACATGTGTTCCGGGTGTTTTCGGCAAGTGAAATCACAGACATTAAGTCGTCCCATGCTAAGTAGTGCACTCGCGCTGGCCCGGCCTAACCCGGCGCTCAACCCCGCTCCTTTCAGTCGCTGGACGCTGCGCGATAAAGCCGCGCAGCGCCGGTTAGCTCTACGTTAGGGGTTTGCTCCCTGAATTTTTCGCCACCGTATCATCAGCGTCTGCCTTCATGGTATGTGGCGCACTCACTCAGTTTTGCCGTAGCCCGGTCTTCGCCCTCAAACGTTTTCGCT
>Ga0172380_10007755_pt1 | contig 11972 bp, 9 predicted proteins | sample Leawe162metaG_FD_119747 | JGI IMG/M metagenome (GOLD analysis project Ga0172380, IMG submission 119747) | Leachate microbial communities from a municipal landfill in Southern Ontario, Canada - Leachate well 162 metaG | ecosystem: Engineered > Solid waste > Landfill > Unclassified | place... | reverse complement strand
TTAACAAGTGGGCGGCGAGGGATTCGAACCCCCAAAGGCATTAGCCAACGGATTTACAGTCCGCCCCGGCTCTCCAACTCCGGCGTCCGCCCAGACACTTTTCACCCACTAATTCTAAAAGTGAGCAACAAATATAGAAGGCCAACTTTAAAAAAGCAAGAAAATCCGCTGCGAATCGGTTTAAAATCTTATACTTTCTTCAGTTTTTATTGTTGTTAACTATAAGTTGCCTTACAATCGAGATATAAAGTGTTGAAAAGTAGATACTTTTCCTTCTCATCAAAACTAGAAGTAGAGATTTATATATTTTATATAAAATCTAAATACAGTACTTAGAGTCTTTATATTGTAATAAACTTTAGTTTTTGAAAAGTTGTGATTGAGACTATATTTGAATATCAAATTGTCTGAGAGAATTTGATATTTTTTTAATAATGAGGTGTTTATGAAGAATAATTACTTATCTGTAATCATATTTTTAACAATTTCAATGATCGGTTGTTCTACGCAAAAGGAATTGTTGACCACAAAAAACTCAGTATCATTTGAAGGAAAAAGCTTGGCTGTTTACACAACAGTAGACTCCAGCAATCTTAGAATTTCATTGACTAATAAGCTGGAATTCCAGAAATCTAAGCAACCACTTGAAACCGAAATTTGTGTGTTCGTAAATCCAGACAAATCATTTCAAGAATTTTTAGGAATTGGAGCGGCGATTACAGATGCTTCGGCTGAAGTTTTTGCAAAGCTATCCCCGGAAAAGCAGAATGAGTTTTTAACCGCTCATTTCAATAACCAAAAAGGAATTGGATATTCGCTTTTACGAACAACAATACACAGCAGCGATTTTAGCAGCGGAAGTTATACTTATGTTAGTAATGAGAACAAAGATTTATCAACTTTTAATATTCAACACGATAAAACTTATAGAATACCGTTAATAAAGCAAGCAATTGCCAAAGCTGGGGGAAAGCTTACGTTATATGCCAGTCCTTGGAGTCCACCGGCATTTATGAAAGACACTAAAAACATGCTTCGAGGCGGAAAATTATTACCGGACTATTTTGAACCTTGGGCTATGTACTTCACTAAGTTCATCAAAGCATATGAAGCCGAAGGTATCCCAGTTTGGGGAATCACTGTTCAAAATGAACCGATGGCAACCCAGAAATGGGAATCTTGTATTTATACTGCCGAAGAAGAAAGAGACTTCCTAAAAAATTATCTTGGCCCAGTTATGGAACGAGAAGGACTTGGCAACAAAAAAATTATTGTTTGGGACCATAACCGTGATTTGATTAATCACAGAGTAAATACAATTCTAAGCGATCCGGGTGCAGCAAAATATGCTTGGGGAGTTGGGTTCCATTGGTATGAAACTTGGGCCGGAGGAGTGCCGATGTTTGAGAATGTTGGCGAAGTTAAAAAAGCATTTCCAAACACAAACTTAATTTTTACAGAAGGTTGTGCAGAAAGTTTTGACTCAACACACTACAATTATTGGCCAAATGCTGAAAGATACGGTCGTTCCATGATTAACGATTTTAACAATGGAACGGTTGGCTGGACTGACTGGAACATCTTGCTAGATGAAAAAGGTGGACCAAATCATGTTGAAAATTTTTGTTTTGCGCCAGTACACGCTGATACAAGAACCGGAGAACTCATCTATACTCCTTCTTACTATTATATTGGACATTTTTCAAAGTTCATTCAACCGGGAGCTAAAAGAATAAGCACTGTTGCAAGCAGAAGTCATTTACTTACCACTTCTTTTCTAAATAAAGATGGGAGAATTGCAACAGTAGTAATGAATCAAAGTAATTTGAAAATCAATTACAAGTTATATGTTGGCTCAAATGCGGCCCAAGTTGAAATACTTCCCCACTCAATACAAACGCTGGTATATTAATTTGATAGAAAAATAGAAGCTGCTTAAAAGCAGCTTCTATTTTATTAAAGAAGATTTATAAAGTTTATAATTCATTCCATCACATAACGCTTGCCAACTTGCTTCAATAATATTTGTAGATACTCCTACTGTTGACCATGTTGTTTCTCCGTCACTAGATTCTATAAGCACGCGAACTTTAGCAGCCGTAGCTTCTTTTTCATCTAGTACGCGCACTTTATAATCAACAAGTTTAATTGCAGCAATTTCCGGATAGAAACGAAGCAAAGCTTTTCGCAAAGCATTATCTAAAGCATTTACAGGTCCATCTCCTTCGGCTGCAGTATGCTCTACTTCGCCATTCACCTCAATCTTTAATACGGCTTCCGCGTTGTTATGTCTATCGTTATCAAAAAATGTATAAATTCTAGAATCAATAGTCTTGAAAAAAGGAGTGAATTCATTTTTCTGATTTCGTAATATCAATTCAAAAGAAGCTTCAGCTCCATCAAACTGATAACCCTCAAATTCTAGTGCTTTAATTTGAGTAACTAATTTTTTATTAAATTCACTTCCCTCTTCAACATCAACACCAAATTCTTTTGCTTTATACTTAATGTTGCTTTGTCCGGATAAATCGGAGACCAAAACTCTTTGTGAATTGCCAACAACAGTTGGATTAATATGCTCATACATTCGACTGTCTTTTAATACTGCGCTAACGTGAATTCCACCTTTGTGTGCGAAAGCAGATTTGCCCACGAATGCTGCTCTTGTGTTTGGATTGAGATTCATTATTTCGTAAACAGTATTGGAAAGTGAAGTTAGTTGATTGAGTTGAATTGTTTTTTTCGTTTTACAATTCATCTTAAGTAATAAGTTTGGAATGATGCTAACTAAGTTAGCATTTCCACAACGTTCGCCTACACCATTAATTGTCCCTTGAACATGAACAGCACCGCTTTCAATTGCAGCGAGTGAATTTGCAACAGCCAAATCACCATCATTATGAGCATGAATACCAAGCGGTTTTGAAATTGTCTTGCTTACATCTTCAATTGCTGATTTTATTTCATGAGGCAATGTTCCCCCATTTGTATCACATAATGTGATTACATCGGCACCGCCGTCTTGAGCGGACTTTAACATTCTTATTGCGAATGCAGAATCATCTTTGTATCCGTCAAAAAAATGCTCGGCATCAAAAACAACAACCTTATTATTATCTTTTAAGAATTTTACAGATTTGAGAATTAATTCAGCATTCTGATCAGCAGTTAAACCCAAACTTTTTTCGGAATGAAACTTCCATGTCTTGCCAAAAATTGAAACATAAGGAGTTTCTGCTTTTAACAGCGCTAACAAATTTGTATCAGTTTCAATTTTATCGGGATATCTTGCTGTTGAACCAAAAGCGCACATCTTAGCATGATTTAATTTCACTTTTCTGATTTCGCTGAAAAATTCAGCGTCACGAGGATTGCTTCCGGGCCACCCACCTTCGATAATATCGATTCCAAAATCATCAAGTTTCTGAGCGATTATAATTTTATCGCGAACTGTTAAGCTTACTGCTTCGCCTTGAGTTCCATCGCGAAGTGTAGTATCAAAAAGTTCTATTAGTTTCGATTCCATCCGGAACATCCTTTTGCTTAAACTAAATCAAGGGTTAGATCATTTTATTTTCGCGTGCGTAGTTAAATAAACCGCCGCTGTTTACAATATCGTAAACACTACCAAGAGGACGAAGTTGATATACTTCACCACTCGATAATTTTTTAATAGTATTCTTAGACAAATCAATTTCAGCTTCATCACCGGTTTTAATTTTATCATTCAACTTTTCATTTCCCTCAAACGGAATTAAGAAACCTCCATCTACGGAATTGCGGTAAAAAATTCTCGCATACGATTCAGCAACGATTGCTTTTACTCCGGCAACTTGTAAAGCGAGCGGAGCGTGTTCGCGCGAAGAACCGCATCCAAAGTTTGAGCCGCCAATTACAATTGAATATTCAGATTTGTAATTATCACCGACAATAAATGTTTTGCCGCCATCCGGCAATCCGGCTTTTTCAACCGGCACGCTTGAAAGCGCATAGTGACCATATTTTTTTAATTCTTCCGGATCGCTTGTACTGTAAACCAAGTGTTCTGCCGGAATAATCTGGTCAGTATCAATGTTATCACCCAGAACGTAAACTTTACCAACTATTATATTTTCCATTTTCGCCTTCTACAAAAATTTTCTTGGATCGGTTAACTCGCCGGTAATTGCACTTGCAGCAACAGTTAGAGGAGAAGCCAGATAAACTTGCGAAGCTTTACTTCCCATTCTTCCCGGAAAGTTTCTGTTTGTTGTGGAAACAACAACATCACCATCGGAGCTTCTTCCTATTGTGTCTGATGGACCACCCAAACAAGCCGCGCAAGAAGATTCTGCAATTGTACAGCCGGCATTCACAAAAATTTCTTTTAGTGAAATTCCGCTGATAGTTTCTTCTTCCAGTTGCTTAGCTACTTGTGTACTCGCCGGAACGATAAATGTAGTTACTTTAACTTTTTGTCCGAGCAATAATTTTGCCGCGTATTTAAAATCTGTAATCTTTCCGCCGGTACAAGAACCTACATACGCTTTAGTGATTTTTGTTCCTTCAACATTTCTTACTGTATCGCGATTATCGGGACTGTGAGGCTTTGCAACAGTTGGTTCAAGTTTAGTTACATCGTAAGTATATTTTGAATGATATACTGCATCTGCATCACTTGTAAATTCTTCGAACTGAGTTATACCAATTTCCTTCAAATAATTTCTTGTAACATCATCAACAGCGATAATTCCATTCATTCCGCCACCTTCGATTGCCATATTCGTAAGCGTCATTCTTTCAAGCATATTCATTCCGGATATTGCTTCGCCGTCAAATTCCATAGCACGATAAGTTGCGCCATCAGTAGTAATGTCACCAAGTATCTGCAATATCAAATCCTTGGCTGTAAGATATTCCGGCATCTTACCATTAAAAGTAAACTTGATTGACTCTGGAATTTTCTCCCAAATCTTTCCAGTTCCAAGAATGAACGCCGCATCAGTATTTCCAACACCGGTAGAAAACATTCCAAACGCGCCGCTTGTACAAGTGTGAGAATCTGTTCCGAACAGAACTGTTCCCGGTACATTATAACCTTCTTCAGCAAGAGCGATATGACAAACACCTTTGTAGCGATCGGTACCAACGTCATAATAATTAGGCAAATCATATTCAGCAGCAAACTGACGGAGAATATCTACGTTGCGGTTTGCATGAACATTCTTTGTAAAGATGTAATGATCTGGAAAGATCACAAGTTTCTTTTTGTCCCACACTTTTGCTTGTTCACCAAATTCTTTTTTCCAGATTGCAATTGTTGGCGGACCACAAACGTCGTGCGTCATTAAAACATCAACATCAAGCCAAACACTTTCACCCGGAATTACACTTGAGCGCTTAGCGGCTTTAGCTAAAATTTTCTCTGTTATAGTCATTCCCATAATTTTTCCTTTCTATTTTCCAGATGCAACGGACTCAAACACATCCAGTTTCAATCCGTTAAAAACCAAATAATGATTTATCGCTTGAAGATAAGCTTTCGCGCTCGCTTCAATAATATCCGTAGAAGTTCCTCTACCGTTAAAAGATTTTTCTCCTTCGCGGATTCTTACGATCGCTTCGCCAAGAGCTTGTCTGCCAGATGTAACTGAGCGAACGTTGTATGATTCGACAGTTAATTTAATTCCTAATGCACGCTCAATCGCATTAAACACTGCATCTACCGGCCCATCACCCGGAGATGATTCTTGTACAATTTTATCCTCAGAAACAATTTGAACAGTCGCTGTAGGAATCGTTCCAGTTCCGGCGTTAACGTGCATATATTTTAGTTCATACAATTCATCTTCTTTATAAATTTCATCACCCATTAACACACGCAAGTCATCGTCGAATACTTCCTTCTTCTTGTCGGCAATTTCTAAAAATGCATCATAAGCTTTTCCTAATTCTTCTTCGCTTGGATGATAACCAAGTTCGATCAATCTCGCTTTCAAACCGTGTCGACCACTATGTCTTCCTAGAATAATCTTTGTTTTATTAACACCAACGCTTTCCGGAGTCATAATTTCATAAGTCTCGCGGTTCTTCAGCATTCCATCTTGATGAATTCCGCTTTCGTGGGCAAATGCGTTTTCTCCGACAATTGCTTTGTTCGGCTGAACAACAACACCGGTAAAACCGGAAACCATTCTGCTTGTACTTATAATTTCCGAGTGATTGATATCAGTGTAAAAATCACAAAGATCTTTTCTAACCTTAAGCGCCATTGCAATTTCTTCCAGAGAAGCATTGCCGGCTCTTTCACCAATTCCATTTATAGTACATTCAACTTGACGAGCTCCAACTTGCAATGCTGATATAGAATTAGCAACTGCAAGACCAAGATCATTATGACAGTGAACGGAAATAATTGCTTTATCAATATTTTTTACTCTGCGTTTTAATTCTAGAATCTTAGCAGCGTATTCCGAAGGGAAGGTGTAGCCAACTGTATCCGGAATGTTTACAGTTGTTGCGCCGGCTTCAATTGCTATTTCAATTACATCGGCTAGATAGCCTATATCAGTTCTACCCGCATCTTCTGCAGAAAACTCAACGTCTGTACAAAAGGTTTTTGCGTATGCAACAGCATCGTAAGACATCTGCAAAACTGTTTTTCTTTTTTCCTCGAGTGTTGCTCCATATTTCGCATCACCAAATTTTCCAAGAATGTGATAATCGGAAGTACTGCTGAATGTATGAATGCGTGGATGTTTGGCGTTTCTTAATGCATCGAAAGCAGTTTTAATATCAATTTCTTTTGCGCGGCAAAGTCCGGCAATTATTACTTCCGACTCATCAGCAATTCTACTAACTGCTTCAAACTGTGCCGGAGATGAAACCGGGAAACCGGCTTCAATAACATCTACTTTTAATTTTGCTAGCTGACGAGCGATTTCTAGTTTCTCATAAACGTTTAAAGATGCGCCGGGAGATTGCTCACCGTCTCTTAAAGTCGTATCGAAGATGATAATTTTTTCGCTCATAGCTTCCTCGTTTAAATTGCTTGATAAATTATTCTGCTCACTCAGATCCCTCTTTTTTTGAAGAGGGATTTTTCAATGTCGTCTCCGGTTAGGAGAAGGCGTTGGAGCGAGTTTAAAGTGTAAAAACACCTAAAACTTGTTTATGAAATATTTCCTTAAAATTTTCAATTACCTTTTCAGTCATTTGACTTGTTGAAACAAGTTTGCAGCCATCACTCATTATGTCAACTGTGCGATAACCGTCGTCAAGTGTTTTATTGATTGCTTCTTCAATTACATCGCCGGCTTTTTTCATTTCAAATGAATAAGTAAACATCATCGCTACTGAAGAAATTGACGCGAGCGGGTTGGCCTTGTTTTGTCCGGCAATATCCGGCGCACTGCCATGAACCGGCTCATAAAGCGCATACTTACTACCAAGACTTGCTGAAGGCAACATTCCCAAACTTCCCGTAATCATTCCAGCAATGTCGCTTAAAATATCGCCAAACAAGTTTGAAGTAAGAACCACATCAAATTGTTTAGGATTGCGGACGATTTGCATTGCGCAGTTATCTACATACATATCGTTCAATTCAACATCAGCAAATTCTTTATGAACTTCGTGAACAACATTGCGCCAGAATTGAGAAACTTCGAGAACGTTTGCTTTATCAACAGATGTAACTTTGCCTTTTCTTTCGCGAGCAACTTTGAATGCCATTCGAGCAATGCGTTCAACTTCTTCTTTGGTATAAATCATAGTATTGAACCCATGCTCTGCATCAAATCCGCGTGGTTCGCCAAAATAAATTCCGCCGGTTAATTCTCTGAATACAACAAAGTCCACTCCGTCAAGAACTTCTTTCTTTAATGAAGATGAATCTACGAGCGGCTTATAAATTTTTGCCGGACGGATATTTGTATACAACCCTAATGCCTTACGAAGCTTTAACAACGCTGCTTCCGGCTTAAGATTGTGAGGAAGCGTTTCCCATTTGTATCCGCCGACAGCACCGAGGAATACAGCATCGGAATCATAACAAGTCTGTATTGTTTCATCAGTCAATGGTGTTCCATGAACGTCGTAGGAACATCCGCCAATCAAACATTCTTTGAAACTGACTTCTACATTAAAATGCTCGGCGACTGTTTTAATTACTTGAACAGCCGAGTTTGCAACTTCAACACCAATTCCATCTCCGGGAAGTAAAGCTATCTTAAACATTTTCTCTCCTGATCTTTCTCAGCGTCTTTTCGGCTCTGCGGTAAAAGAAAAACGCAAAGACACAAAGGCGCAGAGATTTGCAATTATTTTTTAACTAACCAACTCATCATGCCGCGCAATTTTGCGCCGACAACTTCAATTCCATGTTCTCTATTTTCTTTTCTAAGCTCATTAAACTTTGTTGCACCAGAATTGTATTCATCTATAAATTCTTGCGCGAACTTTCCACTCTGAACTTCTTCAAGAATTTTTTTCATTACTTTTTTCGTTTCTGCTGTAACTACTCTTGGTCCGCGAGTCATTCCGCCATATTCAGCTGTATCGCTAACGGAATAATTCATTCGCGAAAGACCACCTTCGTAATAAAGATCAACAATCAATTTCATTTCGTGCATACATTCGAAATAAGCAAGTTCTGCGGGATAACCAGCTTCGACTAGAGTTTCAAAACCAGCTTTAATTAATTGCGCTGAGCCGCCGCAAAGCACAGCTTGCTCGCCAAATAAATCAGTTTCAGTTTCATTCTTAAAGTTTGTTTCAATAACGCCGGCGCGCGCGCCGCCAATTCCTTTTGCCCACGCAAGAGCCAAGTCTTTTGTTGTTCCGCTAGGATCTTGATGAATCGCGATTAAACATGGAACGCCGCTGCCTTGCTCGTACGTTCTTCGAACCAAATGTCCCGGACCTTTAGGAGCAATCATCATAACGTTTACATCTGCCGGAGGAACGATTTGTTTATAATGGATATTAAAACCGTGACCGAATGCAAGTGTGTCGCCTGATTTCAAGTTTGGTGCAATCTCAGAATCATAAACGGATTTCTGTGTTTGATCCGGCAGCAAAATCATAATTACATCAGATGATTTAACCGCATCGGCAACTGATTTAACTTCGAGCCCGCCGGCTTTTGCTTTTTCTACCGATGCAGAATCAGCACGAAGACCAACGCAAACATTCATTCCGCTTTCTTTTAAGTTTAGTGCGTGTGCATGACCTTGACTACCAAAACCAAGTACAGCAATTTTTTTATTTTTTAGAAGATCAAGATTCGCATCCGCTTCATAATAAACTTTCATTTCACTACCTCTTTTATGTTGTTATATTTTTTTCTTTTAGAATTCTTACTTGCTCACCGCGCTTCAGCGCAACAATTCCGCTTCTTGCAATTTCTTTTATACCGAAGGCTGACATGAGATTTATAGCAGCATCAATTTTATCCGGAGGACCTGTGACTTCAATCGTGATTGACTTGTTTGTGATATCAACAATATTTCCTCGGAAGATGTCGCAGATGTTTTTAATTTCTTCCATCGCGCCTTTTGGTACAGCAACTTTTATAAGCGCCAATTCTCTTTCAACACGTGGAGCGAAGCTGAGATCAACAACTTTAATTGTGTCGATCAATCTGTTCAACTGTTTTACAACTTGATCAATAATCTGATCGTCACCTTCGGTAACAATCGTCATGCGCGAGATTTCTTCTATCTCAGTTTCACCAATCGAAATACTTCTGATGTTGAAACCTTTGCCGCTGAACATTGTTGCAACACGGTCGAACGCACCAAAATGATTTTCTACAAGAACAGAAATTGTGTGTTTCATTTATGTCATCCTCTTTGGATTTAATCTTTTAACCATCATATCACTAATTGAAGCGCCGGATGGAATCATCGGAAAAACCATATCGGCTTTAACAACCTTGAATTCTATTAGTACCGGACGATCTTTAACTGCAAGTGCTTTATCCAGAAGTCCATCAACTTCCTTCGGATCGCTAGTTGCATAAGATTCAATTCCAAAAGCTTCACCAACTTTTACAAAGTCGGGATTGCTCGCGCCTAAATCCGTAAAACTAAATTTCTCTTGATGAAATAATTCTTGCCACTGCCTAACCATTCCTAAGAATGAATTATTTATAATAAAAATTTTGATCGGAAGTTTGTTAGCGGCAGCAGTTGTTAATTCTTGAATATTCATTTGGAAGCCGCCGTCACCGCTTATCGAAATAACTGTTCTATCCGGAACCGCAAACGCCGCACCGATTGATGCCGGAAGTGAGAATCCCATTGTGCCTAAACCACCACTTGTTAAGTTAGAGCGAGGGCTGTTGTATTTGTAATGCTGCGCTGTCCACATTTGATGTTGACCAACATCTGTTACAATTACCGCATCACCGTTCGTCTTTTCGCAAATTCTATCAATCACATATTCTGTTCTAAGCTTGCCATCTTTATCTTCATAACTAAGCGGACATTCTTCGCGCCATTCATTTATTTGTGCAAGCCAAGCACTTGTGTCGGGTTTGTTTGTCATCTCTGCTGCAAGTTCAGCAAGAACATGTTTTACATCGCCTACAATTGGTAAATCGACAACAACATTTTTGTCAATAGCAGTTGGATCAATATCAACGTGAATCTTATAAGCTTTAGTGCAGAAAGTATCAACCTTTCCGGTTACGCGATCATCGAAGCGCGCACCGAGTGAAACCAACACATCACAACTATCTACTGCTCTGTTTGCCCAATATGTTCCATGCATTCCCAACATACCAAGGGATAATTCATCAGTTCCCGGATAAGCACCTAATCCTTGCAATGTCATTGTAACCGGCAATTTATTTTCACGCGCAAATATTTTTAATTCTTCTGAACTGCCGGACATTATTACACCGCCGCCGACATAGAGTAAAGGTCTTTTCGCTTTTGCAATTACTTCAGCAGCTTTCTTAATTTGATTTGTGTGACCTTTATAAGTTGGTTTGTAACCGCGTAAATCAACTTCTTCCGGATAAGAGAATTGGCACTTCGCAGCAATAACATCTTTTGGCAAATCTACTACAACCGGTCCCGGTCTTCCGCTTGCAGCAATGAAAAATGCTTTCTTAATTGTTGACGCAAGTTCTTTCACATCTCTTACAAGAAAATTATGTTTTGTAACAGGACGTGTAATTCCAACAATATCCGCTTCTTGAAATGCATCGTTACCAATTAAGTGCGAAGAAACTTGTCCGGTAAAAACAACAATCGGAACTGAGTCCATGTAAGCATCTGCAATACCGGTTACTGTATTTGTAGCACCCGGTCCAGATGTAACAAGCACAACGCCAACTTTGCCGGAAGCTTTTGCGTAACCTTCAGCCGCATGAACTGCGCCTTGCTCATGGCGAACAAGAATATGTTTTAGAAAATCCACATCGTAGAGATGTTCATAAATTTTAAGAACGGCACCGCCGGGGTAACCGAATATATATTCAACTTTTTCTTGTCTAAGACATTCAAAGAATATGTCTGCACCAGCAAGAACTTGTCCGCTATTTTTCATACAAGACCTTTCAGAAATTAGTTTTTAAAACTGCACCTTTATTAGCGCTTGTTACCATACGTGCATAACGAGCTAAATAACCTTTTTTAATTTTTGGTTCGAACTGAGGAAGTGAAGAAAGGCGCTTAGATATTTCATCATCGCCTAATTCTACATTCAATTTTCTGTTTGGAATATCAAGAGTAATTGTATCTCCGCTTTGTACTGCAGCAATTGGTCCCCGTTCGGCAGCTTCGGGTGAAACGTGACCGATGCAAGCACCACGTGTTCCGCCGCTAAATCTTCCATCCGTTATCAATGCTACTTTATCACCTAAGCCCATTCCCATTATTGCGCTTGTCGGTGTCAGCATTTCCGGCATGCCCGGTCCCCCTTTTGGACCTTCGTAACGAATGATTACACAATCACCAGCTTTAACATCACCTTTAAGAATT
>Ga0172380_10007754_pt1 | contig 11973 bp, 8 predicted proteins | sample Leawe162metaG_FD_119747 | JGI IMG/M metagenome (GOLD analysis project Ga0172380, IMG submission 119747) | Leachate microbial communities from a municipal landfill in Southern Ontario, Canada - Leachate well 162 metaG | ecosystem: Engineered > Solid waste > Landfill > Unclassified | place... | reverse complement strand
GGCGATGCCTTATGCGTTTTCCCGGCCAATTGCCCGGAACTGGTTGCCGACATTCTCAACGCTATCGGCTGCAACGGCGATGAAGAAGAACCCGTCAACGGCGAACTCATGCGCTTGAGGGACGCCTTGCGCACGCATTTTGAAATCAAGTCGCCCAGCAGGGAATTGCTCGAAGAAATCGCCAAACGTTCCGGCAACCAGGAACTCAACGGCCTTCTCGAAGCCGGCGATAAAGAGCGACTGGCCGATTATTTATGGGGACGCGATACGCTGGACTTGTTGTTGCAATGCGCAAACTGCGAATTCTCGGCGGCCGAATTCATCGCGCTGCTGAAACCTTTGCAGCATCGCGCCTATTCTATTTCATCGAGCAGCAGGCTTTATCCCGACAGCGTACATTTAACGGTAGCGAGCGTGCGCTACGAAAGCTACGGCCGCCAGCATAAAGGCGTATGTTCGACCTTCCTTGCCGACCTCGTTGACGAAACCACCGACGTGCGCTGCTTCTTCACTCCGAATAAAGTCTTCAGGGTCCCTGAAGACGACAGCGTGCCGATGATCATGGTCGGCCCAGGCACCGGCATCGCGCCGTTCCGGGCCTTCCTGCAGGAGCGCCTGTACCGCTGCGCGCAAGGCAAAAACTGGTTGTTCTTCGGCGACCGCAACGCCGCAACCGATTTTATCTACCGAGAAGAACTGGAAACGATGCAAGTCAGCGGCGTGCTAACCCGCCTGGATCTCGCTTTCTCGAGAGACCAGGAAGAAAAAATCTATGTCCAGGACAGGATGCGTGAAAACGGTGCGGAACTGTTTGCGTGGCTGGAACAAGGCGGCTATTTCTTCGTCTGCGGCGACGCTTACCGGATGGCGAAGGATGTCGATAAAGCGCTGCACGATGTCATCGCCGCACACGGCAAGCGCTCCGAACAGCAAGCCATTGATTACGTTAATCAATTGAAAAAAGACAAGCGCTACGTCAGGGATGTGTATTGAGCGTAATTGCCTGAAGCGCTTAGCTTACCTGGATTCGCAGCCGTCGAGCTCATCAAGGAATTGAGCAACCCAGCGTTCGACTCGCGGCAGGCAGTTAGCCAACGCCGCCTGTTTTTCCGGGATAGCGAAGAAGTCCGGTTCATGCAGGTAGGGATTACTGATTCTGCCGACATCGGCGGCATCATGGCTGAGATCGACGATCCGCCCCCCGATGATGTTGTATTGATGTTCATAATGGCCGCAGATCGACCCACCGAAGACCTGGTTCATAAACAGGCTGCCATACTTGCACGACCCGGAAAGGTCGGCCGGCGGGAGCGCATGCCGTTCGGCGGCCTGCTCGCACCATTTACGAAATACAAAATCCTTCGCTTGCGCGAAACGCTCGTAGGAATAGGCAAGTTGCGCATCCCGGTCTACAGTCCAATCTATCATTTTAAGGCCTAAGCGGAGTACATATCGGCCCTCCATGATGGATCGGAGGGATAGGGGCTGCAATCATCAAATGATCCCGGCCAGAATACCGGGAAAGACCCGCAATATCAACAAGCGACAACGCTGATGCGCGATAAGCTATAAGATTTTTCCTGAACTAGCTGTGTTTACCCTATTCATCTGCTTGCCATTGTATTTGATAACTGAGCAGCATTGTTTATGCGATGGCAAGCCGGTAATAATGTTCGGCATTAGCCGTCAATTTAGCAACCACGTCGCCATCGAGACGGCCTGCCGTAACGCGCGATTGCATGTCGTTAAGGATATACTCAAGCGTCATCGTGTGACGATAAGGCCTTTCCTGCGCCAAGGCCTGGAAAATATCGGCAACGGCAATAATACGGCATTCCAGGTCCAGTTCCTGGTTAGCGTTTTTAAAAGGATAGCCGTCACCTATCAGGGTCTCATGGTGAAATCCCGCCCATACAGGAATTTTAGAATCATTAAATACACGCTGCAGGATGCGGAAGGTATCATAGCTATGGCGGTGCATGATGGCTCGTTCTTCCGGCGTCAGCATAGCAGGCTTATCGATGATGTCTTCAGATACCCGCAACTTACCTATATCGTGCAACAGTCCGGCGATTTCAACTTGGTCCAGTATGTAGTCATCAACATCGAAATCGGCCGCCAGCTGCCTGGCGATAAGTGCCACCCGCTCCGAGTGCTCAACGGTATAGGGTGATTTTGCATCCACCACCCGCGAAAACAACCGCGCCAACTCTTTGAGCGCCGGAATATCTAGCGTAACCGCCAGTATATCCCTGCCTATACGGCGCAAGTCTTCATCCAAATAGTCCGGCTCCATTGCCAACCAAAAAGCCTCAACATCGGCTATTTCAGAAAAGACATCGACTAATTCCGGCGCAAACAATAGGCCTGACAGCGTTTTTATGCGCGCGATAATCGCAGGATACTCGATCAGGATCGTGCTGCTGTTAAGCAATGGCGCCTGCAATACATCAACCCGGTCCGCAAGAAACAGTAGGTTAGCGCGTAAACGTATGCGCGGGTCGACAGGCAGCTCCAGCAACCGCTCCCAGCGCGTGTGATGGTAACGAATCTCGGCGGACAGATACGACAACGGCTGGCAATCCGACAAAAAATCGGCGCCGCGAATGCAATGTTCCTCGGCGCCCTCCCATTCCAATGTTGCGGTAAGCTGCCGGTGCTCATGTATTTTGGAAACCCCGCAATCATGCAGCATGCCCGCATAAAGGATGGACAGGCACTCAGGCGCGGGCCAGCCCAGACGCATCGCAACCGCCCTGGCGATGACGGCAACCCGCTTGCCGTGCATGACTTCATCAACCCCCACTAAATCCAATGCGGAGCTTAATGCGGTAATCGCATTATGTATATCAACATGTTGCAGTTTCATGGCAGGTTCCAAAAGGGGTAGTTAAAAAGGCCGCAACGCCATCCTCTTCACATCGCTTCAACTCGATAGGATTAAGGCGCGAGAAGCGCATCGTTAGTTTATATGCGCTTCTTGGGACTGTATTGTTGTTTATTTTAAGAGCATTGCCCGGAAATGCCAAAGAGGGTTATTAGCTAATAGGAATTATGCATTGACAAGAACAACCGCTATAAATCAATTAGTTAAATTACCATTAAAGTTTGGTTAGCGATAGCGTAACCCAACAAATTCAGGAACAAAGCGCGAAATACGGTGTTGACGCCAAGGTGTCGGGTTACGCTACGCTAACCCAACCTACGGAACTGTCGGCTTTGAAGAGCTAGCCGTAAAAACAGCCACCATGTAAAAGCCTTCACCGGAGCTGTCTGCAAAAGATAATCCCACAATGGGCAACTTAACGACTATTTTCAATGTACTTCGCCAAACGCTTCATGTAGAAATTAAAGTTCACATCGTTTCTTGCCCGTAACACCGATTTTCTTCTTTTAGGATGGCTTGCTGGGGCGAAATCATCTTACAAATTTAGACATTTAATTTTACTCTGACCCCAATTATTTAAAAGCATGTGCCCGACCTACCCGACTGAGATGTTTAAACTGCATATAAGACGTGTATAAAGATGAGCGCACCGCGTGGGAACGAGAGCAATATTAGCTATCAAGATTATTTTGTCGCTGTTACTATCATAACAAATGGGTGGCTAAGAAACACTGCATGTAGAATCTGTTGCTCACAAAGTACACGAATACATTTCGTGCCTTAAAAATATTAAGGGCTTATAAAAATATCAACACTTAGCATGGGGATTATTTAATGGCAATTGAAATCAGCGCTATTTTGTTTGAATTAGTTAAAAAACTTGTTTTTGAGGCGATTTCAAAAAAAGTTCAGACTGCTACTGAACCGTTTCTGACAAGACGAAAGATTGAAAGCCGTGTCGATGATTCTATCGCTCAAGTTGTCGAACAACTTGTACCGTTCTTCGACAGCGAGCGGGTGCCAGAAAACAAGCGGAGAACCCTTATCAAAACCTGTGAGTCGGAATTAACTCATCTTTTGACCACCCCGCAAGAATTCTTCGCTGCATCGATGGATGGACAAAAACTATTTGATCGACGTTATGCAGATGGACAGCTTCCTGATGCGATCCGTAATAAAGGTTTAGAAGATTTATACGCGCTGATTTTTCCGCAGATTGCCAACTTGGTTTGCATGTATCCCCCCGCTGTTGAGGCTTGGAAGATTGAAGGTTACAAGGAGGGATTTCGCCGCTTTGACGACATCGCGTCAGCCTTGGGTACGGTGGCGAAAAAAATGGATACACTGCTGTCTAAAGATACCGATATGGCGGATAGTTTGCTCATCCGTGTTCGTCAGTCGCTTGCGCAACGGGTTGAGTTTCAATTGGACTTGACTGGCTTACGAGGCGATAGGCCGGATGCGGTTCCAATTGAGCAATGCTTTGTGGTGCCGGAATTGGGTCATCGCATTGTAGTTTCAGATCAACATGAATTACAACGTATAAGGGAGATAAAAATCGGCACTGAAACTGAAATAGTCGATACTTTCATTAGCTTAGGCTTAAGAGGATTCGTGGTGGGTGCGCCGGGCTCCGGCAAAAGCACCTGGAGCCGTTGGTTACAAAAACTTAGCCTGACCCAAAGCCAGCCACGGTTAGCTGTGCTGGTACGTCTTCGTGATTTACTTCAACTGGATAAACTACCCTCCTATATGGAAATGGTCCGCGATGCAGCAGGAACACACCTTCGTGAAGAAGTCGATGCCAAAACGGTTAGAGAATGGTGCCAATCAGGTGTAATTACTTTTATTCTTGATGGCTTCGACGAGATTCCCCCCGGTCGAAGAGATGCTATGCTCGACTGGATCAAGGATTTAGGGGCGGCAGTGGACAAAGCCGGTTTGATCCTGACTTCCAGACCATTGACTTCGACTCACCTTGAAGACCTTGACGAACCGTGGGTGCGTTGGGATTTGCAGCCGTTTGACGAACCTAGGGTGGTCGATTATATCTCGCGCTGGTATGCCCACGCGCCTTTGCTCGCGGGTAAAGCACAAGATGTTAATGCCAACGATCTCGCCCAACTTTGGCTACAGGATGCCGTTCTTCAACCCTTGGTGGGAACACCGCTGATGCTGGCAACCTTGCTGATGGTGCATCACATGGATGGCGAATTACCCCGTGGACGGGCCAAGCTTTATGATCGTTATATAGACGGCATGTTGGGGCTTTGGGATAGTCGTTGGGGCGTTCCTTCAGCTGTTGATCTTGCCCCTGACCTGAAGAAGCGAATTCTGACACGACTGGCGCTACACCTACACTTGACCGAAATAGAGCAACTTGGCGATGACGAAATTCGGCAGTGGTTTGCCGATACACTGCCCAATCTGGGATGTACTTGTAAATCCGATGCCGTGCTGAATCATTTACGGGAACGAACCGGTCTATTAGTAGGGCCTGGAACCTGGAGTTTCGTGCATAAAAGTGTCGGCGAATTTCTTGTGGCAACGGCTATTCGGGATGGCGATCAAATGGATATTGACGGGCAAAAGGTGGATCGCCTTCGTTTGTTCAGGGAACGACATAATGACCGCTGGAATACCGTGTTGTTTTTCTGGGCAGGTCTTACTGCGCCGGGGGATTTGCATAGTTTTATCGAGCAGGTGATTGACGAGCCGGAAGATGCGGATTTTGTTTTAGCCTTGAGCTTGATCTATGACCAATTGCTGCCACATCGATTGACTGAATCTTGGTTGGGCGAACAGTTGCCAAAACTCTTAAAGAAAAAAGTAACCAAAGAGGATAGTGGCACAGGTTTTTTATGGTCACCGAGTCCGAGCAATATTAACGTTCGAGTTGGTTTAAAGTTTGCTCCTAGTTTAAGGTCATTGGACAGAACCAGTTTTCACATAGCACTGTGGGAATGCCTAAAAATAAGCCGCCTTACTTGGCGACAAGTTTCTGACTGCCATGAGGCTTTTTTATTTCTCGTATGGATGTATTCTGTTATTGAACCTAAAACACTTGATGATTTACGTTCAGCCTTGGCGGTGGAAACCAGACCCCATCCCCTACCAGATGAGTGGGTGTACTTATCCCTCTGCTGGGGTATTCGGACAGCAGCGACAGCCAACAGTGACATTAGCTTGTCTCAATACCTTGGAGTTTTTCGAAGCTGCGTTCCTGAAAAATCGGGGATATTGGTATTTTTCTTGATAGGAAACTTTGTGGATCACAGCAGAGAACATGGGTCACAACATCTTCCAATAGCATTTTTTCAAAATCTGCTGCAAGCCATTGAAGCCTTAAGAAGTGAGGAAGTGGATGCTCATTGGCTGCAACTTACTTCTAAGTACGTCTCAATTTACAAGGATGACCAAGACTTCGACCTGCTGGATAAGTTTCTCGAAAATCTCGACATGGCTATTTCAAAAGAATGGGCTTTGGACGAAAGCTTGATTGCTAATGTTAGAGCCTTTGTTTTAGAGTTGCGAGATCAGCGTGATAATGTTTTGCCCGCCACGTAAAATACCCGTACTCGTAGATAGCCTAAACAATCAATGGAATCAATGGGGTCAGGGAATCAATGTACACCTATGCAGGTGAGGTGTTTTAGTTGTTAACCCGTAATAGCGATAGCGGGGAATCAATGGGGTCAGTGACGTTGATTTTAAGTAGCTGGATTTTACTTAATCAATTCAACCTGACCCCATTGATTTCCCCGCTGTCAACACGCACTTTTTCGATTTGAAAACAGTATTGGCAAAGGAATAGCCGATAGCTTGTCACAGCAAAACCGCATCGTCCCACGACGAATTAAATTTCGGAGAGAACAAGATGAAAGCCACCATTTCCCTAGACAACACCATCCTGGAACAACTACTGACATACACCCAAGCCAAAACCGCCAAGGAAGGAATCACATTAGCGATTGATGAATATATCCGCTTTAAACAACGCCAGGAATTGCTTAAGTGCCGAGGATCGCTAGACATTAAGGATAACTGGCAACAATTACGTGACCTGGAACGGCCTTCATGAAACTTGTGTTGATTGACACATGCGCCTGGATTGACTTTTTTAAATCGCAAACGGGGAGTTTGGGCAATCAGGTTGCTGAATTGATAGAAGCAAACCAAGCGGCAATCACGGGTGTCGTGATAGCGGAATTGCTGCAAGGCATCAAGCATGAAAACGAGGGCAAGCGCTTGTCTGTGCTTTTAAAATCAATCCATTATTTGAGTACGGAAGATAGCGATTGGCTAGAAGCCGGGCAACTTGCCCAACAACTTCGTAACAAGGGATTAACATTACCGTTAACTGACGTGTTGATTGCAACGATTGCCCAACGCCATGCCGTTCCGGTTTTGACTTTGGACAAACACTTCCAATATCTGCCTGTTGTCGGTTTCGGCGGGTTTTGAATGGCAAGCCACGTAGGTCGGACACGCTGTTTTGCCCGACATCAATGCACACCAATTGTCGGGCATAAACAGCATGCCCAACATGTAATCGTTTTATTTTAATTATCATTTAAATATCAATAGTGGGCGATTTCGTAGATATGCTTTGGACAATTCCAGTCGAACGAGAATAGAAAACCTGCCAAGAAATCAATGGGAAATCAATGGGGTCAGAATCAATGGGGTCAGTGTCGTTGATTTTATGACCCCATTGATTCATTGATTCTACCTTCAGTGTTGATAGCTAAATCCGCTAATTGGCATTAAATTAGGTCACTCTTTAACCCTATGACCAGAGCATATTCTTAACTTAATGCGCACGCCGCTTTTGACTGCATAGTTACGAAAATCGAAATAACAAACCTAACACTTGATCTCGTTTTATTTTACAAGTCTTTTTAACCGCCGCTTCCGGATATAAACATGTTTCATATCGCTCTTTTTGAGCCAAAACTCCCCCCTAATACCGGCAACATCATTCGCCTGGTGGCGAACAACGGTTTCAGCCTGCATCTAATCGAGCCATTGGGGTTTGATTTAGAGGAAAAAAATCTCCGACGAGCCGGACTTGATTATCACGATCTCGCCAAGGTTTCTATCTATCGTAACTATTTGGAGTTTGTTACCGCCATGTGCGGCAAGAGAATTTTTGCGTGTACTACAAAAGGAGAGCAATCCTACGATAAAACGATATACCAGCCCGGAGATATATTTCTTTTCGGTTCAGAAACATCAGGCCTACCCACTGAAGTGCTGAACGGTATCGCTTCAGATAGTCGCTTGAAGATTCCAATGATGCCAAACAACAGGAGCCTCAATCTATCGAATGCTGTCGCCATAATCAGCTACGAGGCTTGGCGCCAGCAAGGGTTTATTGGCGGGAAATGATACGTTGATCTATGGCAAAATATTTTCTTATCATTCAACAGCTAATATTCAGACACTTATAACAACAATCAAATATTAAATACCTGGATATTCCGGCCAAACCCCCCTGCCTAGCCAAGCAAGCTTTAAAGATAGCCGGTGCAAAACAACCACTAGCCGGTTGTTTTGCACCGGCTATTCCCGGACAAGCCTTATAGACAGTATCGAAAGTTTTTAAATATTCATTGCAAATCATTGCATTATAAAAGCACACCAGTTTGGCTCAGTAATTGCTGTTAAGCAGGCAATATGACTTGCAGACGAGGATGAAGCAATGAACGGGATTAACTTACCAAAGACCGGCTGGGCAGGGTTAAAGGAAAACTGGCGTAGCGATTTGTTATCGGGTTTCCTGGTTTTTTTGATTGCCTTGCCGTTATGTTTGGGTATTGCGATGGCTTCCGGCTTTCCGCCGTCGGCGGGTATTATCACGGCGATTATCGGCGGTATGCTGGTGTCGCGCATCAACGGCTCGTTCGTCACCATTAACGGCCCGGCGGCGGGCCTGATCGTCGTGGTCTTGGGAGCCGTGCAAGCGTTGGGTGCAGGCGATGCGCTGGCCGGTTATCGCTATACCCTGGCAGCGATTGTCGTCGCCAGCGTCTTGCAAATCCTGATGGGTATCGTCAAAGCCGGTCGGCTTAGCGTATTTTTCCCGGCTTCGGTCGTGCATGGCATGTTGGCGGCCATCGGCATCATCATCATGACCAAGCAAATCCACGTCATGCTCGGCACGTCGCCGGAAAAGGACAGCAGCCTGTTTTCGACGATGACGCAAATTCCGCACAGCCTCGTTAACCTGAATCCCGACATCGCCATTATCGGTTTTAGCGGCTTGTTGATATTGGCGCTTTGGTCGATGATAAAACACCCTCTATTAAAGATGATACCGGCACCGCTGATTGTCGTATTGATGGGCATCGAGCTGGCGCGCTATTTCGATCTTGAGCATGAGCACATGTACTTGTTCCTGCCCAATGCCCATTTTTTACCGCATCACGAAGCAACCGTCGGGCCTAAGTTTTTAGTCGCGATCTCTGAAAACTTTATGTCCAGCTTTTATCTCCCCGACTTTTCCAAGTTTTTTAGCCTTGAATTCTGGGAAGCCGTGGTCAGCATCGCTCTGGTCGGTAGCCTGGAAAGCCTGCTGAGCGCAATGGCGGTCGACAAACTCGACCCGTATAAACGCCATTCCAATCTCGACCGCGATTTAACGGCGGTCGGCCTCGGTAACCTGATGGCCGGACTCATCGGCGGTTTGCCGATGATTGCCGAAATCGTGCGCAGTTCAGCTAACGTCAATAACGGCGCCAAAACAGCGTGGGCCAACTGCTTTCATGGCGTCTTTATGTTGTTGTTCGTCGTCTTGTTTCCGCGCCTGATTCACAGTATTCCGCTTGCGGCATTGGCGGCTTTGCTGGTTTATACCGGTTTCCGCCTGGCCTCGCCGAAAGAATTCACCAAGGTCATGAAAATCGGCACCGAACAGTTTTTCATGTTCGTCGTGACGATTGTCGGCGTCCTGGCGACCGATTTATTGATCGGCGTCGCTATCGGGATTACCACAAAATTCGCGATACACCTGCTGCGCGGCGTCAGGTTGAACAACCTGTTTAAGATTCACTTTGTCATTGAGCGCCATGATGGCGATACTATTGTGCTATGCATCGTCGGCGCGGCAATTTTCTCGAACTTCATGGCCTTAAAAAATGCCTTAGGCACCATCGAAAACGGCAAAACCATCAAGTTCCAATTGAATAATGCCTATTTGATCGATCATACCGTGATGGAGTTTTTCCATGATTTCCAGCATAACTACGAAGAACAAGGCGGACATTGCGTATTTTACGGCATGGAATTTCACGATGCCTATTCAAACCACCCGCTGGCGGCGCGCAAGATGAAACGAGGCAATATGAGCCGGCGTAAAAGCGATAATTACGGGATGCTATGAGCCGGGATGGAATCGACATCCGCCCGTTGTGTGCGGAAGATTTTGACGCCGCGTACGCATTATGGCGCGCAATGGACGCCGTCGTGCTGCGTACCGACGATAATCCCGGAATGTTCGGCAAGTTCCTGGAACGCAATCCTGGGTGTTGCAGCGCGGCATGGCGCGGCAGCCTGCTGGTCGGCGCCGTCATGGCCGGCCATGACGGCAGGCGCGGCTATTTGTACCATTTGGCGGTCACCCCCGAATATCGCAGGCAAGGCGTCGGGCGGGCATTGGTCGAACAAGCGCTTGCCGCGCTGCATGAACAAGGCATAAGCAAATACCATGTCTTCGTCAGGCACAATAGCCGCACGGCGGCGTCTTTTTGGAGTAAATTAGGCTGGGAATTGAGAGAGGATATTCAAGTTAATTCCCTGTCAATGCGTTAATCCCTAAATTCACAGCAACTCATACAAGGAGTGACATGGACAAGCATGCTTTACCGGCTATACCCCAAACCGGCCTGGCCGGTTTAACAGAAAACTGGCGCAATGATGTGCCGTCAGGATTCCTGGTTTTCCTGATTGCCTTGCCGTTATGCCTGGGCATCTCGCTGGCCTCCGGCTTTCCGCCATCGGCGGGCATTATCACGGCGATTATCGGCGGCGTGTTGGTATCGCGGATCGGCGGCTCTTACCTGACCATCAACGGCCCCGCCGCCGGATTGATCGTCGTCGTGCTGGCGGCGGTGCAGGCGCTGGGCGATGGCGATGCGCTGGCCGGTTATCGTTATACGCTGGCGGCAATTGTCGTCGCCAGTGTGGTACAGGTTTTGATGGGCTTTTTTAAGCTGGGGCGCTTGAGTGCGTTTTTCCCCGCGTCGGTGGTGCATGGCATGCTCGCGGCGATCGGGCTGATTATCATGGCTACGCAAGCTCATGTGATGCTGGGCGTGACGCCGAACCCCGGCAGCCTGTTTTCGATCATTGCACAGATTCCGCATAGTTTGCTTAATATGAACACGCAAACGGTCCTGATCAGTTTTCTAGGCTTGGAAATACTGGTGGTTTGGCCGCTAATCAATACGCGAATCCCGGCGCCTGTTATTGTCGTGCTGCTGGGCATGCTGTTTGCTTGGCATTTCGGCCTGGCCCAGCAGACGACAACTGCCGGGGCGGGCTACCTGGTTGCGATTCCCGATAATTTTTTAGCGGGTTTTTATTTTCCCGATTTTTCTAAAATAACGACGCCGGCATTTTGGGAAGCGGTGCTGAGCATCAGCCTGGTGGGCAGTCTTGAAAGCTTATTGAGCGCGGCGGCGGTCGATAAACTGGACCCTTACAAGCGCTGTTCCGACCTGGACAGGGATTTAACGGCAGTCGGTATCGGCAATTTTATCTCCGGCTTAATCGGCGGCCTGCCGATGATTGCCGAAATTGTCCGCAGCTCGGCGAATATCGATAACGGCGCAAAAACGGCCTGGGCCAATTTCTTCCACGGCTTGTTTGTGCTGCTGTTTGTTGCCTTGTTTGCAGGCCTGATACAGCGTATTCCGCTGGCGTCATTGGCGGCATTACTGGTCTATACCGGGTATAGGTTAGCTTCCCCCAAAGCCTTCGCCCAAGTAGAGAATATTGGCAAAGAGCAGTTATTGATGTTTGTGGTCACGATCATCGGCGTGCTGGCGGTGGATTTACTGGCCGGTGTCGCGCTGGGCATTACT
>Ga0172380_10007753_pt1 | contig 11973 bp, 3 predicted proteins | sample Leawe162metaG_FD_119747 | JGI IMG/M metagenome (GOLD analysis project Ga0172380, IMG submission 119747) | Leachate microbial communities from a municipal landfill in Southern Ontario, Canada - Leachate well 162 metaG | ecosystem: Engineered > Solid waste > Landfill > Unclassified | place... | reverse complement strand
GAAGCAATCTGATGTTGAGTTGACAATTTAGGATCTTTTAGGGCGAGAAAAATCGGCCGCGAGTTGCCGAATCTGAAGCTCTGACTTTCCGTTTCTGGGACTGGGCTAACGAGTGTGCTGCCGATGTGACGCTCACCGAAGGTGCCTCAGTCTTCACCACCGACGGTTTCGCACAGGTCAGCATTACGGGAATAGTCTCCCAACCGACCGAATGGAATTCGTCGGAACCTTACCCCAATCCTTTCAACAGCATCACAACGATTACTTTCGGGCTCGATAAATCGGCCCCTACGTGCTTGGCAGTTTATGACCTTTCCGGGCGTGAAGTTGCCTCACTTCTGAACCTTGAACTGAAGGCAGGAACACATTCCGCGACTTGGAACGCTGAGGGCTTCACGTCGGGAATCTATCTGGTGAAGATGGAAACACCGAACTTCAGCGCGACGAGGAAAGTTACGCTGGTGAAGTAAATCCTTTCAAGAATGATTAATTACAAAGACCCGGGTCAAATGGTCCGGGTCTTTGGCTTTTCAGGCGATTTTCGGTCGTGAGGAGGCAACTGTCCAGATAGTCAACAAACGACTTTGTAAAACAGAAAACTCATTACTTTATGAGTCTTGTCGATGATTTTGTGTTTGATCCCTGAATTTTAAACTGAAGTTTCGGTGATGTGTCGAAAGTCTCACAATCACGCATCACTTGCAATTTGTGATTTTAATCTTTAGATTGATTATTCCAACCGAAATACTGCTTTACTGAAATAAACGACTATCGGGATCTGTGCTATGAATCGTCTTATTCAATTTTACCCGAAAATTCTCGCTTTTTCCTTTCTTTCGGTCTTATCGGCAGCTCTGTTCATGACAGGCTTTGCCGCTCCGGTTGTTCACCTTCAGGAAGGCGGCGCTTATTACTGGTCGAACTCCGGAACCATAGTCCACGGCTGTTTTCCTCTGAACGACGGCGCGCGAGTGATGGTCGTCTTTTACGAGAACCGCGCGACTGACGGCGTTGCCCACCTCTTTTACCAGATCATCGGCGAAAACCTCGAGCCGGAATTTGACCCGCCCCGCCAATTTTCCGCTGAGAACAGCGCACCTTATCCCGGCAATGCCTTCATCGACGATGATGGCAATATCTTTATCGCGTGGCTGGCACGGAGAGCTGGTTTTGACAACGTCAACTTGTATGCCCAGAAGTTCAGCCCGGACGGGGAACCGCTCTGGGATGGCGACCCGCATCTGGTCGGGACGATACGGGGGGCTCCCGCAGATGGAGACATCCCGAACATGATGTCTGATTGGCATGGCGGATTCTATTACTTAAACGCGTGGCGTTATCTTGCCATCGACGAGGAAGGGCAGTTCCGAGAGAATTGGCCATGGTCTGAGCGACGCCCAGACCCTGATCTGGGTATGATATATTATCTGGGAAGAGGCGCACCAAGAAGAATCTTCAACGATCAAATCGGTGGAATTTGGTACGAAGTAATGGGGGAGCGAGATACCGTTCTCTATAACCACGTTGATTACAGAGGAGAGAAGCTCTGGGATACCCCGCTCTATTTTAATGGCTACGACATGCGAGCCGATAGATGGCAGAATAATGCGATACTGATTGGACATAACGGTGGTTTACTCGGTTCAACAGGCTTGTTAGACCATCCTTGGACAACGTATTTCTTCACCATCGATGCGAATGGAAATATCCCGGATAGAAATTATCTCTATATTGACCAGGTGTTTGTCTATCTCAGCAATGAAGTCATTCGGCGACGGAGAGGTGACTATGTCTTTTCGACTTACAATGACGTACATAATGTCCGAACATACGCTCTGACGGCTTATAATCCCGCCAATAACTCCTTCCCCTGGGGGATTTCAGGAGTTGGGTTCGCTCGATTTAACGATGATGATGACGGGTTTACGTCTATTATCGAACTCTCTTCTGAGGATATCGTCGGAGTTAGAGCTGCCAATCCGGAAAATGGCCCCAATCAATTCGTCTATTTCGACCGCATTCGATCCAATGGAGGTCTGGCTTGGAGAATGCCCGTTCAGTTCGGTGATTTTTTCCCAAGATTTCTTGCCGCAACTCCCGACGATGGATTTTGGGCTTGCGGGACATCAACGGCATGGACCGGCGGCACGGAAATCAATCATCTCAACCGATTCAACCGAAACGGTCAAAAAGAAGCGCAAGAGAGCATCATATTCAAGCCTCAAGAGCGATCAGATCCCCAACTTCCCCAGCTTTGGATCGACGAAGGCGGTCACTATCGTTATCTCTTCTGCCAGCCCTGGCTGGGATATAAGATGGTGACATTGTCGCCCGGAGGGGAGATCATCGGCGATCCGAACGGTTCGATGATATTGGCTGATCGCAACCAGTCAAGGTTTAGTCGCTTCTCACAGCGGGTGAACGGTCTGAATATCTTCTTTGAATCCTATACTCACGCAGTGGCGCTTAACGACGATGGCGAAGTCGTTTGGGAACACGACTACGATATCCCTAATTGGGCGGGTAATATTGGTGTGGTTCGGTATTTCGTCTCTCCCGATAGCCAGGATATCTTCGTAATGCGAGCCACCACTCAATACAATGGAGCCCGAGAGGAAGCGGGCATCGTTGCACGATTCTCCGTTTTCGATGGTGAAATGCATTGGAGTCACTCAACTCCGGTACTTGCTCCATATCCGCAAATTTCGGGTGGATTTGCCTTCGCTTTGAGTTATGATGCCGCATATCACGTTCTTGACTGGACGAGCGACTCAGGAGCAATATATTCTACTGGATACGACGGAGAGCCTCTAACTGAAAGACCCTATATATTTTATCGTGATCTCGATAATTCAAAGATATTCGGGACGGTAGCGACGGAAGACGGCGGATTCTGGATCGGTTTTGTCGAACGATCAGATGACGGGCTTGATTGTTACCTGCAGAAATTCGAACGGGAACGAGGCTTCACAAGGAGGATCTATCCCTACGCCGAACCGTGGCGTGGCGAATATGTTTGGGATAATGATAACCTGCCTTACCAACTCTGCGCTTCGAACGAGTTCATTTGGATTATTCCCAATCAGGCTATTGACATGGGAATTCAGTGTCTTACTCAAGCCGGTGAACGTCTGATAGGCGATTATGGCTGGAATCATGAGACTCCGATCCTGCGCAGTGAAAACGATTACCTAAAAAGCCTTCCCGACGGCGAGGGAGGATTATGGGTTGCTTTGCGTTCGACGCAGGTCGGTGTTCGTGCCTTCCATTTCGATCCCGACTCCGGGCTTTCCGGAGGCTGGAGCCCTGAAGGTGAAGCAATCGCCACCATCGATCAGCAACCTTCACTGGAAGAAATTTACGCTTTACCGGAGCGTAATCTGATTGTGACTTATGCCGGGACGGCGGCAGTTGTCGGCAATCCGCTCGTGAGTGGATCAGGGAATTTCTACTTCCAGCATCTATCGGATTTCCGTCCCGATGACGCCGGTGCGGAAGACCGGCACTCGCCGGTCACGTTCCAACTACTAAGCCTCTACCCCCAGCCTTTCAACTCACGCCTCAATCTCGTCTGGCAAGCTCCCCGGAACTCAAAGGTACTTATCCGCGCTTATGACCTGACCGGCAGGTTGGTCTTCGAATCGACCCAGATAAGCCATCAGGCTGGTGTTCGTTCCATGAGCATTGACGCTTCAGAATGGCAGTCGGGTATTTATTTCCTCACCGTCGATGACGGAGCGGCAACTTTTTCACGAAAAACTATATTACTTAAGTGAATAAATAACAGGAATATCAGTGCGAATAATCAAATCTCTACTGGCAATAATCGCGGTGCCTGCTATTGCGTTCAGTCAGTTGGAACTCCGCTGGGAAAGAACTTATGGCGGTGACAATTGGGAATTCCCAATGGCTATCGCGAAGACAGCGAACAGTGGATTCGCTCTTGCAGGTTCAACCCGTTCATTTGGTCCAAATCACGAAAACAATTCCAATGCTTATGCGATTCGAACTGATCGAGACGGAGAACTACTCTGGTCGAGAGCCTTCGGTGAAGAGGGGGAAGAATCGTTTCGCGGCGTCACAACGGGACAGGGAGACTGCTCATTTTTCATTGGCACTTCGTCTTCATACGAGATACTCTGCGTCAAGTATGATGTCGAAGGCGAGCAGGAGTGGAGTAACACCTTCTCTCGTGGCGCGTTAACGATGGGATACAAAGCCATTCCGACTGAAGACGGAGGATATATTTTAGGCGGAATAATTGCGCTGGGGGGCGGCCAACTGCAATATGGTCTTTTCAAAATTGATGCTGAAGGCAACGAGGAGTGGGTTCGGCAGTACGGAGAAATTTATGGATCAAATACTTTTGGACTCACAAAAACGACAGACGGCGGAGTTGCCCTTACCGGTCAAAATCAGTGGTTAGTGGAAGGACATTTACACGACCAGCTTTTTTTGATGAAAACCGATGAAAGCGGGGAACTCATCTGGCAACAATTCTACGGCGAGTTCTCGGGATTTGCTTCCTCTGTGATCCAAACTTCGGATGGAGGTTACGCAATTGGAGGATTTCAACGAGAAAACGACACAACCAGAGCGTTGCTGTTAAAGGTTGATTCGCGTGGTCGTCGGGAATGGCAGAGATTATTTCACGGGGATGGAGCTAACGCATGGGTCGGCGGCTTGCTTCAAACCTGCGATGACGGATATATCATAGGTTGCGTGATAGATGGCGAAAATGACAACGATCAAGGTGATATTCTGCTTATCCGCCTGGATTCCGAAGGCGAGGAAAATTGGCGGCAGGTCTATGCCACCGAACAGACCAACCAGATTGCCGGAATTGTCGAGTGCGAAGATTTCGGGTATGCTATCCTGGGTTCAAAATATACCGGGCAGAACACTTCGGACTTCTGGCTGATTCGTACTGAAATGGATACCACCTGCAACCACCCGCCCCGCTGGCTTGAGCGTCCGATGCAGTCTTATGAGGTCATCATCGGTGATCGGCTGCAAGCCTCCCTCCGTGCTGTCGATTACGACGGTGATGAAGTTCAGATCAGCCTGATCGCCGAGAACCTGCCCCAGAACTTGAACATCACGGTTCTTGATGGCGATGGGATCGATATCGACTTCCCCACCGATGGCGAGCAACCGGCAGAATACTCCATGCAAGCGGTCGCCTCCGACGGCGAGTTTGCCGACACATTAACGATTACGATCCAAGTTCTCAATCCGGCGCTTAGTGCATCAGTTGAAGCGTTGAATTTAGAGTTTCCCGCCGGAGATCCCTTTGCGACACAGTTTCAACTTATAAATTTAACTGAAGATTCGCTTGGCTGGCGGGGCGAACCAAGGCTTTCTGGCGAAGCCGGTAACTACTCGAACTGGGATTTGAGAGCCAATGTTGCGCTCAATTCGTTGAATGACGAGGCGGTTGAGATCCATGCGGTCTGCTTCGTGGACGGGATCTACTACCTTGCTGTATCTTCAGCGAATGAGATCTCAATAGTAGGCGTTAATAGAGCTGGCGATGTTGTCAGCGTTGCGCCACAGCCCGGCAATTCTGAAACCGGATTCACGGACATGACCTGGGACGGAGAATATCTTTGGGGGGTAGATGGAAGGGAGGTTTGGATTGTAGGTCTCGATGGAGATCTGATCGGTCTTTTCGAAGGGCCGTTTCAAGAAAATCAGGCAATCGCTTATGATAGCCAGCGCGACATTTACTGGATATCGGGCATTTCCACCGATGTAGTCGGATACGACAGCGGAGGAATTGAATTGACACGGATTAATCGTCGGGGCTTGCATATCTACGGGCTTGCATTCTGGGCGGATGATCCGGATGGAATGAGCCTTTATCTGCTCGATAATCCTGAAAATAGCCAGCAAATGCTCTACAGGCTCAATCCCGATGATGGTGAACCACAATTTGTCCACGAGTTACAGCAGGCAGGGCGAGCGGCTCCGGGCGGAGCATTTATCTCGACGGAATACGATAGCGCTGAAACGGTAGTATTCATGAATGTAGCGACCAGTCAGGCGGGAGCATCGGTGAATGTTTGGCATCTTTACTCAAATGTAGGATGGATGACTCTCGAACCAGACGCCGGTGTGATCGGGGCTTTGAGTGAGGCGAATGTCGAGCTGAGGCTTGGAGGATTGGTGGAGCGCGAGGAACCTTACCGGGGAGTGTTAAGATTCATGCATGATGGGTGGGGGAGGGACTTGGAGATTCCGCTCAGTGTGCAAGTAGTTGCCAATGAGGTTGGGCAGGATGACCACCGGTTGTTACCGCTTCAAATGTCGGTTGAGGCTTATCCCAACCCCTTCAACGCCGCGACATCGCTTGAGTATTCGCTTCCAAAAGCTGGACGGATCGTTCTGGCGATCTATGACGCGGAAGGCAGACTGGTAGAGACGCTGAGAGATGCGACCCAAACAACAGGAAGCTATCGTATCACTTGGTCGGCGGGATCCGCCCCGACTGGCGTCTATTTCGGGCGACTCGAGGCAGGGGAAGTCAGGCTGACGACCAAACTGTTATTGGTCAGATAATCGGGGAATTCTAATAGCCTTGAGAACAAAGCAGGGACATTCCGTGTGGGGCTTGCCAGTGATACTCTTGCTGGCAAGCCTTGCCTTGTTTGGTATCGCCATCGCCCAGCCCGATTCGCTCTGGTCGAGAGCATATGGCGATAATCATTCCGATGATTGCATTGATGCGATCCTGACCAGTCGGAACGAATACGTTTTAGCTGGAGGAAGACTCTCTTTAGATCCATATGACGTTTTTATTGTCAAAACTGATTCTCTTGGAGATACTATATGGACACGCACATTTGGTTATCCTGAAGACCACTCGTGGCAAGTAGCCTTGGGAATTTGTGAACTTACATCAGATAACTATGTTGCCGTGGGTCGAGTTGATGACCGCGACAACGAAACTATTTACGCTTTTGCGGTATGTCTTAACCCGGAAGGAGATTCCTTGTGGTGGTTAAGCTTTGATTATCAGGGGCGTCAGGAATTTTTTGACTGCTTCCCTACTCGAGATGGTGGCGTCGTTTGTGCAGGACAGTCGTATGCACCTGATCCAAATGGTGCCTGGATGGTTAAAATAAGTGGCGAAGGAGAAGTATTGTGGGAGCAATCTTACGGCGATCCCGATGCTCCCGGTTTCGAAGAAATTTGGAGTGTCGTTCAAAGAGAAGATGGCGGATATGCGTTAGCCGGAAATGCGACATCTTATGAAGGTGTCGGTAGAGACTTTTACCTGCTGAAGACCGATTCCCTTGGCAATGAGGAGTGGCGTAATCACTATGGTTCGGGAGCCAATGAGACGAGTTATGGCATGACCGAGACCCCCGACGGTGGCTTTCTACTGGTCGGTTACAGCACATTGCTTGACAATGGCGACTTTTACTATGTTCGAGTCGATTCAGAAGGCGAAATGATGTGGGAGAGATTGCTTGAGGCGAACTATGGGAATTACTGTTGGGACGTGAAGGTGGTTGAGAATGGATTTATCTTGGCAGGTAGTGGCGGGACAATCGAGCGAAACCGAAACCACGAGGAATTCTACATTATTCGCACTGACATGGAGGGAGAACCGATTTGGACGACGTTTTATGGTGGGCAAAGTAATGAAGATTGCAGATCAATTATGGTACATCCTGATGGAAGTTACGCAATTGCCGGGTCCACAAGATCTTTTGGCGAGGCATCAAGTAACTATTGGCTTGTCCGCACCGGTGTCGATCCCGCCAATAGCATAGTCACCTTACTTGATCCCGCCTTCCCGTCGCAGTTTGTTGTCGGTGCTTCTTACCCAAATCCGTTTAACAATTCGGTCCAACTGTCCTATTCACTACCAAGATCATCCCAAACCAGTATCCGCATCTACGACCAGTTAGGCAAGCAAGTTGCAGAACTTTACAATGGGCGACTTCAAGCGGGGCAACATTCACTGAACTGGGACGGTTATGGGCAGAATTCCGGAACCTACTTCATCAGAGTAGATGCCGGCACAATGATGGCTACACAGAAAGTGACACTGGTGAAGTAATACCAGGTTGCATAAGTGGAGGACGTTCGTCCGAATAAAATTAGATTTTTCAAGATTATGTCAGGTGACGATCAGGTGTGACTTGCTGAAAAGCACCTTACTTGTAAAGAGTCGCAACAGCGAAATTTAATATGCTTGATCTATCATAGATCTTCGAACTTGTGAATCAGTTTATGGCTCGCTATATTCCTAATTCTCACCCGCACTTCCAACAGTGAAATCAAACTTCTACTCCACTTCGATCCGGGATCGGATCCTTCTCCTATCGACGCACTCCACCGTTTACTTGCCTGCTTAGAGCAGCACGTGGCGATGATTTAGATAAACGTTTGCGGTCGTATTCACTATAAAGCAATCGTTTACCAGGAATTGTTATTCCTGGCATCAGGTATCTCAAATCTACAAAATCAGATCCACTCCGTCAAATTAAACAGAGCTTCTCATGAACCGTCGTACTCTTCAAGTCGCCTTAGCCTTGGTGTTAGGCATGTTCTGCGTTGCTTCGACAGCGCTTGCCACAGTGCCGTACCCGATAATTTTCGTGCATGGAATTCTCGGAGATCAAACCACTTGGGAGGACGCTATCCCCTGGTTCGAAGGCAAACTCGAGAACCCGAATAATAACGTTGAAACTCTCGTTTTCCACGTTTGCTTAAATCATGACGCGAGTAACCGGACCTCTTGGTTTAGCCACGAGGAGAACGGAGGCGGAGACGTTCGGACTCTCGGCTGGACGACAATGAACTCAGACGAAATACTTTCACACGGAAGTTTGGAACCGGCCGGCTATGATGGGGTAAAGCTTTTCGTCCTGAATTTGAATGACGACGTGATCGACGATCTAACTATCGATAATGAAAGTGCAGATGACGATCATCATCATTCCAATTCCGCCGCGATTTACAAGCAGGGTTTCGCTCTTGGACTCATGATCAAACACGTCCTGGCGATGACGGATGCTGAAAAAGTTGTTCTCGTTGGGCATTCCATGGGCGGGTTGGCAATCAGAGAGTACTTGCAACGTCTTGAAGGTGGTGACCGTATCTGGTGGGTCGATCCTGAAGATAGCGAGTCTGGCCACAGGGTGGCAAAGGTTCTCACCGTCGGGACGCCACACCTTGGTTACAATGATATCATCGAAGGCAGAAGTCTCGCGGCTCGTGACGATGGCGGGATTTGGGAAGGCTTGTTCAATGGAAGCTTTGAAGCTCGCCGGGATATGAAGACCACTTTCGACCGAGAAATCGCTTACGAAACGTATCAAACCGTCCCCGGAGTTTACCTTTACGGTGGAGAGGAGAACTTCTATCTTACTCATGACAATTTCGGTAACATTGTCTCTGAATTTGACAATGCAAACATCAATTGCAATCTCGTCGAAGGAAATGAGTACGAGTATGATGCAATTGTCGGAATAAATGAAACGGACGGCGTCGATGAAGAAAACATACCCCTCCCCGGGACGACCTTCAATGCGAATATGCGTCTTCCCGACAACATCGAGTACGTCTGGGGAAAATACCAAAGAGACGAAGATCATCCCGACGATAAGGTAGTTGAGTTTGAGAAACAATGGCTCTATGACGGGGACGTTCCCACACCTGAAACCGCCAAGTACTTCAATGCTTTAGGCAAGCATTCAGCCGCGTTGTTTGGCGATATGATCCATGAGACGGGCGATTTGGCCAATATCCTTCGTGGGATCGACGAACCGGACGAATCCAATCTGTGCTTCTCGATTCACGAAGGCGCATGGGTTACGGGGTTCACGACAGAGCTAACCGAAGGTGACCAACGGGATGTAGATCTTGACCGATTCAAGTTTGTGGCGGACATCTCCGGTCGGGCGCAAGTGGCGTTAGAGATGGAACTTCTCCAAGTTCAGAACTGGACGCTATGGGTAGAAGACCAAAACAATCAAATGATCGGTGAGGCAATCGACGCTGGTAACAATCCGGAAAACGGGTTCTTGGGCTGGAATGTCGAAGCGGGCGCGACCTATTTTGTAGCATTCTCAGCCACTCCGACAGAGGAAAGCTATCAGACGCCCTATAGGTTCATGGTGACGACCGAGGTGGAAGAGCAGCAGCAAGCAGACAATATTGAGTTGGTGAACTCGATAGAATATGACGGACACATTCTTGACGTGGTAGTAGAAAATGCTCGGGCATACGTTCGAACGGCGCATAATGGACTTATTATCCTTGACGTTCACGACCCTGAAAACGTTTCTGAACTTGCCGTTTACAATCTTTGGGGTGAAAACCGATTTAATGGGAATATAGCAATTAAGGGGAATTATCTGTATTTAGCCCACTACAGTGCAGGGCTCGTTGTTGTTGACATTTCGGACCCGACACATCCGCAACAAGTTGCCGTAGTTTACGGTAATGGAAATTATGTTTTTAATGTCGCGGTTAAAGGAGATTATGCATACATCGCTGATCACGGATACGGTCTAACTGTCTTTGATATCAGTGATCCCACTAATCCTGGCAGGGTTGGCGAAATACAACTGGAACCTCATGGTGGACATATCAACATCAGAGAAGATGTTGCATTTTACTATAGTGGTCCTAACTATGCGATTGACATTTCCAACCCGGAAGGTTTAGGCGTTCGCAGTCAGTTAAGAGTCCACGATGGAAGCGCAGCTTCACATTTCTTGTTCCAGAACTATCTCTTTGAACCGCATAACGATGCCCCACGTGGAATACAATTATTAGATGTATCTGACCCGGATCATATTCAAAGTTTGGGATTGGAGGATTTCCCAGTTATCGGAGATCAAGAAATCGTACAATCCTCATTCATCGCAATTGATGAAACTCATTTCATTGGAGCAGGTAGCGGGATTCTGCTTTATGACGCAGCCGATATGAATGATCGGCAGATAGTTGGAAGTTATCTTGGGCGGGACGGCGGAGGACAATTAGCATTTTCTAACGGCTATCTCTACGTGCCTTCTACTAATTCACTCGACATCTATCGCATCGATCAGGAAGTCGATCAACCGGTTGATAATGACCATGTCTTGCATGTACCGGGCGAGTACCAGACCATTCAGGCTGCGATAGACGCTTCATCCGATGGCGACGAGGTTCTTGTAGCCGCCGCCGGCGGAGACGGAGCCAACGGAGAATACTTGGAAAACCTGACTATCGAGAATAGGAACATCTCAATTATTGGAGATGAGAATGCTCCTGAAAATGTCGTCATCGATGGGCAAGACCAAGGTTCTGTTGTAACGATTCGCGGTTCTTCAACTGATAATTTTTCTCTGAGTGGATTTACCATTCAGAATGGACAGTCGAATTGGGGACCAGGCGTTTACGTTACCAACGAAGCTCACGGTGTACTCAGTAATCTCTGGATTAGAGAGAATTACGCAGTTGGAAATCCAGGTCAATCAGGTGCTGGAGTACTCGTTCAAGGAGCAAGTACAGTTACGATCTCTGAAGTTCTGATTGAAGGAAACAATGCGGAATACTATGGAGGGGCGATTTTAGCCCATCAACGTTCGACTCTGATTTTGGCTGATGTTATCGTTCGCTACAATCAAGCGGATACTGGTGGAGGCATTTATGTGAACGATGTTGAATCGGCTGTATTTACCCGGGTGTCGATCTATGGCAACCACGCCCGTGAGAGGGCAGGAGGCTTCATAGCGGAATCGTGTAGTTCCACATTAATCAACTGCATCATCGTATCCAATACTGCGGAGTGGGAGGCGGGAGGTTTCCGAGAGCACGGTTCAGGTGTCGCAACGTTTATTAACACCATCATATGGGGAAACCAACATTCTCAGATTCATTGTTCGGGTGATCAAGCAAATGAGGTGAATCTGAATTACTGCGATATTCAAGGAAGTGAAGAAGGTGTGGTTAATCAGAACGGCTCCT
>Ga0172380_10007752_pt1 | contig 11974 bp, 15 predicted proteins | sample Leawe162metaG_FD_119747 | JGI IMG/M metagenome (GOLD analysis project Ga0172380, IMG submission 119747) | Leachate microbial communities from a municipal landfill in Southern Ontario, Canada - Leachate well 162 metaG | ecosystem: Engineered > Solid waste > Landfill > Unclassified | place... | reverse complement strand
GAGGCGTTCCACGACGCCGTCGTTGAGGCTGCGCTCACGCACGACGGCGACACCCGGCTGGCCCGCCACGTCTACAACGCACGCCGTCGCCCGAACGCCTGGGGGATCACGATCGGCAAGGAGGCGCGACTGTCGCCGCGCAAGATCGACGCCGCTGCGGCCGCCGTGCTCGCCCGCCTCTGCCGCCAGGACTACCTCGCCCTCCCCGACCGCAGGAAGCGCCGCCAGAAGACGGGGCGCGCGGTCTTCGTCTAGGAGCACACCATGCTGAGCGCCGCATCTGCCATCGAACAGACCCGCAGCATGATCGCGTGGCGTGCCGCCGAGGCCGACCACCTCGCGCGCATCCACGCTTACCTGCGCGGGAAGCAGCCGCTTCCGATCATCCCGGCCGGCGTCCCCAACGAGGTGCGTCGGCTCGCCGAGATGTCGCGTGTCAACGTGCTCGACCTCGTGATCTCGGCGGTGGCGCAGTCGCTCTACGTGGACGGGTACCGCGCCGAGCGTGAGCCGGACGATGCGCCCTCTTGGTCGGTCTGGCAGGCGAACCAGATGGATGCGCGCCAGACCGGCGTGCATCGCGGAGCACTCGCCTACGGCGTCTCTTACGTCACCGTGCTGCCCGGTGACACCGCACCCGTTCTCCGCGGCTACTCACCGCGCCGCCTGACCGTCGTCTACAGCGACGACGACCTCTGGCCCATGTTCGCGCTGCGGGCAGAGCCCTCCGGCAAGGAGTGGCTCTACCGGCTCTACGACGACGAGGCGGTCTACTACCTGAGTGGCAGCGAGAAGCCGGATGGCGAGGTGCTCTGGCTGGAGACGCACACGCACGACCTCGGCGTCTGCCCGGTCGTGCGCTTCCAGAACACGATGGAACTGGACGACGAGGTGCGCGGCGAGATCGAGCCGCTGATGCCGATCCAGGACCAGATCGACCTCACGACCTTCGAACTGCTCGTGGCGCAGCACTATGGCGCCTTCCGCCAGCGCTACATCCTCGGCTGGACCGCTGAGAGCGAGGCGCAGCAGCTCAAGGCATCGGCGGCACGGCTGTGGACGTTCGAGGACTCGAAGGACGAGATCGCCGTCGGGGAGTTCGCGCAGACCGACCTCAAGGGCTATCTCGACTCGCGCGAAGCCTCCCTGCGCCACGCGGCGACGATCTCGCAGACGCCGGCGCATGAACTGCTCGGGCAGATGGTGAACCTCTCCGCGGAGGCGCTGGTGGCGGCGGAAGCGTCGCAGCGTCGGAAGATCACCGAGCGTGAGATGTCCTTCGGGGAGTCGTGGGAGCAGGTGCTGGCGCTCGCCGGTCGCATCCAGGGGGTCGAGCAAGGCTCCGGGGCACAGGTGCGCTGGCGAGACACCGAGTCGCGGGCGCTCTCGGCGACCGTGGACGCCCTCGGCAAGATGGCGGCGATGCTGGGCGTCCCGGTGCAGGAGCTGTGGGAGAAGATCCCGGGCGTCACCCAGCAGGACGTGGAGCGCTGGAAGACGACGGTCGCCGAGGGCGACCCGATCGCGAGCCTCGAGGCGCTGCTCTCCCGCCAGGGGAGCGCAGCCTAGATGGCGACGACGCTGGCAGGCTCGTGGCTGACCGAGCGACACCGGACCGCGCAACTGGCGCTCCGGGCGCTAGCGCTGCGGCAGGTGCTGGAGATCTGGCCGGCCTTCGATGTGGAGGATGCGGCCCGCTCCTGGCCCGCGGTCGAGTCGGCGCTGCTCGCGGTGGTCGGCGAGCGGCGCGCCATCTCGGCGTCGCTGGCGGCGGGGTACTTCGAGGCGTTCCGCAGGGCGGAGGGAGTCGACGGAGCTGCCGTGCCGGTGCTTGCTGCATTCGACGATGGAGCCGTGGCGCGGGCACGGACATCGCTCCAGGTGACGGGCTACGTCACGACCGAGCGTCTACGGTCGCTCAAGCACCCAGATCCCGCGAGGGTGGCGCTGGTGCGCGTCTCGGGCGCGGTCACGCGCCAGGTGTTCGACGGCGGCCGGGAGACGCTGCTGGCTTCAGTCCGTAGTGACCGTCGAGCTCGCGGCTGGGCGCGGGTGACATCGGGCGATCCATGCGGGTTCTGCGCGATGCTAGGGTCACGTGGCGCGGTCTATACAGCGACCAGCGGGGGGTTCCAGGCGCACGACCACTGTTCGTGCAGCCTCGAACCGAACTACCGCCGTGACTAGGAGTGGCCCGCAGGGAGCAAGGAATGACAACGGCGGTGCCGCGCCGAGCGGAATGTCCGGGAGACCAAACCTCCCGTGACTTGACAATAAACGCTTGCCGTCGAGCGTAACCAGTGCTCTTGTAGGCGTAATCGATTGTGCGCTTCAGCAGAATCGAGGAGGAGGATCCCCCACGATGTCCAGAGATGACGTGCGCAGGTTCATCCTGCAGCAACTGGAACAGGGACCGATTCGGACTCAGGACCTGATCGCGAAGGCTCGCTCGGCTCAGGTCGTGACCGATGGTGACGACGCCGTCAAAGCAGCGATCTGGGATTTAGCCGAGAGCGGTGAGGTCTTCTGGGAGCGCGACGGACGAATCGCTACCCGCCGAGAGGCCGCCGTTTGAATCAGCGTGCCTAAGTCGGACCGCTACTTCGACGAGCTAGACGATCAGCGCGGTCGTGGCGAGCGCGATGTTGATCGTGTGCAGTACTCGTCTGGCCTGGCGCGTTTGGCAGGCGTCACTCAGGTGTTACCTGCGGACGCGGGTCACCCCTTTCACAACCGTTTGGTGCACTCGCTAAAGGTCGGCCAGATCGCGCGACGTATCGCTGAGAACCTGCGTGAATCTCAGCAAGATCTCGCGTCAGCTGCCCAACTCGACACTGGAATGTGCGCGGCGGCTGGCCTGGCACATGACCTTGGACATCCCCCGTTCGGTCATATCGGCGAAGCGACGCTCGACGACTTGGTGCGCGACGCGGTACTCGATGAGCGCGGAGCGGAGATCGTTCGCGGCGACCCGGACGGCTTCGAAGGTAACGCACAGAGTTTCAGAATCGTGACTGCTCTGGCGCAGCGCCGCGACGAGTTCGACGGGTTGAACCTCACGCGAGGTTCTCTGAACGGCATCCTGAAGTACCCAGTCGGGCGCTCAACTCAGGGGCGACACCCGAAGTTCGGGCACTACGCGTCCGAAGCCACCTATTTCGAATGGGTACGTCAAGAGGGCGCTGGGTCCGGCACGCGTTCGATCGAAGCCGATGTGATGGATTGGTCTGATGACGTGGCGTACGCCGTCCACGACATAGAGGACTTCTATCGCGCGGGATTGGTTCCCATCGACCGGCTCTTCTGGAGTCAAGAGGAGCGGAGAGCTCTCCTTGAATGGGTGAAGGAGCGGTGGAAGGACAAGCCGACGCCGTCGATCCCCCTCGATGACTGGACCGTCGCGAGTCGAACCCTCGATCGCATTCTCACGGATCTCCCGATGAACCGCTGGGTGGAGCCGTACGTCGGTACGCGATCTCAGCGAAAGACGATTCGCCGAGCAACGGCGTTTCTTATCCGCCGATACTTATTAGAGGTTCGAATTCGTGATGGCGGTAACGGTGTATATCTCCTAGATATTCCTAGAGAACTTCGCCAGGAAGTTGACCTTCTTAAAGAGTTCATCTGGTACTACGTCATTGCTCGTCCAGCATTAAGAACCCAACAGGCGGGACAAGAGCGGATTGTGCGTGACCTCTTCGGGATCTTTGTAGATGGTGTCGAGCGGCAAGACATCAGCCTTCTCCCGGTGACGATGCACGAGGCGATCGACCTGGGCATCAGCCCTCGCCGTGCCACTGCGGATCTGCTTGCTAGTCTTACGGAGAATCAATGCGTGTCACTCTGGCGTCGCATGACCGGTGTGGCACTGGGGTCAATTTTCGATTACCCGACGCTCTAGCCGGGCCTTCCCGCGTACAAGGTGTCCGGCGCTCCCATAACTCAACCGATCTGGGTCGCACCTTCGCGTTCGTAGCAGCGCGCACTCCTGAGCAGGAGGTCGTCGGTTTAACTCCGTCTGGGCGCCTTGGAGCTCTGCTCACATCGACTGCCAACTACCCCTACATCCGTCTCCGCCGCCCTGCCACGATCCCCTCATGGCAGACGACGAACTGACCCCGCCCGCTGACGCACCCGAGGACGACCAGCCCGATAGGGACTGGCAGGCCGAGGCCACGAAGTGGAAGGCGCTCGCCCGTAAGCACGAGAAGGCAGCGAAGGAGAATGCCGACGCCGCCCGACGCCTCGCCGAGATCGAAGCAAGCGGTAAGAGCGAGCAGGAACGCCTCGCGGAGGGCCGCCAGGCCGCCGAGGAACGCGCCGCCAATGCCGAACGTGAGACCGCCCGCCTGCGGGTGGCGATCCGCAAGGGGCTGACCGACGTGCAGGCCAGGCGGCTGGTCGGCGACACCGAGGAGGAACTCGAGGCCGACGCCGATGAACTGCTCGCCACGTTCGCCCCGGCGCAGGCATCCGACACGGACCTGCCTCAGCGGCCCCGTGAGCGTCTGCGTCCCGGCGCACGGCCCGAGGCGACGCCGGACGAGACTGACCCGGCGAAGCTCGCGGAGGCGATCCCGCGCTGCGCGTTCTGACCTGACCCGGCTCCGCCGACAGGCTGAGCCACCCCGCACCCGCGACACCGACACGGAGGTCGCAGCGGCCACCCGCTGTAGCTGTATCCGTGGAGGTACGAGGTGCCGAACACCTTCCTCAAGCCCGAAACCATCGCCCGCACCGGCCTCGGCCTGCTGCGCCGCGAGCTGATCCTGCCCCGCCTCGTCACCCGCCTGGGGATCGAGGACTACCGGGGCGCCAAGAACGACACCGTGAACGTCCGCGTCCCCGCGCGCCTCTCCGCGCGTGAGTACGAGTGGCGCACCCGTACCAACCCGATCGTCCTCGACGACATCGCCGAGACCTCCGTCCCGGTCGTGCTCGACTCCCACCCGTACTCAGCAGTCGCGGTCACCGACGAAGAGCTCACGCTCGACATCGCCGACTTCGGCATGCAGGTCCTGAACCCGCAGGTGCTCGCCGTCGCCGAGGAACTTGAGTCGCTGGTCGCTGCTGCGATCGAGGGCGCGCCGTACGACCCCGCGAAGGTCGTCGACTACACCGAGGTCGCCGACGGCTCGGGGGCTGCGTTCTACCGGGCGCTCGTCGATGCTCGCAAGATCCTCAACGACGCCCATGTACCCGCCGAGGGTCGCTTCGTTGCGCTGGGTTCCAGCGTCGAAGCCGCCGTCCTCAAGGAGGACGCCTTCCGCAAGGTGAACGAGTCCGGTTCCACGGACGCCCTCCGCGACGCGATCATCGGCCGCGCCGCGGGTTTCACGATCATCGGCAACGTCCAGGGGCTGTCCCCGGACTTCGCCGTCGCCGCACACCGCTCCGCGTTCGCCTTCGCGAACGTCGCCCCCGAGGTGCCGGACGGCGCGAGGGCCGGTGGCGGGATGGTCTTCGACGGGTTCGCGATGCGCTGGATTCGGGACTACGACCCGAACTACCTGCGCGACCGCTCGGTCGTCTCCTCGTTCGCCGGTGCGGCCTCGGTCAACGACGGCCCTGACGTCGACATCGACGGTGCCGGCCCGGACCCGGCCGTCCCCACCAACCAGCGCGCGGTCAAGTTCAACTTCACGGCGGCGTAGCGATGCTCCCCCCGCTCGCCTCCGTCGCTGACCTCAGCCTCCGCCTCGGCGGCACCCTCGCCGGGACGGAGGCTGAGCGCGCGTCCGCCGTGCTGGACGACGCCTCCGCGCTCATCCGCTCGGAGGCGAGTCATGACTGGGTAGACGACCAGGGAGCACTCCTAGACGTCCCTGCCGTGGTCGAGTCGGTCACGCTCGCGGTCGCCTACCGCGCCTTCCGCAACCCCGACGGCGTAGCCCAGACGAGCCTCGGTGACGCGTCCGTCTCCTACGACCGGGGCGACGGACAGGCCGCCGTCTACCTCACCCGCGACGAGCGGCGCTCCGTGCGGAAGGCAGCGGGCACGAGTGCCGTCGGCGCGATCGAACTCACCTCGCCGTGGGCGATGCCCGCGGACACCTACCCCGTCGCCGTCTCGGGCGGCGGTGACCCGATCCCGCTGGGCCCGTTCCCGTGGGAGACGCAGTGATGCCAGACGAGACGAGCCGCGCGGTAAGCGACCGAAGCGACCGAACCCCGCCTGCGGAGGGGCTTTCGTCGCCTTCCGCGCTTCGGTCGCAGCGGCCCGACACCGCACCGGAGGCCCCGGCCCCGATGGATGACGCCACCGCGCCCACCGAGGCGCACGTGGAGCCACACCGCGCGACACGGACGAAGGTGCGCGTAGGACGTGACGGCACCGCCACCATCGGCCGCAAGAAGCACCAGTTCGGACGCTCCCTCGCCGGGGCGCTCGTCACCGTGGAGGTGCCGTAATGGCGGTACCGCTCCACACCACCACGGTCTCTGTACTCCGCCTCCCGGCTGACCCGTCGCGCGACCCGTACGACGCCCAGCCCACCCCCGAGGTCGTCGCCTCGGGCATCCGCGCCCACATCTCCAGCCCGAGCGGTCGTGAGCGCGTCGAAGGCGGCTCGCAGGAGGTGGTCGAGTTCCGGCTGACGTGCGACCCGGTCGACCTCCGGCACACCGACCAGGTACAGGACGAGCAGACCAGCGCCCTCTACGAAGTGACGTGGGCGCGCACACGGGAAGGCTTGGGGCTCGACCAGACGCAGGGCGGACTCAGGCAGGTCAGCGGGGTGACGCGATGAGGCTCCGGCTCCTCGACGACGCGGCCGAGCAGATCCTCGCCGAGCAAGCGGAGTCGGTCGCGGCCGAACTCCAGGAACACGCCGTGCGCATCGCCGGGCGCATCCGCCCGCCCTCGGGTGCCGACCTCGAGGTCTTCGTCGGTTCTGGCATCGGGCCGCGTGGACCGTACGCGCAGGCCGGGATGCGTGGGCCCGGTGCCGTGGCGATCGAGTTCGGTTCCCGCAACGGCCCACCGCAGGCACCTGTCCGGCGCGCGCTGGGAGGCGGCTGATGTTCGCCGAGCCGCGCACCTGGGTGGACGTGGAAGGCGCGATCCGCGCGTGGGCGCGCTGGGTGCTCCCTGCGCTGGAGGAGCGCGCATTCTTCGGCTTCTCGAACGACGCGCCTCTGCCGCAGGTCGTGCTCACCCGCATTTCAGGGCCTGACGACCGCTGCCTCGTCCAGTTCGACTGCTGGGCAGAGACAAAGGCCGAGGCGGCCATGCTCGCCGCCGACCTCGCCACCGCCATCGACGCCATCGCCCACTACGTGGACGACGAGACCGTGCTGCACGGCGCCCGCATCGAGGGCATCCGCTGGCAGCCCGACCAGGAAAGCGACACCCCGCGCTACGTCGTGGAGGCCACCTTCACGGCGTCTGCGCGGACGTAGGAACAGGAGATCACAATGCCTAACGGCGACCCGCTAGCAGTCCGAGTCGGCCCCGGCTGGCTCCACATCGCACCACTGGAGAGTGACGAGCCCGCCGACCTCACCGCCGCCTGGCCGGTGGCGTGGACGCCGCTCGGCTACACCGACGAGGGCTCCAACTTCGTGTTCGAGAGCACCTTCGAGGACGTGGTCGTCGCGGAGGAACTCGACCCGGTCGAGATCGTCCAGACCGCCCGCACCGCGACCGTGAACTTCGCGCTCGCCGAGGTCACCGCCGCCAATATGCAGCGCGCCTTCAACGGCGGCGAGATCACGACCGAGACCGGCGTGGTCACGTTCGAACCGCCCGACTCAAGCGAGACGCCGACGCCCGTAATGCTCGGGTGGGAATCGGTGGACGGCCTCGAGCGCTGGGTGTTCCGGCGCTGCCTACAGGTGGGGAACGTCGACATCGCCCGCCGCCGCGCGCCCGACAAGGCGACGCTGCCGATGAGCTTCCGCTGCACCAAGCCCGCGGACGCGGCCACCTTCAAGTTCATGCATGACGAGGATTTCACGCCATGAGCCACGTCCTGACTGTCCGAGGGGAGTCGTTCGGCGCCCGCGACACCCTCCCCGCCTGGGCGCTGATGAAGCTCGCCAAGAGCCAGGGCTCGGGCGACGCCATGCAGCAGGTCGGAGGCCTGCACGACTTCCTGCTCGGTGTCCTCCAGGAGCCGGAGTCCAAGCGCTTCGAGGCGTTCATGGAGGCACACCCGGACGTGACCTTCGAGGAACTGGAGACCGCGGTGGGAGGGCTGATGCAGTCGTACACCGCCCGCCCTACCGGGCGGCCCTCGCCCTCGCCTGCTGGGCCGATGCCCGCTGGTGGCTCGTCGAGGGTCGTCTCGCTCTCGCGGGGCACGGTCAGGGAGGAACGGACGTCACGGACGGCTGGGACGCCAGCCGCCTCCTGAACGTCGTCTACGTGCTGGTGACGGAGCACATGAGCGAACAGCAGCGAGCAGCACTGGACGAGGAGATGGCCGGGAGCGGCCGGTCGCGCCGTGCCCGCATCGCTGAGCAGGCCGGCGGCGAGGTGACCTCGTGAGCGCGATTGGCGACGCCTTCGTCACGATCCGCCCCGACGCCTCGAAGTTCGCGGGCGAGACGGAGGGCTTCTTCAAGGCGAACGCCGCCAAGTTCGCGCTCGTCGGGGCAGGCATCGGTGCGGCGATCGCTGGCGGCTTCACCGCGCTCAAGCTCGGCGAGTCGTTCGACGCCGCCTTCGACACGATCCGCCTCGGCACCGGCGCGACTGGTGAGGCGCTGCAGGGGCTGCAGGCGGACTTCAAGGGCGTGTTCAAGAGCGTCCCCACCGACGCGGAGACCGCCTCGACTGCCATCGCCGACCTCAACACTCGCCTCGGGCTGACGGGCGAACCGCTGCAGGAGATGGCGACGCAGTTCATCAACCTCTCCCGCATCACCGGCACGGACCTCGGCTCGAACATCGCCGACCTCACCCGTGTCTTCGGGGACTGGAGCGTCGCCAGCGAGGACCAGGCGGGCGTGATGGACGCGGTCTTTCGCGCCTCGCAGGCCTCGGGGATCGGCATCAACCAGCTCGCGCAGAAGGTCGTCCAGTTCGGCGCGCCCCTCCGCCAGATGGGCTTCGGCCTCGACGAGTCGATCGCGCTCCTCTCGAAGTGGGAGAAGGAGGGCGTCAACGGCGAGCTGGTGCTCGGCTCCCTCCGCATCGCGATGGGCAAGTTCGCCCGCGACAACGTCCCGATGCGCGAGGGGCTCGACCAGACGATCGCTCAGATCCAGGAGATGGGGCCGGGCGCGAAGGCGACGGCGCTGGCGATGGAGGTGTTCGGGGCGCGGGCCGGCCCGGACATGGCGGCGGCGATCCTCGAAGGGCGCTTCGCCGTCGACGACTACCTCGCCGCGATCTCGGACGGCTCCGACACGATCAACCAGGCCGCGGCGGACACCGACGACTGGCGCGAGCAGCTCACGGTCCTCAAGAACCAGGCGCTGGTCGGCCTCGAACCTCTGCTCTCCGGCGTCTTCAACGCCGTCGGCGCGCTCGCCACCGTGACCTCGACCCGGCTCGTGCCCGCGTTCCAGGCACACGTGCTCCCGGTGCTGCAGGCGTTCGCGGCGTTCCTCTCAGGGGTGGTCGTGCCCGCCATCCAGGCGCACGTGATGCCACTGCTGCAGCGCTTCGCTGAGTTCGCGGGCGAGCAGTTCGCGAAGTTCCGCCTCTACTACGAGGAGAGCATCAAGCCCGCGATCGAGAACATCGTCCGGCTGGTCGCGTGGCTGGTGGGCGAGATCCGTGAGCGCTGGCCGCAGATCGAACGCGTGATCCGTCCCGTCCTGGAGAACGTGCAGAACATCGTCGAGACCGTCTTCGGGATCGTCACTGGCGTCTTGAACGCCGTGATCAAGCTGATCGGCGGCGACTTCTCCGGGGCGTGGAACGCGATGAAGGACGTGGCCCGGACTGCCATGAACGGTGTCCGGGCGTCGCTGGAGGACGGGCTCGCACTGATCCGGGCGCTGCTCCGCCTGTTCTTCGACCTCGGCCGGGACCTCCTGCAGGGCCTGTGGGATGGCGTGCAGTCCGTGGGGCGGCAGCTGCTCGACTGGATGAAGGGACTGCCGGGCCGGATCGTCTCCGCGCTCGGCGACCTGCGCGGGCTCCTGGCCGGGATCGGCCGCTCGATCATCAGCGGGCTCTTCGACGGGATGGTGCAGGGCTGGGACGCGGGGAAGGGCTGGCTTTCCGACCGCGCCGGTGACATCAGGAGCCTCAAGGGGCCGATCGAGCAGGACCGCCGCCTGCTGATCCCCGAGGGCACGGCGATCATGCAGGGGCTCGCGCTCGGTATGCGCCAGGGCTGGCCGGAGATCGAGCGGACGCTCCGGGGCATGACCTTCGACATCCCGCGGATCGCCGTCCCCTCGACCGCCGCCTCGCCCGTCTCGTCGAGCACGGCCGTCCCGACGCAGGCGGTCGCCGTCCACATCCACGGCGACGTGCTCGCGGCCGACCGCCGGGACGCCGAGCGCGCGGCGAGCGACATCGGCTGGGGCCTGCAGCAGGCGATGCGTGGGCGGGGGCTCGCATGACCCTCGCCAACCGCGTCAGGACGCTGCTCGCCTTCACCACCGACAGGGGCGCCTTCCTCTTCCCGCGCACGGGGTTTGAGTGGGAGACCGCGCAGCCGTTCACCGTCCCCATGACGCAGCTCGTGGGTGCGTCCTACGGGCATGACTACCTCGGGGCAGGCGCAGCGCCGAAGCAACCGGCGTCCGAGACCGTCCGGTTCCTCGTCACCGGTAACGAGTCCTGGAGCAGCGAGAGCTGGGGCGCGTGGGACTGGGGTGGCGAGGGGCTGCCCGCCCCCGGGCGCATGGACTACATCCGCCAGGTCATCGCACGCGGGTGGGGCCAGCTCTGGGCACAGACGGCGGACGGGTTCCGGCTGTGGGCATGGGCGCGGGCCGTGGCGATGCCGGACATGCGCACCTCCCGCCTCAACGTCGCGGGGGCCGTCCCGGTGGTGCTCGCGTTCCGGCGTCAGAGTGACTGGTACGCGGAGGACGAGACCGCCATCACCGTGGCGATCACGCCCTCGGCCCAGGACAGCATCCTCCCGAACGGGGACTTCGAGGACGGGGTCGACGGCTGGCTGGGTGACGGCGGCGCGATCACGCACCAGACCGTCGGTGCTCGCTCGGGGAGCGGGGCGATGGACGTCTCCGTCACCGTCTCCGCCAACCAGGCAGGCGCGCGCACGCCGGACATCCCCTGCGAGCCCGCCACCCCGTACACCGCGCGCGGCTGGATGCTTGGCCTCGGCGACACCCCGACCTGTCACCTGCTGATCGCACAGTACGACGCTGCGTTCATCTTCCTCGGGACCGTCTCCAGTGGCGGGGTGCTCCTGTCGACGACGGAGTGGACGGAGGCGGTCGTCGCCTTCACGTCACATGCGAGCGCCGCCTACGTGCGCGTGTTCATGGTCACGTTCGGCGCCCAGACCGCCGAGTTCCGCGTGGACGACGTCACCCTCAACCCGAACGCCCAGACGGTCGCGTTCCCGGTCACCAACCCCGGCAACGCTCCGGTGCACAACGCCGTGGTCACGCTCGCCGGCACCGTCCTCGAACCGACGATCCGCAACCTGACCACGGGCGACGAGGTGGGGTCGACCTTCGCCGGGGTGAGCCCTGACGACGTGCTCCGCCTGGACGCCGGGCGGGTCGCGGTCGAGGTGTCCGACGACGGCGGGGAGACCTGGGCCGATGCTTACGAGGACGCCGTCCTCGGGGACACGCAGCTCGGGATCGTCACGCTGGCGCCGGGCCAGAACGACTTCGAGGTCGAGGTCGGTGACGAGCCGGACGCCGAGTTCCGCATGACCTTCCACGCGGCCTACCAGTAGGAGCGATCGATGAGTTGGCTGCGGGTGGACATCTACGACGCGGGCGGTGGACGGCGCTCGGCCGGGCCGCTGACGCACGTCGTCTCCTTCACATACGGCCAGCGCCTCGACGAGGTCGGGGACTTCGAGCT
>Ga0172380_10007751_pt1 | contig 11976 bp, 7 predicted proteins | sample Leawe162metaG_FD_119747 | JGI IMG/M metagenome (GOLD analysis project Ga0172380, IMG submission 119747) | Leachate microbial communities from a municipal landfill in Southern Ontario, Canada - Leachate well 162 metaG | ecosystem: Engineered > Solid waste > Landfill > Unclassified | place... | reverse complement strand
CGCTTGACGTGCCGTTATATAACCCTGGAATATTCCCGCCGGCCCAGTTGGCCGTGTTGCTCCAGTTGCCGCTCCCATCCAGACTCCAGCTGTCACTGGCCGCCTGTGCCGCGAGACCAAAACCCGCGACCAGCAGCATTATTCCTAATACTTTTTTCTTCATTATTTCTCCCTGTTTCTCTTCCTCTTTTCCCGACAGCTCACGCACACCCAGTGCGTAAACTGATTTCTAACTGATCCGAAACTGGACATTTATACCGCCGGTAAAATTAAAACGCAAAGGAATGTTTCATATTTATGTTTTTATCCTTTCGTCCAAGATTAATTCACCATCCATCCGCGCACTTTAAGGCCGCTGCGGGATATTTTTGCGCCGCCCGTTAACTTTATGTCCGCGCCGGCAGCGCGGACTGAAGAAAAGGTATGTCCAGCCTTTCTCTGTCCGCCGAAGCTCGAAGAGCGAAGGAGGAAGGCTGTCAGGAAACTCACGCTGAAGCGTGGACTACAAACAAGAGGAAGAGGCTCTACCGACGGGAAAAGTGCGGCGCGCGAATTATTAAGTACTGCCGGCTCAGCCGCAGCATGGATCCGGCAAACTCCACCCTGCACGCTGAAGCGTGGACTGAAGAAAAGGTATGTTGTCCAGCCTTTCTCTGTCCGCCGAAGCTCGAAGAGCGAAGGAGGAAGGCTGTCCGCACAAAGAGCACGCTGAAGCGCGGACTACAAACAAAAGGAAGAGGCTTACCGCTGAATCCACCACAAAAGGTATGTTGTCCAGCCTTTCTCTGTCCGCCGAAGCTCGAAGAGCGAAGGAGGAAGGCTGTCCGCACGAAGAGCACGCTGAAGCGTGGACTACAAACAAAAGGAAGAGGCTTACTCAGGATGCCTTGCTTTCTGCAAATAAAAAGAAAAGTTGTTTGACATAAAATTAGCACAACCGATGATTTTTGCCTTCTAAAAACAGGCGGCAAAGGAGAGCGGCTGATGAAGCGATATCAATGGGTCGGAGTTGTTGCAGCGGGTGTGGCCGGGCTTTCGTCCAGTGGTAATTGCCGGGCGGCACAGGAACGTCCGAATGTCATTGTGATTCTGGCCGATGACATGGGCTATTCCGATATCGGTTGCTGCGGCTCTGAGATTCAGACTCCGAATCTGGATGCGCTGGCCAAACAAGGCATTCTTTTCACCCAGTTTTATAACGCCGCCCGCTGCTGCCCGTCGCGCGCCTCCATTTTGACAGGACTTTATCCGCATCAGGCCGGCATGGGAGCGATGATCGGCGATTCGGCCCTGAATGAAGATATTCCGGCGTATCAGGGCTTTTTGAGCCGCAGCGCCGTAACACTGGGCGAGGTGATGAAGCTGAACGGCTACCACACCATCGCTTCGGGCAAGTGGCATGTCGGAGATACAAAAGAGGAAATGCTTCCGCACAAGCGCGGGTTTGACCGATCATTTATGACTCCGGGCGGAGCCGGCGATTACTTCAAACTGGGCGGGCACACCGGCAAGGTGCTGCCGTATAAGCTGGACGGCGCAGACCATTTGCCCGGATCAAAATTTTATGATACCGATGCGGTGTTCGATTTTACTCGGCAGTTTTTGAAAGACCGCCCTGCCAATCAGCCTTTCTTTGCTTATGTAACGCCGCGAGCGCCGCACTGGCCGTTGCAGGCAAAGAAAGAGGATATTGAAAAATACAAAGGTGTTTATGACTGCGGCTGGGACAAACTCCGCGAACAGCGGTACCAGAAACAGATCGAACTGGGCTTGATTTCCAAGGATTGGAAGCCCGCGCCGCGCAGTGACGGCGACGGCACAGTTCCCGCGTGGGATTCGCTTTCCAAAGAACAGCAGCGAAAGCAGGCGGGAAAAATGGAAGTCTATGCCGCGCAAGTGGATTGCCTCGACCAGAACGTCGGCAAGCTGGTTGATTTCCTGAAAAAAGAAGGGCTGTTCAATAATACACTGATTATGTTTCTGGCGGATAACGGAGCCTGCGCTGAACTGGATGAGGTGCCATTCGGGCAGGACTGGAAAAAAGGGAATGGCGGATCGGTTGGGTCGCCGGATTCCTTTGAAAGTTACGGCCGCTGCTGGGCCGAGGTGAGCAATACGCCATTCCGGCTTTGGAAGCAGAAAGCCCACGAAGGCGGAATTGCTACGCCGCTGATCGCTTCCTGGCCGCTTGGAATTTCCGCAAAAGGATCTGTCAACCGTCAGCCGGGCCATCTGATTGATATTATGGCAACCTGTGTGGATGTCAGCGGCGGGCAGTATCCGGCGGAATACAACGGGCAGAAAATCCAGCCGATGGAAGGTATTTCGTTTGCGCCGGTTTTCCAGGGTTCGGAACGCAAAGAACATGAAGAAATCGCCTGGGAGCATTTCGCCAGCCGGGGCATCCGCTGCGGGAAATGGAAACTGGTTTCGCAGACCCACGACCGATGGACAAACGCCAAACCGGGGCCGTGGGAGCTTTATGATATGGAGACAGACCGCACCGAGATGCACAATCTGGTGAAGGAAATGCCTGAGAAGGTAAAAGAACTGGCGGCACGTTATAATGAATGGGCCCGCCGGGTCGGTGTCATTGACAATACAGCGGACTGGCGGAAGAAGAAGTAGAGAGGAACAATCATGAAACAACGGTATCTTTTGGGAGCCTTGGCATTAGGGGCGTGCATAACGGGCCGTGCAGAAGCGGCGCAGACTCAGCCGAACATTATTTTCATGCTGTCTGACGACCAGCGCTGGGACACGCTGGGCTGCAACGGCAATCCGGCGATTAAAACCCCTAATCTTGACTCCATGGCAAGAGACGGTGTGAATTTTAAAAACTCGTTTGTGACCTGTCCCATCTGCTGTGTCTCGCGCGCAACTATTCTCACCGGGCAGTACATGCGGACGCACGGCATCCGCAATTTCAACCAGCCGTTCACCTCGGAGCAGATGTCAATGACCTATCCCTGTATCCTGCGCAGAAACGGGTATTTCACCGGCTTCACCGGCAAATGGGGCGTGGGCGCTGAAACTTATAATTACGATCTCTATAAAGGGGAGTTCGATTTCTGGCGCGGACAGGTCGATCAGGACGAATACTGGCGGGACGGAAAAACCGGCCGGCACCAGAACGTGCGCATGAGCGACGACGCCGACGATTTTCTGAAAGAAGCCAAGGTCTCCGGCAAACCGTTCTGCCTTTCCATCAGTTTCAAAGCGCCGCACGGTCCGTGGGACGGATGTCAGCCGGAAATCTATGAGTCAATCCGGCAAGAGGATATGCCGGTTCCGGAAACGTTCACCAAAGAAGCCTGGGATGCGCAGCCTGATTTCATCAAAACCAGTATCGGCGGAAATGAAGCCCGGGACGCCCGCAACGCTAAATTCGTGAAGGGAACGAATGAACACCACCAGTGGCTGGTGGCGCAGTATTATGCGCTGATTCAGGGAATGGATATTTCGGTGGGGCACATTCGTGAATCGCTCAAAAAATACGGCTTTGACGAAAATACCGTTTTGATTTTTACCGGCGACAACGGGCAGTTTCTGCACGAAAAGGGGCTGATTGGCAAATGGCTTCTGTATGAACAGAGCATCCGGGTGCCGCTGGTGGTTTATGATCCGCGCGCTCCGGCGGCGGCCCGCGGACAGCTGCGCGAAGAACAGGTGCTGAATGTGGATGTCGCGCCGACGATTCTTTCGCTGGCCGGCGTCAAAATTCCGGGACAGTTCCAGGGAGCCGATCTTTCGCCGCTGCTGCGCGGCGAAAAACCGGACTGGCGCAAAGAGGCCTTTTTCGAACACACCTATTCTGAAACCGGAGCCCGTACGATTCCGAAATCGGTCGGTCTGCGGACAGAGGAATGGAAATATGCCCGTTATTTCAGCGAAACACCGGCTTATGAGCAGCTCTTCAACCTGAAAAAAGACGCAGACGAACTCCGCAATCTGGCGCAGTCTCCGGAATATAAAGAGATTCTGGAAACCCTGCGGGCGCACTGTGATGCTTACCGCACGGAGTTTAAAGACAACCTGCCGGATTATCAGGAATATCAGGATGAGTATCTGGTTCGGATGACCGGCGCGGAACTGCCGAAGAACCCCGTCCAGTTCTCCGGCGGCCAATCGCTGGGCCAGACCTTCAAAGCGGAAACCGGATGGCTGACCTGCTGTGAAGTTATTTTCCCGACCTGGGGCCGCGGCGAAGGACCGTGCGATGTAAAAGCCGAACTGCTTCGGGACGGCAAAGTCCTGAAAACGCTGACCATCGCCAAAGACGATATCGAAAACACGCGGGTTCAGCGCCTGATGTTTGAGACGCCGGTGGAAAAAGGCGGCACCCTTTATCTGCGCATGACGCCAACCGGATCTGTGCCGCCGAGCCGTATGGCGTGGCGCGCCTATGACAAACCGGGTTATAAGGACGGCACGGCGTTTGTGGATGACAAGCCGCAGAACTACAGCCATGAACTGACCATGGTATTCAAAAAATAGGAATGTTCCGTCAGCAGTCTTTCCTGCGGTGCTGCTGCCGGAATTTCAGCGGAGTTTCACCGGTGACCTTGCGGAAGGTAGACGCAAAATACTGACTGCTGCTGAACCCCAGCTCAAAAGCGATATCCGTGATGGATGCGCCGGTTTCCAGCAGCCGGGTCTTGGCTTTCTGGATACGCAGCCGGGTTAAATATTCGACCGGACTGTAGCCGGTTTCTTTACGGAACTGTTCGCGGAAATAGCCGGGTTTCAGTCCGGCCGTTGCCGCCATTTCCTCAACCGGCATGGCCGTGCCGTCCGCAGCATAGAGGCGGTTGATCACTTTCTGGATGCGGGGGGAACAGGCGGCACGGCGGGTTGCGTCAGGCTGGCCGGCGACAGTAAGAACATCGCACAAAATCGTTTGAACCGCCGCCTGAACGGTCGTTTCCGAAAAGGGGCCCGGATCGGCAAAGGCACCGAGCAGGCGGTCGAAATGTTTACCGATTTCCGGCGGCGCTTTAAAGATCCGTCCGGGCAGCGCCTGCAGGGCGTCCTGAAACTGTTTTGTCTGCTGAGGGGAAAGTCCGAAACTGCCGGTACGGGGGGCGAGCCGGAAAATGAGCCAGTACAGTTCGCAGGTATGCATCACCTGGTTTTCGCCGCCGTGCAGCTCGTCCGGCCAGGTGATGAACAGGTCGCCGGGTTCCACATGAAAGACATCACCGCCGACCTGCCAGAAGGCCGATCCGTGGCGCATCAAGCAGATCTCGTAGGCACCCTTGTGGCTGTGCGACAGCAGGGTTCCGGGCCGGGCGGCGGCGCAGCGGCACCAGCCCGCGTTTCCAAAGTCCGGAAAACGCCGGTCGGAAAACACTTCTTTAAGCACATCAATGCGCTGCGGCACAGGTTTGATTTTCCCTGTTTTCATTGGATTGTTTTAACCACTTAAGCGTTTAAATGTACACGGAAAAACTCCGCCCCTTTCACCGGTCGCAATTCAGTTTGTATAAAATTCAACGGTACATAAAGTCAAACGACTTCCGGGGCGGAAATGTTTAAGTTTGCAGGATACGGAGGGTTCCAGTGTCTGGAAAAACGGAAGAAACAAACCGGATCAAATGGTATCGCACGCCGCTTGAAAAAGAAGCGCTCGCGGCGCTTGTGCAGCGTTCGGATGCCAAGGGGCTGATTCAGGCCGGCGGCTTCCTGCTGCTGCTGGCGATGACCGGTACGGCGGCATTTTGGGTTCAGCGGAATTTGGCCTGGCCGTGGCTGGTTCCGACACTGTTCATCCACGGCACAGTCTACGCCTTCCTCATTAATGCGGTGCATGAACTGTCGCACGGAACGGTGTTCCGCACGAAATGGCTCAACGGCTTTTTTCTGAATCTCTTCGCTTTCCTGGGGCTGAACAACCATGTCTATTTCCGGGCCAGCCACACCCGGCATCATCAGTACACGCTGCATTTCCCGCAGGATGCTGAGGTGGTGCTGCCGATCCGGCTGACTCTTAAAGGCTTTTTTCAGACGGCTTTCGTCAATTGGCCGCGACTGAAGTGGCAGATCGGCCAGCTGATCCGGTTTGCGTTCGGCCGGTTCAAAGGCGACTGGGAAATCCTGCTCATGAAGGATCTGAAAGTTCGCGCAGCGGCTGTCCGTCAGGCGCGGATCGTGCTGGCGGGGTACACTCTGCTTGCGGCGGTTTCAATTGCCTGCGGATTCTGGATTGTTCCGGTACTGACTGCGCTTGCGCCATTCTATGGCGAAGGGCTGAATTATCTGCTCAACAATACCCAGCACGTCGGGCTGCGTGACAACGTCGACGACTTCCGCCTTTGCAGCCGCACAATCCGCGTCAACCCGCTGTTCCGGTTCCTGTACTGGCACATGAGCTGGCACACCGAGCACCACATGTATGCGGCAGTTCCGTGCTACAACCTGTCGAAGCTGCACCGAGCCGTCGCCTATGATCTGCCGCCTGCGCCGAAGGGGCTCGCCGCCGCCTGGCACCAGATTTCAAGTATACTTTTTTTCCAGAAACTGGATCCCGCTTATCAGTTTTCCCCGCCGCTGCCGGCATCTCCCAACCAAACCAACGAGGAAATAAAATGAATGACAAGACCGTATTGCGCGACCTGGTGAAGCGCTATCTGGAATTCACTAACGCTCCGGTGATGAATGAGCGGCGCAGGCTGTGGGGCGCTCACCACGCAATGAAGAAAACCCGCCCGCCGGTTTTCGTGATGATCGGCATGTTCAACGCCTTCTGCAAAGAGATTTTCGGCGGCGCGAACCTCAAATGCGAAGATGAATTTTTCCGCCGGCACGAAGCACTGCTGCGTATGCGGATTTTAACGGCGGAGATCGGCGACGACCAGATCATGGAGCCGTGGTGGACGCAGCACGCCGCCGTCGAAAACTACGGCGGCAGCAAGTGGGGTCTTCCGCAGGAATTCGACCGGACCGGCCATATCGGCGACGCCATGCACATGAAGGCGTCGCTCGACGACTGGAGCAAGCTGGACCGGCTGACCGTGCCGCACCACCGGATTGATGAGAAGCTGACCGCACAATGGGTGCAGAAAATCGGCGACGCCATCGGCGACCTGATTGAGATTAACGTCGAGCGCGGCCCGATCTGTCAGGGAACAGCTATGGATATTTCCACCGATCTTGCCCAGCTGCGCGGAATGCAGGAGATCATGATGGATATGTACGAATATCCCGAGGAACTGCATCGGATTCTCGCCTTCATGCGCGACGGCATTTTAACCAACCACCGTGAGGCGGAAGCGGCGGGTGACTGGAGCCTGACCACGCAGATCAACCAGACGGAACTTTACTGCGACGGTTTCGAGACGCCGAAAGCCAACTCCGGTCCGCGTAAACGCAAGGACGTGTGGGCCTGCTGCATGGCGCAGGAACTGACGCTCGTCTCGCCCGCTTTCCACGACGAGTTCATGCTCCAATACCAGATTCCGATCATGAAAGAGTTCGGTCTGATCTCCTACGGCTGCTGCGAAAACCTGACGAACAAAATCGACATCCTGCGGCAGATTCCGAACCTGCGGATTATCGCCTGCACGCCCACCGCCGATCCGAAACGGTGCGCGGAACAGATCGGCACCGATTATATTATTTCCTACCGCCCGAACCCGACCAACATGGTCTGCGGCGAATTCAACGAGGAAAAAATCCGCCGGCTGCTGCGCAAGGACTTGACGGATATGCGCGGCACGCATATGCAGATTAATCTCAAAGACATTGAAACGGTGGACGGCGACCTCACGCGGCTCGCCCGCTGGACGAAAATTGCCCGTGAAGTGATTAGCGAAGTTTGGGAGTGAGATTTCCTATGACGAAAAAACAGTTCGGTGCGATGGCGGCGGCGGGATTGATGGGCTCGGCTTGCGGTGCGGCGGTTGCGGACAAGCCGTCCGCTCCGGAGCGTCCGATGAATATCCTGTTCCTGTTCGCAGACGACTTGAAGCCGCTGCTGGGTTGCTACGGCGACCCGCTCGTCAAAACGCCGAACATGGATGCACTGGCGGCGCGCGGCGCGCTTTTCAAACGGGCCGCCTGCCAGGTCTCTCTCTGCGCCCCGAGCCGCGCCTCGATCCTCACCGGTCTGCGGCCTGACACCTTGTCGTGCTACACGAACGCCGACAAACTCCGCAAAACCAAACCGGATATCGTGACCCTGCCGCAGGCGTTTCAAAAAGCGGGCTATTACACCGTCAGTATCGGCAAGGTGTTTGACCCCCGGGTGAATGATCCGTCTTCATGGAACGAACTGTTTCTGGACGGCCTCGAAAAAAACATCTACGCGCTAGAGAAAAACAACCGGCTGTTTGAAGAAAACAGCGCCCGCTACGGGGCCGCTTCGGCCAAAGAAAAACAGAATCTTTGGCGCGTCGGCCCCGCTTATGAGATCGGTCCGCCCGGCGAGTCGAACTACTTTGACGGACAGGTTGTCCAGAAAGCGATTGAGACGCTGCGCCGCATCAAGGGCAAACCCTTCTTTCTCGGCGTCGGGGTGACCAAGCCGCACCTGCCGTTTTCCTGTCCGCAGAAATACTGGGATCTCTATGACCGCGCGCAGATTCCTCTGCCGCCCAATCCGGACCGTCCGGCGGAAGGCGTTGTGTCAATGGCCTACCACGACGGGTTTGAGTTGCGGCAGTTTCAGGATATTCCAAGGACTGGAAAACTTGACGGTGAACTCGCCCGGACGCTCATCCACGGCTACTGCGCCTGCACTTCGTTTGCCGATGACATGATCGGCCGGGTGCTGGCGGAACTCGATGCGCTCGGGCTGAAGGACAGTACTATCATCGTGCTGCTGGGCGACAACGGCTGGCATCTGGGCGACAAAGGAATCTGGTGCAAACTGACAGCGTTTCAGGAGGCAAGCATCGTGCCGCTGATTGTGGTTGATCCGCGCCGTAAAGGCGGCACGGAGGTTAACGGGCTGGTTGAATTCGTCGATATCTGCCCGACGCTCTGCGAACTGGCCGGCGTCACTCCGCCGAAGCAGCTGGAAGGAACCAGTTTTGTGCCGCTGCTCGACGATCCTTCCAGAGTTTGGAAAACGGCGGTGTTTTCGCAGGCCGGCCGCGGTGCCGACTGGAAGGAATTTATCGGCACTTCGATGCGCACGGAGCGTTATAATTATATTGAATGGCGCCACCGCACGGAAGGCACCCTGCGCGCCGTCGAACTCTACGATTTGGAGAAAGATCCGCGCGAAACGGTGAACCTTGCGGAAAATCCGGAATACAAACCGCTGCTGAGCCTCCTTGCTGAACAGATGAAAGGCGGCTGGCAGAAAGCCCGTCCGGAGAGTGAATGAGGCAGCGGATATAAAAGGAGAGCACGATCCATGAAACGACATCATCTTCCGGGAATTGCCGCGCTGGGCGCTGCGGCGCTGGCAGGGCGGATTGAGGCGGCACAGAATCCGCCGAATATTATTTTCATACTGACGGACGATCAGCGCTGGGACACGCTGGGATGCAACGGCAATCCGGCGATTAAAACCCCGAACCTTGACTCCATGGCCCGCGACGGGGTGAATTTTAAAAACTCATTTGCGGTCTCTCCGATATGCGCGGTTTCCCGCGCGACGATTCTCACCGGACAGTACATGCGCACACACGGCATCCGTGATTTCAATAAGCCGTTTACGCCGGAGCAGATGGCGATGACCTATCCCTGCATCCTGCGCAGCAACGGATACTTCACCGGCTTTACCGGTAAATGGGGCGTCGGTGCCGAGCAGTTCAACTACGACATGTATAAAGGAGAATTCGACTTCTGGCGCGGACAGATTGATCAGGATGAATACTGGAGAGACGGCAAAACCGGCACACACCAGAATGTGCGCATGAGCGGTGATGCCGACGATTTTCTGAAAGAAGCCAAGGCCTCCGGCAAACCGTTCTGCCTGTCGATCAGCTTCAAGGCGCCGCACGGGCCGTGGGACGAGTGCGAGCCGGATGTTTTTGCATCCATCCGCCAGACGGATATGCCGATGCCCGCCACCTTTACGAAAGAGGCCTGGGACGCGCAGCCGGAATTTATTCAACAGTCGCTTTGCGGTAATGCAGACGCGCCGGGCCGCGACTTTAAATTCAATAAGGGAACCGACGAGCATCATCAGCGGCTGGTGGCGCAGTATTATGCGCTGATTCAAGGCATGGATGCTTCGGTGGGGCGCATCCGCGGGTCGCTCAAAAAATACGGATTCGCTGAAAATACGATCCTGATTTTTACCGCCGATAACGGACAGTTTCTGCACGAAAAAGGGTTGATCGGGAAATGGCTGCTGTATGAGCAAAGCATCCGGGTGCCGCTGGTGATTTATGATCCGCGGGCTCCGGCGGCGAACCGCGGACAGGTGCGCACAGAAGATGTGCTGAATGTGGACATTGCACCGACCATTCTTTCGCTGGCCGGTATTAAAATTCCGGAACAGTTTCAGGGGGCGGATCTTTCGCCGCTTTTGCACGGTGAAAAACCGGACTGGCGTAAAGAGGTGTTTTTTGAACACACCTATTCTGAAGCCGGAAGCCGCACGATTCCCAAGTCGGTCGGTGTCCGCAGCGAACGGTGGAAATATATCCGCTATATCAGCGAAAATCCTCCGTATGAGCAGCTGTTCGATTTAGAGAACGATCCGGACGAACTCAATAATCTGGCGCAGTCACCGGAGCGCCGTGAGGTTCTGGACGGTCTGCGGATGCGTTGCGATACCCTGCGCGGCGAATTGAAGGACAATTATCCGGACTACGAGGAATATCAGGATCAATATATTGTCCGGACCGCCGGGCGGGCCGCCGCGACGAAGCCGGTCTCCTTCTCCGGCGTCAAATCGCTGGGGCAAACTTTCCTGGCGGAAACGGATTTTCTGACCTGCTGCGAAGTGATGCTTCCGACCTGGGGACGCGGCGAAGGCCCGTGCGACGTGACGGCGGAGCTGATTCAGGATAAAAAGGTGCTGCGGACGCTGACTGTTGCTAAAGAGGATATCGAAAACACCAAGGTTCAGCGCCTGATGTTTGAGACGCCGGTCAAAAAAGGAAAAGAGCTTTACTTGCGTCTGAGCCCGGCCGGCCCGGTTCCGGCCGGACGGATGGCCTGGTGGGCGTATGAAAAAATATTTGATTCAAACGGGAAGGCGTTTGTGGATGACCGGCTTAAAGGCTATAGTCATGCGGTGAAGATGGTTTTCAGAAAATAAGGGAATCTGTGAATAAAAAGTTTTGTTTGCCGCTTATCGGCCTGCTCGTCGCGAATGCTGTTTTTGCGGAAACGGAATTCTCCGCACTCTACGATCACGGCGGAGAATATCACTACTACGTCTTTAACTGGGGCGACGGAACCGAAACGCCGTCTACCGTGGTCGAAGAAGGATGCAGCGCCGCTGAGTCGCACACGTTTCCAAAGGCCGGAACTTTCCCGGTGAGCTGGCGGTCGGTCAGTCTGAGCGGAGAAACAACCGAATGGCACGGCGCGGCAACCCATGAACAGAAAACCGCCGAACCTGCTCCGGTCCGGATTATTCCGAAAACCTGTTTCGCTGGCGCGGGCGGTAAAGCGGATGTTTCCGGCGATCTTTCATTTGAATCCTCCGAAGCGTATCCGATGGCGTGGGCCGGTTTTCTTTTTTCGAAAGTTACTTCGCTGGACACGGTCACGCTGACCGCTCAGAAAGACGTTCCGTTTCCGGAAGAGTTTCGGCTGGAATACTGTATGGATGACGGGAAAACCTGGCAGCAGATTCCCCGTTACGCACTCAACAACTACCCGTATCCCGAAGGCCGCACGGTACTGCTTCCGCTGCACGGGCTGGCGGCCAGAGGAATCCGGCTGTTCTGCCCGCGTTTGCCGGAGGGCAAAGCGGCTGTGAAGATGGAAGTTTTCGGCGGCGGGCCGCTGCGGTTTGAAGCCGACGCGCCGGAAGAGTTCAATGCGGCGCTGAATAATATGTGGCTG
>Ga0172380_10007750_pt1 | contig 11978 bp, 16 predicted proteins | sample Leawe162metaG_FD_119747 | JGI IMG/M metagenome (GOLD analysis project Ga0172380, IMG submission 119747) | Leachate microbial communities from a municipal landfill in Southern Ontario, Canada - Leachate well 162 metaG | ecosystem: Engineered > Solid waste > Landfill > Unclassified | place... | reverse complement strand
GTCTCGCGCGAGACGCTGGACTGCACCGTCGGCCTGGATGCGCCCGGCGAAGTGAACCTGGAGAAGGCGCTGCGCCTGGCCGACCGCCTCGGCGGCCACCTCGTCACCGGCCATGTGGACGGCGTCGGCGAGGTGCTGAAGTTCGAGCGCATCGGCGAGAGCCACGAGCTGGTCATCCGCGCGCCGAAGCCGCTGGCGAAATACATCGCGCGCAAGGGCTCGATCACGGTGAGCGGCGTCAGCCTGACGGTGAACCGTGTCGACAAGACTGACTTTTCCATCAACCTGATCCCGCACACCGTGGCGGTGACGACGCTCAAGCACCTGCAGGCCGGCAGCAAGGTCAACCTGGAAATCGACCTCGTCGCCCGCTACATCGAGCGCATGCTGAGCGCGGAGAACGAATGACAGCCCTATCCCCCATCAAGGACATCGTCGCCGACATCCGCGACGGCCGCATGGTCGTGCTGGTCGACGAGGAGGACCGCGAGAACGAGGGCGACCTCGTCCTCGCCGCCGAATACGTCACGCCCGAGGCGATCAACTTCATGGCCAAGCACGGCCGCGGCCTGATCTGCCTGACGCTGACCGAGGCGCGCTGCCGCCAGCTCAACCTGCCGCTGATGGTGCGCGACAACCGCTCGCCGCACGGCACGGCGTTCACGCTCTCCATCGAGGCCGCCGAGGGCGTCACCACCGGCATCTCGGCGCACGACCGCGCCCGCACCGTGCAGGCGGCGGTGGCGAAGCGCGCGCAACCGAGCGACATCGTCCAGCCCGGCCACATCTTCCCGCTGATGGCGCAGAACGGCGGCGTGCTGGTGCGCGCCGGCCACACCGAGGCCGGCTGCGACCTCGCCCACCTGGCCGGCTGCGAGCCGGCGGCGGTGATCTGCGAGATCCTCAAGGACGACGGCACCATGGCGCGGCTGCCCGACCTGATCGAGTTCGCGAAAACGCACGGCCTGAAGATCGGCGCCATCGCCGACCTGATCCATTACCGCAACGAGAACGAGACGCTGGTCGAGCGCATCGCGGAAAAGGACGTCGCCTGCAGCCACGGCGAATTTCACCTGATCGGCTACCGCGACAAGACCAGCGGCGACGTGCATATCGCGCTGGTGAAGGGCAGGATCGACCCGAAGGCGGAAATCCTGGTGCGGGTGCACGAGCCGATCACCGTGCTCGACTTCCTCGACTGCCAGAGCGACCGCCACAGCTTCAGCGTGGACCGCGCCATGCGCACGATCGCCAAGCACGGCAGCGGCGTCATCGTGCTGCTGCGCCGCGCCAGTTCGACGCCGGACCTGCTCGCCGCCCTGCAGGACGATGGCGAGACGGCGCGCCCCGCCGCCAAGTGGGACCCGCGCCTGTACGGCATCGGTGCGCAGATCCTGCGCGACCTCGGCGTGCGCCGCATGAAGCTGCTCGCCAGCCCGCGCAAGATGCCGAGCATGGCGGGCTTCCAGCTGGAAATCACGGGCTACCTCACGCCCGACGAAGCGAAGGTATAAACCTATGTCCAGGTACGACAACATCAACGAGTTCGAGCCCGACCTGAAGGGCCAGGGCCTGCGCATCGGCATCGCCATGAGCCGCTTCAACATCGACGTCAGCGAGGGCCTGCTCGGCGGCTGCACGGCGGAACTGAAGCGCCTCGGCGTGCGCGGCGCCGACATGCAGATCGTCACCGCGCCCGGCGCCCTCGAGCTGCCGCTGATCCTGCAGACGATGGCGCAGAGCGGCCGCTTCGACGCGCTGGTGGCGCTCGGCTGCGTCATCCGCGGCGAGACCTACCACTTCGAGATCGTCTCCAACGAATCGGCGCGCGGCATCACCGACGTGCAGCTCGCCACCGGCATGCCGGTCGCCAACGGCGTGCTCACCACCGAGGACGACGACCAGGCGCTGGCGCGCATGGCGCAGAAGGGCATGGAGGCCGGCCAGGCCGCCATCGAGATGGCGAACCTGCAACGCTTCCTGAAGAAATGAAGTCCCCCCGCCGTCGCGCCCGCGAGCTCGCGCTGCAGGGCCTCTACCAATGGCAGCTCTCCGGCAATGAGGTGGCGGCGATCGAGGCGCACCTGGCCGGCGTGAGCGGCTTCGAGAAACTGGACAGGCCGCTCTTCGACCTGCTGCTGCACGGCGCCATTGCCGAAGCGGCGGAACTGCAGGCGCACATCGCGCCGCAGCTCGACCGTCCCTATGCCGAGCTCTCGCCGGTCGAGCGCGCCATCCTGCTGCTCGCCGCCTTCGAACTGAAGCGCCATCTGGATGCGCCCTACAAGGTGGTGATCAATGAAGCCATCGAGCTGGCCAAGAGCTATGGCGGCACGGACGGCCACAAGTATGTAAACGGCGTGCTGGACAAGCTTGCCGCCCAGATGCGGCCCGAAGAGGCCGCGCAACCTGTCCGGCGCAGGAAACCGGACTTCAAGGAGGAGTCATGAGCAAGAAATCCACTGAACGCCCCCATGCCCAGACGGCGGAGGACAAGCATCCGAAGCATTACGCAGCCGACTGGTGGATTTACGTGGTGCTGGCCTTGTTCATCGGCGGCCTGGTATTTCTGACCTACGCCGTGATACTGCGCGGCGAAGTCATGACCAATTTCGGCAAGACGGAAAACAAGGCCGCGCCACCGTCCGCCGCCCCGGCGCAGGCGCCCGCCGAGAATAAATAGCCATTCATTCGGAAGCCCCTCTTGACTTCCGAATTCGAACTGATCGCCCGTCACTTCACCCGCCCCGTCCGGCACACCGTGCTGGGCGTCGGCGATGACGGCGCGATTGTCCGTCCGTCGCCCGGCATGGATCTGGTGGTGTCCACCGACATGCTGGTCGCCGGCACGCATTTCCTCGCCGGCACCGATCCCGAAGCCCTCGGCTGGAAGGCCCTCGCCGTCAATCTCTCGGACCTCGCTGCCATGGGCGCGCAGCCGCGCTGGGCCCTCGTCGCGGCGGCCCTGCCCGAGGCCGACGAGGCCTGGATCGCCGCCTTCGCCCGCGGCTTCTTCGCCGCGGCGGATGCCTTCGACGTCGATGTGATCGGCGGCGACACCACACGCGGGCCGCTCAACATCGCCCCCACCGTTTTCGGCGAGGTGCCGCAGGGCCAGGCGCTCACGCGCGCCGGGGCGCGGGCGGGCGACGATCTCTGGGTGTCCGGCGCGCCGGGACTGGCGGCCCTGGGCCTGCACCACCGCCAGGGAAAAGTCAGTCTCCACGACACGGCGATTCCACCCTGCCTCGCCGCGCTGGAACGCCCGCAACCGCGCGTGGCGCTCGGCCTCGCCCTGCGCGGTGTGGCCAGCGCCGCCATCGACGTCTCCGATGGCCTGCTGGCCGACATCGGCCACATCCTGGAACGCTCCGCCCTGGCAGCCGACATCGAATTCGCCCGCCTGCCGCGTGCCGCCTTCGATGCCTGCGCCGACGTCGCGCTGGCGCAGGGCTGCCTGCTCGGCGGCGGCGACGACTACGAGCTGGCCTTCTGCACCCCGTCCGTCCGTCGCAAGACTATCGAAGCCCTCTCCTCGCGCCTCGGCCTTCCGCTCACCCGCATCGGCAGCTTGCGGACGGGGCCGGCCGGCGAACTGATCCTGCGCGACGCCGCCGGCCAGCCTATGCCTGCAGCCAAACGCGGCTACGACCACTTCGCATGAAGCCTGATCTCAAGTTTCTCTTCGCCCATCCCGCGCATTTCATCGCCTGCGGCTTCGGCAGCGGCCTGTCGCCGGTGGCGCCGGGCACGGCCGGCACGCTGGCCGCCTGGCTGCTGTTTCCGCTAGTCAGGCCGCATTTTTCCGATGCCGGCTTCCTGGCCCTCCTCGTCGCCGCCTTCGTCGTCGGCGTCTTCGCCGCCAGCCGAACTGGCCGCGACCTGGGCGCGGCCGACCACGGTGCCATCGTCTGGGACGAGATCGTGCCCTTCTGGCTGGTGCTGCTGATGACGCCGGAGGGATTTCTCTGGCAGCTGGCGGCCTTCATCTGGTTCCGCTTCTTCGACATCACCAAGCCGCAGCCGGCGCGCTGGATCGACGGCCACATGAAGCACGGCTTCGGCGTCATGCTCGACGACGTAGTCGCGGCCGGCTACACCCTGCTGGTGCTCGCGCTATTCAAGGTGGTGTTCAATGGATAAGGAACTGGAAAGTCTTTCAATACGTGCCGGCGAAATGTTGCTTGAGAGAAAGTTAATGCTTGCTTGCGCCGAATCCTGCACGGGCGGCTGGGTAGCCGAGGTGGTCACGGCAACGGCCGGCAGCTCGCAATGGTTCGAGCGCGGCTTCGTCACCTATTCCAACGCCGCCAAGCAGGAAATGCTCGGGGTCAAGGCCGACACCCTGCGCCGGGACGGTGCGGTCAGCGAAGCCGTGGTACGGGAGATGGCGGCGGGCGCCCTCAGGCGCAGCCATGCCCAGGCCACGCTGGCGATTTCGGGCGTTGCCGGGCCGTCGGGTGGCTCACCGGGTAAGCCAGTGGGCACCGTATGCTTTGCCTGGGTCCTGCAAGGCGGGGAGCCGACCGCCGAGACGCTGCACTTCTCCGGCGACCGCGAAGCGGTGCGCAAGCAATCGGTGAGCTACGCCCTGCAAGGACTGCTCCGGATGCTCGACTGAGCAAGCGCTAACATACATACAACAAATTGATTTATCGTTGTTTTATTTGTTAGATCGCGTTCAAGTCGGCTCGGCAAAGACTGTGCCATAATTCAACCGAAATCCACTGGGGAACCACTATGGAAGACAACAAAAGCAAAGCACTCTCGGCGGCCCTGGCCCAGATCGAGAAGCAGTTCGGCAAGGGCTCGATCATGCGCCTGGGCGACAACGAGGTGGCCAAGGACATCGAATCCGTCTCGACCGGCTCGCTCGGGCTGGACATCGCCCTGGGCATCGGCGGCCTGCCGCGCGGCCGGGTGGTCGAAATCTATGGCCCGGAATCCTCCGGCAAGACGACCCTGACCCTGCAGGTCATCGCGGAAATGCAGAAGATCGGCGGCACGGCCGCCTTCATCGACGCCGAGCATGCGCTCGATCCGCAGTATGCGCAGAAGCTCGGCGTGAAGGTCGGCGACCTGCTCATCTCCCAGCCGGACACCGGCGAACAGGCCCTGGAGATCGCCGACATGCTGGTGCGCTCGGGCGGCATCGACGTGGTGGTGATCGACTCGGTCGCCGCGCTCACGCCGAAGGCCGAGATCGAGGGCGAGATGGGCGACCAGCTGCCCGGCCTGCAGGCCCGCCTGATGAGCCAGGCGCTGCGCAAGCTCACCGCCAACATCAAGCGCACCAACACCCTGGTGATCTTCATCAACCAGATCCGCATGAAGATCGGCGTCATGTTCGGCAACCCGGAAACCACCTCCGGCGGCAATGCGCTGAAGTTCTATGCCTCGGTGCGCCTGGACATCCGCCGCACCGGCAGCATCAAGAAGGGCGACGAAGTCGTCGGCTCCGAGACGCGGGTGAAGGTGGTGAAGAACAAGGTGGCGCCGCCCTTCCGCCAGGCCGAGTTCGACATCCTCTACGGCGAGGGCATCTCGCGCGAGGGCGAGATCATCGAGCTCGGCGTCATTCACAAGCTGGTCGAGAAATCCGGCGCCTGGTATGCCTACAACGGCGAGCGCATCGGCCAGGGCAAGGACAACGCGCGCGAATACCTCAAGGAACACCCGGAGATGGCGCGCGAAATCGAGAACAAGGTCCGCGCCGCGGTCGGCGTCGTCGCGCAACAGGCCGCCGTCGCGGCCGAGGTTTGAGCAGCCGTCTGAAAGGCAAGGCGCTGCGACTGCTCGCCCGGCGCGAGCATTCCCGCGCCGAACTGACCCAGAAGCTCTCTGCCGAAGGAACCCGGGAAGACATACAAGTCGTGCTCGACCAGCTCGAACGCTCCGGCCTGCTCTCCGACGCACGCTTCGCCGAGTCCTTCGTCTCGTCGCGTGCCGCGCGCGTCGGCAACGCGCGGCTGCGCCACGACCTGCGCGCGAAAGGCATTGCCGACGACCTCATCGCCGCGGCGCTGCCGGCGGAGACGGACAGCGAGACTTCCCGGGCGCGTGAAGTCTGGCTGCGCAAGTTCGGTGTGGCGCCCACGGATCGCGCCGACTACGCGCGGCAGGCACGCTTCCTGCAGGGCCGCGGCTTCACCGTGGAGGTCATCCGCAAGGTGCTCAAGGAACAAGAAGAATGAGTCTGCTCAAGGTCACTGGACTGAGAAAGAAATACAAGTCGCGCACCGTCGTCAAGGACGTCTCCTTCGAGGTGAGAAGCGGCGAGGTGGTCGGCCTGCTCGGCCCCAACGGCGCCGGCAAGACCACCTGCTTCTACATGATCGTCGGCCTGGTCGGCGCCGATGGCGGCGAAATCACCATCGACGGCGAAGCACTGACGCACATGCCGATCCACCGCCGCGCGCGGCTCGGCCTGTCCTATCTTCCGCAGGAAATCTCGGTGTTCCGCAAGCTCAACGTGGCGGAGAACATCCGCGCCGTGCTCGAGCTGCAGCCGCTCACCGAGGAGCAGATCGAACAGCGTCTGGAGGAACTGCTGGCGGAGCTGCACATCGCCCACCTGCGCGACAACACGGCCATCTCGCTTTCCGGCGGCGAGCGGCGGCGCGTCGAGATCTGCCGGGCCCTCGCCACCAGCCCGCGCTTCATCCTGCTCGACGAGCCTTTCGCCGGCGTCGACCCGATCGCCGTGCTCGACATCCAGAAGATCATCCGTTTCCTCAAGGAGCGCGGCATCGGCGTACTCATCACCGATCACAACGTGCGCGAGACGCTGGGCATCTGCGACCATGCCTATATCATCAACGAGGGCGAAGTGCTGGCGGCCGGCAAGCCGGAGGAAATCGTCTACAATGAAAGCGTGCGCAAGGTCTATCTGGGCGAGCACTTCCGCCTGTAGGCCGCCACCGACCTGCTCCGTCGGTAGATGAAACAAACACTTCAGCTCAAGCTCTCGCAGCACCTCGCCCTGACGCCGCAGCTGCAGCAGTCGATACGCCTGCTGCAGCTGTCGACGCTCGAGCTCAACCAGGAAATCGACACTTTCCTGCAGGACAACCCCCTGCTCGAGCGCGAGGAGGAACCGGCACCCGAAGCCGCGGTTTACTCGTCTTCGGGCGATGCACTGCAGGCGCCCGCCGAATCGCTCGACGGCGCCGCACCGGAGCCGAATTTCGGCGACAGCAGCCCCGCCGACTGGCTCGGCGAAGGCGGCGGGGCTTCCGGGTCGCGCGACGACCGCAACGACGACGAGCCCTCCTACGCGGAGATACAGGCGGCAGTCACTTCGCTGCGCGATCATCTGGGCACGCAACTGGCCATGATGCCGCTCTCCGAGCGCGACCGCAGCCTGGTGCGGCTGCTGATCGAAGCCCTCGACGACGACGGTTATCTCGCGCAAAGCCTGGAAGAACTGGTCGAAATGCTGCCGGACGAGCTGGAAGTCGATCTCGACGAGCTGCAGATCGCCCTCAAGCACCTGCAGAATTTCGACCCGCCCGGCATCGGCGCGCGCAGCGCGTCGGAGTGCCTGGCGCTGCAGCTGGCCAACCTGCCGGCATCGAAGACCTGCGACCTGGCCCTGAAGATCGTGCGCAACCACCTCGACCAGCTCGCCGCGCGCGATTACGTCAGATTGCGCAAGGCGGTCGCCTGCAGCGAGGACGAGCTGCGCGAGGCCCAGGCGCTGATCCGCTCGCTCAACCCCCGGCCCGGTGCGCAGTACTCCCCGGCCGAAACGCGCTACGTCATTGCCGACGTGATCGTACGCAAGCTGCGCGGGCAGTGGACCGCCTCGCTCAACGGGGAGGCCATGCCAAGGCTGCGCATCAACCGCCTCTACGCAGACATCCTGAGAGGACAGCGCGGCTCGGGCCTCGCCAGCCAGCTGCAGGAGGCGAAATGGCTGATCAAGAACGTGCAGCAACGCTTCGAGACGATCCAGCGCGTTTCCCAGGCCATCGTCGACCGCCAGCGCCAGTTCTTCGAGCACGGCGAAGTGGCGATGCGGCCGCTCACGCTGCGCGAGATCGCCGACCAGCTCGGCCTGCACGAATCGACCATCTCGCGCGTGACCACGCAGAAATACATGGCCACGCCGCGCGGCGTATACGAGCTGAAGTATTTCTTCGGCAGCCACGTCGCCACCGAGGCCGGCGGCGCGGCGTCCTCGACGGCCATCCGGGCACTGATCAAGCAGCTGGTCGGCGCCGAGGACGGCAAGAAGCCCCTCTCCGACGCCCAGCTCGCCGAAATCCTCGGCCAGCAGGGCATCGTGGTGGCACGGCGCACCGTCGCCAAATACCGCGAGGCGCTCAACATTCCGCCGGTCAGCCTGAGGAAATCGATCTAAGCCCGTTTCATCACCGGACCGGAATGGCTTTCATCCCGGTCCCTACCCGCAAAGGAGCCACCATGAATCTCAACATCACCGGCCACCATCTCGAAGTCACGCCGGCCATCCGCGATTACGTCACCAGCAAGCTCGATCGCGTCATACGGCACTTCGACCACGCAACAGCGGTGCACGTCATCCTGTCGGTGGAAAAGCTGCGGCAGAAGGCGGAAGTGACGGTGCATGTGCGCGGCAAGGACATCTTCGTCGAAGCCCAGGACGAGAACCTGTATGCCAGCATCGACGCCCTGGCCGACAAGCTCGACCGCCAGGTGCTCAAGCACAAGGAAAAAAAGACCGAACACGCCCACGAAGCCCTCAAGCGTCAGGTGGTCGAATAGGCCTCGCGCCACAGGGGGGCTTTCCCGGTATAATCCGCCGCCTAGCCAAGGAAAGAATGCCCCACAGGACAGCCTCCCAGCCGCTTCCGCCAGCACATTCCCACAGCCATTCTCCGCGGCCCGCAAGACCATGAACCTTATCGCCAAGCTCCTTCCCTCTTCCAACGTCCAGGTCGACCTCGACGCCAGCAGCAAGAAGCGTGTATTCGAGCAGGCAGGGATCATGTTCGAGAACAACCAGGGCATCGGGCGCAGCACGGTGTTCGACAGCCTGTTCGCGCGGGAAAAACTCGGCTCGACCGGGCTCGGGCAGGGCGTGGCCATCCCGCACGGCCGCATCAAGGGCCTGAAGGATGCCGTCGGCGCCTTCCTGCGGCTGGCCGCCCCGGTGCAGTTCGATGCGCCGGACGGCAAACCGGTTAACCTTCTCTTCGTGCTGCTGGTGCCCGAGCAGGCCACCGAGCAGCATTTGCAGATTCTCTCGGAGCTGGCGCAGATGTTCTCGGATCGCGCCTTCCGCGATCAACTCAACGCGGCGGCGGATGCGGCCGCCATCCATGCCCTATTTACCGGCTGGGAGCCCCATGCGGCAGGCGAACGTCGCGCAGCTGTTTGAATACCACCGGGAACGGCTGCAGCTGCTGCGGGTAAGCGGGAATCTCGACGCACCCATCTCCATCAACCACCTGCATGCCTCGCCGGCGGACCTGGTCGGCCACCTCAACCTCATCCACCCCGACCGCATCCAGGTCATCGGCGCCCCGGAAATCAACTGGGCAACCCGGCAGCACTCGGTGCGCGTCTCCCGCCACATGGAGGAGATCATTGCCTCCCACCCGCCGGCCATTATCGTCGCGGACGCTTGCGCGATTCCCGCCTCGGTGCGGGAGGCCTGCGAAAAATCGGATACGGCGCTTTTCTCCACGCCGCAATCGGCCGCGGTCGTCATCGATCTCCTGCGCATCTGGCTGTCGCGCCAGCTGGCGGAAACCGTCGAACTGCACGCCGTCATGATGGATGTACTCGGCATGGGCGTGCTCATCACCGGGGATTCCGGCGTCGGCAAAAGCGAGCTGGCCCTGGAACTCATCTCCCGCGGGCACGGCCTGGTGGCCGACGACATCGTCGAGATCGCCCGGGTCGCACCGCACACCCTGGAAGCGCGCTGCCCGCCCATGCTGAAGGACTTCCTCGAAGTGCGCGGCCTCGGCGTGCTCAACATCCGCACCGTCTTCGGCGAGACCGCCTGCCGGCGCAAGATGAAGCTCAAGCTGGTCGTCAACCTGCTGCGGCCGCAACGGGGCCTGGTGGAAATCGACCGTTTGCCGCTCGGCGCCGAATCGCATGAGATCCTCGGCGTACCGGTGCGCAAGGTCAGCATTCCCGTGGCGGCCGGCCGCAACCTGGCCGTATTGCTGGAAGCCGCCGTGCGCTCGACCATCCTGCTGCTGCGCGGCATCGACAGTACCCTGGAGTTCGTCGAACGGCACAAGCAGGCGATGGGGGACGACAGCCAGGGGTAGCCGGGCTGTCAATCCGGCCTGACTTCATCCGTTCTCTTCCCTGCGGCCCCCGCCGACCGTTCAGCGCGGTTGTACGGGGGCTTGTTTTTTGCCACAATCATCCCCTTTGCATTTCGCTTCCCCCGGAGGCATACCCATGCGCTGCGCCCGTCCGCTGCTCGCCGTCCTGCCGGTACTGACTTTGGCCCTGGTTTCCGCTGGCGCCCACGCCTTCAAGTTCTCCGAGGAAGAGGAAAAGGCCAAGGGTGACGATCAGGCGCGCGCCCAGCGCATCGGCCAACTTGTCTCGACGCCCTGCAAGCAGCAGGTGAAGAACCGGAAGATCATGCTGGTGATCGCCGAGCGCACCGCGAACGGCTACAACACTACGCAGAGCCGCTACGGCCCGCACTTCCAGGCCATCAACCACCGTCTGCGCGCCCTCGGCCTGAAGACCTATACCCAGGAGGAGATCCGGGCGCAGATCGCCCAGGCTGAACTCGAAGCGCATTTCCGCAACGACCCCGATGCCGCCATCAACGCCTCGAAAAAACTCGGCGCCAATTTCATCCTGCGCGGACTCATCACGACGCAGACCGGCATCAATCCGGTGCTGAAGATCAACGAGGTCACCGTGCACATGGGCTTCACGCTCGTCTCCTCCGGCGGCAAGACGATTTCCAGCGTCGCGGCGAAAGCCGACTCCTATTCCGGCACCGACACGCTCGGCATGGCGCTCACGCTGGTGAACGAAGAGGCCGACGAAGTGGTCGCCCGGCTCTACAATGACTACTGTCGCGTCGCAGGCAAAAAATAACCGGGAACTGACATGAACATATCTCTCCGCATCCTTGGACTATCGCTGTGCACCCTGGCCGGCCCGGCCCTCGCCCAACCCACCTTCGAGAGCCCCTCGCCGACCCAGGGCAGCAGCACCTCCCAGAAGGCCAACGAGATGGCCGACAAGGGCATGTACAAGCCGGTCGAATACGCCAACGCCTCCAAGCCCGGCCCGGCGCTGATCGTCATCCCGGGCGAGGTGAAGAGCAACAACGCCAACTTCGCGCAGAAATTCGGCCCCAACAACATCGCCGACTTCGCCGAGCTGGAACTGTCCAAGGCCAACTTCAAGGTGCTCGAGCGTACCAATCTCGGCCCCTTGCTGCAGGAATTCCAGCTCGCCTACAACCTCGGCGATCCGCAGGCGGCACGCAAGATGCTGCAAAAGGGCAAGCTGAAGACCACCAAGTGGATCATCAAGTTCGACATCCTCAAGGCCGAGCAGGTGGCCCAGGCCCAGCAGGGTTTTGACGGGCGGCCGATCGGCGCCCTGCTCGGCATCTTCGGCGGCGGCCGTGGTGGCGCGGCGGCGGAAACCGTGGTCGGCTCGGTGCACACCGGTGAGTCGACCGGGGTGTGGATCATCGGCATGCGCTGGAAGCTGATCGACGCCAACACCACCGAGCAGGTCGCTCAGGGATATACGGAGGAGAAGATGGAACTGGGCGCCAAATCTTCGTCCGTCATGGGCTTCTCCGGCGGCGAGGCCGGCGGCCTGACGCTGGACGGCATGGTACAGCGCCTGGTGCAGAAAAACGTCTGGGAAATCGACTCCAAACACAAGTGACGGCCGCAGGCCGTCATCCCCGCAAAAGCGGGGATCCAAAGAAGCCCTGGATTCCGGCTCGGCGCTGCGCGCCGTCCGGAATGACGCGATAGGGGAGAGCG